>Ga0209039_10002176_pt1 | contig 16983 bp, 14 predicted proteins | sample BogFormECP12_OM1_FD_188238 | JGI IMG/M metagenome (GOLD analysis project Ga0209039, IMG submission 188238) | Bog forest soil microbial communities from Calvert Island, British Columbia, Canada - ECP12_OM1 (SPAdes) (version 2) | ecosystem: Environmental > Aquatic > Freshwater > Wetlands > Bog ... | reverse complement strand
CACATCCAGCCCATACTCCTTGCGCGCATATTCGCCAAGCCAGCGGCACGGTTCGACACCAACAACGTCGAACCCGGCATCGCGCGCGGCGACCAGGAAGGCGCCGCCGGCGCAGCCAATATCGAGCAACCGCCGGCCCGCCGGTTGCAGGCCCGTGCGGCCGAGGATGGAGCGCACGCTGCTTGCAAACGTGCGAATGCGCTGCGGATTCTGAGCGACGAAGGCTGGGTCCTCGGCGGACTCGTATCCTTTCTGGATGAGACCGGCGTCCAGGCGCGGCGAAAGGTACACCATCCCGCAGTCCCGGCACTCGACTACCCGATCCATCAACGCGTGGCCGCTCGACGCGGAGTACATGGATTCCAGCTCATCGATGGAAATATCCCGCGGGTAGGTGGCTCCGCGCAGGACCCTCGAATTGCGGCTGCCGCATACAGGGCAGTCCGTATCGACAGACAGTGGGGCTCCTTCGGGAGTCATCGGATGCTCAGGCATAAGTCAATCGACAAAACGAAACCTCAGCAGCGTCCATAGGGCAATGAACCCATCCGCCGCCTTGATCTTCTTGCCAGCGGCGACGCTGCGAGGCAGATACTCCACCGGCACCTCGACGATCCGGTATCCCGCGCGGATCAACTTGGCGGTAATCTCGTGGTCCGTTTCGAATCCGCTGGTTCGAACCCGCATGTTGCGCACTGCCTCCGCCGGGTAAAGCTTATAGGCGGTGAGCGTGTCGGTGATCCACTTGCCGTACAGCATCCACGTCCATAGGGAAAGCAGTTGGCCGGCGATCCAAGGACCAAAACGTTGTTCCGGGTGGCGTCCCGGGAAAAAGGTAAAACCGCCCTGTTTCCGCTTCTGGCCCAGGTAGCGGCTGCCGTATATCGAATCGGCGTGGGGGCCGAGCGCCCCCAGCAGCGCCAGGTAGTCGTTCGGCTCGTATTCGAGGTCGGCGTCCTGGACCAGCACGTAATCGCCGGCGGACTCGCGGATCCCTCGCTGGACGGCTTTTCCCTTGCCCTGATTGGGGACCTGGGTGAACACTTTCACGCCGCTGAAGCCGCGAGCGATTTCACCGGTCCGGTCCCTGGAACCGTCGTCCACCACGATGATCTCCTTATCGAAACCGAGCGTCTCGGTGGGGACCGCAGCGATCCGTTTCAGCAAGGCGCCGATGGACTCGGCCTCGTTGTAAGCGGGAATGACGATGGAGAGGAGCATGGCGATCGTCAGCGGTCCGCCGCGGGACGAGCCCGGTCGCCGGCGGCCTGAGCCGCGGCTTTCGCAGGCGTAGAAGCGGGCGATGGCGGCGTGGATTGCAGGGCGAGGTCTTCCTCCTCTAGCGTGTCCCGAAAACGCCGATAGCGAAAGAGTGCGGCGAGCGCCTTGAGACCGTCCACGAGCGTGATTTTCTTGCCTTCGGCGCGGGTGCGCGGACTATAATCGACCGGCACTTCGAGGATGTATTCGTGCAAGCTCCCCAGCTTGGCGAGAATCTCCGTATCCAGGTCCCGCCCGTCGGACTCCAGGCGCAGGCGCCGGAGCAGGCGCGCGTCGAATGTCTTGAGGCTGGTCAGCGCATCCGTTATATAACGGTTATATAGCACCAGCGTGGCGATGCTCAAAATCATCCCTCCGTACTTGCTGACCAGGTACAGACCGCGTTTGTCCGCGTATATGCTCTTGAGCTGGCCGGAGAGATCGCGCGTCTTGACGGCGCGCGTACCGAGCACGGCCCGAAAGCCCGACTGAACGACCGACTGGACGAGCACGTAGAGATCCTCGGTCCTGTACTCGCGGTCACCCGGGAAGAATGTGATAATGCTTCCCCGCGCCTTCTCGATACCGAGGCGCAAGGCGGCTCCGCGTCCCGAGGGTCTGGGCGCCTGGAACACCCGCACAGCGCCCAAAGCACGGGCGATGCCGCATGAAGCGTCGGTCGAGCCGCCGTCCACAACAATGATTTCTTTGGTCAGACCGAGCGGCTGGAAATCGAGTAGCAACAGCGACTTCAATACCCCCTCGAGAGTGCGCGCCTCGTTCAGGACGGGCACCACGATGGAAACCATGTGCTGGATGCGCTGTAACTCAATATCGATACGGGTCTGAACGATCTGCTGCAACTCGTCGAGGACGAAACCGCCCGAATGCCGTCCTTCGAGCGCTTCCCAATCCCGTATCCGCACCGTCTCCAGCGCGTACAGAAACTTGGATGGATCGAACGGAATATACCGGGCTTTATCGGAGGCCGGGCCTTCGGGGGTGGCCTGCACAAAGAAGTGCGTCACGCACTGGGACCAGTTCACGTCCGCGGTCCCCTTGCGGGTCATGGCGTGCATGAACTTGCGCGCCAAGTCGTTGATATCGTCCTCCTGGATGTCCAGGTCGCGTACGATGTTGCCAATGAAGATCTTTTCGGCGGCGCGATTGGATTGGACGGCTTCGCCTAAGCCGGCGGTCAGGTAAGACGGCAGTAGAGAGGAGTGCTGCGTCCCCGGCCCGTACACGATGACGTCGGCCTCGGCGATGGCCGCGGCAGCGGCCGGATTGATCCGCGGAGTGCGAACCGCTTCGCGGATCGGCGCGCCCCACCCGCCGCCGGGTTCAGGGGCGCCGTCGATGCGGGAACGGTAGATCTGTTCATCGATCAGAAAGAGATCGGAGATCTTGGCCGAACTTTGGGCCGCCACGATGTCGGCCTCGCTGAGCAGCATGCTGCCGTCCTCTTTTTCCGCCACCAGAAAGAGATTCTCTCCCATGGTGACGTTCAGCAACGCGTCGGGCGGCACTTCGTAAAACCGGCTGAAGGCCTCTATGGTCTGGTTGAAATCGCGGTTCTGCTGGAGGTAGCAGCCGGCGAACAGCAGATTGCCTAAGGCGCAATCCGTGAAATCGAAGTGGTTCCCGGCGATCTCTTGCTCGTGGAAATAGGAAAGAAACGCCGACAGGAGCGAACGAAAAAGGTCCGCTTGTGCGACGGCCAACAGGCGGTAGCTCTCCGCCAAGCGGGGCGGCATGGCCGGCTGGCCGCCGGAGACGAGGGCGTCGAGCAAGGCTAGCGCGTCGGACCGGGAGATGCCCACCGGGAGCCGGTAATCGGAGAGAAACTTGAGGCTCTGCTGGCATCGTTCGGTCTTCGGCATCAGGCGATTGATATTCTTGCGGACGTCCGACGGACCCAACATGGAGGGTATGAATTTGCGGAGGCGGCCGGTGGAGAGCCCATCGTCGTACGCATTGATTAATATGCGGAGCCGGATCTGCGGATGCCGGAGCAGCGCCTGCGTGATGCTATCGGTTCCGGTGCCGCCGGAGAAGAGCACGACATTGATGCGCGTGCGGGCGCCGGGCGCCTCTGGGGCTTGGCTCAAGGTCTCAGGCATTCGACCTCCGGAGAAAAGGCTCGACGCGGCTGGCATCGGCGGCGGAATTGATACCCACGGTCTCCTCCAAAGTCATCAGGCGAGGTGTGAGCACGCGGAAGGAAGCGGCGGCCGCGAAGGGAATCATGGGGAGCAGATTGAATTCGGCGGTGCGCCCCCCCCGCGACGCGGGATCTTGCCGGATTTGGCCCAGCAGGGCCCGGAGCACTTCGGTCTGGAAGCAGAAAAAACCGGCATCGCTTTCGCCATGGCGGGGCATCGGGTCGCCTTCCCGCGCCTGCAAGAGCCTGGTGATCCGGCCGGTCTCGTCGCGCTCGAAATGGATGTACGGTTCGGAACGGAGCACGGTGGGTACGGTCAGGTGCGGGTCCAGCGGCCCCTGGTGGAGGCGCAGGAGGGCTTCCACGGAAGCGCGCCGCAGCGCAACCTGGTCGCCCCAAATCACACAGGTATGGGGAGTGGCCACTTCGGCCGCTCCAAGCTGTACGGCGTCGCCCATTCCGGTGGGCTCCGGCTGAATCACGATGCGGCAGCGGCCGGGGGCGAGCCGCTCAAGTTCCGGTTCGACATCGGGCCGGCCGTCGGGGGAGAGCACGAAAACCACGGTGGCGCAGTATGGCAGCAGCAGGTCAAGCAGCCATTCGAGGATGGGGCGTCCGGCAACGGGGAAGAGCACCTTGGGCCGGCCATAGGCAAGCCGGGAGCCTTTGCCGGCGGCTGGAATAATGGCGGACCACTGGCCGGAGTCCACTTGCGGGGCGGCGTATTGCAGCCAATTGTCCCAGCCGATGGTAGGCAGCGCCGTCATAAAGAACTTAGCAGCCGCGCCAGTTCGGCGAGAGAGTCCACCACTTGTTCCGCGCCGGCTGCCCGGAGATCGGCCGCGCGCGCGTTGCCGAAACCGATGGCGCGCGCGCCGGCGCTTCGAGCGGCCTGGATACCGGCCACGGCATCCTCAATCACCACACAACTACGCGGTTCGAGCGCCAGGGCTTCCATCGACCGGCGAACGATCTCCGGGTCGGGCTTGGCGCGCCGCACGTCGTCCCCGCACAAGACCGAACGAAAGGACGGGCCAAGACCGGTCCGGGCGAAAAACGCCTCCACGGCGGCCCGCGATCCCGAACTCGCCAGCGCCAGCCGATACTTCCGCGAAAGTTGGGTGACTACCGAGACACAATCCGGCGCGACAGGGTTCCGGGAAGCCAACAATTCCCTGGCCCGCGCACTTTTCCTGCGCGCGCATTCCGCAAGGTCGTTCTCCGCGATCCGGAGGCTTCTATCCGCGAAGACCGCGCGAAAAACGTCGGCCGTCCGCCAACCAGCGAAGCGATCATACTGGAAATCGTGAATGCCGTAATCGGCCAACACTTCCGCGAAGGCCTGCGCGTGGGCTGCACGCGATGAAACCAGCACCCCGTCCAGGTCGAACACCAAGCCGCGGATCGCATCGGCGATCTCTGGAGGCAGGGCGGATGCCATCAGTTTATTCTATCGTTTCACATCGTAACATCTCAATGCTGCACATGGATCGCAAACCAGCCGGGGACCTAAGCGGCAGCGAGCGGCCGCACGGGGCGTTGCACGGTCGGCCACGGTCCCGGCGCTGGCGATAGGACTGGCCCCGAGCAAGGAAGGCGTGAGCGATCTACGATCTCATTTTCTGCCGGACGCGGCCGGTGCGGCGCCCGGCCTCATACCGGCAGCGGGCAGTTCCCAAGCGCTTGCCGGACGGAGACGCATCTTCCGCCCTGTCCATCCCGCCACCGCGCCAAGAGGCGTGCCCGCGATGAGAGCGGGCCAGAAGAGAGGCACGTCCCAGTCCCGGAAAGAAACAAAACGGCGCACGAGTGGCGTGGCCGCGCGCCATTGGCCCCAGTATCCGAACATGCATGCGGTCTTGCAGGCGCGCATAGCGTAGAAGCGCTCCAGCAACGGGCGCAGTTGAGCGGGGCAGATACCACGCAGTGCGTCGGGATCCATCAGAAACGGCTCGACGGGACGCGGGCCGGTGTAGTTACCGCTGAGTACGGAAGATTCCCGGTGAATCTCGGCGACGGGCTGAAGGTGAAAAAAGACCGGACTGTTGAGCATCAGCCTTAACCAGAGCATCCCATCCTCACCAAAACGGCAGCCATCCTCCTGGAACCCACCCCAGCGGCGCAGGGCGTCTGCCCGCACCATGGTTGTGGGGGGGTGCATGAAGGGCACCGCCACCGCCAGAAAGCTGGCAGGTGTGGCCGGCGAAATGCGATGGACACCCTCGGAAATGCCGCGCGCCGCCCAGCGGTCGCCGCAGGCAGCTCCGCGCGGATGTTCGATCCACGCTCCGCTTACGCAGGCCACGGATGGGTGCCGATCGAGAATGGCTACCTGGGTTTCGAGGCAGGCGGGCAGCCAGGTGTCATCGGCATCCAAAAACGCCACGTACTCGCTCTGTGCTTCCCTAACGCCGTGGTTGCGCGCCGCGCCGGGCCCGGCATTTGCCTGTTGAATGAGGCGAAAACGCGAGTCGCGATATCGCCGGACTATGGCGCCGCCACCATCGGTCGAGCCGTCATCGACCACGATCGCCTCGAAGCCGGAGAAGGTCTGGCCGGCGATGGAGTCGAGGCACCGCACGATCCACTCCGCCTTGTCATAGAGCGGAACGACAACGGAAACTCGCGGCAAAGGCATGAATAAAGCCAGGGCGAAAGATACTGCTTTTCATATGATATCCGAATGAAAGACCTGAAACAAACTGGAAATTGGCAATCTTTCGGGCTATCTTCCGTATTCCCCGAGACGCTGATCGATGACCGGTCTGTGGGCTGGTAGAATGGCGGTTGGTTCGCATTCGGGGCGCCCTGTAACATCATGCATTTTCGGGATCGCAAACCCCTCCAGGTGCTCATCACCGTCGACACCGAAGCCTGGCCATACCGGGAGGCGTGGCGCGACGAGCAACTTGCCGGGGATATCGAGCGGGATATCTACGGCGCCACTCCGGAAGGCGAATTCGGCCTGGCCTTCCAGTGCGGCATGCTGCGCGATCATGGCCTCAAGGCGGTCTTCTTCGTCGAAACGCTCATGGCCTCCGTCGTCGGTCTTCAACCTCTCCGGCGGATCGTTGAAACGGTTCGGAGCTACGAAGGACAGACGGTTGAGTTGCATGCCCATCCCGAATGGACCCGGCACTTCCCGCCTCCTGGGCTCCTTGCGGGCCGCTGTTACCAGCACTTTCATCAACTGGCCTTCGAACAACAGGTTGCGCTGCTCGACCTTGCCGGCGGGAACCTCAGGGACGCCGGGGTCGCCAAGATCCGTGGGTTCCGTGCCGGTAACTACGGCGCCAACCTGGACACCTGCCGCGCGCTGGCCGCCATTGGGATTCCGTTTGACTTCAGCTATGACGCCGCCTTCCCCGGCGCTTGCTGCCTGTTGCCCCTGTCTGCGCGTCTGTCCCAACCTGGGGCTCTGGATGGCGTGATCGAGGTCCCCACCTCGGTCTTCGAGGATTACCCGGGCCATATTCGTCACGCCCAGCTTTGTGGATCCTCGTTCGCGGAGATGCGTCGCGCTCTGAATCAGGCCTGGCGGCTGGGGTGGAGCTATTTCGTGATCCTCTCGCACAGTTTCGAGCTCATCAAGCGCAGCCGGCGGGCGGATTGCCGCGGCCGCCTCAACCCGATGGCACTGAGTCGCATGGAGAAGCTGTGCCGGTTTCTCAAAAAAGAGAACGACCGCTTCGAGACCATTGGCTGTGAGTCCCTCGAAGAGGAGCAACTCCGCACACTGGCAGCCGGGGCCCGGTTACGAGGGTCGTGGTGGAACACAGCCGTGCGGTGTGCGGAACAAGCCTGGGTCCGCCTCTCGTGAGGACGGCCCACTTCCACTCCCGACAATCGCTCTTCCGAAAGGGTAGGCTGCCAATTCGAAACGTTCCCGCCGAAAATGGGGCGGCACATCCACTGGACCTTCTCCACATCGTGCCCAAGTTCTATGGGCGTTCCGCCGTCTCGGCTGCGGAATTCTCGCGCGCGGCCCGTCCCGGCACGCCGCGGCCACCAGGATCATAAGGGAGTTCATCGGCCACAGCCTGGTAAAGGCCGATGATCGATCTGGCGTAAGCTTCAGGCGTATATTCCCGCGCGGCAGACCTGGCGGCGGTTCCCAAGCGATCAGCCAGGTCCCGATCGTCGAGCAGTGCGCCGATGGCGCGGCTGAGGGCCTGAGGAGCGTGACGCTCCACAACCAACGCCGTGTTCCCGTCGGAAACCAACTCGGCCGCGCCGCCCGCGTCGGTAGAAACGATCGGCAGACCCGCGGCCATGGCTTCCAGCAGCGCATTTGGGGACCCTTCGCTGTAGGAGGGCAGCACGAAAACGTCCGCCAGCCCGTAGTATGTCCGAACACTATCCTGGTGACCGGCGAACAGCACGCAATCGGCGAGTCCAAGGTTGCGTGAACGCTGTTCCAACGCGGCACGCTCGGGTCCGTCGCCTACCACAACAGCGCGAATGGCCGCACCGCCGCGGGCCGCGCGAAGAAGGGCGATCGCGTCCAGCAAATCGATATGGCCCTTCTCCTTCGAAAGCCGCCCGACAGCCAGCACGACGCGAGTATCCGGCGGGATTGCCAGGCAGCCTCGCAGGGCCGCCACTTCGCTCGGCGGCGGCGGAACAAATGGCGCCACGATATTGTGGCGGACGAAGATTCTTTCGGCGGGGACGCCGGAACGAAGCAGATTCGCGGCGAAGGCGCGGCACACCGCAACGATATGGGGAGACCCGCTCAACGCCCACCACCCGATGCGACTATAGAACCGGTCTTTCACGTCCATCGACGTGAAACCATGAAAGAACGCGATCCATGGAATCCGCCTCTGGAGGCCCGTGAGCCGCACCAGGAAGTGGGACTTGGAATTATGCGTCTGGAGGATATCCGGTTTCTCGAAACGGACAATCGCCAGCAGTTGGCGAATGACCCGGGGATCTCCGGCATGCTTCTCGCGGATGACATGTGTGCGGATCCCCGCGGCGTTCAGTGCGGAGATGAACCGGTTCGCGGGTGAGGACCGCCGATCGAACGCGATGACCGACAGCTCAACAGCAGGCAGATCCGAAGGGGCGGAGGCTTGCAGTTGCCGGCCGAAGGCGATCAGGTTCTTCGCCGGTCCCGTCACCCACTGGGATTCCATCATCGCGAGCACGCGGATCTTGCGAACGGGAGGCAGGCCTGCGCCACCAACGCTCATAAATGTTCCGCCCTTCGACAACTCCGCTTATAATAGCATCTGTACTCTTTTCAGGACTTGTTGTGCGGATTTGTCTGATCTACCAAGGCGAGTTCCCGTTCGCCCACGCTGAACGTCTTGTGAAAGTCTCCCGGACTCTCAAGGGGGCGGGCCACGAGGTGTTCCTGCTGTGCAATAACTATGGAAGTTTTTCGGTGTCCGAGGAACAAACCGGCGACATCTACACCATTCGTCTTCGGCCGACCCTCAAAAACCGGAAACTCAACAAGGTTCTGAAGTTCCCGGTTTTTCTTAACCCCCTGTGGCTGGTTCAACTCTTCCGCGTCGTGCGCCGGTTTCGTATCGATGCCATTCAGGTCATCGATCTACCTCTTGCCGCCGCCGCACTCGCTATCGGCCGCCTGCTGCACAAACCGGTGTTCATGGACATGTGGGAGAACTACCCTGAAGCGTTGAAAGGGTGGCTGATACTGGGCTGGACAAACCGGGTTTTCAAGAACCCAACGGCTGCCCGTGCAGTTGAACTGTGGGTGATGCCCCGGATGGATCACGTCTTCACGGTTGTCGAAGACCAAAAGGAGCGGCTGATTGCGGATGGCGTGCGGCGGGAGCGCATCTCCGTTGTAACCAACGCGGTGGATCTGGAACTATTCGCGAGCGCTCCCATCCGTTTCGATACGCCGCTCGACGGAGAACCGGATACTTATAAACTCTTCTATGCGGGCCTTTTGGGGGTTGAACGAGGGTTGGAAGACATCATCCGGGCGGTTGGCTTGCTGCGAGGCCGAATCCCCTCAATTCGTCTGTATCTCGCCGGAAGCGGGAGCTACGAAGCGCAACTGCGCCGTCTGGTGGAGCAGGAAGGGGTCGGCCAACTGGTGACTTTCCTGGGGTGGGTGCCCTTTGGAGACATTCATTCGTATATTCTGAAGAGCGACTTGTGTCTGGTCCCGCATGTGTATAACACGTTTATCAACACCACGATTCCGAACAAGCTGTTCCAGTATATGGTGATGGCAAAGCCGGTCCTGGTTTCCAACGCCAAGCCCCTGGCGCGGATCGTGCGCGAGTGCTCGTGCGGTTTCGTGTTCACGTCCGGGGACCCGGCCGACGCCGCAGCTAAAATTGAGGAGGCCTACGCTTTGCGGGGGGACCCGGAGATTGGCTTGAGGGGCCAGCGATGCGTGGAAGCCCGGTACACCTGGGTCGAAGCGTCGGGCGGCCTGGTAGAGGCTTACGAGAAACTGGCGCGAGACAGAGGGCTTCCAGGGCCGGCGAACGGGGAACCGACTCTCACTGGAAAGGCGGAATGACGCCCTGATCCCTCATTGCGACCCGGCACGAGCCGGTTTGATCTCCGCAAAAAAGGCCCGAATGGCCGCCGCGATCCTGGCGCTGGCCTTGCCATCTCCGTAAGGGTTCTGTATTCTGGCCCGCCGCTCATACTCCACCCGGTCCCGGATAAGCCATTCCGTGGTGGCCACGATTTTCTCTACGTCGGTTCCCACAAGCTCCGCGGTCCCGGCCTCCAGGGCCTCGGGGCGCTCCGTCTTCTCCCGCAAGACCAGCGCCGGCTTGCCGAGCGACGGCGCTTCTTCCTGTACCCCGCCGGAGTCGGTCAAGAGAAGATAGGCGCGCCGCATCAAATCCACGAAGGAGACGTAATCCAGCGGCTCGATCAGATGGACATGCCGCTGCTCGCCGAGAATCCGGCGCACGGTCCCGGCAACTCGTGGATTCGGATGCACGGGGTAGACAATCTCGACTCCATCGAAGCGCGAGATTCGCCGGAGCGCTTCGCAAATGCGCTCAAACCCCGGGCCGAAGCTCTCGCGCCGGTGGGCGGTTACGAGCACCAGTTTCCTGGCAGGATCCAGGCCCGGCCATTCCGGAGCCGCCAATCTCCCGTCGACCAAGCGGTCGCGCGTGTAGAGAACAGCGTCGATTCCGGGGTTTCCGGTAACCACGATAGCGTTTTCCGGCACGCCTTCAGCCGTCAGGTTGCGCGCCGCCCAGGGGGTGGCGGCGAAATGAAGCGCGCTCAGCCGCGAGACGACAACCCGGTTCATCTCTTCCGGAAATGGGGCGCGCATATCCCCGGTGCGCAGCCCCGCCTCGACGTGCCCAACCGGAATCCCCGCATAGAAAGCCACCAGCGCCCCGCACAGCGTGGAGGTGGTATCGCCCTGCACCAGAACCATATCCGGTTTCTCGCCGCGCAGCACGGGGGCCAGTTGCAGGAGCATCGAGCCGGCCGATTCGGCCAGCGTCTGGCCGCGGCGCATGATATTCAGATCATGGTGGGGCGTTATCTGAAATAGGTCCAGTACCTGGTCCAGCATCTCCCGGTGCTGGGCCGTGACGCAAGTCCTGGCGTCGAAGTCGTCTGGGCGGCTCCGCAAGCACTCAATGACCGGACTGAGTTTTATGGCCTCTGGGCGAGTGCCGAAAATAAACAGGATCTTGCGTCTGGACACTACTCTACAATATCAACTGGCTCGTGCGCGGCATAACGCCCACTGGCGCCGTGTTACCATGTGTGCGAATTGCCGAGCCATGTTTTCCCGTCTTTTCGATGTTCTGTACATCGCCGCCTGTTCCGTCCTCTTCTTCGGGCTTTTTCATAAGGCCGCTTCTCCCGCCCCGTTTGGGTATGACGAGTCGGATTACATGATGTGCGTGAGACTCGGAATCGCCGGGAATTACCTGGACACCAATGCCATGTCGCTTCCGGAGTTTGTGAGGGCCGGGCTGAAACTCGCGCGCAAGGAATGGACCCGCACGCAGGTTTCCGAGTATGTCCGCGGCAGGCGGGACCCTATGTTTCTGCGCCATTATCATGGGCCGCTCAATTCGTATTGGCTGATTGCGGCACGCGCTCTCGGTGGTAGTGGCGAGGCCCGCATGCGATTGTCGAGTTTGGCCTTCCACTGGCTGACGTTCCTGACTGTCTACGCGGGCATATTGTGGGTTTTCGGCCCGCAATTCCGCATCGCGGCCGTGGCGGCGTCCGCCTGCTATTTGTTCTGCGTCAACAACATCGTTACCATCCCAGCGGTCTCTTCCCACGCGCCGTTTCTTTGGCTGTCTCTCGTCACCTTGTTCGCCATCTCCAAGCTGGCGGCCGGGCCGTCGCGGAAGCGCTTTTACCGGGCCACAGCCCTGTGCGCCGTTTCGTTGTGCGCGCTCGAATTCGCTGTACTGCTGTTCCTGGTGCTGGCGGTCACCGTGGTCCTGGTGCGCCAGGAGTTCTTTGCGGGATGGACTCGGCGCGACTACTTTCGTTTTGCCCGCAATACCGTGCTTCTGGTGGCCGGAGTGTGCTTGGTCCTTTGGCCTTCCAGCATCCTGAAACTCACCATCGTACAGGGGTTCGCATTTATCGTGTTCATGTCTGCGACCCGCCGCGAGTCGTTCGGCGGGAATGCGGCGCCCCTGGACGGGTGGCGACTTCTGTTTCATCAGATTCCTGCGGATATGCTGACGGTTTCGGTTTGTGTGGCGGTCGGCGCGTTTCTATTATGGCGCTCGCCGCGCCGTGCGCAATTGCTGCCGTTTCTTCTGTACGGCTTTGTCCTCGCGGTAGCGATTTTCAGGAACACGTCGGAAGGCGCGCGCTATATCTCATCCCTTTTTGCGCCACTTTACGTGAGCGCCGCGGTTCTTCTGGCCGAGCGCGCGAAGCGCATTCCGGCACTGCTCCAGGCCGGTGCTGTCGCGGCCTTGTTTGGGATCCTCTTGTTTGTATCGCACCGTGAGGTCCAGGCGCGGGTGGCGCACGCGCAGTCCGCCCAGGACGATACCACCGGCCTGATCGGGCTAATGCGCGACCACGCCTCCGCCAACGTCCTCGTCCCATACGACTGTTTACCGCCTTTGCAGTACTACTTTCCGAAAGCGACCATCCATTCGTATTCGCCCGATGTTACCGCGGAGCGGATACTGGCTGCCGCCGGCGGTTATGGCCTCACCTGTCTGTATCAAACGGGAAATGCGGCTTCGGTCCCAGGGCATGGCGTGTGGCGCGCCGCCGGTGCGACTTCCGAGCGGCATCTCACCTGCTATCTCAGACCCTGAATCCGCGCCCCTGGGCCTTAACTCACGCTTCCCTCTTCCCACTCGCGCTCGACTGCGCCAGCGAGTGCAGCGCCTTCCAGCCCAGTTGCATCTCGCCGGCGGTCGGGAAGCGCAGAATCCACAGGACCGGGGGGAACAAAGCCAGGCTGAGCGCCGCCAGGCCGATCAGCCCAGGCAGGGAAGAAGGATGGATCGCGGCATAAGGCGCCGCGGCGGCGGCGGACGCCACGCAGATCTTAGCCAGCCGCCCGGTTTCCACCCGGTAGGGCCGCAGACGGTACGTCCATACCGCGGAGACGATACCGACGGCGATGAACGCGGCGAGAGTGGCGTACGCGGCTCCCCAGGCGCCGAACCTCGGAATCAGGAGCAGGTACGCAGCCAGGCAGATCGCGGCCCCCAGCCAATTGCAGACGGCATCGTACCCCGGCCTGCCTTCCGCCAGAAAAAGACAGCGTAGAAAATCGCCGATCCCCCGAACGCAATAGGCGGCCACGATGATCGGAACCAGCGCCGCCGCACTCTGAAACGCGGGCCCGGCCAAGAGGCGCAAAGCGGGACGGGCGCAGACGGCGATGGCAATTCCACTGAACGACATGCCCAGAATCACGTAGGTGAACATCCGCGCGAAAACCGGCTCCGCATCGTCGCGCCGCATGATCTGGAAGACCTGGGCGCTCCAGTAGATTTGAAACGACCCATAGACAAACGTCACCAGCATCCCGATCTTGCAGGCAAGAACGTATATTCCCAACTCGCCCAGAGGGCGATAGTGCGGCAGGATGAAGCGGTCCCCGAAGTTCATGAGCACTGCCGCGATTCCACCCAGGGCGAGCAGCATCGAATACCGCACCATGCGGCCGAAAACGCGAAGATCGAACGCCGGCGCCATGCGGCGGAACACGCCGATTCCCATACCGACAGCCATAATGCCGAAGGAGATGACTGCCGCCAACATCATGCCGGCAACGCGCAAACGGAACAGGGCCACCAGCACCACGATTCCGGCGATGTGCAGGGCCAGGCGAAGGAGCGACATCACGGTATAGAGGCCCGGGCGGTTTTCCACACGGTACAGCGTGAAAATCGCGTCCGAGGCAAAGCTTGCGGGGAAGCACACAACCACAATGCGAAAGTAGCGCCCGGCCGAAACATCGCCAAAAACGAGCTGGGACAAGCGGTCCGAAAGCGGCCAGAACACCACGGCTGCGAGAAGGCCGAGCGCCGCCGCCCCCAATATCGTGGTGCTCACCACCGGACGGCGGGCTTCCTCGGAATCGGTCTGGAAATAAAAATACCCGAGGGCTGACGCCAGGCGGCCGCCCAACAGCAGGGAGATCACGCTGGTGGACTGTTCCAGCAGATCCGCGATCCCATAGTCGGCCGGCGTCAGGAACCGCGTGGTGATCGGGATCATGAAGAGGGAAGCCAGCCGCTGCCCGACGAAACCAAGTAGGTAGATCCCGCTGCCTTGCGCCATGTCCTTGAACAGCCGCCGCGCGGAAACCGACGGTGCTGGAGTGGCTGATGACATAATAAAGACTGCCGGCTGCGGTTCAGAAATGTAAAAAGCAGGTTGCGCGAAGGCCCATTCTAACCCGCCTCTATGGTCTTCGGAAATCTCCGAAAGAAATCTCCGCCGATGCGCCCTAGATCAGGCCAGCAATTTCCAAATTGCGCCGATCTCCGATCCGCCCAACTCGCGGCGGATGCTGAGCGCCTCTTCCAACTTCTTCAGGCGCGGGGGGAGCTGGCTCCAAAATCTTCCGTAAAATACATAAGCCCTTTGAGATACGCACTTATATTCCGGAAGGAAAGAAGCCATTTCCTTGAGGGAGATACCATGCCCATCGTGAACATGGATATCTATGAGTGCATAAACTTCCTCGGTCGAAAGCGGCGTGGCGATCATGCCCCTTTCGAGCAGGGCACGGTTGGTCTTGGAAATGAGATCCTGACCTTGTGTGCCGGTCAGTTCCCGATAGAGCCGGCCGGCAATCCGCGAAGGAGTGAAGCGGTAGGCCCACTCCGGAAGGCGATGGCGCGGCGTATGCTCTGCCACCCTGCGCTTTAATTCGGGATCGTCAAAATAATCGCCGTTGGGATCCTGCAAGTGCAAGAACACGCCGCCGCCAGCTTGGCGGGCGCGAACGGACCGCAAGAAGGCGCACACATCGGGCACGTGATGCAGCAGCGAACAGGCAGCGATCAGGTCGTAGGTTTTGCCTGCGGGCAGGGCCTCCAGCATGCCTTGATAGCATTTTGCCGGCGTTCGCCAGCCCAAAGCCCTCTCGGAGGCTCGTCGCAGCATGGCCGGAGAAATATCGAGCAAGTCGACAGACTCGATCCGCGGGCCGATTGCGGTCCTTAGGAGTGAATCGGAGGCAAGCCCGGTGCCACAGCCGATGTCGAGCATCCGCATTTTACTGGGCGCACCCGAACAGGCAGCCAGCCAGTCATCTACCAGGAGCACGAACTGTTGTGGCAGGCTCTCCCACATGTAGAGGTGCGCCTCGTCGTAGACTTCGGCTTCGAAATCATGAAATGTGACATTCAGGAAACGATAGAATTCCTCGGGGTTATACGAGCCGCCGTGGCGCCTAATCGTTCTTTCGGCTAGGGCCTGTGAAGCCATCGGTCTATTCGAGAGTATCATATCCGCTTGGAATACGTTCTCTCACGCGATAGGCTGCGTAGCTGGGTCCTCCCCTCCGGATATTTCGCCGGAGGTTTCCGTAGCGTGCGGGGAGCGGACGCTTGGCGGCGTCCAGCAGGATTGCCGCTGGCTCGATGCCCCGTACTCCGCACACTGAGGCAATGCTGCTTCGGGTGGAAGCCGAATCGCTGCCGCCAAGAAAAGCGACTCTAAGGGGCACTGGAAGTTCCATTGTATCGCACGGTTATGGCGCCGGACCTTCGTCGCGCCCAACCAGTCGAATCCCGGTGGTCGAATCGGAATCGCGACTTGAGGCGGCCCCAAAGGAGCCGGTTTTGCTTTCGGATACAAGTGCCGGGGTGGGTGACGACATACGATGCCTGCTTGTTCAATTCCCGCTACTTCGGTTTGCGCCCGTACATGGCGATGTATCCGGTCGCCATAAATGAGAGCCCGGGGATGCGAGCCATCCACTCGAACGGGCGGTTGATCAAATATGCCAAACGCGGTCCCAGCGAAATGAAGGGCCCCCCAACAATCTGCACGTTATAGTGCCGCTCGGCTATCTTCAGCAAGCCGGCGCTTCGGCCGATCCGATCCAATTCGGCCGGAGTCAGGTAAAGACGATCGAATGCCTCTTTGCGGTGGAGCTTCAAATGCGCGCTGGGGGGCCTCCAAGCGATGGTTTTCCGAACCGGCGAAGAGACGGCGTTCAGCACCCTGCTCCAACTCCAGCGCTTGGGGACTGTGACAATCGCGGCGCCGCCGGGCGCGAGCAGCCGGGCGGCCTCCTGCATCACGCGAGTAACCTGCTCGCGCGGGAAATACTCGATTAACCCCATCGCCAATACGGTATCGAACGCGGCATCCGGCAACGCCACGTTCCTCGCATCGCCGACCAGCAAGCGGGCGGATCCCGAGGCAATGGAGTCCTCCATCAGACGACGTGCCGCGTCGATCATGGATGGGGAGAAATCCATGCCCGTATAGCGGGCGGCCATGGCCACGACCGCCGGGCCGAGGGGCGCCGTGCCGCACCCGATATCCAACAGACTACGAGGCGGGGCATCGCGGGACTCGAGCAGTTCCATCACCCGCCGCGCCCGGACCAGGAACGAATAACTCTCCGCAGTGACTTTCGCCCCCGGATGGTACAAAGACGCCCATACGCCTTGTTCCGCGAGAGCGCTGAAGTGAGTTTGAACCGGGCCGGCACTCATCGATAGCACCCTAGCATAGCCATTTCGAACCTGGCGTCAGTCATCCCGGGACCGATCCCGACGCGCCGGAGCCGATACAGATCGCTTTGCGCGGAGTTGAGCCCCGGCGCCGTTGTAAGGCCGCACCGATATCCGATGCCGGACAGCATCTTCACAGTCGCGGATGCATACTCCCCGAAGGGGTAGCAGAAGAGGCCTTTCGTCCGCAGGCGTTGGCGCAGGATGTCGTGGGAGAGTCTGAGTTCGTCGAACTGCTCCTGCGGCGGGCAGCAACTCAGAGAAGGATGAGTGTGCGTGTGGGACTCTATGTCTACCAGTCCCGTGGCCGCTAGTTGCTCCACTTCCGTCCAGGTCATGGTCGCTCGCGGCGACCTGAGCAGGTCGGGAGGACGGCCATCGAATAGCGCG
>Ga0209039_10002175_pt1 | contig 16985 bp, 9 predicted proteins | sample BogFormECP12_OM1_FD_188238 | JGI IMG/M metagenome (GOLD analysis project Ga0209039, IMG submission 188238) | Bog forest soil microbial communities from Calvert Island, British Columbia, Canada - ECP12_OM1 (SPAdes) (version 2) | ecosystem: Environmental > Aquatic > Freshwater > Wetlands > Bog ... | reverse complement strand
CATTTTTCTCCAGGAAGCCGACAGGAATGCCCGGCGAACAAATTATTGGAATGTCGCAAAGGAAATCGCCCAAAAGCTGAAAATGAATTACGTCTTCGGCTGCGAATTTGAAGAGCTGGCGGAAGGCACTCGGGCATCGCCTGCCTACCATGGCCAAGCTACCCTCTCGCGCTGGCCACTGTTCGGTTGCTCGATCCTACGCTTCCGGAAGCAATCAAATTTCTGGCAGCCACGCTGGTTCACTCCAAGGCTGGGTCCTCTGCAGCGGAGGCACGGGGGCCGCATGGCATTGTTCAGTAATGTGCTCACACCCGGCAGGAGCTTCCTCACGTACAACCTGCATTGCGAGAGCAAGGGAGGCGACGATCTTCGCTCATCCCAGTTACAGGAATTTCTGCAGGATGCGAAACGCCATAGTCCCGACGTGCCCGTGCTTGCGGCCGGCGACTTTAACTTCGACCTGTCGCAAGGCCAGCCCGCCACGGCTCTTGCCGATATAGGATTTGTCAACCCGTTCGGTACATTGCGTCAGGCCACCAGTGTCGCGCATTCGCGTTCGTCGCGTGACCGCATCATCGACTGGATTCTGCTCCGCGGCCCCTTAGTCGGAACCAATCCTCAGGTTCACAGTTCGGTCGTAGGATCCGACCATTACCCGTTGTCTCTAACGCTCAGCCTCTCCTGACGCCGGCCGCTTAGCCGCCAGGATCTTGTCGCGCGTATCAAGGGCTTCGGCAAGAACTGGACGGAGACTATCCAGAAATACGGGAATACAATCGTCCACTGCTTTGTCGCCTACGACCGCGATAAGCGGCAGTTCGTGTTCATAGACGCTGACGATCCCGCTGAAGAAAACACTCCCGGTGTTTGTCAGAGTCCTGTCAGAGGTACTTAATCAGCACAACTTCGTTGCGGGCCTCGTTGTACACCAACTCATCGACCATCTGTTTCGTTAGCAGCAGGCCCAGCCCGCCGGGGCGCAGTCCCTTTTCTTCGCGTGCTTGCGCATGGGCGAGCGGGTCGTCTTCGGGGTTGTTGATCGCGGCGTGCTTCAGCTCTTCGAGTTTGAAGCCGGGGCCGGGATCGTCCAGGCGGTACATCAGCATCTTGTTCGTGCGAATGTAGGAGATGCGCACCTTAAGGTTCGGATCGAGATGCCCGCCCCACTCGATGGCGTTGTTCAGGAGTTCGCGGAAGGCGTAGCCGACTTTTTCCATCACGTCCGGGGGAAGGTCGGTTTCCAGGAGATTCAGAAAGCTCTGCACGCGGCTGACGACCGAGCGTTCGCAGGGCACCAGGAGCTCGACCCAGTGCGGCTTGGCGGAAAGGACTTCGATAGGTGGCGTGGCCGGATGAGTGGAGAGAGCATTTTCGACCACCAAGTGGAGAGTCTCGGCGTCGAAAGGCTTGGTGAGGAACTGATAGACGCGTCCGCGCAGAGCGTTAAGCAGCGTCTCCGGGGTCTTGTCCGAGGTCATGATAATGATTTTCGGCACATGCGCCTCGCCGGTGAGGCTGCCGAGGAGGCCGAGGCCGGTCATTTTGGGCATCCAGATGTCCAGGAGGACCAGATCGAATTTCTTCTTACGAATGGCTTTCAGTGCCGCGGCGCCGTCGGGTGCGGTGGTGACGGTGTAGCCATGCTCTTTCAGGATGCCGCGGACCATCTGGCGGGTCGTGGCGTCGTCATCCGTTACGAGAATGTGCGGCATGGAGAGGCTCCGAATCATGGACGCCGGCATTACACCGGAAGGTGCGATTCATGATTTCTTGCGCTTCCTTGTCAGCCTCTGCGTCTGCTTGGAAACAGTGGATCGCGGCTGAGCCTGGGTTTCCTTTGCGTATCCTCTCAGGTTTTCTTCCAGCTTCGCAATCTCTTCCTTCAGTGCGCCAAAGACGGCCGTTGCGCCGCCCAGTTCGCACTTGCGGCCAAGCTGTTCGAGCTCCCGCGCGCGGTCGCAGGCGTGTTGCGCCAGGAAAATGCCGAGCGAACCTCTCAGGGCGTGGGCCAGGGATGCGATTTCGTCCGCGTCCTTGCGCTGCAGCGCTTTTTGCAAAGCAGCGATGCGTTTAGGAGTGTCGTGAAGAAACGTCCGAATCATTTTGTTCAGGAGCTTTTTGTCGCCACCAATGCGCCCCAACAGGTCGTCAATTCCAACCGCCATCGCCGCGGCGGGCTTTTTCGGCGGCGACGTGAGCGGCACAGTGCTGCCGCCGGCGTCAAGAATCTCAGTGAGCTTTTCCAGGCCGAACGGCTTGCCAAGCACGGCGTCAAACCCCTCCCGCCGCAGGCGCGCCTGATCGTCCTCGGTGTTATTGCCGGTGAGAGCGATAAGAAACGCGTGACTCCCGGCGCGGGCTTCGTTTTCGCGGATGGTGTGCGCCACTTGAACCCCTCCCATCACGGGCATCTCTTCGTCCAGCAGGATGACGTCGAAATGCTCGTGGACAAGAGCGCTGAGCGCCTCCTTCCCGTTGCAGACCGCGTGAACGTAGTGGCCGCTGCGCTCCAGTTGGTAGCTGGTCAGCGTGCGAATGTCTTCCTGATCATCAGCAAGCAGTACGCGCATGGCGCGCCTCCCCTCTACGGCAGGCCTGGAATCGCCCACGGCGGAAAGAAGTTCGTCAGGAGACGCTTCCCATAGCAAGCGCGCCGGGCAACCCGCCGATTTTACTGGCCAGCGGCCAGGATGGCGACGCCGTAGGTCGGCAGTTCAACGGATTGCTTGCTCCCGCCCTGCAGCACGTCGTTCATCGGCGCAGGCAGACTGACGGTCTGCGTCTGCTTCGCAAAATTAATCAGGATGTACACAACGCCATGTGCGCCGTAGCGCGGATAGACATCTACGCCTGCGGGCAGACCCGGCAGCGGCGTCTGGATCGCGCTATCTTCCGCCATCCACTTGGCGGCTTGCGCCATGGTTTGCGGGTCCAGCCACGCACCAATATAAGTGATGCGGCCTTTGCCGACCTTGCGGGTGATGGCGGCGGGTTGGCCATCGAGCCAGCCATTGCTCTTGCCATACTTCATGAGCACGGTTGTCTCCGAGTCCTTGGTGCTGAGGAGTTCCGCCCAAAGCTTGCTCTCTCCTTTGCCCCATTCGCCCTCGAACGGCACTGGATCGGTGAGCGCGTAATACTGCTCCACTCGGCCACCCAATAGACCAACGAGCGGGCCGGGCTGGCGTTCGGTCTGCAACGCGTTGTTGTCATCTTTCATGCCGGACCGCTGGCCGAGCACGAGGTGCCCGCCATTCTGCACGTAAGCGATCAGGTTCTTCGCGATGCTATCCGAAATCACATTCAGGCCGGGCGCGACAACCAGTTTGTACTGCGCGAGCGACGCATTCGGCGAAATGACATCGATGGATTGCGCGATCGCGCGCAGCGGCGCGTAGTAGCTCATGAGTTCTTCGAGCGCCTCATATTGATGGTTGTGCTTCTGCCATTGGATGGCCCAGCGGCTGTCGTAGGAATGCAGAATGGCGATTTGCGATTTCGGCGATGTGCCGGCAAGCGTGGGTCCCGCTTTGGCGAACTCCTGCCCGACCTGCGAAACTTCGCTATAAAGCGGCAAGGGCATCCCATCCGGGCCGACGACGCACCCGTGATATTGCTCCTGCCCGTTCAGAGCGCTGCGCCACTGCCAGTAGCTGACGGCGTCGGCCCCGTGGCCAACGTCGAGCCACGCCATGGCGCGGACTTCGCCCTTGTCCAGCGCGTTGCTGACCCCCGCCCAGTTGACGCTGCCGGGCTGCGTTTCCATCACCCAGAAATTCTTCTGCTTGAACCCGCGGGTCAGGTCATGCCCTGCGCCATTCAGAACGGGATTCAGGTGGCCCTCTCCCACATAGTCATCCCAGGCGGCCAGGTCCAGGTCCTGAAGAACGGTGTAGTGATCGAAGCCATCGTACGGGCCCATGGTATTGGTCGTGAAGAATTGCCGCGCATCGCAATTGGCGCGAATCACGTCCGTCTGATTCTTCTGGTAGCTGCGCCAGGTGTCGGTCACAAAACGCATCCAGCTCAGCAGCAGTCCAGGATTGCCATAATTGATCTGTATCGGAATCTGGTCCCACGCGGTGTAGGTTTCGCTCCAGTAAGACGTGGTCCAGCGGGCATTCAGGTTGTCCAGCGTGCCGTACCGCGCCTTCAACCATTGCTGAAACTGCGCGCGCGTCTCGGGATCGTAGGAGACTTGCGAGTACTCGTTGTCAATCTGCCAGCCCATCACATTGGGATTGTGGCCGAAGCGCTTGGCCATTTGCTCCGCGATCTTGCGCGCCAGTTCGCGGTATTTCGGATTGGCCCAGTTCTCTTGTGCGCGATTGCCGTGCTCGTCGCGCCGGCCGTCTTCTTTGATACGCAGGGTTTCCGGATACTTTTGCGTCAGCCACGCGGGCGGAGCGGCTGTGGGAGTGCCGAGGACGGTGTAAATGTCATGCTTGGCCGCGGCAGCAACCGCGCGGTCCAGCCAGTCCAGATCGTAGCGCCCTTCTTCGGGTTCCATGCGGCTCCAGGCAAATTCGCCTACGCGCACAAAGTGGACGCCGGCCTTTTGCATCAGCGTCAGGTCCGCTTCCCAGCGCGACTCCGGCCATTGTTCGGGGTACCACGCGGTGCCCAGTAGAAGCGGGGGCGGAGTCTTGGAGGGTGAAGTTTGCGCCAAACCAACTGGCGTAAGACAAAGTGCTGCGAGACTCAGAAAAACGATCAGGCAGAAAATCAGGTGGCTCATTCTTCGTGAATTCACGATGGTATCTCCCAAGGAAAACGGCGAACCCGCCTGCGGCGGGCACACATCGCATTCGTCATTTCAAAGTGTGGAGCGAGTCCGGCGTTCGCTCGCGCCGGCAGCCTGAGTGTACATCAATTGGGGAGGGAGCAGGCATAAGGAGGGGCAGGCTTCTTCTCTGACGAAGGCATGCAATTGTCGGCGCGCCGACAATTGCACTTAACTGACTCGTTAACATGGCAGTAGAAAACAAAAGAGTTATAGGCGGGCACATCTTGCGGAAGGCACCCCCACCCCCCTGTTTTTGCGTATGTAGGGGAAACAAAGGGGTTACGGGAGAATGGCTTGCATCAAGGGGAAACAAAGGAGTTAGCTGGCGCAAAAGCGAAGAGGAGGCGAAGAGCGTACGGCCCTTCGCGAGAATCGCTCTGGGTAAAGGTGCGGGGCGCGAAGTTTGCGTCCCGGATGGGGTTCCGGGACGGTCCGAAATGGCGCAAGAGCAGCGTCCCCTCAGCATAACAAATGGAGCTTAGCACATTATTTACCGTTTGTCTACTATTATTTAGTGGGTACTAGTTTCGAAACTGGTACTCGCTGGGAATAGGAAAGCCCAAGACCCAGCCTCCCACCACGAGGCTGGGGCACCCGGCAACCTTGCGGCATGGGTGAGGCCAAAAGCGCCATTCGGGAGAATGGCGATCCCGGGGCGCCTCGGGGAAAGAGGCAGGGGGGGCCTCCATTGCGCGGGGCGACGGGAGGAGTCGTCCAGGGCCGGTTGAAATCACCGGGGAAAGAGGTTTTGGGAAGATCATTGTTTTGGGTGCCGCTATTTCGGAGCTCCCGATCGGGTCGGGACAGGCGCCGCTCCGACCCCCTAAAGTGGTAGAGGGAGGGCGGGGCGACGGAGTGGGAGGGCAGAGAACCCAGGACCCACCCTCCCCGACCAGGTCGGGGCAGGCGGCAACCGAGGGGCGCCCAACTTCATACAGCGGATTGAGCCCGGGGCAGCCGGGGTGCTCTAGCAGGCTGCGGAAAAAAGCTAGAAAACCTTTCTTCAGGGGCTTCCGCCAAAAACCGGCGGACGCGAAAAGCGCGAAAGCCCAATTCGTTTTCCGGGCTTTACGCCGGGGCTGAAGCCCCGGCCTCCTAAAGAGAAATGGCAGAGACTTTTGGAACGGCACGCTAGATGAACAGATCGGCGGTGACGTGGAAGAAGAGGGCGAGTTTTTTGGCCTGGGCTTTGCTGATGGCACGCTTGCCGTGAAAGACTTCGGAGGTGATTCCCTTCGAGCCGAAAAGCTTCCAGAGGTCTTTCTGGGTCAGCTTGCGCGCCGCCATAAGGTGGTGAAGCGTCTGCTGCGGAGTGGACTTGCGAATGGGATAGCGGCGTTCCTCGTATTCGTCAATCAGGACGGTCAGGAGTTCGGCGAGTTCCTTTTCTTCCGGGGAAAGGGCTTCGCGCTCGTCGAGGCGGAGCAGTTCGTTGGTCAGGCGTTCGCATTCCTCATCCGTGCGGATTACGTGGGGGAGGGTACGCCCCAGGAGTTTCCCGTAGGTCTTCTCGTCCAGCTCGATGGTCATGGTGCTCATTGTTTCCAAGCCCCTTTGTCGTATTCCGCGTGCGTCAACAAGTACAGCACGAAGACCCGCTGCGTCTGGTAGTTCACGCGCGCGATCAGGCGGTACTTGTTGCCAGCGATATTGAACACGGTTCTCCGTCCGACCAAATCAGCGGTGCGGTAGACCTGTTTCAGCTCCGCCGGCGTTTTCCAATTTGCCTGGCGCACCACCGCGTACCAGGATTCCAGGCTGGGCTGCGCGTCCGGGTGCCTTTGCCAGAAGTGCACAAGAGCGCCTCGCTTGATGATACGCATTAGAGGTTAGGTTCTCACAATGAGAACTTCATGTCAAGAGGATTTGCGGGCGGGCGGATCAGCAGAGTCGTCCAGGCCTGGTTAGAAAGAGCAGAGGCGACTGACGGCTCCGATGAAATCCCGGAAAAGCTGTGGGGCAAGCCGGGGGAAGAATGACTTTGGGGAGTTTTTGGTTTTGGGGTGGCCTTTATGTCGGAGCTGAAGCTCGGACCCCCTTAAGAGAAAGAGGGATTCCTTCGCGGTCCGGGATGACGGCAACTGGGAGGGTGGCCCGCGACAATTTGGCAGACCGATTAGGGAGTAGATGCGGCTGGTGGCTGGCTCTTGGCTGGCTGCGCGGGAGGAGCCGCCGGGAGCTGAGCCTCTCGCGAAATGATTTGCTGCGAAGTGGGCAGCGTGGAGGAATCCCAACCCCCGCCGACCGCCTCGATCAATTGCACGCTGGCCACGATTTGCAGGATACGCAGGTTCACGGCGGTCTCCTGATTGCCGAAGAGCGTGGTCTGGGCGGTAATAACGTTGAGGTAGGGGTCGATGCCGAGGCGGTAGCGGTCCGTGGCCAGCTTGAGGCTGCGCTGCGCGGACTGGATGGCCGTGTCTTGTTCCTGAATTTCCTGAGAAAGAATGCGCAGGGTAGAGAGATTATTCTCGACTTGTTCAAACGCGGTCAGGACCGTGCCGCGATAGTTCGCGACAGTCTCATCATATTGCGCGCGATATTGTTCCATGGTCGCGCGACGCAGACCGCCATCGTAAATCGTTTCGGAAATGGCCGGGCCGACGGACCAGAAGCGGCTCGGCCAGGTAAACCAGTTGGAGCCGGTGGTGGTCTGAAACCCGGCAGAAGCGCTAAGAGTCAGCGTTGGATAAAACGCGGCTCTGGCCACGCCGATTTGCGCATTGGCCTGGGCCATCAGGCGCTCGGTTGCGGCGATGTCCGGGCGGCGCTCCAAAAGTTGCGAGGGAACGCCAAGCGGAATGGCGGGCGGCGGGGTCTTCAAGGGCTCGACGGCGATAGAGAAGGAAGAAGCAGGCTGGCCAACCAGGAGTGCAATCGCATGCTCATATTCAGATCGCAGAATGCCGAGATTGGTGTCTTGCGCGCGGATGGTCTCCAGCTGCGTTTCGGCTTCCGCCACTGCTTCGTCGGAGTCGATACCCGTTTCATACAGCGCCTTGGTCAGTTTCAAGGACTCCTCATAAGCCACCACGGTCGAGTCGAGAAGTTGTTTGAGAGCGTCCTGCCCGCGCAGTTCAAAATAATCGACGGCGAGTTCCGCGTGAGCCGTCAGCCGCGTATTCTCGAGGTCCGCTTCGCTGGCTTGCGCGTTGGCGACGTTGGCGCGAACGGTGTTGCGCACGCGACCCCACAAATCGGGCGTCCAGGAAGCGTCAAAGGGAAAAGAGTATTCGTTGAACGTCGTTCCGGAACTATTGCTGGAGGAAGCGGGTTGGTGCTGACGGACGATGCTTGCGCCGACGGAGACGGTCGGGAAATATTGCGCGCGAGCTTGCCGCACCACAGCACGCGCAGCCATGAAGCTGGCAAACGCAGCGGCGACGTTTTGGTTGGAAATGTTGACTTGTTCTTCGAGCGCGTTCAACTGGGTGTCACCAAAAATCTCCCACCAATTGCCATGGAGAGAGCTGTCCTGGGGCTGCGCGACCTTCCAGCCGTCCATTTTCTGGAGATCCTCCGGGGTGACCTCCTTGAACGTCGCCGGCACCTTCGCCGCGGGACGATTGTATTTCGGGCCGACATCGCAGCCCTGCAAGAGCACCGCCGTGCAAAGAAGCACGGTTGTTACACGCGTTTTGTTCGTTGCCTTCATCGGTGTGTCGGACTCCTTAATAAAATGGCCCTTTCTGATAGCGAGTTGGCGTGGCGCATAAGCACTTGTCATCCGAAGGACTCGAGTTGCCTCTGCTGTTCGAGCTTTCCGTGTTCGCGAAGCCATTTGACCCTCAGGCGGTCGAGTGAGAGATAGACGACCGGCGTGGTGTAAAGCGTGAGCATTTGGCTGAGAATCAACCCGCCGATAATGGCGATGCCGAGAGGATTACGGAGCTCGGAACCTGTGCCTCTGCCGAAGGCCAGCGGCATGGCGCCAAAGAGGGCCGCCATGGTGGTCATCAGAATGGGCCGGAAACGCAGGATGCACGCCTGGAAAATGGCGTCACGAGGGCTTTTGCCGTCGATGCGTTCGGCGGCGAGCGCAAAATCAATCATCAGGATGGCGTTTTTCTTGACGATGCCAATTAACAGAACGACACCGATCAGCGCGATGACGCTGAGGTCCTTGTGGAAGATCATGAGCGCAAGGACGGCGCCCACGCCCGCGGAGGGCAGCGTGGAAATGATTGTGAGAGGGTGAATATAGCTCTCATAAAGAATTCCCAGCACGATATACACAGCAATGATCGCCAAAGCGACCAGAATAAGTTCCCCCGCCAAGGAATCGCGATATGCCTGAAGCGTGCCGGAAAACATCCCATGAATGCTGTTGGGCATGCCGATTGTCTGCTGCATGGCGAGAATGGCCGTGGTGGCTTCGCTGAGCGCAACACCCGGGGCGAGATTGAAGGAAATGGTGACGGAGGGATATTGACCCTGGTGATTCACGGCCAGGGGAGCAGTCTTTGGCTCGTAATGCGCGATGGCGCTGAGAGGGACGATTCTCCCTTGCGCGGCCCGGATATACACGTCGTCCAAGTTCACGGGTGATTGCCAGTATTTGGGCGCGACTTCCAACACGACGTGGTATTGGTTGATGCCAGTGAACATGGTGGAAACCTGTGCCTGGCCGAAGGCTTCGTAGAGGGAGTTATCGACCATCTGCGGGGTAATGCCGAGGCGCGACATGGTCTTACGGTCATAGGTCAACATGGCCTGCAGACCGCTGTTCTGCTGGTCGGTATTGGCGTCGGTGAGCATGGGCAATTTGCGCATCTGCTGGAGAAGGACCGGACCCCATTGGACGAGATCCTGCAGGGTGTCGCTCTGAATGGTGTACTGATATTGAGCGCCGCCTCCCCGTCCGCCAATGCTGACGTCCTGTCCGGCCTGCATGAAAGTGTTTGCGCCGGAGACGGCCGCAAGTTTGGGACGCAAACGGTCAATGACCTGGCTGGAACTGGCGTCGCGTTGCTCGCGGGGTTTCAGACCGGCGAAGATGAAGCCGCCGTTGGTAGCTCCCCCGCCACCCGTAAAGGCCATGACATTCTGCACGGCGGGATCCGTTTTGATGACATTGACGATGCGCGCCGTAGCCGCTTGCATGGCCTGAAAGGAAATGTCCTGCGAACCCTGCAAGCGGCCGAAGACGACGCCATTATCCTGCTGCGGGAAGAATCCCCCGGGGATGATCCAAAAAAGATAGAAGTTGAGGGCGATGGTGAGGCCCAGAACGACAAGTGTCAGGTGGGAGTGTTCCAGGACCCAACCGAGGCTGCGCTCGTAAGTATGCAGGAGCGCATTGAACGCGCGCTCGCTGGCGCGGTACGCGAAGTTGTGCCGCTCATCGCGAAGATGCCGGAGCAGTTGGGAACACATCATGGGCGTGGCGGTCAGAGAGATGACCAAGGAAACCAGGATGGCAACCGAAAGAACCACGGCGAATTCCCGGAAGAGACGCCCGACGATGCCTCCCATCAAGAGAATAGGGATGAAGACGGCAATGAGAGAAATGCTGATGGACAAAACGGTGAAGCCGATTTCGCTGGCGCCCTTTAAGGCTGCTTGCATGGGTGACATACCCTGCTCGATATAGCGGGTGATGTTTTCGATGACAACAATGGCATCGTCAACGACGAAGCCGCTCGAAATCGTAAGCGCCATGAGCGAAAGGTTGTCGAGGCTGTAGTGGCACAAGTACATCACGCCAAACGTGCCGATCAGGGAGACGGGGACGGCAACGCTGGGGATCACCGTGGCACGGACGCTTCTCAGGAACACGAAAACGACAAAAATGACCAGGGAAATCGAGATCATCATGCTGCGCTCGATGTCACGAACGGAAGCGCGAATGGTGAGGGTACGGTCCATCACAACTTCGGTGTCGATGGCGGTAGGGATGGACGCCTTCAGCGCGGGTATCGCGGCACGGATGCGATCCACGGTTTCAATGATGTTCGCGCCCGGCTGTCGGGAAATGATGATGAGGACACAGGGTTTGCCGTTGACGAATCCCGCAGCGCGTATGTTTTCATTGGCGTCCTGGACCTCCGCAACATCACTCAACTTGACCGCAGCGCCATTGTGGTAGCCCACCACAAGAGGCCTGTAGTCCACAGCCTTCAGAAGCTGGTCGTTCGTGGTGATGTCCGCTGAGGTCGCGCCATCCGCGATTTGGCCCTTGGGAGCGTTAGCATTCTGCCGGCTCAGCATCGCGGCAACATCTTGCAAACCCAAACCATAGCCGTTGAGCTGTGTCGGATTCACATCCACCCGCACCGCCGGCAGCGAACTACCACCAACGCTGACTTGGCCGACCCCCTGAATCTGAGACAGACGTTGCTGCATGATGGTGGAGGCCGCGTCATAAAGCTTGGCACGGTCGTACACGCTGGAGGTAAGCGCCAGAATCATGATCGGAGCATCGGCCGGGTTGACCTTCCGATAGGTGGGATTGCCAGGGAGATTCGAAGGCAGGTAACTCCGCGCGGCATTGATGGCGGCCTGGACGTCGCGCGCGGCGCCATCAATGTTGCGGTTCAAATCAAATTGCATGGTGATACTGGTGGTACCCAGATAACTGGACGAAGTCATCTCCGTGATGCCGGCAATTCTCCCGAACTGGCGCTCCAGGGGCGTGGCGACGGAAGAGGCCATGATCTCCGGGCTGGCTCCCGGCAAACCGGCACCAACCGAAATCGTGGGAAAATCAACCTGGGGAAGCGGGGATACCGGCAACACGCGAAAGGCCACGGCCCCAGAGAGGGCGATGGCCGCCGTCAGGAGCGTGGTGGCCACCGGGCGTCGAATAAATGGAGACGAGAGGCTCATTGCATTAATCCGCCGGCACCACTTCGGGTCCGGTATCGTGCGCACGGCGCGAAGAGAAGCGATGCGCGAGCCGGTCGAAGAAGATATAAATGACCGGAGTCGTGTAGAGCGTCAGAATCTGGCTCAAGAGCAAACCGCCAACCATGGAGATGCCCAAGGGGCGACGCAGCTCCGAGCCTATTCCGGTACCGAGGGCCAGCGGCAAGCCGGCCAGCAAGGCAGCCATGGTGGTCATCATGATGGGACGGAAGCGCAGGAGGCACGCTTCATAGATGGCGACTTCCGGCTTTTTGCCCTCTTTGCGCTCCGCTTCCAAAGCGAAGTCAATCATCATAATTCCGTTTTTCTTGACGATGCCGATCAGGAGAATGATCCCTATAAGGGCGACAACGCTGAGTTCCTGGCCGAAAAGCAACAAGGCCAGAATGGCGCCCACCCCGGCGGAGGGCAGCGTGGACAGAATGGTGAGGGGATGGATGTAACTTTCGTAGAGAACGCCAAGGACGATATAAACCGTGACCAGCGCCGCGAGAATCAATAGCGGCTCGTTCGACAAGGAAGCTTGAAAGGATGCGGCGGTGCCCTGGAAGGCGCCCTGCACGCTGAGAGGCATGCCAATTTCCTCCTGGGCCTTGTCGATCGCCTTGGTGGCTTCGCCAAGCGATGAACCGGGCGCCAGATTGAACGAGATGGTGACGACGGGAAACTGCCCCTGGTGGTTTACGGACAAGGGGCTGCTCTTCATTTCAAAGTGGGTGAAGGCGCTGAGGGGAACCGCGCCGCCATTTACCGTTGCCACGGGGCTGGGATTAGCAGAACCCGAACTGACAGCAGTGTTCGGGGAGGCGGAAGGGCTCGGCGGAGCAGAAGAAGCAGAATTGCCGGAGGACGACGTGGCCGTGACAGTCTGAGTACCCGAAGAGCTAGTCGTAAGTGCCGTTGGGGCCAGTGCAGAACGCACGTAGATGTCCTGCAATTTCGAGGGATTCCTCTGGAAGTCGGGCTGCGTTTCAAGAACGATGTGGTACTGGTTCACCTGCGTATACATGGTGGAGACTTGGCGCTGGCCGAAAGCATCGTAAAGCAACTGGTCGATCGCTTGCGGCGTGATGCCCATGCGGGAAGCGGTCACACGGTCGATGGTGAGGGAGGCGGCAAGGCCGGAAGTCTGCTGGTCCGTGGCCAGATCGCGAAGCTCGGGAATAGCCTGCAGTTTGGCCATAAGCTTGGCCGTCCAATAATTCAGCTCGCGCTGATCGGGATCTTCCAGGGTGTACTGAAACTGCGTGCGGCTGACGCGGTCTTCGACCGTGAGGTCCTGCACCGACTGCATATACAGTGTGATGCCATCAATCTTTTCCAGATTTGGCTGGAGCCGGCGGATGACATCCGAGGCGTTGATCTTGCGCACTTCCAGTGGTTTCAAGTTGATCTGAATACGGCCGCTGTTTAATGTCGTGTTGGTGCCGTCGATGCCGATGAAAGAAGAAAGACTCTCCACCGCCGGGTCCTGCAGAATCAAGTGGGAGAGTTGCTGCTGCTTGTCGGCCATGGCGGGAAAGGAGATGGCCTGCGAGGCTTCCGAGATGCCTTGAATGATGCCGGTGTCTTGCACTGGGAAGAAGCCCTTTGGAATGAAGATGTAGAGAAGGACGGTGAGCACGAGCGTGGCGGCGGCCACAAACAGAGTTGCGTTTTGGTGCCTTAAGACCCACTTTAAGGTTCTTCCATAGAAAGCAATGATGCGATTAAAGGCATTCTCCGAAGTCACATAAAAACGGCTCTGCTTTCGCCCGTGCGTGCTTTTCAACAGACGCGAACACATCATGGGAGTGAGCGTCAGGGAAACCACCGCGGAGACGAGGATGGTAACGCTCAGGGTGATGGCAAATTCGCGGAAAAGCCGCCCGACGATGTCGCCCATGAAGAGCAGGGGAATCAATACCGCAATCAGGGAAATGGTGAGCGATACGATGGTGAAGCCGATCTGCTCGGAGCCCTTCAGCGCGGCTTGCAGCGGCGGGTCTCCCTCCTCGATGAAGCGAATGATGTTCTCGATCATGACGATGGCGTCATCGACGACGAACCCCGTCGAAATCGTGAGGGCCATCAAGGTCAGGTTGTTCAAGCTGAAGCCCGCAAGATACATCACCCCGAACGTGCCCACGATGGAGAGGGGGACAGCCACGCTGGGGATGGTCGTGGCGGAAAGATTGCGCAAGAACAGAAAAATGACCATGACGACCAACGCCACGGTGAGCATGAGTTCGAATTCCACGTCCTGGACGGAGGCCCGGATGGTGGTAGTGCGGTCCGTCAGTACATCCACCTGGACGGCAGCGGGGAGATTGCTTTTCAGGACGGGCAGCAACTTCTTAATGCGGTCGACGACCTGAATGATGTTGGCCCCGGGCTGGCGTTGGATGTTGACGATGACCGCGGGAGTTTCGTTCATCCAGGCGGCCTGGCGGTTGTTTTCCACGCCATTTGCGACCGTAGCCACGTCGGAGAGTTTTACGGGTGAACCGTTGTGGTAGGCAATGATTACCTGCTCAAAATCGGGAGCGCTGAGCAGTTGGTCGTTGGATTGAATCTGGTAGTCCTGTTGCGGGCCGTCGAAGTTCCCTTTAGCCTGGTCGAGGCTGGTCTGCTGGAGGGCCGTGCGCACATCCTCGAGATTTATGCCGTACGAGGAGAGCGCCGTGGGATTCACGCGTACTCGAACGGCCGGCTTTTGCCCGCCGCTGATGCTGACGAGGCCCACGCCCGGAAGCTGGGAAATCTTCTGGGCGAAACGCGTATCCGCGAGGTCTTCCACCTGCGATAGAGGGATGGTCTTGGAGGAAAGCGCCAGAGTGAGAATCGGCGTGTCTGCCGGATTGGTTTTGCTATAGATCGGCGGGACCGGCAGATCGGAAGGCAGATAGGTCTGGGCCGCGTTGATGCCCTGTTGGACTTCCTGTTCGGCAACATCGATGTTCAATTCCAGGGAAAACTGCAAAACAATGATGGAACTCCCATCGGAACTCGTGGAAGTCATCTGATTCAGGCCGGGAACCTGACCAAACTGCCGCTCGAGAGGCGCGGTGATTGCCGAAGCCATCACATCAGGGCTAGCGCCAGGGTAGAACGTAACCACCTGAATGGTGGGGTAGTCCACCTCCGGCAGCGCGGACACGGGCAACTGGAGAAAAGCGACGAAGCCCGCGAGCAAGATGGCCGCCATCAAGAGCGACGTCGCTACCGGCCGCAAAATGAACGGACGAGAAGGACTCACTGCGACGAGCCTCCCTTTTTGGCTCCCGGGACACCTTCCGGGCGCGCAGCCGACGGACCGGATTGGGTAGCCTGGCCCGTTTGAGGCTGCTGGCCGGAGCCTCCGCCAGCGCCGCTCGTGGGTTTGCGGATGGTGACTTTCGCTCCGTCCTGAAGCTTGTCGAATCCATTGATGGCCACCACTTCCTGGGGTTCCAGGCCTTGCACCGCGGTCACGGAACCATCCGTGGTGCCGGGGGTTATAGTCCGCATGGAAGCGGTCTGGTCAGTTATGATCACGTAGACAAAAGCCCCTTGGGCGCTGCGTTGAATCGCCGGAGCGGGGATCAAAGTCACATTGTGCTGCGTGTCAACGAGTAGTTTGACGTTCACGAACTGGTTGGCGAAGAGAGCGCCGTCCCGGTTGTCAAAGATCGCTTTGAGTTTGAGCGTGCCGGTGGTTGCGTCAATGACATTATCGAGAGTCAACAGGGTGCCGGATGCGAGCTTCGTGTTCCCCGCACGGTCAAACGCATCGACAGGAAGTTTCTTCCCCTTGCGCAATTGCTCTTGAATCTGGGAGAGATGATCTTCGGCGATGCTGAAGATCACCGTGATGGGCTGAAGCTGCGTGATCACAACGAGGGCAGTGGCGCTGTTGGCCTGGACGTTGTTCCCGGGATCGATGAGTCGCAATCCAACGCGCCCGGCAATGGGTGCGGTGATATGGGTGTATGCGAGATTAACCTTGGCATTGGCAAGCTGGCCCTCGTCGTTTTTCACCGTGCCTTCATCTTGCAGCACGACTTGCTGTTGATCGTCCAATTGCTGCTTGGCGATGGCGTTGCGATTGAAGGCTTGCTGGTAGCGCTCCAAATCGATCTTGGCTTCGTTCAAAACGGCCGTGTCATGCGCCAGTTGTCCTTCGACTTGCGTTAGGGAGGCCTGATAAGGGCGGGGATCGATTTCGATGAGCGGGTCGCCCTTCTGGACCATTTGCCCTTCGTTATAATAGACGTTCGTAATCTCGCCTTGCACGCGGCTGGTCACCGTTACGGTGTAGACGGGCGTCACCGTACCCAACGCGTTCAGGTAGATGCCGATGTCGCCCTGGTGCGCTGCCGCCGTCGAGACCAATACTGCCCGGGCGGCGGAGGCGGGGTCGCCGCCGGCTTTCGCCGCGGGAGTGGCCCCGCGAAGTTGCCACCACGCCAAGCCGCCAAGGATAAGCACGGCGACGATCAGCCAGATCCACCAGCGGCTCTTGTGGGTGGATGCGTTTTCAGTTGTGTGCTGCCCGGGGTTCCTGGAATCCGCTGAGTTTGCTTGTTGTTCCGTCACTTGCACTCCTCAAATCGACGAGGGACAGTCCTCGCTTGGAAATCGAAGCTGCGCACCTTCCATGGTGTGGATGAGACGCACGTTCCGTGGAAAGAATCGGCTGCAGGAACAGTCCTCTCCCGACACTTCCGGTACATCCTATCATCGTCGGCACTGTCATTTCGACGTGCGGGAGGGGCGGCGCGTTACAGCGTATTCCCGAAGCACGAGGATAAGGCGAAAAAGGGGCTGGCGGCGGGTGGAGCAGTTGGTCGCATTACAAGAAGGGCAAGGCCGGGCTAGTTGAGATCAATACTCCACGTGAGGAGAAGAGTCCAGCACGCTACGGCAACAGCCGGAAACGTCAAAACCCGCGCCCTTTTTAAACCAGACCCAAAGGGTGCGCTACCCACATCTTGCCAGCGTGCGAAGGGTGTGCCACCCGCGCATCAATCTGTGCACCATTCGCCCACTTCAAACCCGAGCGCACAGTCAGGAGTGACTGTGCCGTTAGGCAAAGGCGAACCCAAGACCCACCCGCCCTAATCGCCGGCGTAGCTAGTGCGTCTTCAAGTAGTTACGCGGGGTTCCAAGGCGTGACAGTCGAGCGGGGCTTTCGGGGCGAGGCATGCCCGAGCGGCGCAGGTCGTGGGTCACAGGGCGTTGAGACATTCCTCACATACAGGACAGGCGTGGAACCCTAGCATTTAAGTTGAGGCCCGCCCCGTGGAGAACCAGGCCCGAGCTCAAGCTTTGCCTGAACACCTGCCGGTCCATTTCCCATCCCCTATTCAAG
>Ga0209039_10002174_pt1 | contig 16987 bp, 18 predicted proteins | sample BogFormECP12_OM1_FD_188238 | JGI IMG/M metagenome (GOLD analysis project Ga0209039, IMG submission 188238) | Bog forest soil microbial communities from Calvert Island, British Columbia, Canada - ECP12_OM1 (SPAdes) (version 2) | ecosystem: Environmental > Aquatic > Freshwater > Wetlands > Bog ... | reverse complement strand
ACACAAGCTGTGCGTCAAGGCACGGAGGTAATAGGGAATATCGCGCAGCTGCCGGATCCTGAGTGAAATAGAGATGTTACGCCATTTCTCGCCAATCACCGTCGAGAACCCCTATTTCAGGAACACAAACGAGTTCAGGGCTTGTCCTAAGCGACGCTCCACTTCGGCGCGGGTCCTGCTTGGTGAATTCCTTGTCAGTTTCAGGATCATACGCTGCGCGCGAGATGACGGTTTGCATACCTAATTCATAATCGGGCGAGACAGACGCCATTTAGGCGGGTAGGATTGTTAGCGCAGTCCACTAACGAAGCGGAGCACGATAATGCCGAACCGTATCTCCCGCCGGAAATTCCTGGGTGCCGCCAGCACCGTCGCTGTCAGTTCTCTCCCGTGGAAGGGGAGCGGGAAGAATGCGCTCGCAAACACCACGGGCCAGCAACCTGCTTCTTCACAACGTGCCGATCGCATTGTTGACATGCACGTGCACTTCGATGAGGCAAATCCTAATTTCGTGAGCGACCTGCTGAAGCTCTGCGGCTCGCTCAACCTTACCGCCTGTGTCTTGACTCCATTTTCCTCGCGGAAAGTAGTGGCCGAGGCGGCCCGGCAACGTCCTGGCCAGATTGTTCCGTTCGGCTACGTTGATCTCGATGCCCACGACGCTGTCCAGCAGGTGGAGCAGTTCCATGCTTTGGGCTATCGCGGCTTAGGCGAACTGGAGTTTGTCAAGAAGCCCTTCAATGATCCTTCCTATTTTCCGGTTTACGAACTCGCGAACCGCTACTCCTGGATCGTGCTATTTCATACCGGTATCGTCCTACGGGCAAAATTCGACGAACCCGAGGACGTGGCCTCCGGCAGGATGCGTCCTATCCATTTGGAAGAGATTGCGCGACGGTTTCCGAAGATTACAGTGTTGGGAGCTCACTGTGGGAATCCGGAATACGAGTGGGCGGCAGAGATAGCGCGCTGGAACCCAAATGTGTTCTTCGACCTCAGCGGGTCCTCGCTGACCAAGATGCGGGAGCGCCTGGCGGATTTCCGCAAGGTCTTCTGGTGGTCTGGAAGCGATTGGGGAACGGATACGCCGAACGAGGATCCCAGCGCTTACATCAAGATTGTGTTTGGTTCGGACGTAAAGCTGGGTGAGATCGAGTCGGTTGTGCACCAATATCAGGCTCTATTCGAAGCCTGCGACGTTCCACCCCAGACGTGCAGAATGATTATGGGCGGCACGCTGGCAAAGATGTTGAATTTGCCCGGGTAGATTCACTTCGTGTGCTGACGGCGATAGCACTCATCACTCAAGTGCGCTGGCGGGACCCCCTATTCGTACCGTAGCGCTTCAATCGGATTCATCCGCGATGCCTTCAGGGCAGGGAAGAAGCCGGACACGATTCCCACCAGGGACAGAATCGTGAACGAAACGATCATGACGCTCATCGAAGCGTGCAGGAAGATCGCGCCCTCATGGTCGGCGGTCTTATAGAACTCGTCATACAGCGGCATGGGTGGAATCGCCCAGGTCAGCAATTCCGCCACCGCCATCCCGATCACGCCGCCGACGAAGGTCAGCACCAGCGCTTCCAGCAAAAACTGCAGCAGAATGTGCCGCGGCCGCGCTCCGATGGCCTTGCGCATGCCAATTTCCCGCGTCCGCTCGGTCACGGAAACCAGCATGATGTTCATCACGCCGATCCCGCCCACGGCCAGGGTGACCAGGCCGATCAATCCCAGCACGGCCTGTAATCCCAGTGAAAAGCCGTTGATCATGCTGCGGTCTTCGATGGTGTCCCACTCGGGCGTGGCCTTGTCGTCTTTGGGATCGAAATGATGCCGTCGCGCAATCACCTCTCGCGTCGCCGCCAGCGCCTTCTTGTTCAGTTCTGGAGCCGTCGGCTGGATGATGATCTCGTCGGGATCGCGAAGATTCTTCAAATCGCGCATCAATCCGAACGGAATGAACCCGTCATAGTTGTCGGGACCGTTGTACATCGAATCCTGGATTTTATTGCGCATGGTGCCGATCACTTCAAAATCCAGCCCGCCAATCTCGACGTGCTGGCCCACACCGGGCGCGCCCTGGAACACTTTCTTCGCGGCCTCATATCCCAGGATCACGACGCGGCGGTGATCGGAGAAATCGGTCTCGCTGAAGTAGCGGCCGTCATCCAGATCCAGCTTGCGCATCTGCCCGTAAGGCATGTCCACCCCGCGCGTCTGGATCGAAACCACGCGCGTGCCGATCTTGAATCCGAAATCACGGTCAATCTCACCGCTCACCGCCCGCACGATGGGAACCTCGTCGCGGATCGCCTCTACGTCCTCCAGTTCGTACTTGACCGCTTTGCCTGCCCTCTGGCCGCCGGCCTGCATGCTGGTTTGACCAGGCCAGATCACGATCACGTTGTTTCCCATGTTCAGGAAAGCATTCAGCACGCACCCGCCCAGGCCTTGCCCGTAGGCCAGCAGCAATACGACCGAGACCAGGCCCCACATGATGCCCAGCATGGTCAGCACCGAGCGCATGCGATCGCGCATCAGCGATTGCCAGCCTTGCGAAATGAGCTCTTTGAGAAACATGTTTCAAAGTGTCAAGGTTTCAAAGTTTCAAGGAACAAAGATTTTGAAGGGTTTCAGACTCAACTTTGCAACCTTGAAACTCTGAAACCTTGAAACTTGTCTTATTGAATATTTATGTCTCCCGATCCCGTGCGCACCGAGAGCAACGGGCCGCCGCCGCGTACTTTGCCGCGGATTGACTTCCGTTCTTCCTGTACCCGTCCCTGCACGGTCATTTCGATGGGCGCTTCTACATCCACCGAGCCTGAACTGGTAGAAATGTCGGCGTCGAAGGCGGCGTTAGCCGGCAGGCGCAACCGGACATTGCCCGACCCGGTGCGAATCTCCCACGCGCCCCTCTGCGTGCCCTCGGCAGTGATATCGCCGCTGCCGGCTTCGGCATGAAATCCTCCCTGAATGCCCCGCACCTCAATATTTCCGGAGCCGGTGTGCAGATCAATGTCGCCGGACCCGGTTTCCTGGACTTCGATATCGCCGCTGCCCGCGCCGCCCTTCACCGCGCCAGCGATCTCCCGCGCCCGCACGTCACCCGAACCCGTCTGCAGGCGCACGTTGCCGGTCAGATGCGCCAGCTTCACGTCGCCCGATCCGGTCTGCACGTCGACATTTCCGTGGGTGCCTTCAATGATCTGGTCTCCCGAGCCGCTGTGCGTGCGGACGGTGGTGTCGACGGGCACCGTGATCTCATAGTCCACCGAGACGTCGCGCACATTGAGGTAGTCAATGCGAACGCTGTTGCCTTCCTGCCGGATCGGGGGATGTTGTTCGATCTCGTGAACATCTCCCTCCCGCTTGCCCATCAGCCAGCGATCATTGACGAAAATCTTGCCCCGGATCAGAACCGATCCCGACGAACCGGCCCGCACGGTGACGTCGCCGGAATGGGTCAGCACCTCGAGGTCCACCGGCCCGCTCACCTGGAGCGTTTTCTCGAACGTTCCCTGGGGCGTGGAAGAAGCAAGAGCCAGTGTGGAGGTGAACAGAACGACCAGCGCGATCGTTAGCCCTATCGCTAGCAAAGACCGGCTGGACACGAAAACGGAGCGGAGAGTGCAAGTGTTATTCATAACGTAACGACTCCACAGGTGTCATATCCGCGGCGCGCTGGGCCGGATACATGCCCGCGGTCACGGTGATCAACGAAAGGGTCAGAATCGAAATGACAATTGAAATCGGCGAAATGATGGGATGGGGGACAAAGTCGGGCAGCGGCACCACGGTCATGGCCGTGCATGTGCCCACGCCGACGCTGAGCCCCAGAATGCCGCTCACCACGGTCAACATGGCGGACTCGGCAAAAAACTGCCGCAGGATGTCGCGCTTGGTTGCGCCCATCGCTTTGCGCGTGCCAATTTCGCGGGTGCGCTCGGTGACCGAGACCAGCATGATGTTCATCACGCCGATTCCTCCCAGGCACAGCGTCACAATCGCGACGCACCCGAAGAACAGGGTCACCACGTCGAAGATCTTCGCCAGTTGCTTGGCGCCGTCCATCGTGTCCCAGACGAACAGGGCGTCTTTGTCCAGCGGGTCGAAGTGGCGCACGCGGCCGATCGCGCGCCGCACCTGCAGCACCGCTTCTTCATGTTCTTCGGGGTTGCCTACTTCGAAGACAATGTCGTCCAGATAGCCGCGCGTTATTCCCGCGCCCGGCTTCTCCGGTGGAGGAAAGTCGCGCGAAACCGCGGAATAAGGAGCAAACAGATAATCGTTGTCCGGACCGCTGTAGTTGGAGTTCTGCTTCTTCTCCTGCAGAACCCCGACCACGGAGTAGGGAACGCTCTTCACCAGCACCGTCGCGCCGATCGCCGGTTGCCCGGGGAACAATTGCCGGTAAGCTTTCGATCCCAGAACCAGGACGCGGCGGCCTTCGCGTTCGTCATCGTCGGTAATCAGGCGCCCTTCGCCGATCAGCAGCGAACGAAAGCTCTGATAAGAAGGCCACATCCCCACCACGCCGCGATTCGCCGAGTTGTACTGGCTCACCTCCGGAATGGTTCGCCGCAACTCCGGGCTGACATTCTTGACCAGATAGCACTCATCGCGAATCAACTCGGCGTCGTCCACATTCAGCTGAATCTCCCGCCCGGCGGCGCGTCCGCCGACCTGCGAACTGGTGCGCCCGCCCCACACAATCACCAGGTCCTTACCCAGCGTCTCCATGTGTTTCTTCTGGTCCACGACGAAGCCGCGCCCCAGCCCCACCAGCAAGATCACCGATGCAATTCCCCAAACGATTCCGAACATCGTGAGGAACGTGCGCATCTTGTGGGCTCGGAAGGTAGCGAACGCCTGTCGCAGGATTTCGGAGAGAGTCATGGGACCGGACCTCAGACCTCAGACTTCGGACCTTTGCCTCCGGACTTCCGATTTCGGACCTATGCGACTCAGACCTCGGACGCTGCGCCGCTTGGCTGAAGTCCGAGGTCTGAGGTCTGACGTCCGCTTTACTGCAGTACTACCTGATCGCCTTCTTTCAGACCGCTGAGCACTTCGGTCTTCGCGCCGTTCGAGATTCCAATGTTGACCGCAACCTTGTCCTTCCCCTCTTTTCCCTTCGGGTCGGGAATTTCCACGGAGGCCTTCTTATCCTTGTCGTAGAGGATTGCGCCTTCCGGAATCTGCAGCACGTTCTTATGCTCTTCCAGGATGATTTCCGCGTTGGCGGTCATCTCGGCCTTGAGTTCTCCGCCGGGATTCTGGATCGAGGCGCGCACTTCAAAGGTCGTGACGTTATCCTTTTCCACGCCCATGGGGGAAATCTTTGTCACTTTACCGTCGAATGTCTTGTCCTTGAACGATTCCACCTTGATGCGAGCCCGTTGTCCCAGATACACCTTGCCGATGTCGCTCTCGTCCACTTTGCCCTTCACGTAGACTTCGCTGGTGTCGCCCAGCGTCATGACCAGCGTGGCCGACGATCCCAGCACCAGAATCGAGCTGACCGCGTCGCCCATCTCCACATCGCGCGACAACACGATGCCGTCGATCGGCGAGACGATGTCGGTATAGCTGAGCTGCTCTTCGAGTTGCTTCAGGTTGGCCTGATCCTGCGCCACGTTGGCCTGGGACTGCGCGATCTTGGCCTTAAGCACGGTAACCTGCGCCTTCGACACGTTCTGTTTGTTCAGGGCCATCTCGTAATTCTTCTCCGCGTCATCGAGGGCAGATGCCGAGACGACTCCATCCTTGGCCATCCCCAGCGCACGGTCGTAGGCGCGCTTCAACAGCGGAACATCCGGGCCTTCCGCATCCACTTTGGCGCGTTCGTAGTCGGCCTGCGAGCTCTTCAGATTAGCCTCCGCAGCTTCCAGCGCCGCTCGTGACTGCGCCACCTGCGCTTCAATCTCGATTTTGTCGAGCTGGGCCAGCAACTGCCCCTTCTTCACGTGGTCGCCGTAGTCCACCAGCAGTTTCTTGACGATGCCGCTGGCCTTCGACTTCACTTCGACCTTTGTGATCGGCGTTACTTTGCCCGTGGCTACCACGCTCTTGGCCAGGTCACCCCGCTCCACTTTGGCCAGCTTCGACGGATCAATCTTGGTGCCGCCACTCTTGGCCGCAATAACTCCCACTGCGATCAGCAGGATTATGCCCAGTCCAACGCTGCTCCATATGATCAGTCTGCGACGCTTCTTCTTATGATTGTTTCCGTTACCGTTCACAACGCCTCCTCGGGGTACTGCCAAGTGAAGATTGGGAGCCATGGCGCCCTCACTCCCTTGTACGTGGCCGGAGCTGTTTTTGTTCCTGGGATCTCTAAGATTCGATGACTCGATCCCAAAGCTGCGATGCCTAAGGTGCGAAACGGATTGCCGGACTTGCCAACCTGTCCGCCGTCTGCCAGTTAGACCAGCCGTCTCAGAAAAGGATAGCGGATTTCCCAATCGAAGTTTGTGACCCCGCGCACTCAAGCAGCGGGTACTGACCACCGACCACTGATCACTGACAACTGCTTCCAAATGTTAGAATTAGCCTTCCATGATCGCCTTTGTGCTCCTCCGGGTGCTGCTGATTCTTCTCCTGGTGGCAGCCAATGCCTTCTTCGCGGCAGCTGAATTCTCACTGGTGAGCGTCCGCGACACCCGCATCCAGCAGCTCATTGAGGCCGGACGCATCGGCGCCCGCATCGTGCAGCGTCTCCATCAGCGCCTCGACGAAGTGGTCAACGGCGTCCAGCTCGGCATCACCATGGTCAGCCTGACCCTGGGCTGGATCGGCGAGCCCATGGTTGCCCGCCTGGTGGAAGGCATGCAGTTTGTCCACCGCGTCCCGCACGCCGCAATCTACGCCCACACCATCGCCATCGTGATCGCCTTCAGCCTGATCACCTACATGCACGTGCTCTTGGGCGAGCTCGTCCCGAAAACTCTGGCTCTGCAGCGCGCCGAGCAAGTCGCCCTGGCCGTCGCCGCGCCCATGGAGGCCTTCCTCACCCTCACCCGGCCGATTCTCTTCTTTATGCGCCGCTCCGGAGGGCTGGTTCTCCGTCTGTTCGGCGCGCAGCCCGCGCGCCGCGGCGGCGCCGTCCATTCCCCCGACGAACTCAAGCTCATTGTGACCGCCAGCCGCCAGTTCGGGCAGATTCCCGAGTTTCAGGAGGAAATGATCCACAGCGCCATCGAGCTCGACAACACCACCGTTCGCGAAGTGATGGTCGCTCGTCCCGACATTTTCTCTTTGCCCTCCGACCTCATGCTTGACGACGCCCTCGCCCGCGTGGTCGAAGGCCAGCACTCGCGCATTCCCATCTACGACCCGCAGCGCGGCCCCGAACATATCGTGGGCGTGCTTTATTACAAAGACCTGATGCGCTGGATGCGCCTCCGCCTCAGCAACCTCGGCCAAACCAGCGCCACCCGCATCTCCCGCATGCAGATCGGCCAGATCATGCACGACGTGCTGGTCGTTCCCGAAACCAAGGTCCTCGCCGAATTGCTCGCCGAATTCAAAGAGCGCCGCCGCCATCTCGCCGTCGTGGTGGATGAGTTCGGCTCGACCGCCGGCGTTATTACGGTCGAAGACATCCTCGAGCAGTTGGTCGGCAACATCGAGGACGAATTCGATGTCTCGCCCACCGAACCTGCCCTCGAAGACGAATCGGTGCTCGTCCTCGAAGGTTCGGTCAACATTCGCGATCTCGAAACCGAATATGGCCTGACGTTGCCGCGCGACGCCGGCTTTGAAACCTTGGCGGGATTCATTCTGGCTCGCCTGCAGCGCATCCCGAACTTGCGCGATGCGTTCGAGTACGAAGGCCGCCGCTACACTGTGGAGGAATTGGAGGGCCACCGCATCGCGAGAGTGCGTATCGAAAAGACCGCAAGAGTCGAAGACGAAGCCGAAGCGGCCAAACAGGGAGGAGACTGAGCGATGCGAATGAGGGACCCTGCCATCTACGAAACGCATTGTCATCCTGAGCGAAGCGAAGGACCTATGCAACCTGCCGGCAGCAAGGCACTGCCTGCAACGTGCACAGGTCCTTCGCTTCGCTCAGGATGACAAACGCTTGAGGGCGCACATGCTGACCCCTTGCCCCTGATCCCTGACCCCTGAACTGGATACTGCCCTGAAACCCCTCCTCCAACGCGTCCTCTACACCCTGCCGGTGATCTGGCTTGTCGTCAGCCTCGTCTTTCTCCTCATTCACCTGGTCCCCGGAGACCCCATCCAGCAGATGCTCGGCGAAGGCGCGCCGCCCGCCGACATCGCTGCCACGCGCCATGCCTACGGACTCGACGCCCCACTCGGCGAGCAATACCTTCGCTACTGGAAAGGTGTTCTGCACGGCGATCTGGGACGCTCCATCCGCTACAACCAGACCGTTACGCAGCTTCTCATTCAGCGCTATCCCTACACGCTGCGGCTCACGCTGGCGTCTTTATTTGTAGCGATCATCCTCTCCATCCCCGCCGGAGTCCGCTCCGCGCGCCGCCGCAACCGCTGGGACGACCGCCTGCTTTCCGTCGTCAGCCTGTTCGGCCTGTCGTTCCCCAACTTCGCGCTCGGGCCGATTCTCATCTTGCTTTTCGCCATCAAACTCGGCTGGCTGCCGGTCTCGGGCGCCGGTTCGTTCGCCAATCTCATATTGCCCGCCGTCACCATGGGCGGCGCGCTGGCCGCCATTCTCACTCGCATGGTGCGCACCTCCATGCTCGAAGAGCTCAGCCAGGACTACATCCGCACCGCCCGCGCCAAAGGCCTGCCCGAGCGCACCGTCGTCTACCGCCACGCCCTGCGCAACGCCATGATCCCCGTGCTGACCGTTCTCGGCCTGCAATTCGGCGCGCTGCTCGCCGGCGCCATCGTGACCGAGACCATCTTCGCCTGGCCCGGCATCGGCCGCCTCACCATCCAAGCCATCTCCAGCCGCGATTACTATCTAGTGCAAGGCTGCATCTTAGCCATCGGCCTGACCTACGTCGCGGTGAACTTCCTGACGGATGTGCTGTATTCCGTGGCGAACCCGAGGATACGGCAGTAAGTTGGACGGAAGATTCTCAGACTCGTTCCCACGCTGGGCTCGGCGCGGCGTTCTTACAATTAAGGATACAATTTGGATTGTAAGGAGCTTGCTATGTCCCTACCGGACGAATTTGCCGAGTTGCTAAATGATGAAGAGCCCATTGAAATCTCCCATGAGTTTGAGGTTGATCTGAATTGCCTTGTGACAACAAACCACAAGCTCACTATGGAAGGGATTGAGCGAGCTGAAAGCGACGAGATAGCTGCGGCGGAAGAATCGCTCAACGGGGAGACCGACCGCGACATGGTTAGCTCAATCCTTAGTGGGCATCAGAACTTCTATGATGATCTCCGAGTCGCGGCCCGCAATCTGACTCTGGTCGGGCTGGTTACACGCCTTCAGCATTGGGCCAGTGCGTACGCACGACGCATAGACCCCAAGCGGAAAGGAGGGGCCCCACTGGACAATGACCTCAATTTCCTCAATACCAAACTTGGAACCCCTCCTGTGGCCACGGACTTCTTCTACAAGTTGGCAGAAGTGCGGAACTCAGTGATTCACGCTGATTCACTGTCCCAATGGACCTTCAAGGACAATACGAGGAGCGTAGACCCGCGATATGCGCCCAACGGCTATCGTGTCGAAGTTAGCGACGAAGATCTCAGGGACGCAATCGAAAAGGCAATCACGCAAATTAAGTGGTATGACGAAAAGCTGACAGCATTACACAAGTAAAGTTCCAACTTGGCCGTGGCCGGGTGCCCCATCCCTTCGGCCCGCTCCGCTTGCTCAGGGCAGGCCCTTCGCGTTCTGTGCGAAGGGTGGGCGCGATATCACGACGCATTGAACCAGTACACAAATCCCGCTAACGATGACACTTTTTCATAAAGCGTGACTGGCTCGTTTCTCCAAGAAACGCAGGGGCGGACGAGCACTAGCTCTTCCGCCCCCGACCGGCTGCCGGGTGCCCCACCCTTGTCGCGTTCTGTGCGACAGGGTGGGGATTTTGAATTCTGACGGTCTTCCAAACGCCCTTACCTTCTGGCGGCTTCGATGGCGAGCCCCAGTTCGCGCTCTGCGGCGCGCAGGTGCTCCTCGGCCTTGGCTCCGTGACCATCCATGTCGTAGTGGTTGGCGGCGCGGGCGCGCTCCATCTCATGGATGGCTTCCACGACGTGCTTATGAACGCCATCAAGATCGTGCCAGTCGCGAACCTGGCCGGACAGCGCCGCGCCCGCAGCAAACGCCAGGGCAAGAGTAAGAACGGCAAGAACTTTCCTCATAACTTTTCTTCTCCAGTGTGAGAATTTATCCCCGGTAAGACCGGGAACTTATTGTACATAACCCGATACATCGCACAATGTTTCTTCTTACATCCGAACTGTTGCTCCGCTCGGCTGTCTGTAGCCAGCCATAGTCAAGCCCCTGGGAGCCGGATGCCTATCCTGGCCAGTTCTTTGCCCAGGTTGGGCTGTAGCGTCTAAGATTGAACCGCTGTGTCCACCGCCGCCATCTCGTTTCGCCGAAGCGTTGTTGGAAACGCCCGCCACAATCCGCTGGCAGCGGCGGGCGTCGTCCTGGTCGTCATGTTCGTGATCTTCGCCGTGTTTGCGCCCTGGATCGCGCCACAAGATCCGGCCGCGATCAACCTGCCCATGCGACTCGACGCGCCGTCCCATGCTCACTGGTTCGGCACCGACGAACTTGGCCGTGACATTTTCTCGCGCGTCATCTACGGCGCGCGCATCTCCATGCTGGTCGGCAGTTCGGTCGTCGCCACATCGCTCACCCTGGGGCTCATCATCGGTTCCATCGCCGGATACTACGGAGGTGCGATCGACCGCTTCGTGAACGTCGTCCTGATGAACGCTTTCCTCTCGTTCCCGGGAATTCTGCTGGCCATCGCCTTCGTCGCCTTCCGCGGGCCCGGCATCTTCAATCTCGTGCTCGCCCTCTCGCTCGGCGGATGGGTGGGCTACGCGCGTCTGGTCCGTGGCCAGGTTCTCGCCGCCCGCGAACGCGAATTCGTCGAAGCTGCCCGCGCGCTGGGCGCGAGCGACCTGCGCATCATCGTGCGCCACATTCTGCCTAATATTATTCAGCCCGTGATCGTGCAAGCCGCGATCGGCATGGCCGGAGCAATTCTCGCCGAAGCTACCATGAGTTTTCTCGGTCTCGGCGTCCCGCCGCCCACTGCAAGTTGGGGAACCATGCTCAATGACGGCCGCGCGCACTTGTTCGACGCACCGCATCTCGTTCTTTTTCCCGCACTGGCGGTCATGCTAGCCGTGCTGAGCTTCAATTTTATTGGCGATGCTCTGCGCGACTATCTCGATCCGCGCTCGCGGATCGAAGCTGGATTGTAAGCTGTGGGATGCCTCACTTCTGCGTACAGCAGCGAGCTCGTATTACGCCTACTGCTGAAAATCAGCATCCTGCAAAAGCCGCGCCAGTTACGGCATTCGGGCTGGTAAGTTCTTCGCAGCCAACGACATAAATTTCTCGCAACATTTCTTTACACTTTGGGTTTCTTCTCCGTGAGCGGCAACAGCCGCACGAAACTAGAAAAGCAGCGCATACACGGAGAGAGACCATGAAGAACGGAATCAGCCTTACCCTGATGAGCGCGGCCCTGGCGGTGTTTGCGTTGCCAGTCGTCGCACAGAGCACCCAAAGTACGCCTTCCACACCCTCGACGCCCGTAACTGGCGGGAGCATCCAGGATCGCAAAGAGAACCAGCAGGACCGCATCGCCAACGGCGTAAAGAGCGGACAACTGACCGCGGGTGAGACCGCTAACCTGGAAAAGAAAGAGTCGAATCTGAACCAGGAAGAGCGCGACATGCGCAAACTGGACAACGGCCATCTGACCGGCGCCGACAAGACCACGCTGAACCAGCAGCAGAACCAGCTTTCCAAGCAGATTTATCAGGATAAGCACAATTCGGCGGTGCAGAACACGGATCCGAAGAGCGAAGTGGGAAAGCGCGCCGAGAACCAGCAGGACCGCATCGCGCAGGGCGTCAAGAGCGGACAGTTGACCGCTGGCGAGACCGCCAACCTGGAGAGCAAGGAAGCCAGGATCAACAAGGAAGTGCGCAACGATCGCAAGGCCAACGGCGGTAAGCTGACTCCGCAGGAGAAGGCGCAGGTCAACCGGCAGCAGAACAAGATGTCGCGCCAGATCTATCGCGACAAGCACAACGGCCGCCATCAATAGATAGAGCCGAGTTTCAACAACCGCAAGAAGGAGCTTTTCACGCGGCGCTTCCGGATCATCCGGGGGCGCCGTTTTTCTTGGGGGACGAACTTTCGTCCAGCTCTTAACCCACAGAAAACACGCCAAATCCAATTCTTGACAAAAATCGCATATTGCAATATAAATATCTCGATTTGAAATACAGGACTGGAGGCGGGCTGTGAAGCTGGGCGAGAAAATCCGCTACCTGCGCGAAGTCGAAGGATCGCTTCGTGGCCTGGGACGGCCGATGACGCAACAGGAAATCGTTCGCGCCATCCGCAAGGAACTCAGTAAAAGCATCAGCCAGTCCTACTTGTCACAGATCGAAAGCGGCGCGCGCCCGCACATGACGCAGTCCTCGCGCGCCCTGCTGGCGAAGTTTTTCAAAGTGCATCCCGGCTTCCTGGTGGATGATCCCGACGGCTACCACGCGGAACTGACCTCCGACCTGCGTACGACCGAAGGCCAGCTTGACGTTTGGCTGCTGCAGGGCTCGGAGCGTTTCGCGAGCGACCCGGAAGTCAGCAATGTGCTGATCAAGGCCGCTCGCGAGAAAGATACACGGCGCTGCTTGCTGCTGTTGGGCGCCATTCTCGACACGCCCGGCCTGGCTGAACGGTTGCTGGAGGCGCTGCGGCCCGAGCTTGCGGCTACGAGCAGCCATTACCGTACGCCCCATGCAGAAGGGAGGCGAATCCGATGAATTCGACAGGGTTTGGCTGGTCAGACTTCTATTTGATCTGTTTTGCAGTCGGCTTCTGCTTCAGCTTTATTTCCTTCGTGTTTGGAGGCTCGCGCTTTGGACGGCTGCATCTGCCGCATTTTCACGGCCATGGTTTCGGACATGGTATCGGCCATGGCATCCCGCATTTTCCGCCAACGGCCGGCCCGATCGTACACGGTCCTGCGGCGGGCGCTCACGCACCGGTGGCGGCACACGGCCCCGCGGCGGCGCATGCGCCGGGGGCGCATCAGGCGTCACGCAGCGGTGTTTCGCCGTTTAACTTTGTCACGCTCACGGCTTTTCTGGCGTGGTTTGGCGGCACAGGATATCTGCTCACGCGCTTCTCGTCGGTCTGGGTCGGATTGGGATTGCTGTTCTCGGTGGTCAGCGGATTGGTGGGTGGCGGAATCATTTTTCTGTTCCTGAGCAAGGTGCTGATGTCGGACGAGGAGAACATGGATCCCGCCGACTACGACATGGTCGGAGTACTGGGCAAACTTGCGGTCTCCATCCGCGAAGGCGGGACCGGGGAACTGGTCTATTCGCAGGCAGGAACCCGCCGCGTCTGCGGCGCGCGCAGTGAGGACGGCAGCGCCATCGCCAAGGGAACAGAAGTTGTGGTCACGCGCTACGACAAGGGAATTGCCTACGTCGAGTTGTGGAGTGAGATGTCGGGAGAGCAGTAGCCGACCGTTGTGCACCGGGTTTCGCCTGGAGCTTTTTATGAATCGCGACTGGTACAAACCCGCGATTTGGCTGATGTGGCTGGCGCTGCCGACTACGGCCCTGAACTACTGGCGGGCCTGGGACCGGTTGCCGATGCGCATGGCGGTGCACTTCGACGCCAACTGGCAGCCCAATGGCTACACGTCCCGCGAAGGAGCGTTGATGCTGGGGCTTGGCATTATGGCTTTCATGCTAGTGGTATTCACGGTCGGAGGCCTGATTGCGCACGCTCTGAAGCCGATGGCGGCATGGCCGGCGCTCATCGTTTTCTACGTCGTGCTGGGTACCTGCTGGTTCGCTAATAACTGGATTGTCGAGCGCAACCTGAACGCACAGCCGCCGCATTCAGGCTCGGCGCCCACGCAACAAGTGATGAGCGGCACATAGGAGTATAGGGTTCTTCAAACTGCATTCGTAACAGGAGGCGTTATGTTCGGGTTGCCGACGATGGTAACGATTTGGATTTTCGCCGGGCTGGGAGTGATGGTCATCCTCTTTCTCATGAGCGGAATGGCCAGGCTATATCGCAAAGCGGGGCCGCACGAAGCACTCATCGTGTATGGCCTGGGCGGCACGCGGGTCGTGCAGGGACACGGCACGCTCGTGTTCCCGATGGTGCAGGTCTGCCGTGATCTGTCCCTGGAACTGATGTCGTTCGATGTGGCGCCGCAGCAGGATCTGTACACCAAACAGGGCGTCGCCGTGACGGTTGAAGCGGTAGCACAGATCAAGGTGAAGTCCGATCGAGAATCGGTGCTGACCGCAGCCGAGCAGTTCCTCACCAAGTCCGACCAGGAGCGCGAAGGCCTGATTCGCCTGGTGATGGAAGGTCACCTGCGCGGCATTATCGGACAGCTCACGGTGGAAGAAATCGTGAAGCAGCCGGAGATGGTTTCCGACCGCATGCGGTCCACTTGCGCCGAAGACATGAACAAGATGGGGCTGGAAGTGATCTCGTTCACCATCAAGGAAGTTCGCGACAAGAACGAGTACATCACCAACATGGGTAAGCCCGACGTGGCGCGCATCAAGCGCGACGCCGACGTCGCCACCGCGGAAGCGGATCGTGATACGGCCATCAAGCGCGCTCTGGCGACTCGCGAAGCGGCTGTGGCCAAGGCGCAGGCCGATCAGGAACGCGTGCAGGCCGAGACCGCATCGCTGGCCAAGCAGGCGGAATCGCAGCGCGACCTCGAAGTGAAGAAAGCGCAATACCTGGAAGTTACCAAGCGCCAGCAGGCCCAGGCCGACAAAGCCTACGACATCCAGACCAACATCATGCAGCAGCAGGTCGTGGCTGAGCAGGTGAAGGTACAGCAGGTCGAAAAGGAGCAGCAGGTCAAGGTGCAGGAAGCGGAAATCAACCGCCGCGAGAAGGAACTGATCGCGACTGTGCTGAAGCAGGCCGAGATTGAGCGTCAGCGGATTGAAACGCTCGCCGCAGCCGAGAAGCAGCGGCTGATCGCGGAAGCCGAAGGGCATGCTTCGTCGATCCGCGCGCAGGGCGAGGCCGAGGCCGAGATCATTTTCAAGAAGGGTGAATCCGAAGCCAAAGCCATGAATGTGAAAGCCGAGGCTTATCAGGAATACAACCAGGCAGCCGTAATCGACCGGCTGTTCACTGCAATGCCGGAGGTGGTGAGGGCGCTGGCTGCTCCGCTGGCCAATGTGGACAAGATCACCATCGTTTCGACCGGCAATGGCGATGCATCCGGGATGAACAAGATCACCGGCGACATCACCAAGATGGCGGCGCAAGTACCGGCGCTGTTCGAGACGCTCTCGGGCATGCCGCTGGCAGAGCTGCTGGGGAAAGTGCGGCAGATCGGTGACAAATCGGCGAAGCCAGCCGATCCGCCGAAGAAATAGCGAGGGGAGCGGGGACGGGCCGGGGCCCGTTCCCGCCAGGCGGCTTGAGTTGCGTGTGCAGGGCCGGGGTTGAAGTTGCTTGTGTGGGGCCGGGTCTTTGACCCGGTCAGGCCGAGCGAAGCTCGGCGGCTAGCGGGAGTGAGTCATGACGAACAAACCAAAGTACGCGGGATTGGGTATTGCGCTGGGGGCGGCGCTGGGCGCGGTGTTCGGTGTTTTGGCGGGAAACATGGGTGTCTGGCTTGCGCTCGGGATCGCGATCGGCCTGTTGATCGGCGCCTCGTTCCGGCGCAAGTCAACGGAATGTCCGGAGTGCGCGCAAATCCACCGCGCGCATGAATTGAAGAGGCAGGTATGACAACAAACAGAAAGCTCGGAGCCGCCATCACGCTGGCCGCTGCCGCAGGAGCGGCGATGGGCGTGCTCGCAGGCTATGTCAGCATCACAACCGCGGTTGGAGCGGCAGTGTTCGGAATCGTAATCGGAACTGGAGCGGCGCGCGGAAGGTTCTCGACCACCCCAGATGCAACGAAAAAGAACTGATCGGAGCCACCTGGCAGGGGTGGCTAGGAGCTAGGAGCTAGAAGCTAGAAGCTGAATCAAGAAGGGGGTTCACCATGGCATTACTGGAGCGCGTTTCGACGTTGGTTCGGGCCAATCTCAACGACCTGATTGACAAGGCCGAGGACCCGGAAAAGATGATCAAGCAGGTTATTCTCGACATGCAGAACCAGCTTCTGCAGGTCAAAACGCAGGTGGCGATCGCCATCGCCGACCAGCACCTGCTGGAAAAAAAGCAGCAGGAAAACGCGGACAAGGTCGTCGAGTGGATGCGCAAGGCCGAGCTGGCCGTCGACAAGAAAGAAGACGACCTGGCCCGCGCCTCGCTGCTGCGCGTGGAGAGCTATCGCGAACTGAGCGAGAACTTCACCCAGCAGGTTGCTGATCAGAAGGCGCAGGTCGAAAACCTGAAGTCGGCGCTGCGGCAACTGGAGCAAAAACTGACCGAGGCCGAGGCCAAGGCCGACGTGCTGATCGCGCAACATCGCCGCGCCCGCGCCGTGGGCAAGGCCAGCGACGCCCGCATGGCCTCCGGCGACGGCTCGAAGATGGCGGCTTTCGATCGCATGAAGCGCAAAGTGGCGCACTCGGAGGCCGTCAGCCAGGCCAAGTCGGAAATCGCCGCCGACAATCTCGACGACCGCCTGGCCGCGCTCGAAAAAGAAGACCGCATCGAGCAGTTGCTGGCGGAGTTGAAAACGAAGCGCGGGGCGTAGCTGCTGTGTGGCGCGGGCACTCCCGCCCGCGCTTGGAACGGTGATTGCTTTCTGGAGGATGCGTGATTCATCGGAAGCCCGGTCTCCTGTTGACGGCGGCG
>Ga0209039_10002173_pt1 | contig 16988 bp, 19 predicted proteins | sample BogFormECP12_OM1_FD_188238 | JGI IMG/M metagenome (GOLD analysis project Ga0209039, IMG submission 188238) | Bog forest soil microbial communities from Calvert Island, British Columbia, Canada - ECP12_OM1 (SPAdes) (version 2) | ecosystem: Environmental > Aquatic > Freshwater > Wetlands > Bog ... | reverse complement strand
GGACTCCGTGCTGCAGACACAGGATTGCGCTCGATCTCCTTTATATCTAAGCTGGCCGTTCAGCAGTCTTCGGAAAAAGACCCGCTCACAGCACGTGTAATCAAGGAACTCGATGACTATTTTGCCGGTAATTCTAGAAGCTTCTCAATTCCCTTGGATCCTCTAGAGGGAACCTCTTTCCAGCGCAGAGTTTGGGAACAACTGCAACAGATTCCTTACGGTCAAATCCGCTCGTATGCTGACGTGGCGAGGGCTGTGGGCAACCCGCGAGGCGCTCGCGCAGTGGGCCTTGCCAACAAAAGGAATTTTATCCCTATTGTAATCCCGTGTCACCGCGTGATCAGATCAAATGGAGGTATTGGGGGTTACGATTCCGGCCTTCATATCAAGAGAGCTCTACTGGCGTTAGAAGGTGTGAAGGTTTCTTGAACGCTTTTCTGTTGACTTGACCGGTCAACGACTGTTAGACTGGTGGTTGAATAGTTAGAATAGCTTGAATAAGATGGGTAGTCCCTTCGGGGACTAAAGGGAAAACGGTGCAAATCCGTTGCGGACCCGCCGCTGTGACCGGGGACGAAAGCCGTATAGCCACTGTCAGCATTGATGGGAAGGGCGGCGAGTAGGACGAACCGGAAGCCAGAAGACCTGCCTGTCTACAGAAAAGGGTGTCACGCTCTTCGCGGATCGGGAGCTTGGCAACAGGGATGAAAAACGGCATCCCCGGGCAATTTTTTTGCCCGGGGATTTCTTTTGGCCCTTTCTGATCGTTTCTCCTCCCGGACACATTAAGTCCTGCCAAGCCTACCGGATCGCGATCCCTCCACCCTTTGAAGTTCTCTTTTCCGAGCGCGATTTGCTCCATCAGGACCTGTTATCAAGGACAAGGAGTTGTGGCTAAGATAATTCTCATAACAGGCGGAACACGAAGCGGAAAGAGCGAGTATGCGAGAAAGACCGCGGAGGCTTTGCCCGGCAATCGGGCCTTTGTGGCGACGTGCCTTGCCACTGATGAGGAGATGAGCCTACGGATCAAGAAGCACCAACAGGAGAGATTGAAGGCCGATTGGCACACAATCGAGGAACACCTGGACCTTGCCGGCACTTTGCGAAAATTGCAGGGCTTCGACGTGCTTCTCGTGGATTGCCTCACCCTCTGGATCAGCAACCTCATGTATGAAGCGCGCGACGAGGAGAGCGGCTTATCAGAGGGAGATATAACCGGCAAAGCCAACGAACTTCTTAATGCCTGTTCAGGTCTTGCCGGCACGGTCATATTTGTGACCAACGAGGTCGGGTCTGGGATTGTTCCGGAGAATAGTCTCTCCAGGCGCTACCGCGACCTGGTGGGGAGGTGCAACCAGGTCATGGCAGCGGGGGCCGATGAAGTTTACATGGTAGCCTGCGGGCTCCCATTATATCTGAAGAGAGGAAGACACGGATGAGGCTGCTGGATAAAACCCTTAAGCAGATTGTTCCCCAGGATCAAGCCGCCAGGGAAAAGGCCCGGCAACGGCTCGACCAACTTACCATGCCGCATTGGGCTCTCGGTCGGCTGATGGACCTCGCGATAGATCTGGCCGGTATGACGCGATCCATGACTCCGCCTGTAGCGGAGAGAGTAATTGTCACAATGGCCGCGGACCACGGGGTTGTTGCAGAGGGTGTGAGCAAATATCCTCAGGAAGTCACCCTCCAGATGGTTTACAACTTCCTGCAAGGTGGCGCTGGAATCAACGCCTTGGCGCGGGTAGCCAATGCCCTGGTGGTAGTGGTAGACATGGGTGTCGCGGGAGCCATCGCTGGGGCTCCCCAAGACGGCAGCTTCTTTTCCAAGCGCATCGGTGCCGGTACCCGTAATATCGGCGAGGGCCCGGCCATGAGCCACGATGACGCGGTGCGGTCGATTGAAGCGGGGATCGAAATCGCCTTGGAACTCGGAGCTTCTTTCGACGTATTCGGCACAGGCGACATGGGAATAGGCAACACCACGCCGAGCAGCACGATTGTCGCGGCTGTCACAGGTGCCTCCCCTGCGAGTGTCACCGGTCGCGGAACCGGCATTGATGACAGCCAGTTCCAGCACAAGGTCTCGGTGGTAGAAAAGATCCTCCGAGTCAATAATCCTGACCCGAAAAACGCCTTGGATCTCCTAGCCAAAGTGGGTGGATTCGAGATCGGCGGGATAGCAGGTTTGATTCTAGGGGCCGCGTCAATCCGAAAGCCGATATTGATAGACGGCTTTATTTCCGCGGCCGGTGCCTTGATAGCCTATGGCCTGGCTCCTGAAACAGCGGACTACATGATTGCCGCGCATAGGAGCGTGGAACAGGGGCACAGAGTGGCGTTAGACCACCTGAAAAAACAGCCCCTGCTGGACCTTGACCTGAGATTGGGAGAAGGCACGGGAGCTGCAATTGCGATGACTCTGGTCGAAGCCGCTGTTCGGATATTGACGGAGGTGGCGACGTTTGCAGAGGCCTCCGTTTCCGAAGCAGATAAATGAGACGGCCCACGGCCAAGGGTTGCGGTTTTGCCCCATTCGATGGGTTTTGGCCGGCTTCAGCCCATTGAATTCGAGAAGATTCCAATGGAAATTGAACACGGCGGCAATTTGACATATCTGGCAAGCGTCTCGGGCCTTCCGGCGGAGAATATCCTTGATTTTTCAGCCAACATCAACCCTCTTGGTCTGCCGGAGTGGTTCCGTTCAGTTGTGAGCGCTGCCCTGGGCTCTGTGGTTAATTATCCCGACCCTGCATGCACTAAGCTCGTGGCTGCCATTGCAGACCGATACGCGGCTGAACCGGGTGAGGTGGTTGTGGGAAACGGTTCCACCGAGATCCTTCATCTCATTCCGAGGGCACTAGGTTTAGGCCGGGCTGTTATTCCGGTTCCGTGCTATTCGGATTACCTTTCAAGCGCGGCCCACGCGGGCATGCAGATTGAAACCATAGTGCTGGAAGAAAGGGAAGGGTTTGCACTGGATTTTGACAAGCTTGGAGCTAAATTGCACGGGAATGAGCTGGTTTATCTCTGCAATCCAAACAACCCTACCGGCGTGCTGTACGATACCAAGGCATTAAGAAGAGTGGCGTCACGGAATCCTTCCACGTTCTTTCTGATGGACGAGGCTTTCGGCGATTTTGTCGAGGGGATGGAGAGCTTGACCGCGGGCCGCCCCGAAAACGTGATCGTTCTTCTTTCCTTGACCAAAGTTTATGCAATTCCTGGCTTGCGCCTCGGCTGTGCCGCCGCGGATCCCTCCGTTGTCCGGAAGATACGTCGAATTCAGCCGCCCTGGTCGGTGAATACCATCGCCCAAGCCGTGGGAGAGGCCGCACTTCGCGATATTGATTATGTTGAACGCAGCCGCAGACTCGTGCGAGAACAGCGGCTAAGCCTTGAGGCTGCGCTGAACTCCATCTCGGCACTGACCGTTTATCCAGGGACAGCCAACTTCCTGTTGATAAAGATTGATCGCAAAGGATTCGATGCAGGGTTGTTGGCGCAACGCATGCTCCAAGAGGGTATAGCCATTCGGGTTTGCGACAATTTCCAGGGCCTTGATAAACGCTTCTTTCGGGTCGCGGTCCGGACAGCTGAAGAAAACCTACGCTTGAGCAGCTCTCTAAAGAAAGCTCTCGGGTCTTCGCACAAGGTAAGTCAAGTCCATAAGACCCCTGCGCTAATGTTCCAGGGGACCAGCTCCAATGCCGGCAAAAGCGTGTTGACCGCGGCTCTCGGCCGCATCCTCCTTCAGGATGGATACAGGGTGGCTCCATTCAAATCCCAGAACATGTCGCTGAACTCTTTTGTGACTCGGACAGGTGGAGAAATGGGGCGCGCTCAGGTAGTGCAGGCTCAAGCTTGCAGGCAGGATCCTGATGTGCGGATGAATCCCGTTCTCCTCAAGCCTAACAGCGATACAGGCAGCCAGGTGATCGTAATGGGCACGCCTGTAGCAAATATGGATGTGATGGACTACGTCCGGTTTAAGCCCAAGGCATTCGAGGCTGCAAAAGAGGCTTATGATTCACTGGCCTCGGAATACGACGTAATTGTCCTCGAGGGCGCGGGAAGTCCTGCGGAGGTAAACCTGAAGCACCATGACATTGTGAATATGGAAATGGCCAGGTACGCGAATGCTCCGGTCCTGCTTGTCGGTGACATTGACCGGGGAGGTGTCTTTGCATCCTTCATCGGGACGATGGAAGTTCTCGCCGAGTGGGAGAGGGCAATGATTGCCGGTTTTGTCGTGAATCGTTTCCGCGGCAAGGAAGAGCTGCTCTATGATGCGATCGAGTATACAAGGCGCCACACGGGTCGGCCTGTATTCGGTGTAGTGCCTTATTTTCACGACCTGGGTTTGCCGGAGGAGGACTCTGTCAGCTTCAAATGCGGCATTTTCGACAACTTTGTTAGAGATGACGAATGTGTGGAAATAGCTGTAATCGATTTGCCTCACATATCAAATTTCACGGATTTTGATGCGTTTCGTGTCGAGCCCGATGTGCAACTGAAAATAGTAAGGACGGTCTCTGACCTGAAGCAGCCTGATGCGGTGATTCTGCCGGGAAGCAAGAACGTCATAGGTGATCTGGAGTACCTGAGACACAACGGCCTGGACGGCAAAATAAGGGATTTGACCGCAAACCGCGGCACGGAGCTAGTCGGACTCTGCGGCGGCTTTCAGATGCTCGGAGTTGACATTGCCGATCCTCACGGTCTGGAATCGGATCGTAAAACTATGCCAGGACTGGGCCTTCTGGACGTGACGACCGTCCTGGCTCTGGAGAAGACCCTCACTCGTGTGACCGCGACGCACCTGGAATCAGGCTTTACCGTCCAAGGGTATGAAATTCATCATGGTCAGAGCCGATCATCGAATTTTGAACCGCTGGTCATGCAAACCGATGGAACAGTGGATGGCGCACGATCTCTGGATGGACGGTTGTGGGGCACTTACCTTCACGGGATCTTTGACTCGGATGAATTTCGCAGATGGTTCATAGATCGGCTCCGCATCCGCCGCGGCCTTTCGGCCAAAGGACAGGTTTGTGCCCGCTATGACATTGAGCCGGCGCTTGACCGACTTGCCGAGTCGGTACGCCACCGCGTGCAAATAGACCAAATCTATCGACTCATGGGTCTGGCATGAGGCTTGAATACCAGATTCTTCTAGCCGTGGCCTTGGATCTGCTTGTCGGCGATCCCAGATGGATGCCGCATCCTGTGAGGCTGATCGGGCGATTTGCCATATCCGCGGAAGAGCCATTCCGGAAAATGATCAAGAGCCCGCGCATCGCGGGTGCAGCCACAGCTTTCGTGGTCGTGACCGTCACCCTTGTTGTCTCGTGGACTCTTCTTTACGGCGCCGGGGCCGTGCACCCCTACGCTGGAGATCTGGTATCCATTCTATTGCTTTGGACCGGCATAGCCGCAAAAGACATGGTCACGCACAGTTCGGAAGTTGTTGACGCCCTGAATTCAGGCTCCCTTCACGAAGCAAGGCGACGGGTCGGAATGATTTGCGGCCGGGACACGGAATCGCTGGATGAATCTGGAATTGCTCGGGCAACAGTGGAGAGCGTGGCGGAAAACATGGTTGACGGGGTTGTTGCTCCCCTCTTTTTCGCCGCGATTGGCGGCGCGGTGGGTATAATGGCTTATAAGGCAGTCAATACTCTCGATTCGACATTTGGTTACAAGAATGAAAAGTATCTGGAATTTGGGTGGGCCTCAGCAAAACTTGACGACATCGCCAACTTCATACCCGCCCGGCTAACCGCCCTATTGGTGCCGGTCGCCGCGATGTTCTTGCTGCACAACCCGGGCCGCTCGCTTAGGGTCTTTCTCCGTGACCGGCTGAAACACCCGAGTCCCAACGCGGGGCAAGCCGAAGCGGCAGTGGCAGGAGCACTGGGAATTCAGCTCGGGGGCTTGAGCCACTATTCCGGAGTGCCGGCAAATAAGCCGCTGCTAGGCGATCCGTTGATGTCGGTGGGATCCGAGCATGTTGTTCGTGCCAATGCTCTGTTGCTGATAACGTCGGGACTGGCTTTGACGCTCTTGCTGGGCGCCAGGCTTGCGCTTATGCGCTAGGATTGTGTTTCGTTGAAGAGGCTGTTTGAGACACCTTGTCGGAGACGAATGTGAACGTTCCATGCCCCAGAATAGTAATAGCCGGAACCAATAGCGGAGTGGGCAAGACTTCCGTGACGCTGGCCCTGGTCAGTGCGCTCCGAAAGCGCGGCCTGCGTGTGCAGACATTTAAGGTAGGTCCTGATTTTCTTGACCCCACTTACCTGACTTTGGCTTCAGGTAGGCCCTGCTACAACCTGGACGGATGGATGACGAACAAGGCGTACGTGCAAAGTCTCTTTCTCGAAAAGGCCGCAAGTGCCGATGTCGCTGTGATTGAAGGCGTGATGGGGCTTTTTGATGGGAGTGATCCGGTCGATTCCACAGGCAGTACTGCAGAGATTGCCACTTGGTTGGACGCTCCGGTGTTGCTGGTTGTGAACGCGCATGGGGTTGCACGGAGCCTGGCAGCCCTGGTGAAAGGGTACACGGAATTTGACCCGGCTTTGACCGTTGCGGGGATTGTCGCTAACCATTGCGGTTCGGAGCGCCACGGGGAGTGGTTGGAGGAATCGCTCAACACCTTCGGACTACCGCCGGCTGTGGCGACCGTCCCTCGCAGTGCATTTCCGGAGCTTCCGAGCCGTCATCTCGGGCTTGTGACTGCGGATGCCCGTAACGTGCCGGAGCAATTATTGGTGGCCCTTGGAGAAGCTTTGGAACGCCACGGTCGCGTGGACGAAATCTTGAGAATCGCCCGATCCGCCCCTGCCATTTCAAAAACTTCCGTATCCCGCGAGAATGCGAACAGGGCAACACGGCTACGGCTGGGACTGGCCTACGACGCGGCTTTTCACTTTTATTATCGCGACAATCTGGAGGCCCTTGAAGCGCACGGATGCGAATTAGTCCTTTTTTCCCCCCTTCAGGACAAAGTGCTCCCTGAAGGACTGGACGGCCTTTATATCGGAGGCGGATACCCTGAGGAATATGCTGAAGCTCTTGCCCGAAACACAACTATGATCGAATCGGTCCGGCGGTTCGCGGGGGAGGGCAAACTGGTTTATGCAGAGTGCGGCGGATTGATGTATCTTGCTCAGGGGATTGAATGCCGCGACGCGGCGCGCCATAAGCTGGTAGGTCTGCTCCCGCAGTGGACAAGGATGTTGGATCGACGCAAAGCGCTCTCATACGTGGAAGTCACTCTGACTCGAGATTCGCTTTTTGGAAAACAGGGAGAGAGACTTCGAGGGCATGAGTTCCACTACTCCGAGCTCCTCGGCCACCCTATCGAAGACGGAGGATGGAACCATCCTTATTCTGTGAAGCGCCGGCGCTCGGACTCGGCCATGATGGAAGGATTTCAGAGAGGCAGGACCGTGGCGAGCTACGTTCACGCGCATTTCGCCTCTCGAACAGGCGCTGTGGAGCATTTTGTGTCCGCTTGCGCGTCAAACTCATGCTCAGGCGAGGACAATCTTAGTTAGGAACAAGCCCATGGAACTTACCCCTTCCCGGCGGCCGCTTGTGTACGCCCTCTATGAGGGACCTATGAGCGGGGAAGCCATTGAAGCCCGGTCATTTGAGATCATCGACCAGGAGATTAGGACCCATTCTTTTTCTCCGGGCCAATGGGAAGTCGTGAGGCGCATGTTGCACACCACTGCGGACTTCGGATTAGCGGATGACGTGAAATTCTCGGCGGATGCAATCGATTCCGCTATTTCTGCGCTGCGTTCGGGTAGCCGTATCTTTGTGGATTCGAACATGATCCGCTCCGGCCTTTCCATGACAAGGCTCAGGCAGGTCTGCCCGAGCTACGGACCCGATGACCTCGTGTGCCACGTGGCGGACGAAGACGTGGCCAAAAAGGCCATTGAGAGGGGTCTCCCGCGCTCGCTCTTTGCCGTGCGTAAGGCTGAGGGCGTCCTGGACCGCGGAATCGCTGTTTTCGGCAATGCGCCTGTAGCGCTGATGGAACTGAATCGGCTCATCATGGAGGAAGGTGTCAGGCCGGCTCTCGTCATAGCCATGCCCGTGGGCTTTGTTCACGTGGTCGAGAGCAAGGAGGAGCTTATGTCGCTCGGCGTGCCGCACATTACAATCAGGGGTCGCCGCGGGGGGAGTCCCCTGGCCGTCAGCGCAGTGCATGCTCTCTGCTCTCTGGCTGGTCGGCATGTGTAAGTTCGCGAGGAGAGGTGTGGAATGTTGAAGGATGCCGGCGGCAAGAGCGCCATCATACTTCTAGGGCACGGCAGCCGGGTGCCGGACGCCGGTAAACACATGGAAAAAGTAGCTGCAGGACTGAAGGAAAAGTACGGATATGACATGGTGGAAGTCTGTTATATGTCGCGGCTCGGGCCGCATTTTCCCAAAACCTTCAAGAAGTGTATGGAACAGGGCGCAACCCACGTAATGGTCATCCCGTACTTCTTGCACGACGGCCTGCATCTGGTCTTGGACATTCCGGAGATGATGCAGGAGTTGGCCTGCGAATACCCCCACGTGAAGGTCGTGTTAGGCAAAAACCTCGGTTTTGACGAGGTCCTCGTGGACCTGGTGGAGAGACGCATAGTGGACTCGGAGGAGTGCTGCGACGTCAGGGATCTGGTTCTCCCGCCACGGAAAAAGTACCCGGTGCCTCCCGGCCAGTACGAGTTCGTCCAGATGGAGCCTGCGGAGGCGGCCAAATTCATTGAAAAGGATCGTAACCGCCAACACTGAGAAGGGAATGAGTGTGAAAAAGTATCCTAAGATTGCGATTTCTCTATTGGTTGGCTCTGTGGCCCTGTTCACCGCCCCCCCTGTTCACGCAATGCACATCTCAGAGGGCATCTTGCCAGTACCATGGGCCGCGTTCTGGTTCGTGCTGAGTGTTCCATTCGTTTTCTGGGGATTGAGAACCCTCCGCGTCCGGAGCGAAAAAGAGCCACATATTAAGCCGTTTGTGGGGCTTGTGGGCGCAGCAGTCTTTGTGATTTCCTGCATGCCGATTCCTGTTCCCACGGCAGGAACCTGCTCACATCCCTGCGGCACCGGCATCGCCGCTATTCTTATCGGACCCTCGCTGACAGTGGTTGTGGCAAGTATCGCCCTGGTACTCCAGGCGTTGTTTCTGGCGCACGGCGGTTTGACCACCCTCGGGGCAAACATATTCTCTATGGGGGTGGCAGGAGCATTTGTGGGGTACGGGGTGTTTCTCCTGGCAAAGCGCATGGGGGCTCCCCCGATTGTCGCCGCGTTTCTGGCCGGTATTTTGTCTGATTGGGCCACGTACGCGGTTACGTCTCTTGCGCTAGGAGCCGCGCTGCATGCGGATGGCTCCTTCGGAACCATGATCCTCACCATACTCCTGGCCTTTGTCCCTACCCAAGTTCCTCTTGGGATCCTGGAAGGGTTCCTCTGTGCCGGAGCGTATCGCCTGGTCCATAACCGACGCCCCGAATTTCTCGGAATGCTTGCCAAAGGGGATGCACTATGAAGAAAGCCTTTATCATCGGGGGACTTCTCATTGCCCTGGCTCTACCGGTTTTTGTCGGCCTGGCCGCCGCAGACAGCAAATGGCCCGGGGTTGACGAGGCTGTGGTAAAGAAGTTTGCCGAGGATGCGGGCCGGCCTGCTCGTGAGCCCTTCTTGGACTTCGGTGAGGGAGACATCCAGCTTTTCCTTTTCCTTATCGCGGGTACTGTGGGCGGATTTGTCGCGGGCTACTACTATCGGGACCTCTTCGCACACCGGCCGAGCCGGGTAAAGAATCCGTCAAATGTTTGAGCTGTTCTCAGACATATTTGCCTGCCGAGACAACGTTCTGACGCGGATGGACCCTCGCGTAAAGATGATCATCGCCCTCACTCTAATCGTAACGGTTGTCTTTTCAAAACAGGCTTTTTTCCCCATTCTTGCGTTCGTATCATGCACGGCCGGGATGTTGTGGCTGAGGATGCCTGTAAAACTCGTCCTTTTAAGGCTTGTGATGCCGATGGGAATCGTTCTGGTTCTCGTGGTCTTGCAGGCTTTTCTCACAGGCGCCACTCCGGTAGCATCATTCTCTCTCGTAGGATGGAAGCTCGTCGCGACGGAGGAAGGCCTGATGCGGGGCATGCTCCTGGGCTCGCGTGTCCTCGGAGCGGTCAGTGTGATGTTGCTGCTAAGTTCCGTGACCCCGGCATATAAAATCTTCGGTGCGCTGCGATGGTTCCATGTCCCCGAAGGATGGGTCGAGATCGCTCTGCTCGTGTACCGGTACACGTTTGTGCTGCTCGATCAGACTGCTGATATAGCCTCAGCCCAGAGGGTGCGTCTCGGATATTCGACCCTGGGGCGTTCGTTGTCATCAGCAGGGGTGCTGGCTGGGACCGTTGTCGCCCGCTCCATGGACCAGGCAATGAGGACCTACGAGGCCATGACCCTAAGGGGTTATCAAGGACGTCTGCCAATAGGACCGCTGGCCGAACTGAAGGCCCGGGATTGGCGAACCATATTTGTTGTCTCTCCGGGGATAGTTGCCGTTCACCTCATCGTGGAATGGTGGCCCAAGTGAATCGAGCACCAGCCGTTCAAGCATCAGGAGTGGCTTTTACGTACCAAGAGGGATCACGCGCGCTCGAGGATGTGGACTTCTGGGCTGATACCGGCGAATTCGTTGCCATGCTCGCTTCCAACGGCTCGGGAAAGACAACTCTGGTGAAAGTCCTGGTCGGCCTGCTGAAACCCCAGGAGGGGTCCGTTCGGATCGAGGGGCGAGACATACGGAAACTCCCTCGAAAAGATTTGTACCAACGGATCGGCCTCGTCTTGCAGAACCCCACGGATCAGCTCTTCGCTGCTACCGTTGAGGAAGATGTCGCCTACGGTCCACGGAATCTCGGCCTTGCCGAGCCGGAGGTCCAGCAAAGGGTTACCGAGGCGTTGGAATGTGTGGCGGCAGCAGAGCTTCGCTGCCGCGCGATCCATCACTTGAGCTTCGGCGAGCAGAAACGGGTTTCCATGGCGGGCGTATTGGCAATGCGCCCTTCCATACTAATTCTCGACGAACCTACTGCCGGCCTCGACCCCGCGGGCGAAGCCCTCATAATGAGACTTTTGAACCGGCTGAATCGTGAGCAGGGTATAACCGTAATTCTTGCCACTCATTCGGTGGACCTGTTACCTCTTTTTGCCGACAGGATTTACGTACTGCAGAGGGGTCGAGTGCTCAAGCAAGGCCCATCAGACGAAATCTTCTGCGATCACGAAATGATCGACCGCGCGTGCCTCAGGCTCCCGTACATTGCTGCCCTGCTTCACAAGATGAAGGAGTATGACGGCGTTCCCATAAATGGGTTGCCTTTGACCATCGGAGAGGCGCGCATGCGTTTGCTTGAACTTATCCCTGAAGACATGATCGTCAAACCTCCTGAGGTAATCCAGCAATGAGTCTCGGCCGGACCGGTTTCACAACTGGAACATGTGCTGCAGCCGCGGCCAAAGCCGCTGCACTGGTCTTGTGCGGCCGTTGGATACCCCCGGAAGTGGAGGTAGGCCTCCCCGACGGAACACGTGTTAGGCTGCCTGCAGAGTGGACCAGAGGAGATGCCAATGCTGCTGAGGCAGCCGTACGAAAGGATGCGGGCGACGATCCGGACGTGACGGACGGTTGCACAGTAATTGCGTCGGTTGTCTGGACAGCAGATGAGAATTTGACCATTGCCGCGGGGGCGGGCGTAGGCACGGTCACAAAGCCGGGACTCTCGGTCCCGCCCGGTGAGCCGGCTATCAATCTGGTTCCTAGACGCATGATTCGGGAAGCGGTTCGCGAAGTCACAGATCGCCCGGTACGAGTTACCATTTCCATCCCAGGCGGGAACGAGCTTGCGGAAAAAACCTTCAACCCGCGCCTTGGAGTGGAAGGCGGCCTTTCGATTCTCGGGACTTCGGGAATCGTTCGTCCCTTCAGCGGAACAGCATTGCGGGATGCCCTAAAGTGCGCTCTTAGTGTGGCCGAGGCATGCGGCGTCAAATCTCCGGCCCTTGTCCCCGGCCGCATCGGCGAAAAGGCGGCTCGCCGGTATTTTCGCCTCCTACCGGAGCAATTGATTGAAGTTAGCAACGAGTGGGGATTCATGCTTGATGAGGCGGCGGGAAGCCACTTCGAGCGATTGCTGGTGCTGGGCCATCCAGGTAAGCTCGCAAAGCTGCCCGAAGGTCAATGGGACACCCATTCGTCACGATCGACAAGTGCTGTGCCTGCGGTTGCCGAACTGGCACGCGGCCTTCTGGGTCGGGCAGTACCTGAGTCTCTCACGGTGGAAGGGCTTTTCGGCGCACTTCTCGAGAACGATCGCGGTCGGCTAGCTGCCGAATTGGCGGCCAAGATTCGCAAGGCTATTGATGTTAGAATTCAAAAGCGATGCCAGACGGCGGTTGTCTTGGTTAACATTCGGAGTGAGTTGCTGGGATCAGACGGAGAACTCTCCGCATGGCAATAGAGTTTCAATCCATTTTTATCGTGGGTTGCGGACCCGGCTCGTTGGATTACCTCACCCCTGCGTCGCTGAGAGCCATTGAACAGGCAGAGGTGTTGGTGGGAGCCAAGAGATTGCTGGACCTTTTCGCGGCCAGCCCTGCCGAGCGCATTGTCGTGAGCGCGGAAATTGACGAAGTGCTGGATCATATTGCCGTGAGAGCAAATCGTCAGCGGATCGCTGTGCTGGTCACCGGCGACCCGGGGCTATTCAGTCTGGCAAAGCCGGTAATAGAGCGGTTCGGCCGCACTCGATGCAGGGTGATTCCAGGGGTTAGCTCGGTTCAGACGGCATTTGCACGCATCGGCGTTGACTGGGCCGACGCTCGTATCATAAGTATCCACAAGGAGTATCCGGTCAATTATGCCCAGCTCACGGATGCGGACAAAATTGCGGTTCTTTGCGGCCGCGAAGGCTCAACCAAGTGGATTGCGGATCATCTTTTAAGCGATCGGCCGCGAGACCGCCGCATTTTCGTCTTCCAAAACCTCACAATGGACGACGAGCAGGTCCGAGAAGTTAACTCTGCCGATCTCACCACGTTGGATGCCGCGCCGAGTACCATTGTCCTCATCATCAAAGGAAAAGTGCTTCCATGAAACTAGGAACGCTTTACGGAATAGGAGTCGGGCCCGGTGACCCGGACCTCATCACGGTCAAAGGAGCGACTATTCTCGCGGGCTGCGCTCACGTGTTCGTGCCCAAGGCTCGCAAGGGTGCGGAAAGTGTGGCGCTGAGCATTGCTCATAACCATATTAATCCGCAAGCGGAGATTCACGAAATTCTCTTCCCCATGACTACGGATCGGTCGGAACTCGAAAAACGGTGGGAAGAATCGGCCAAAGTTATTGCAGAAGTCATCGAAGCCGGCGTGGATGCTTGTTTTCTAACCCTTGGCGACGCTTTACTATATTCTACCTACATTTACATGCTTCGAGCGCTTCGCCGGAAGATTCCCTACGTTAGGGTTGTCACCGTGCCGGGGATCACGGCATTCAGTGCGGCTGCCTCCCTGGCTGAGTTCCCGATAGGTGAAGCCAAGGAGCCGATTACCATCGTTCCCACCGCAGATGACCTGGAGGATGTACGTCGAGCAATATCTCTGGGCGGGACGGTGGTGCTGATGAAAATAGGCAAACGTCTGAACCAGATTCTTGATCTGCTCGAAGATGTCGGCGCGATGGAGAACGGAGTGTTTGTTTCACATGCCGGCATGGAGGCTCAACGCGTTGAAACAGACCTCCGCAACCTGAGAGGCGAGGACTCGGAAGCCGGTTACTTGTCGATCATACTTGTGCGTGGGAAAGGCGGCAAAACTTCATGAAAGTCTACTTCGTAGGTGCAGGTCCCGGAGACCCGGAGCTTATGACAATGAAGGCCGAGCGCCTGTTGCGGAATTGCCGTATCTGTATTTACGCCGGCTCCCTGATAAGCCCTGAAGTTCTGGCTTTGCTCCCTGATAAGGCCGAGAAGCACGACTCTGCGGGCCTCGATCTTGAAGAGATCGGCCGACTTTTCCAGGATGCACACCGGAGAGACATCGATCTGGTAAGACTCCATTCAGGAGATCCATCCATATACGGGGCCATACGAGAACAGATAAACCTGTTGGATGAGTGGGGCATCGACCATGAAGTCGTGCCGGGTGTAAGTTCGTTTCAGGCTGCTGCCGCGGCGTTGCGTGTGGAACTGACCGCTCCTGAGGTGGCTCAGACTATCATCCTGACTCGCACTTCCGGACGCACCCCCATGCCGCCGGAGCAGGAGCTTGACGTGCTGGCCCGAGCCCACGCGACTCTCTGCATATTTCTGTCCGCTCACAAGCTGACGGAAGTGGCGGAAAAGCTTGCCGAGCACTACGGGCCGCAATGCCCGGTAGCCGTAGTGCATCGTGCATCCTGGCCTGACCAACAGATCTTTCGCGGGACCCTGGCTGATATTGCAGACAAGACCCGAAAAGCTGAGATCAACAAGACGGCAATGATTATTGTAGGGCCCGCACTCTCACGAGACATTCCCGTATCCAAGCTATACGACCCTGCATTCTCCCATGAATACCGGATCGGGAAGAAAGCATGACTATCGGACTGGTGACTCTTTCCAGAGAGGGGGCCTTGCTTGCGGATCGCGTACGCCGCGCCTTTCAGAATTCCGACATGTACGTTCATGAAAATGTAGAGGGGAAATGGGACGCAGAGCGCTTCAGCAGCATAGTGGAACTCACCGGCCGCATCTTCGACAAGCATGAAGGCCTTGTTTATGTCGCTCCATGCGGAGTGGTTGTGAGGGCCTTGGCCCCTAATCTGAAAAACAAAATCCTGGATCCGGCGGTGGTAGTTGTAGATGTGGGTGCAAGATGGGCAATCAGCTTACTCAGCGGTCATGAAGGCGGGGCCAATGAACTGGCTGTCGCGGTTGGGAACATTCTCGCCGCCGAGCCGGTGATATCCACCACCACTGAGGCGCTGAAAAGAGTGATCGTGGGAGTCGGCTGCCGCCGAGGGGTTAAATCTGAAAAAATAGTGGCAGCGATTCAAGCTGCCTTGAAAGAAGCGCATTTGAACCTCCCACAGGTCAGACTGCTCAGTTCCGCAAGCATCAAGGCGGACGAAGAGGGGTTGTTGACTGCGGCTCGCGAGCTTGGAGTCCCTTTGAGGTTCATGACCGCGGAGGAGATCAGAATATCTGTCCGCGAATTCGACCATTCTCCTTTTGTAGAAGAAAAAGTTAATTTGCCCGCAGTAGCGGAGCCGTGCGCCCTGCTAGCGGGAAGGAGGACAAGATTAGTACTGCCAAAGAGAAGCTACGACGGCATCACAATAGCTCTGGCCGAGGAAAGCTGATTGTTGTGGGCATCGGACCTGGAGGTCCTCTGGACAGGACGCGCCGGGCCGAGCAGGCAATAGCTGAGAGTCAGGTGGTCGTCGGGTATAACCGCTACCTGAGCCTCATTGCTGATCTGACCGAGGGTAAAGAACTCATTTCATCAGGCATGACCAAGGAACAGGAGCGATGCCTCGCGGCAATCCAGCGGGCAGAGCAAGGCGCGACTGTGGCGCTTATTTCGTCCGGCGACGCGGGGATCTACGGCATGGCAGGTCTTGCCCTGGAACTGGCCGGTCGCGAAGGTGCGGCCATTCCAATTGAAATCGTGCCGGGCGTTACAGCAGCCGGTGCAGCCGCGGCCAGACTCGGGGCTCCTTTGATGCTTGATTTCGCATGCATCAGTCTCAGCGACCTACTTGTTCCCTGGGAAATGATTCGGAAAAGACTGGAAGCTGTGGCCTCGGCAGATCTGGTGGCGGTGTTGTACAATCCGAGGAGCAAGAAGCGCTCTGACCAACTGGAAGAGGCCGCATCCGTATTCGGAAGGTATCGCGAAGGGAAGACGCCGGTGGGAATCGGCACAGCGGTCGGCACTGAGGATGAGGAAATCATACTATCGGATCTCGACCATTTTCTGGATCTGAATATCAACATGAGAAGCGTGGTTATCATAGGGAATCGGACCTCCAAGGTTGTTGACGGATGGTTTATTACCCCACGTGGTTACAGGGTATGATTCTCCTGATTGGTGGTACTAGCGAAACGGCTCCACTGGCCGAGGCTTTGGCCGTCGCAGGGTTTAAGGTTCTTGTCTCTACCGCTACACAAGTGCCTCTCGATGTGGGAAAGCATCCAAACATCACCAGCCGCTCCGGAATACTCGATGGGGAAGGAATGGCACAGGTCGCGGCTGAACGAGGCGCGCGCTATTGTAGACGCATCCCATCCTTATTCCTTAGTCGCCCATGCCAACGCAAAAAAAGTGGCTCTTGACTTGAGCATTCCCTACTTCAGGTGGATGCGCCCGCCTGCTGCAAAAGATGGGGACCCCATATTCTTTGCTCGGACTCACGAGCTTGCCGCAAGGACAGCATGCTCATTCAGCCGGCCTGTGTTCCTTACCACCGGCTCCAGAAACATCATTCCGTACGTGCGGGAGGCAGACCGCACCGGAACGCTACTGGTCGTTCGAGTGCTACCTTATCCCCAATCAATCGCTGCCTGCCGAAGAGCAGGGGTAACGGACAAGCATATTGTAAGAGGCCGCGGGCCATTTTCAATAGAAGCCAACCGAGCAATAATACGAGAATTTGGCATCGGTACTCTGGTAACAAAGGACAGTGGTGTGGAAGGCGGCTTTCCAGCCAAAATAGAGGCCGCGCAACTGGAAAAGTGCCGCGTGATTGTTGTCCAGCGTCCGGAAGAGAACTCGGAGCAAATCTTCAACAGCGTGCCCAGGTTGGTCGACGCAGTGTCCGAACTCCTCCGGAGCGACCGTGTACGTTGACTCGAGGAGGGACGCACACGCCGGACGTCCCGTTTGCGGTTAGCTGCTATGGAATTACTAAAACTCATCTT
>Ga0209039_10002172_pt1 | contig 16996 bp, 15 predicted proteins | sample BogFormECP12_OM1_FD_188238 | JGI IMG/M metagenome (GOLD analysis project Ga0209039, IMG submission 188238) | Bog forest soil microbial communities from Calvert Island, British Columbia, Canada - ECP12_OM1 (SPAdes) (version 2) | ecosystem: Environmental > Aquatic > Freshwater > Wetlands > Bog ... | reverse complement strand
AAATTTTTGAGTATTCATAGATAACAGGATCACTTTTTACCTGTAAAAGACATTAAGGAAAAAAGCCCAAATGGCCTCTATAAAAGTGGAATTAAACCTCACCTAACTGTTATTAAGCCCATGGCGAAATCATTTGTCCGCTCATTCTGCCATTGTTACTGTTCCTTCAAAAGATAACCCGGTTGGTTTTGGGAGTGTTGCAGTAACTTTGTTAGAGTCAGAAAGATGTTCAAGATTTATGTCGATACTGGAACTCGTAAGGGGGGGCGCGGGCACGGAGCCGGATCTAACGCTCCCGTCAGGAAGCGTTACACTCCATTTCCCATCATTATACTGAGCAGTAGCTGTTCCATCGGGTGTTGATACAATTTCGTTCCATTCCACATCTTTGTTGACAGAGAATGATCCCGTGGCTTGCCCGTCGGGAGAAGTCATTACCCAGTCGCCAGTACACACACCACCTTTATCATTACTGGCAGAAACTGATCCGGACAAAGAAGTATCGTCGATTTTGCCTTCAACCGGTCCACTCAAGCCCACTTTTGCCTCCCCTTCAGCTTTGATATAAATGGGGTTTTGTGTACCTTGTGGTCCGCCCCAATGAAAGAGTCTTGGACCCACCCAATGGTTATTCATAGTTACGTCATTGGGGAAATACCTGAATTTTTGAAGAAACCCGGAAAACGTGTCTTGTTGGTAATTTTGCAGGGGATCCATATAGAAAACCACGGTATTTTCTTCCGTGCCATCTCCTTTAATTCCCATTAATATGATCCCATGAATCTGCTGCATCCATAGTGGCCCGTATAAGTACAATAATCTAAGAATCATCCTGGGGGTAATTTGGAACTCACTTTCCCCAACAAGACCCATTCTTTTTGCGAGTTCCTGCATTTCATCATCGACAATAGTATTTCCTTTTTCTTCAGGGAGGATTTTCCAGATATCATCCAGAGAATAAGGGCTGTCTGAGGGATCTTTATCTTTATAGGTTTTCATCATTGCAGCACAGGCCACCCAACAATTAGTGAGGGGGTCTCCTTGAAAAATAAAGGGCACACTTCCAGATATATTATATTCAAATTCCTTTATGTCAACATCAATTGTCACTTGACCGCTAAGATTGCAATTCATTGCAACAGGGCCGCCTTTAAGTACTAAGGACCCGGTTCCTGTATACTTCTCTTTCTCACCTTGAGGATCGATATCTCCGGTCGCATCTATTGAGAGTGCAGCTTCTATACCGTCAATCCAACTCTTTCCGTCATTGATTGAAATTTTTCTTTTTTGAGTCATGATTTCTCTCCCCCGTCATATGTTAAAGAGTAAACTATCAGTTTTACATCTGACTTTCTCTAAAAGGTGAATGAGACTTCTCGTTTTTATTTGTTCTGGAGGCGGGCGCCCGGACACGCACTCGCCCAGAGAGGGCCCGGCGAGGCGCCCGAGCGACTCCCTGCGGAAGCAGGGAGGGGGATGGAATCATTTATAAAATGTTTTTTTGGCTGTTTCCGGGATTTATCTTATACAATGAGAAGAGACACCGAGAGAAAGCGTGGATATACCTGGTTCTGCACTTCCATGCATCGTCCAGACCGGCGACATGAAGAATACAAGATTATTCGGAAAAATCCGACGTGGAAATAATTTCATAACAAATCTTTTAATGCATGAGATATCGTACTGATAAAAAGACGTGATTAAATTGCTAACACCTCAAAAAAAATTTGGAATTGTATTAATGATTGATGCTTTAGGTGTTTCAAATTACTCAATAAAGGAGTGTAAACAATTTTTGGAAAAAAGAAATAAATTATTGGAACGATTAGATGATAAAAAGAGAATCTATAAGGATTGGCTTGTCCCTTATAGGGAGTCTTCGTTTAGTATAGTTGGAGATACATTAATCATAGCTTGGCCAATTGACCTTAAAAGAATTCCTACAAGATTTACTGTCCTCAATGAAATAGTAAAAGATGTTAATTTGATTTTAAATTGGGGAATACAGAATGAAATCTTATTCCGAGGTTCTTTTGGAATTGGAGATTATTTGACGGGAGATAATACTATTCTTGGCCCGGCAATATCAGACGCACATAAATGGTATGAAAAAACTGATTGGTTCGGAATTATTTTCTCTCGAAAATCCCAATTATGGATTGAATCCGCCTTTGAGGAAGAAAGTGAAGAAAAGGGTCTTGCAGCTTTAAATATAGACCGACAAGGGGATTTTTTCCGTTTGTTAGTGCGTTATCCAGTACCGTTAAAAACTAGCTACGAATCATCAAAAATTGAGGAATTTTGGGTTATTGCTTGGCCTTCTTGGTACTGCAATTTAAAGAACGGAAAACGGGTTTACGATAATCTAGATGATCAAGGCCCCAAATCTCTTGTGGAAACGCCTCGTGAATTGCTATTAAATCAGTTGTTTAAAATTTATGGTACTGGAGAAGCTGAATTGAAATATTTGAATAGTATAGCTTTTTTTGATTGGTATTGTAAGAATATTCCTTTGAATGAACTATCAAAACCGATTTTAATACAACCTACGTTTTGAAGGTGATCCTTTTGCTTGCGCTCTGATCGTAGCTTAATCTTTTGAGAAGAGGGATGAACTTGAAAGGAATAGCGCCCCGGCCGGGACTTTAGCTATGATAAACATCAATAATAAAAATGCAGCCCCTCTCCCATCGAGGTAATATGCGCCGACCGGGACTCGAACCCGGGTTTAGGCGTTGGCAACGCCTAGTGATAACCACTACACTATCGGCGCAGTGTGCTCTAAAGTGTGGGCACTTATAGAATTTAAGTATATCGACCTTTGGGGCGCGAAACAGGCGTATTTACCGGCCGCTGCCCCGTATGGCAGGACAGACCGGTCCCGGCCTGTCTCAATCCTGTCACCGGCCTGGGTTGTATCCTGCCGACCGGGATTCAAATGCCATATCTTAAAGTAACGCAATCGCTCTATCTATTGATCAATGATTCCTCTCTTCGTGGAGTGCGCGGGTAAACGGGTGGTCATCTTCGGAGGAGGGGAAGTGGCCGCACGGAAGGCCGGGCATTTCGCACGGGAGGCTGACGTCCTCGTGGTAAGCAGGACGTTTACCCCGTCGTGCCGTTCACTGCCGGTCCATCTCCAGACGCTCGATACCCGGGCCGCGACGGACGCGGAGCTCGGGCTGCTCATCGCACCCGCGTTCCTCGTTATCGGTGCGCTCTCCGAACGGTCCGAGAACGACCGGATCGGTGCGCTCTGCCGGGATCACGGGGTGCTCTTCAACAACGCGGACGGGACGCCCGGCGATGTGGTCATCCCGGCCATTTCGACCGGGGAGTCCTACACGATTGCGGTCAGCACGGGAAGCAGGAGCCCTGCGGTCTCCCGGTTTATCCGGCAGGAGATCGAGAAGAATTACCCGGCGCTTGATGCCATGATCGCGCTCCAGCACCGGCTGCGTGAGACCTTGAAAGAGCGCATGACTACGCCGGAGGAGCGGCGCAGGATACTCTGGGCGGTGCTCCGCGACAAGTCGGTCTGGACAATTCTCTCCGAGTCACCGGACCGGGCATGGGAACGCGTAAGCGGGCGGTACCTCCATGAATAAGCATACCTCACGGATCGCCATTGCCGGTGTCAGCCACCATACCGCGGACGTGATGGCACTCGAAGCCTTCCGGTTCGGGGACGAGCCTGCGTTCCTTGCCGCTGCGCAGAAAAAATTCCGCGGCATTCTTCTCCTCCAGACCTGCAACCGGGTGGAGGTTATTGTCGAAGGCGATGCCGGTTCGCTCCGGGAGTTCCTTGAAGAGCACGGGAGGAAGGGTTTTTTCCTGCTCGAAGGCCGGGAGGCGTTGCACCACCTCCTCTCGCTTGCCGCCGGCATCGAATCGATGATCGTGGGCGAGGACCAGATCATCGGCCAGCTGAAAAAAGCGCTTGCCGATGGCGAGACCGCCGGAACCGCAAGTACGTTCCTTGCGCTCTGCATCAACAAGGCCGTCCACGTAGGCATTGGCGTCCGCAAAAACACCCGGATCAACCGGGGATCGGTCTCGATCGGGTCTGCTGCTGTTCTCCTTGCCGAGGCAGAGATTGGAACCCTTGAGGGCCGGCATATCCTCGTTGTCGGAAGCGGCGAGATGGGGCTCCTTGTGGCCCAGGCACTCGCAGCAAAGCAGCTGACTGCGATGTATGTGGCGAACCGCACGTTCGGCCGGGCGGTCAAGCTCGCGGAGAAGATCGGCGGAAAGGCGGTCCGGATGAACGAACTGTACCGCTATATCACCCTCTCGGATGTGGTGATCTCGTGCACATCGGCGCCCCACCCGGTCATCCACCGGCAGCCGTTAAAAGAGGCGATGTTGGCCCGGTGCTGGCCGGTCGAGGGTCATCCCCGCCCCCTCATCATAGTTGATATTGCCCAGCCCCGGGATGTCGAGGAGGGCGCCGGTGCCATCGATGGTGTCCGGCTCTTTACGATCGATGACCTCCGCCAGGTGAACGAGCAGACCATGAGCACCCGCCGGGGCGAGGCGGAACGGGCAGCGGCATATGTCAATGATGAACTGGAACTCCTCATCCGCCAGCTGCACCGGAAATCGGCCGATGACTGCATTGCTGCACTGCATACCTGGGCGGAGGCCGTGCGGCTGCGCGAACGGGACAAGGCGCTTGCACGGCTTACCGGTGCCGATGACCGGACCATTGAAGTGATCGACGATCTCTCCCGGGTGCTCACCAAAAAGATCCTCACTGACGCGACCGCATCCATCCGGGCCTGTGCCGAGGATGGCGACCGCAGCACGGCAGAAGCGCTGGTGCAGGCCCTTATCCGGGGGACTACTGCAGCTGACCAGCCCAAACATCCGGAGACACCGGAGTAAGGGACGGGCCCCTGTTTACATAAAAAAATCAAAAAAAGAATACGCCGGGCGCTCACTCTCACCCGAGTTTTGCGTAGGCAGTCTCTGCGAGTGTTTTGAGGGTATCGTACTGCGCACCGGGCCCGGTCATCCGTATCACTTCGAGGATCTCACCTTTTGCAAAGATCACTTCATTATACCCTTCTGGCGGGGCAGAGGTTCCCGATCCTGGCGAGAGCACCGTCATTCCGCCGGTCGCGGTAGGAGTCGGGGTGGCGTTTATTGTTGCCGAGAAGGCATAGGTCTCAGGCCCGGTCGCGGGCAGGGGGAGATTAGTAAAGTCAAGCCCTTTTGTCTGCCGGTCGTTCGTGTTTACCAGAGTAACGATACCGGACATCTTTGCGGCAGGGTAAACGGTAATGGTCTGGGTGATTAAAATCGACCCCGCTGTTCCGTTCCCCGGGGAGGTATACGTTGCAATATAGCCCTCCTGCCAGCCGAGATCCTGTGCAACTGAGCTGACCTCGTTTATTGATTTCTGCCGACCGGACTGTTGTGCAAAACCGGCCGGGAGATCAGCCGGGGTAAACGCGAGCGGGGCAAGCGATATGTTTACCGTAGATGCATTGGTGACCGGTGACGGGGTACTATTCCCCGGTGTACCAGGTGTGGACGTACATCCGGCGCACAGGAGAACTGCGCAGGCGGCAACAGCGAGAATGAAGAATGCGAATCTTTGCATAAGGAATGGTAAAACCGGAAACGGGATATAGGTTGCCGCTCTTTTCCGCTCCATCGGGATTGGATGGCGGTGCCCATATAATATAATCATAAATACCTTGCACCAGCAATCTCTTATCATCAACGTCCAAGGTGTGGTGCCCGTGTTCCTTCAGCGACGCATGAGGCGGGTTCGTTCCCGCACTATCCAGCCTCTTTTGTGTGAGACGACCCTGACCAGAAATGACCTCGTTGCCCCGCTTTTTGTGGATGAAACGGCAGCGGCCCCGGTACCCATCGGGTCCATGCCCGGGCAGTCACGGTACCCGATCGAGGGGATCGCGGCGGTTGCCGGTAAACTCTGGGAGCGTGGCATCAGGGCGGTCCTCCTCTTCGGCGTCCCGGCTCACAAGGACGAGACGGCAACCAGCGCCTACGACCCCGGGGGGGTTGTGCAGCAGGCTGTACGGAAGATCAAGGCCGCATACCCGGGCATGGTAGTCATCACGGACGTCTGCGCCTGCGAGTACACGAGCCATGGCCACTGCGGGATAGTTGGCGACAGCCGTTGCGGGGGACAGGATCTCTTAAACGACGCGTCCCTTATCCTCATGAATAAAATTGCTGTCAGCCACGCGGAGGCTGGCGCTGACATCGTTGCCCCGTCCTGCATGCTCGACGGCATGGTCAGGTCGATCAGGACGGCGCTTGACGAGGCCGGATACGAAGAGGTGCTGATCCTGTCGTACTCAACCAAGTTTTCCTCCGCACTGTACGGCCCGTTCCGGGAAGCGGCGGAGTCCGGGTACTCGTTTGGCGACCGCACCACCTACCAGATGAACCCGGCAAATGGCCGTGAGGCGTTCCTTGAATCACAACTCGACATGGAGGAGGGGGCCGATATCCTTATGGTCAAACCGGCAGGCCCCTACCTCGATGTCCTTGCAGAGATCGCAACGCTTGGCCTTCCTGTGGCCGCGTTTCAGGTAAGCGGGGAATACGCCATGATAAAAGCCGCAGCGGAACGCGGCTGGATAAAAGAGAAAGAGACTGTCATCGAGACGCTCACCTGCATCAAGAGAGCCGGGGCCGATCTCATCATCACCTATTTTGCGTATGATGCCTGCGGGTGGCTTGAATGAAGAGCGCCGACCTCTTCTCGCAGGCAGAGGGGCTGATGCCTGGCGGTGTCTCAAGCCCGGTCCGGGCGATAAAGCCGTACCCGTTTTATACAGAACACGCGGAAGGTGCACACCTCACCACGGTTGACGGCACAACCCTTGTCGACTGTTGCATGGCCTATGGCCCCCTGCTCCTCGGCCATGCCCACCCGGAGGTCAAAAAGGCGATCGCCACCCAGCTCGAAAAGGGCTGGCTCTACGGCACGCCGACCCCGTACGAACCGGAGTTTGCCCGGCTCATCACCGGGGACCACCCGGGTATGGATATGGTCAGGTTTGTATCAAGCGGATCGGAGGCGACCATGGCCGCGATCCGGCTTGCCCGGGGTTTTACCGGCAAGTCCGATATCATAAAGATCGAGGGCGGTTTTCACGGTGCCCATGACGCGGTGCTCGTGAAGGCAGGTTCGGGAGCGACGACGATGGGCGTTCCCGACTCGGCGGGCGTGCTCCCGGCCCTTGTCGCCCACACCAGGCAGCTCCCCTACAACGATGCAGAGGCGCTCGAATCGATGCTCGCATCGCACCATGACATAGCCGCGCTTATCATAGAACCCGTCCTCGGGAACATTGGGCCGGTCCTCCCGGAGCAAGGGTACCTCAAAGACATCCGGGAGATTACGAGCGCCTATGGCGTCCTGTTGATCTTCGACGAAGTAATTACCGGCTACCGGCTCGGTATTGGCGGAGCGCAGAAGATGTTTGGTGTCAGGCCCGATCTCACCACGTTTGGGAAGATCATCGGCGGTGGTCTTCCGATCGGCGCATTCTGCGGGAGAAAAGAGATCATGTCGCTTGTGGCACCGCAGGGGCCGGTATACCAGGCCGGAACCTTTTCGGGCAACCCGCTCTCCCTAGCCGCCGGGATTGCAACCGTCCGCTGGCTGCACAACCATCCGGCTATCTACCCGGATCTTGCCGAGAAGGTCAGGGCCATCGAAGAGTCGCTGGGAGCAGGTAAAAAAGCTGGCGGGTCATTTGTCAGGATTGGCTCGATGTTCAAGTACTTCTTCCGGAATAAGGCCCCCCAGAACTACATCGAGGTTAAAGAGTGCGATACGACTGCCTTTTTTGCATTCTGGCAGAAGATGCTCGCACGCGGGATCTTCCTCCCACCCTCCCAGTTCGAGACAAACTTCCTCTCGGCTGCACATACTAAAAAAGATCTTGAAACCATCACCGTGGGGTACGCAGCATGTCTCTGAAGGTCGGGACCCGGGGCAGCAGGCTTGCGCTCGCACAGACCGCCACGGTCATAAAAAAGATCCAGGCCCTCGGTATAGAAGTCGAACAGAAGATCATCAGCACGCAGGGTGACGAGGTCACCGGTGTCCCCCTTCACGCAATCGGAACACAGGGTGCCTTTGTCCGGGCACTTGACGATGCGATCCTGAGGGGCGAGATCGACTGCGCTGTGCACAGCATGAAGGACATTCCCGCGATACGGCCCTCGGGCCTTGTCACCTCCGCTATCCTCATCCGCGACTCTCCTGCCGATTTCCTTGCTTTTTCCGGCCCGGTCTCTGCGGTCAGGATCATCGGCACATCGAGCACCCGGCGCCGGGCCCAGCTCCTGCGCCATGACCCGACCCTTGAGATCAAAGACCTTCGGGGCAACGTGGATACGAGGGTCCGGAAACTGAGTGAAGGCCATTACAACGCAATTGTCCTTGCTGAGGCCGGCCTCTCACGGTTGGGCATCCGGATCCCTGGCGAGCGGCTCCCCCCGGAGAAATTTGTCCCGACCCCCAACCAAGGGACGATTGCGGTGGTGAGCCGGGTCGATCCCTCGATTATGGAAGTGCTCGCAAGCATCGATCACCCGGCGACGAGGAAAGACGTCGCGATTGAACGGGCCGTGATGGAACAAGTGGGAGCCGGCTGTTTCACCCCCATGGGCATCTACTGCCGGGATGGCTACCTGATCGCCGAAGTCCTCTCGCTTGATGGAAAACAAACAGAACGCATAGAAAAGAAGATCGGGACACTTGAAGAGGCCCGAACAGAGGGCAGTGCCCTGCGGGTGCGGGCCGGTCCCCTGATAGCGGATGCATACCACACTCTGGGGATTTCCTTATGACGGGCATGGTCTATCTTGTGGGCTCCGGCCCGGGCGGTACGGGGCTCCTCACGCAGCGGGCAGCAGACCTGATCGAAACGGCAGATGTTATTTTCTACGACCAACTGCCCGGTGAGGAGATCCTTCTGGCCCTCCCCAAAAAAGCCGAGAAGATCGACTGCGGGAAGTACGGAGGCCACCATACCCTCGAACAGCGCGAGATCGAAGCCCTGATGGTAGACCGGGCAAAAAAAGGCCTGACCATTGTCCGGCTCAAGGGAGGTGACCCATTCCTCTTCGGACGCGGGGGGGAGGAACTGGAGGCGGTCCGTGCCGCCGGTATCGCAGTCGAGATGGTGCCGGGGATCTCCAGCGCGCTTGCGGTCCCCGCTTCGGTGGGGATCCCGGTCACGCACCGGAAGTATGCCTCGCAGGTGACCATCATGACCGGCCACGAGGATCCTACAAAACCCTCATCAGCGCTTGACTGGAAACTGCTCGCACAGGGCCGGGGTACGATCGTGATCCTTATGGGAGTGGCAAATCTTACAAACATTGCACGGGCCCTCCTTGATCACGGCAAAAACCCGGAAACACCGGTCGCCATTATTGAGCGTGGATTGCGGAAAGACCGCCGGGTCACCACAGGCCCGCTCATGGAGATCGGGGAGATGGCCAAAAATGCCGGCGTGAAGCCGCCCGCAGTGATCGTGATCGGTGACGTGGTACGGTTATATGATCCCGGGCACCCGGACCTCATCCCACCTGAGGTGACAGAAGATGCCTGAAGAGATCAACAGGTTTGAACGCGTGGAGGGAATTGATAACAGCCGATAAACGGGCGGTCAGTTCACGGGAGACACAGTTCTTCCGCTGAACCGGTAGCACCCTTCGGGCACGCCGATCTCAAAGCGCACGCCATTCCCGTACGTCCCGCATTCCCGGATCGAGAGCCCGGTAATGGAGAGGATCTCACGGCTGATAAACAGCCCGAGCCCGGTGTTTTTTCCAAAGCCTTTTTCAAAGATCCTCTCCTTCTCCGCATCGGTAACCCCGACACCGTCATCGTGGTAGATAAGAACCATTCCGGTGCTCTGTTTCTCGTGCGTTACCGTGATTTTCCTGACATGTTCGCCATGCCGGAGCGAGTTATCCACCAGGTTCACGAACACTTTTTCGAGCAGCGGATCGGCATAGACTTCGAGATCGCCGGTGGAAATCACAAGATCGATACCGGCAGGTCCGGTCACCGGTGAGATGAGGGCCATAAGCTGCGCCACGTTCTGCCATTGCGGGGCTTTTACCCCGATGTCCTCATAAGTCCGGGTAAACTCGATCTGGCGCAGGATGTTATTCGCTACTATCTCTTCCTTGTCAAGGGTTGTTTTTAATTCAGGATTCTCCACGCTCATCTTGGAGATCTCGATGTATGCTAAGAGCGCCGTCAGCTGGTTCCTGATATCGTGCCGGGTGATACCGGAGAGCAGGTTCAGCTTCTTGTTTGCGGTAATGAAGGCTTTCCGGGAGGTGTCAAGTTGCAGGTTTATGTCCTTTAACTCGCGGTTTTGCACGAGCACCCGGTCATGATAGCTCGTCATCTTTTCAACGATCTTCCAGATCACAACCGCAACAATGACAAGCATCAGGGCCCGGAGGATCGCATCGTAAGGAATGGTCCCGGTTTCGAGAAGCCAGCTTATGGCAACCTGGAGGCCGCCAAAGAAAAGGGCTATCGCAATGACCGTTCTGCCGTACCAGAGCCCGGCAACCACGACAATCAGGTAGTAAAATTGTGTATAGACGACGGTGATGTGGTATGTATAGTGGACGACGCATTCAAGAAAGACACCTATGAGGACAAGAAGAACAAGAACCAAAAATTTCAGTCGGTCCGGGACGTCATAATAGGTATCTGGTACATTGCTGTCGTTCAACACATCACCACCAGCGATAATCCTTACAGATTATTTCACAGATGGGCCATATATATCCCTTGGCAGGAAGATGGAGGACCCCGCTGCATCGTGTGAAGGCTGTTCTGTAGATCTCCGGTAGTTACTGCGTTATCCGGGCAGGAGAACGATAGGCCATTGCACCGGAAAAGACTGATATCAATTCATTTACGACAACAAACCGTTCTCTCAGAAAAATGATTTCTCCAGATCCATTTTCGCCGACCAAAAAAGATTTTCCGGTTTATCCCCCGATCAGCCTCCCCGAATCGCCGTTCGTGAATGTATACTTCCACCAGAGGAGGCTTGTGAGGTCCTGGTTCAGGTCGGTCTCGGACGTCTTCCAGAATTGCGGGTATTCGAGTATTTCTTTGACATTGACCATCGGTCCGCAGACATTCCCCTGCTCATCGATATTCAGGTAGCCGCCGCTGGCCATAACCGATCCTGATGAGGATGGTGTCAATGCATTGGGCCAGTACTGTCCGTTTTCCTTGTTAAGGTCGTAGAATGAGACCGAGAAGGTATCCCCTCCATAGTTCGAACTGTTTTCGATCGCCCAGGTCCACAGGTCCCAATAGCAGGGTACAATCGTTCCGTCCTCATTTTCTATAGATGTCCACCGGTCGCCATTGCAGGTACTGGTATACACACCTTCGTAATTCTCTTCAAGTACCACCGGAATCACCGTTGAATCCCCGGGCTGGAGCGCCGGGACATACTTCATGCCTGTTGGCTTAAACAGGCCGGCAGAATCGCTGACTATCATGCTGACAGGATCGGACGCTACACTGTTGGGGTTGTACACCTTCACCATTGCCATCGCCGGGTGTGACTGATAATAGAGCGGGTCGGGAATATACCAGCTCCCGGCTGCCGATGAGGTTGCAGACGCAGTATCTGATGCCAGGGAACTGGCAATACTGCTCCCTATCTGTCCTGCCTGGTCTTCAAGACCAGACGGGAGTACACTGTCCGGGATATCGGCACCGACCTGCTCAGCCGCGACCTTTGCCATGTAATCGGTGCCCATGCTCTCGAGATCAGCGGTATCAGGAAGAGTGGGCGGGACGCCAAGCGAGGACTCTGCGATGGACAGGCCGGAACGAACGATGCCATTGCAGGCAGGCGACGTAGTGCAGTCAAACTGCCCGAATGTTATCCCGTAGGATACTGCCTTGACAACATCAGTCTGGATATCATTCCATGCCGCGGATACTGCATCGACCACCTGGGAGAACGCACCAAAGAGGCCGGTAATAACGTCCCAGACCGTGTCGTACCAGTGATCGTCCTTCGGGTCCGCATAGAAATGGTAACCGGGCTGGCTGCCACCAAAGTTAGCGCACATCTGTTGGTACATTGAACCGTAGATCCCGGCCGAGGAAGACGAGGCTGAACAGAACGGGGGAGTGGCTACCGTGACGAAATGTGCGCGAGCGGCCAGGTTGCCATCCTGGTCGGTCTCGATCCATATGGGAAGCAGGTTGGTCATATAGAAGGATGATACTTTGCCCGATGGGGGTTTGATTTGTACGTATATGTTCGAGTTTGCCGGCGGTGGCGGGGTCGGACAGGAGGATACCGGCCTGACTGCTGTTACCTTCACGGGCAGGGTAGGAATACCGGCCGTACCATCATGGTGAATCGGTACAATGCGGACATAGAACGTCTGCGGCATATCCATGAGCGCTGATTCGACTGACGTACGAACGGCGCTGGAAGACAAATCTTCCGTGCTCAGGAGCACATTCTCATTAGGGCTGCCCAGTTCCTGCTCCGTAAGTTCCCCGGGCGGGATCATTTCCACGCCGGCAGGGAGTGGCAGGCTCCAGACCTTCTTTGTGTAAATCCCAATGCCGGTGAAGGGGATCCTCACCATGGGCGTGGATGTCCCCATGCCGGGGAGGACCTCATCGAGGCGGGAAACACCGGTGTAAAACGGGGGTTCGCTGGGAATATGGTTGGCTATGGGCGCAAAGTTAAGGGAAAAGTAGTGGTAACCGTCGCTGTCGACATGGAGATCCGTTGCGGGACCTGACGCAACAAGGCCGGATACATACTGGTTCTGCCAGTGGGAGGCATTGGTATCGAAAGGATCCCGGGATACCTGGTAGAATCCGGTCACATCAGTATCAACCGAAAGCCACCGGAAGTTTGTGTTGTTATAGAACAGGTCTGTATCTTTGATACCGACCGTATCCTCATCACCCCAGAGAGGATCATTCGCCATCTCGGCACTGCTCATGACGTGGGATCCCGGCAGGTAGACGTTCTTTGTATCTACTTCGATAAATGATCGGGGTATGGGGGGATTCTCTGCAAAATATCCGGGGACTACCGTGTTGTTTCCCGTGATCTGGAAGGAAAAATACGGGGAAAGCGTGGTCAGCTGGTAGGATTTGGTGTGGTTGCCGATCGTGATTGTAAGCGGTTGGATCGAAGCCGGAACGGGAGGGTGAAACAGTGAAGACGACGCGGTGCCGGTCACCGTCTGCACGGAGGGTTCGCTGACCGGTTCGGTGGTGGTTTCACTGACTATAACCTGCTGGGCGACCTGCTGGATCGTTGTCGTGGTAACCGGCACGAGGGCATAGTCCTCCTGGTCTAGGGAATCCGCTTGGACGGTAAAGCTGGCAGTATAATCCACGTACCCGCTCAGCTGCAGGAGGAGAGAATGGGATCCCACGGTAAGGGTCCTGATCGTGAACGGTGTGGTGCCGAGCGTTGTCCCGTCAATAATGACAGTAGCGCCGGAAGGGATGCTGCTGATGGACACGGCACCGATGGAGGGTGTTGGTGTTGTCGTTACCGGAATTATCACAACCGGCTGCCGGACGACCTGAATAATTGAGGGTGTTGTTGTGGTTGCCGGGGGCATTCCGGCGGTGTGAGCTGAAAGGCATACCAGCAACACAACGAGAAACAGGAACAGGGAGCGCGAACACAGATTCATAAGGGTTCACACGTCTTCTAATGCCTGCCAATATGATAAATGTTGTTTTATAGAATCGCTCTTTTTTTTAATAATCGGAACGTCCTCGGCTGACGTTAGATTCAGAAATTATCGAGGCTCGGCCACCAGCATTTAAAACAAAATCATCCTGAATTAATGTCAATTTTAATTAATGTACAAGCATTAATACCGTATCGCAACAAAAATTGTGCAAATGGGCGACGCAATGCCTGCCGGTGGTCCGACACAGGACGAGATCATGGCGGTTTCGTTATTCAAGATGGGTATCACAGTGAATGATACAGTTCTTGACCTCGGCTGCGGGACGGGGAAGGTATCGATCGCTGCTGCCGGACGGGCAAAAAAAGTCTGGGCGGTCGACCGGCGCCAGGAAGCGGTCGCGTACGCACAGAAAGCAGCCCGTGAAGCGGACGCAAAGAACATTGAATTTTTCTGCGGTGAAGCAGCCGATTTTCTTGCCACTGCCCCGGTTGTTGACTGCGCTTTTGTTGGCGGCTCGCAGCAGATCGAAACGATCCTGCCGATCCTTGCAACAAAAGTCCGGCGGGTGATCGTAGTGAACGCCGTTCTTATCAGCACCCTTGCGGCCGTTACCGCCACGATGCAATCCCTTGGGATCTTCCGCGAGGTCGTCCATGTGCAGGCAGCCCGCTCGCATGCACTCGGCAAAAGCCTGATGTTCAAACCGATTGACCCGGTGTATATCATTGTCGGGGCGGGAGCGGCATGCTCGTAGGTCTCGGTCTTGGCCCGGGAAACCCCGAACTTTTGACCCTCCGGGCCATACGGCTGCTCAGGGAAGCCGACACCGTCTTTGTGCCGGGCCGTATCGCAGCAGACCTTGTCGCACCGTACCGTGAGCCGGTGATGCTCGAATTTCCCATGACTGATGACGAGGGCCGGATACGGGCATGCCTTGAATCCAACGCGGAGAAGATCGCCCCGGTCGCGGATAACGGCCTTGCGGTCTTCGGGATCCTTGGCGACCCGAACTTTTTCTCCACGTTCTCGCGCCTCTGCGGGATCCTTGCAGAGCACCATCCGGGGATAGAGTGCCGGACCGAGCCCGGGATCAGCTCGATCACGGCCTTTGCTGCCGCGGCGAACATCCCTCTCGGCGGAGGGTTTGTGGTCTCTGACGGCGCTGATCCTTTAGCCCTGATCCGGCTCAAGGCCCGGCGCCCGAAGAAGCTCATTGCGGGCCTCAAAAAGGAGGGATACCGGGAGTTTGTGCTCGTCGAGCGGATGTTCTTTCCCGATATGAAGGTGTACCGGGGCGACGAGATCCCGGAAAAGAGTGATTACATGAGCGTGCTATACGCGAGGCGCTGATATGACCGTGAAAAAAAAATCCGCGGGATCCGGGACGAAAGTCTGGTTTGTGGGCGCCGGGCCCGGCGATCCGGGTCTCATCACAGTCAAGGGACAGGAACTCGTAAACACGGCCGATGTCCTGATCTATGCGGGATCGCTCGTCAACCCGGTTCTCGTGGAACGATCGCATGCTGCCCTAAAAAAAGACAGCTGGGGCATGCATCTTAACGAGATGGTCGATGCACTGGAAAGGTACGCGAAGGCCGGGAAAAAGGTAGTGCGCCTCCACTCGGGTGACCCCGCGCTCTACGGCGCAATCGTTGAGCAGATGGAGAGGCTTGAAGAGCGGGGTATTGACGTGGAGGTCGTGCCCGGGGTCTCATCCCTCTTTGCTGCGGCGGCTGCGCTCAAAACCCAGCTGACGCTCCGGGGCGTCTCTGAGTCGGTGATTGTCACCCGGCCGGCCGGAAAGACCCTGAAAAAGGATCAGATCAGGGAGTTCTCGCTTCTTGGTTCGACCATGGTCATCTTTCTGGGGACAGAAAAACTCGAAGAGATCACTGGCAAACTCGCCTGCCCGAAAGACACCCCGGCAGCGGTGGTGTACCATGCCTCGTGGCCGGACCAGAAGATCGTCAGGGGCACAGTCGCCGATATCGCGGCAAAGGCACGCGAGGCCGGGATCGAACACACTGCCCTGCTTCTGGTGGGCGGGGTTGTAGGCACGAAAAAAGAGGGGCACGTCACTTCGTACCTCTATTCATGACCAGAACCGTTGTTATCGCTCCTGGCCGCTTCCTGCCGGATGCCCGGAGGATCGCGGAATTCCTCGATGCGGATGTTATGGAATACCGTGCCGGTATCTTTGCCGACGTCTACCCGGAAGCCTCCCGCATCGTTGCGGTGATGTCCATGGGGATCGTGTTCCGGGGCATCGCCCCGCTTCTCAAAGACAAGTGGACCGACCCGGCCGTTGTTGTGGTCACCCCCGATTTTTCCTACGCGGTGCCGGTGCTGGGCGGCCACCATGGGGCAAACGAACTCGCAAAGGAACTCGCCGGCCTCGGGCTTGTCCCGGTCATCTCCACGGCCACGGAAGCGACCGGCCGGGACTCAGTTGAAGGGATTGCAACCCGCACAGGATGCGATATCGTGAACCGCGATTCGACCCGTGCGGTTAATGCAGGCATACTTGACGGGACGACAAAAGTCTATGCGGTGCCCGGCCCCGGGATCGTCCTTACCGGGCCGGATGTCTCGATCCTTGTGCGCCGGGGCGAGTACGCGGTTGGCATCGGCTGCCGGAAAGGGGTCACCCACGGGGAGGTAGCCCGGGCACTGGAAGAGGCGCTCGCTGAGGCAGGGATCACCGGGGACGAAGTCATGATCTATGCGACCACCGCAAAGAAATGCGGCGAGGCCGGACTCTGCGATGCAATTGCCGCGATCCCTGCCAATTTAATATTTCTGGATGATGACACTATTAACGCGCAGGTGGCCGAAACACCGTCGAGAGCAAAGAAGATCGGCCTTGTCGGCGTTGCCGAACCGTGTGCGCTTGCGGTCTCAAAACACCGGGAACTGATCATGAGAAAGAAGGTTTTTTCAAAGGTGACCATTGCCATCGCCCGCTGAACGCCCGTCTAACGGTCTCTGGATCGTGGGGATCGGTCCCGGACTCAACGAATATATTACCGGCCGGGCAGCCGACGTGATCTCACGTTCGGAGTACGTCATCGGAAACGACAGTTACCTTGATTCCATACGGCCACTTCTTGAGGGAAAGCAGGTGATCCGGAGTTCGATGGGAAAAGAGGTCGAACGGGCGAAGAAGGCTATCGAGCTTGCACAGTCCCACACAGTCGCGATCGTTTCCGGCGGTGACGCCGGCGTCTACGGTATGGCCGGTATCGTGCTCGAAGTTCTC
>Ga0209039_10002171_pt1 | contig 17000 bp, 19 predicted proteins | sample BogFormECP12_OM1_FD_188238 | JGI IMG/M metagenome (GOLD analysis project Ga0209039, IMG submission 188238) | Bog forest soil microbial communities from Calvert Island, British Columbia, Canada - ECP12_OM1 (SPAdes) (version 2) | ecosystem: Environmental > Aquatic > Freshwater > Wetlands > Bog ... | reverse complement strand
CCGATAACGTGTCACAGGATAAAAAGAACAAACGTCTAAAGGCCAGGCCAAACTTTTTTCTCAAAAAAACTATCATCCAACATATGGAGAAGAACCAAAAATGTTAAAAAGAAATAAATTTTTAAGCTTGTACTTTCTGCCCGATCTTAGTCGAAATGATCTCTTTGAGATCCCGATGGCTCTCGGTCTCGCCCTCCAGAGCAAGGATATCGAGCGTAAAGGACACCGTACGGGCACCTTTCTCGGAAAGGTGGTACCCGTCAGAGCTCTTTTCGAGTACGTCGGCCGCTATAAGCGCCTTCAGCAGGCGATTCAGTATACCCGGGTTAAGCTTGGTCTCGAACATGATGTCCGTGAACTTGGTCTTACCCTTGGTTACGGTAAACAGAACGTCCATTGCGCCCGCATATGAAAGCGTTTTTAATATTTCAAATTCCCTTCTTTCCATTTGTAATACCCGCTTATTTTTTTAATTTTTTTTATAAATCGTTATTTGTAACTATACTCCAATAATATGCCTTTATCGGATTTAAAGGTTATGTCCGCAATCGATTGCCGACATAATATAAATGCAAATATCCTATATATAATTAATTTTTAGGACATTACATGATTCGCATTATATATTTAAGCATATGGTTGCTTAAAATATTATTGGCTGTATCATCCAATCGATATCTCTATACGTTCCCTGCCTTTGCCCGGCTTTTTGCCCCTGGCCAGCTTAATATGCCCGATCTCCTTCGTATTCCGGGGGTGGGTGCCGCAGCACTGCATTTTCCAGGTACCCATTTCCCATAGCAATATGTCGGGGTTCGCCGGATCCCTGTACGTCCTTATCTCCCCGCCCTCCGATATAAGCTTATTCGCCCGGTCTTCGACCTCCTGCAGCTTAGCCTTATCTAGCGGGCCATCGAACAGGTAGTCCGAGCGTTCCTTGATCTCGTCCAGCAGGCCGGACGAGGCGATGGTACAGGATCCTCCGAAGACCTCGTGCATGAGATAATACACGATGTGGGATGCCGAATGCAGCCGCATCTTCCGATAACGCTTTTCCCAGTCGATGGTGCACTGGACGTTATCGCCTGCCTTCGGCGCGCTTTCCATGACGTGCAGGGTGCGCCCGTTCTCCTTGACGGTATTAATAACTTTGGCTCCGCCGATGGTGCCGGAATCCCCGGTCTGGCCCCCGCCCTGGGGGAAGAAGTAGGTGCTCTCCAGTTCCACGTTGTTGCCCTCGATGGCAACTACCTTGCTGGCAAATTCTTTGACGTATGGGTCGTCGAAATACAGATCTTTAGGCATATTCCACCTTAGAGGTATTCATTAATGTCGAGTTTCTTACCGTCGATCATGACCGTCGGATGGGTCACGATGCCGTCGTAATGGATGGACACGTCGCAGGACCCGCCGAAACAGCAATCATTCCCCAGGGCCAGATGGATCGTATTTCCGACCTTTTCGTCCTCCAGCAATATCCCCCAGAGCCGGGCTTTTGGGTTCATGCCGATGCCGAATTCCGCGATATGGCGAGCGTCCGGGCCATACTCTTCGAATATCTTTTCCAGGTCATCCGCCCGGCATCCCCTTGCCTCCGTGACCATGCCGTCCACGATGGTCAGCTCCAGGGGCGTCTCCAGCAATCCATAGTCGCCGAAGGAGCCGTCGATGACGAGCTTACCGTTCGCGCTTGCCGGAGCGATGAATAGCTCGCCTCCCGGAAGGTTCGTATATTCCCCGGGGTTCAGCGCGAGCCCGGTGTCCGTGTGCCATTCCCGGCCGGCAAGATCGACGGTGACATCTGTACCGAGGGCCGTCGTGATATGGGCTTGTTTTGCCCCCTTCTGCCGCTCCCGGAGCCGCTCGATATTATCCCGTATCCGGAAATAATCGGCGGTCATGCCGCCGGTGGCGAACATTTCCCGGACCAGCTCTTTCGTGCCTTCCGTCAGCGGCAGCGTGGCGATCCTGGCGCCCCGGGCGCAGGCATTTTTTCTCGCCCGGGTATGGGTGATGGAAAACTTGGTGGGTGCCAGGATCACGTCGGAATGCAGCATCGCCTGTGCGATGACGTCCGGCGGCTCCTCGCCGCTGATCGTCCGTGGCTTCATCTCCATGTAAACGGCTTCGCTTCCCAGCTCCAGCGCCGCCTCATACATGGGGACGCCGATGAAATCCCTCTCCGTATCCGAAACGATCAGGACTTTTTCGCCAGGCTTTACGCCCATGCAATCCCTTACGGCGATCATCGCGCTCTTTTTGACGTCCATGATTTCCATCCACTTAAGAAATGTGCTGCGACAGCCATTCCTTTGCGGCACTCACCTGATCGGCATCGTAGGACTTCATCTTGATCTTCAAGACGCCCGACGGGTAGGAGCCAAAAGTGACACGTGGGAACATCCGGACGGCTTCGTTCAGCGCCGTGACGATATCCGATTCCGGGCGCCGGGTGACGAGCCAGTCGACGACCAGCTTCTCCCCCTCGAACCTTTCCTTGACGAGCTCGAACATCGCCTTCATTTCCGAAGGCACTCCCGGGAAGGTAAATACACGGTCATTTATGATAAAGCCGGGCGCCGCCCCGACCGGGTTAGGGATTACTTCGGACGTCTCGGGAATATCGGCCATCGCGTATGATTGAGGCCTCGGCGCTCTCCCATGCCGGGCGGCCGACGCCTCGACGACTTTTACTCCTTCCGGGTCCCTCGCAAGTTTCAAGCTAAAGGCATTGGCGACGGCTTGCCTGGTCACGTCGTCGTGTGTCGGCCCCAGGCCGCCGGTAATGATGACCATGTCGGTGCCCGTCTTTCGGACAATATCGGCGATGATCTCTATGTCGTCCGGTATGACCTCGATCTTTTTCACGACCGTGCCCAGTTCTGTCAGGTTTTTGGCTAGCCACGTCGAGTTGAGGTCGGCGATGTCGCCGGAAAGTATCTCATCGCCGATGCAAATGATGGTCGCTTCCATTTTAGCGCCCGTTGCGGTATTTCATCGACAGTAATCCGATGCCGCCGACGACGGTGAGAAGCAGCCCCAGTGGCAGGAATGGCAGGCAATTACCGTTCGGCGCCGTCGTAGGTGCGGTCGTAGGCGTTGCCGAAACCGTGGGCGTCGGCGTTACCGGGTATGGCGTCGGCGTAGCCAGAGTAGTCACGTTAATGACCGTATCATAATGGTTCCATGGAGGGTTTATCTGCTTATCCGTCCACACGATCCAAAAGTTCGTCGTATTTTTGTAAATGGCGAAGTCATTCCGCCTATCCACGTGTCCGCCTGCGGGCACATTATCCGGGCCTATAAATTCATCCACCGCCTGGGCGTAATAATGATTCGCCTGGTCCTTTATGGATATGTTGAACTCGTATCCTATGTCCGAGGCAGACGGGTTATATAATGAATAGTATACGGTGACGTACTCATACTGGTCGGGCGGATAGTTGAACGGTGAAATGGACTGGGATGAATTCGATACCACCACGTTTTCAAAGAGCACGTTCACCGCCCTGTTATCCGAAAACATTTTATCGAGATTGTACGTCGTATCGGCAAAGGCCGGGGTTATGAAACATAATACAAGTAATCCGATAATGATCAAAGCTCTAGTCTTCATATGCATCACCTATATATGCATACATTTCAAAATAAAGTCCTTTTTGGTACGATGGTTCATGGGCGAGAATATTTATAAATACGACCGACTTTTAATTTTATCGTCATGAGCATTGATATTTCCAGTGTCGAGGAAGCCGTGAGATATGCAAAAAAGGACCTGGCGGACCGGCTGGGCCCGAAAATCGGTACGATCACGGTCCTCAAGGCCGGGGAAGCGACCTGGCCCGATGCGAGCCTTGGCATGCCGGAGGCCGGCACGATGTATGCGCAAATGCTTACCGAAGGCTTTCTCATTGTTTTAGAAGCCTTCGGGAAGACGTATGAGTACCATTTCGGGAATGGTATTATGAAGACGAAATAATGGCACGCCATTAACATTCGACGATTACCGTGCAATAGTTATATATATGATAAATCCTTTTAATCTCACCTAATAATCTATAACGATTAAATGATATATAACGAACATATGATGGAGATTTGATATGAGCAGGCCACAGGTTAAGCTGACCAACACGGTCCTGGACGGCAAGGCAAAGGAGACGGCGCTCGAAGAGGCGGCCGAAAGCCTGGCGCGGAACTCTAATACCATCATGATCGACGATGAGGCCTGGATCACCGCGGAGATGATCGCGACCGGGGCATTAAGCCCCTGTACGGGCTTCATGAACGCCGAGGACTATAACTCGGTCCTCCATATCGGCAGGCTGGCCGACGGCACCCCATGGCCCACACCGCTGTCGTTCGCCGTATCCGGCGATAGGAACCAGGAAGTCCTTAAAAACCTGAAGCACGGGGAAGTAGTGACCCTGCTGAACCGAAATAAGGAGCCCGTCGCGAGGATCACGACGGAGGAAGTCTTCGAGTATGACCGGGAAGAGCGTGCACAGTGTGTCTTCGGCACGACGGATAAGCGGCATCCCGGCGTGAGGAGTATTTACGAGCGCATGGGCGACCGGTCGCTGGCCGGTAAGGTCGAGCTGATGAGCCGCCCGCACTGGGGGGCTTTTGAGAAATACCGGCTCACCCCCGAGCAATGTTTTGATTATTTCTATAATAAAAAAGGCGCCCGTACCGTGGTGGGCTTCATCACCGGCGCTAACCCGGTGCACCGGGGCCACGAGCATATCCACCGTACTGCGCTGGAGAACAATGACATGCTGCTCATACAGCCGCTGGTGCAGCTGGCCAAGCCCGAGTACATCCGGTCGGAGTACCGCATTCAGGCTTATGAGACGCTGCTCAATAAGTATTACCAGCGTGATCGGGCGCTGATGAACCCGCTGCGCGTTACATATATTTTTGCCGGCCCGAGGGAGGCGATCCTGCATGCGATCGTCGCCCGCAATTTCGGCGCCACGCATTTCGCCATCGGCCGGGACCACGCGGGCGTGGGCAGCTATTATGGCGACTACGAGTGCCAGACTATCTTTGACCGCCTGTACGATGGCGGCTCAAAGGAGCTGGGTATCGAGCTGATGTCATTCAACGAAGTATTTTATTGCGCGAGGTGCGGCACGACGGCCACCGAGAATACCTGTCCGCATGGCAAACAGTATCGCGTCGCCATTAGTGGTACGGCCATCCGTGAGCTCATGCGTTATGGCTATATGCCTCCGAAGGAAGTCGTGCGCCCGGAGGTCGCGAGGATAGCGATGCAAGGTATTCAGCCGAAAGGGCTGGACGAAAATGGCAATTCCATTTATCCTGTCGGCTCCATCGTTAAAAAAATGTTCCCGTTCTATCTTGTGGCAAAGCGCCTGGGCGGTAAGTTGAGGGAAAAGCCGCTGAGCTGGGAGGACCTGAAGCTCGAAGACGTCGAGCGCGCACTCATGGATGTCCGGGAGAACTCAGACCGGATCCTTAAGGATATCGCCCGTGATACCGAGCAGCAGTTCGACGTGAATCGTGAAGTCTCCGCCTGCTGGCTCGATGAGGCGGGCGAATATAGTAAGGAACGCCAGGAACACATGATCAAGGCGCTCGAGGAAAAAGTCGAGGCTGCCGATCCCGAGGCTGACAACAGGATGTTCCAGAGCAGGGCCGAGGCTGAAAAAGAGCTGGAAACGGCGAAGCACGTCCACCACAGCATGAACTCAAAGGGCGTCGACCCTAAGAAGCTCCAGTGGAACCCGCTCAAGTACGACGAATATCGTTAAGAAGGGCTTTCGGCGAGCTTCATGTTGACCTCGCCTTTCTGCGGCCCTCTCTGCACGACGATCGAGAGGTCATCCCCCACTTTTTTAGTATGAAGCTCTTTTGTCAGCTCGTTCATGTCCTTTACGTCCTTGTGGTCTGCCTCGACGATCATGTCTCCGGGCGTTATGCCGGCCCGGAAGGCGGGGCTGTTTTCAAATACCCTGGTGACCAGTATCCCTTTGTCCGAGGGCAGGTTGTAGTACCGGGCGATCTGCTGGTTTACGCCTACGCCAAGGATGCCCAGCCAGGGTCGTACGACTTTGCCGTGCATTATCAGCTCGTCGGCGATGCGCTTGGCGATCGATATTGGGATCGAGAAGCCGATGCCCTGGGCGAACGGGATGTTGGCGGAGTTGAGGCCGATGACCTCGCCCTTGATGTTGACCAGCGGGCCGCCGCTGTTGCCCGGGTTGATGTGGGCGTCCGTCTGCATCAAATTTTCGTAAACGCCCTGCTCGGCCCGGATCGTCCGGTTGAGGGCGCTGATGACGCCGACCGTGGCGGTCGGTCCCTGGAGAAAGAACCCGAACGGATTACCGATGGCGATGGCCACCTGTCCCACCTTTACGCCTGTAGAGTCCCCGAGCCTGGCCGGGGGTAGGTCGCTCCCGTCGATCTTGACGACCGAGATGTCGGACATTCGATCGGTGCCGACCAGCTTCCCCTTGAATTTCCTCCCGTCGGGCAGCGTGACCTCGATGCTTTCCGACTGTTCCACGATGTGATTATTCGTCAGTATCAGGCCATTCGTATCGATAATGATGCCCGAGCCCATGCCCCGGAGGGGGACGACGTTCATATAATAATCGTGTACGAGCCTCACGGTATTGATGTTCACCACGGAGGGGCTGACCTTCTCTATGGTCTGTATTAATTCATCTTCACTGAATGGTAGCATCCTCAAACCCCAAATAAATATTATAATAAATGTATAATATGTTTAGGCCATCATAACGCAGTGCCCGGTAACAGTTTTATAACAACAGCGAGTAGTAACATCGATAGCCGATGGAAGACGTCGTACCCGAGTTTGAGTGTAAATGCTGCGGCCTTTGCTGTAAGCGTGACCCTTATTACGCCGTATCCCTGCTGGATATTGAAACTATAAGCTCCGGCCTGGGGATGCAGCCCGGCGAGTTCTTTGATCGGTATTGCGGCGTCGTGGTCACTCCCGGGGGCTTTCGATATTCTGCCATATTTGCTCCCGAAGGATGCCCTTTCCTAAAGGATAAACGATGCAGCATCCATCTGATCAAGCCTATCGGGTGCTGGGTGTTCCCAGAATCATCGCTTTTACCGGTGAAAGATCTCAAACGCAGTGTTACGGCGATCAGCACCTGCGCCATCCTGGAGATGCCAGATTCATGTTTGCCGCTGAAAACCGATTTTGCGCTGATGGCGAGAAGGGATGTCCACTTCGAGCATACTAAGAAATATTTCCAGGATCATGAGGACTTCGACGAGCCCTCCTGGCGGGTGGCGGCTAAAAACCTGAAGCAGGCGGTCTCCGATGCCGAAGCAATCGAGGAAAGGTCAAAGGCGATCCGTGCAAAAGCACACAAAATAGTAAAAGCCCTCTAAGTTTAAGTACTCTAAGCTGGAAAAGACCTCGAAGAACGATTTAGCACTAAGACCTCGAAGCGCTTATCTAAGCGGCACGAAGGATTTTTAATAAATGATAGAATATTGGGCAAATTTTTTAGAAGATCAAATGAAAATAATTTCTTTGTGCCTCTTGGGGCAGCGCTTCGAGGTCTTAGTGCCTGAGCGTCCTTCGCGGTCTTATTTGGCTTAGAGGTCTTAAGCTTAGAGCGCTTAATCGGTTTTTAGGGTGCTTAAAGCTTGTAGTGCTTACGCCGGTACTTTTTCTTCCCGTTGCCCGGAGTCTTAAATTTCTCACGAGAATATTTCCGCAGGCTATCGATGGTGCCCATATACGTGCTGTCCAGCAGGTATACCTGGGCTTCTTCGAGCTTGATCGCACTGGATGTGAACAGCGGCCCGAGCAGGTCGTCATGCCAGGACTCATTAAAGGCGATGCCACCGCATAACTCATTGAATGACGGTACGATGATAACCTCGGGGTTCGCCCATTTGAACTCCTCATCCTTGTAATTAGCAGCCACGGCTTTTTTATTCAGCTTTGCCCTTATCCAGGCCTGCCTGGTAATAGTATGCCCGACGGTGTCCGTCAGCTTTATGGTCGGGTGATTATGCGACATCACCCAGTGCTTGTGATCTAATATCGAGACATCCGGCCAGGTATGGCCGTGGAAGTATGCGACTCCGTCGATAGCGGCACCCCTCACATCATGCAAATTAATATCCGGATTTTTTGGTATAAGACGCTCGATGCCGCCATCATGATTTCCGGGTATGACCTCGACGATGGCACATTTTGCCAGCTCGTTCAGGAACAGGGGTACCTCATCGGCCTCCTGGTATGACGTTCGAGGGACGTTGTGCTTGATGTCCCCTAAAAGAATGATGCGGCCAGGATCTACTTCGGCAATATAAGCCTTGATACGCTCGATACGCCCGGCTATCTGCGACGGTATGTTGAAACCGCTATAGTAAAGGTCATGCTCGATACCGAGATGGATATCGGCGATCACCAGCGAAACGTCCTCGTTCTTAACGACGAGCGCCGGAGAGTCGAGCAAAGGCGAGATCTCTATCATCGAAAATGAAAGCTCCGAGACTTAGTTTCGTTTCATGGTAGATATCCTTTGCCGTTTATAAAAATAGGGCGTAAAGAGGTAAACGTTATTAGGTTTTAACGCAAGACTACAGGCATAAAAGAAGGTCCGGATATTGTTCATAGGCATAGACCACGGTACGACCGGCATACGTTTCGCCGACACTGAAGGGCAGTGGTTCGAGATTACCAGAAAACAGGCCCGAGACATGACAAAGGAGCAGATCATCGGCTCGATCTTTTCTAACTTTAAAGTTGATAAGGAGGAGATTGAGCTTATTGCTACTACGTATTCCATGGGCGATGGTATCTCGAAGATCACGCCCATCGCTAACGTGGAAAACCGTGGCGTCATCAGCCGGGAAGGGGCCGGCGTCCACATCGGCGGAGGGACGAATGTATTCGATGCCATCGCATCTTCGGGCATCCCCGCCGTCGTGATCCCCGGTATCCACCGGGGCAACTATGGCCATCCCTGCTTTAAAGTCTATTCCCACGGCGCCAGCCCCGAGAAGCTGGGCATCGCATATAATGCCTTCATGGCTTCCGGCGATAACGACTTCATCGTCTCGGATATTAGCTCGAATACGGTCACCATGGGCGTCGAAAAGCTCAAGATGCTCGGCGCCATCGACGCCTGTATCTTCGCACCGGGCGTACACCATGGCGCACTCGACCTGCAGGCGATACGGGACGTTGATTCCGGGCTTATTACCGCGAACGATGCATTTTCCACTGCGGGCGTAACGAATATTATACCTTACAAGAACCTCGATGCGCTACTTGAAGGGCTGGAAAAGAACGATAAGGATGCACTGTGGGCATTCGATACGATCGCGGTGTTCGCGGCAATGGAAGTCGCCTCGTTCTTGACGCTTATACCGGATGCAAGCGTTTTCACTGCAGGCTCCGTCGGCTCGATGGGCCTGGTCAAGGACAGGATGACCGGCTTGTTGAAAAAAGACATAAAAGTCCTTGGAAAATTATCCGCCGCCATCGGCCTGGCACAGATCGCACGGGACGTTCATGCAGGCAAAAAAGAAATACTCGGCATAAGCGTGTCCCACTAATACTTATTGTTTTTTATCATATCCATGAAGTATTGATGAATCCTTGTATCATCCGTCAATTCCGGGTGGAATGCCAGCGCCAGGATGTTGCCTTGTCTAGCGGCCACGATGAGATCATCGATGGTGGCGAGCACTTCCACGTCCTTACCCGCCGAAACGATCGCGGGCGCCCTAATAAAGACAGCATTAAATGGCCCGCCCTGAAGAAACGGCAATTCGATCACGGATTCGAACGATTCCCGCTGCCTGCCGAAAGCGTTCCTGTCGACCTTCGTATCCATCAGGCCGAGAAGCTTCTGGCCGGTTTTCCGGACTTCGTCATCACCTTCGCTAGCAAGTAAGATCAGCCCTGCACATGTGCCTAAAATGGGCATGCCATTTTTAGCGCGCTCGATGATCTCCTGGGCTATTCCCTCGGACCAGGCGAGCCGGCACAGCGTCGTGCTTTCACCGCCCGGTATGACGACGGCGTCACACGTAGGGACGATGCCTTTGTGCTTGATCTTAACGACCTCGCCCTGAAAGACCCGGGATATGGCTTCGACGTGCTCTTCCACGTTTCCCTGGATCGCGATGACTCCGATCTTCATGCTAGCGTATCACTGGAATATCTTGACAGGTCCAACGTTAAAACTTTTCCGTAGGGGCAAACATACGGTGGCATTATAACCTATTCTCGAGAGCCAGGACAGCCAGCGCGGTCCAGCTCGGCCCGCTGGCGTCCCCCAATTTATTGCCAAAGCCGCCATCATCGTATTGTGTGGTGGCCAGCCACTCCCCTAACATGGCCGACACATCGCCTTCGTCCAATGCCTTGAGCGTGCCCAATAGGTATGCGGCATCGGCAACATTCCCGCTTGCGACGGCCCCTCTCGCAGCATCGCTGGCATAGCCCAGGAACTTTTTTTCTATCGCCACATCCAGATAGCCGATGCGCTTTAGGTTCAATATGGGCGCATAAACGTGAGAGACCGGCTCATCTGCAAATCCCAGGCACATTAAATAATCCTGGGAAAAATTCAGCCCTTTAGAAAAGCGGGCCAATCCGCTCAAATAAAAAGTGTAGAGCGACCGAAGGCAGAGAGTCGTCGTAAACGCTTTCTTTTTCTTATTGACACCCCATGAGCCGTCCTCGTTCTGGTTTTCCAGAAGCCAGAGAATTCCCCTGCTGACTGGAAGGCTGGCCTTTCCATAGTCGAACCTGTTCAGGACGATGAGCGCATAGGCGGTGTTCGAGGCGTCCGAGTACATTTTCGTCTTCGGGGAAAAATGGCCGTCCGGTGCCTGGCTGTCCTCTAAGTATCGTAAGCCTTTGACGAGCGTTTCATCGGGCATGCCGCCTAAAAGAGCGTACATTGCCCTCGCGCATACAAAGGGATCGCCGCTCCCCCACGAGCCGTCACCGCATTGTGTCTTAACGAGATATTCCCTGGCCCGGGGGAGCGTGTCCATATTACCTGCCCAGCATATTCTTAAGGTCGGCTTTCAGGTCCGGCGCAAATACACTATTGTATAGACCATGAGTATCGCCGGGATATAGGTGCCACGCCTTAGGCTGGGACGCGTTATCGAAGAGCGCCTTACCGTCGCTCGCATTCACCATTATGTCCTGATCGAACTGGAACATCGCTATCTTTCTCGGCGTTAAATTCCCAATGTACCTGGAAGGCTGGGCCGCGTCGACGAATCTGACCCACTGCGGGTCATCGGTGGGTATATCGAAATCCTGGGAGCTGATAGTGATCACGCCCTTGTACTGCGGCTCCTCAGCCGCCGCCACTATGGCCCACATGCCGCCAATACTCTCGCCCAGTATAGCGACATCATTCTTGTCCAGGTCGCTCCTGGTCTGTATATAATCGTACGCCTTAAGCGCATCATAGATCTGCTTATATTGTACGGGTGTGCCACCGACGATAAATTGGTCATGGCCGGACTGCCAGTCCCGCTCGTCGGTACCGCCGGTCTGTCCCTGGCCGCGCTCGTCCAGTGTCAGCGAAGCATAGCCCATATCACATAGAGCGATCGCCATAGGCTCGTCAGCTTCCTTGGTGATCGTTGCCGCCGGTAACACGACCACAACGGGCGGATCCGTGACATTCGTCGGCTTCCGCAAGAGGGCGTAAATGTCATCGCCGAAGCTCTTAAAGGAAACATTTTCCACCGTGAAATTCGTCCCGGTCTGGACCGGGGTCACATTATTTACCTGGATCGGTCCCCTGGCTGAAAAAACAAGCCGGTCCGAGTTATCCAGTGACCATAATTTGGAATAATTGGTGTTATCCGACGGCGTATTCGGGGTATTGGCCGACCACCAGGCATAGAACAAGAATCCGACTATCGCAACCAGTATGACGATACATATGGCTACGGACAGATTATGATAAGACTTTTGTTTCTTCCTTTTTTCCTGTATTTTCTTCTTAGACACAGGCTTAATGTTTCATCCGCTTTTAAAATAAGGTTTTTGGGTGCTATCACTTTTCTATGATAGTCTCGTCGATCTTCATCCCGAAGTGTCGTCCTGACCCTTCCACGCGCACCAGGACCTTATCGCCGGGCTTCAGTTTCGTTACGGGAATAGACTTTCCATCGGCGCCCACGAGCTTTATCGTCTCCGCGTTCTGGAGGATCGCCGTCGTCTTTTTACCATCCGCTTCGGCCTCGATGTAAAGCAGTGGCCGGCGCTCTATTTTAACCCTGCCGATCGTCGCTTTATACGCGTCGCCTTCCTTATCCACGATTAGCGTCGGGTCGCCGCTGCTCAGCTCCGACAGGTAGCGCGTCTTATCGCCGATTAAAATATACTCGTGCACTGCTCCGGCGTTGACCCGGAACGGGCGACTGGCCACGTACGGGCTTTCCTCGGCCTCCGACTGGACCAGGAACAGGCCGCCGGACTGGTTGCCGATGAGCATGCCTTCGCCCGGCTTCATGAGGGTACAGGTATCAATGCAAACGCGGTCTCCGGTGCCCGCCTCGTTTACGGCCGTGACCGTAGCCGCCTTAAGGGGTATGTTCTGTCTTTTTGAAGCTACAGCCTTCGCGATACTTCTTATTTTCGAGGTGTCGTCCGACCTGATCAATATCCCGTCGGCGCCTTTTTCTAACGTCTCCAGCACCACCGAGGCTTCGTCGACATTATCCGCCCGGGCCAGGATCTTCACGCTCGAGCCCTGGAACTCAGCAATGAGATTTTCGAGGGGGATGACCTTCCAGTCCTTTCCTTCAATGATGATATAATCGCAGACTTTTCCCAGCAATGCCGCCAGCCGCTCATACTTCTTACCTTCAAGCCGGACGTACGCGGCAACCGTTTTACCTTCCGACTTCAATTTTTTGGCGCCGGCCAGGTCTTTGGAATCCTCCAGCCTTTCCGGGAGAGCTAGGGTGCCATCGCCTTCCGAGCCGATGCCTACTATTATCACATCCGCTTTTAGGTCCGGGCCTACTATCTTGATCTTGCCAAGCTCACGGACCTTATCCATATGCTCGACATTCGTCAGGATGGCGTTCGCTCCGGCTTCCAGGGCCGTCGTTACCTTTCCCTTTGCTTTGCTCCACGGGTCGTTAAATATATCTACCCAGACCAGCTTACTCATCGAAGTTCCTCAAAGGCGTCTGCGGCCGACCATCCTTCATGGACGACCCTGGATATCGCCTTCGTGATATTTGTTGGGGATTCGTGCTGAAATACGTTTCTACCGATCGCTGCACCCTTCGCCCCTACCTTAATGGCCTGCTCGATCATTTCCAGCAATTCTATGTCCGAGCCCATCTTGGGGCCCCCCGCGATAATGACCGGGACGGGACAGCCTTTGATCACTTGCTTGAATGTATCGGGGTCGCCTGTGTAATTGGTCTTCACGATATCGGCGCCCAGCTCAGCGCCGGCCCTGGCGGCATGCGCAACGACTTCCGGGTCGTGCTGGTTCTTGATGGCGGCGCCGCGGGGATACATCATGGCGATCAACGGGATGCCCCAGAAAGCACAGCGCTCGGCCGTACACCCGAGTATTCCCAGCTGGTCGCTTTCCGTGTCGCTGCCGATATTTATGTGGACGCTCACCGCATCGGCGCCCATCTTCATGCATTCCTCGACCGTACAGACCTGCACCTTATTATTGGGGTCGGGCGACAGCGAAGTCGAAGCGCTCATGTGTACGATCAAGCCGACATCTTTGCCGTATCCCCGGTGGCCGTGGGGCACCATGCCTTTCTGCATTAAGACCGCGTTGGCCCCGCCCTCGGCTACTTTTTCGACTGTATCCGAAAAATCCGTTATGCCCTTGACCGGGCCGATGGAAATGCCATGGTCCAGTGGTATGATCAGGCTATTGCCACTTTTCCTGTCTTTGATCCTTTCCATTCGTATGCTCTTGCCGATGGTCATCATAAATACACCGTGCTAGTATGTGCCATAGTAGCACGGTTGAATATTTAAAGATATCGGTCAGATTACATGCACATATCTTCCTTTTCTTAAGTTTTCCCTGATTAATGGGGTCTATGTACGTCGATTTTTATCATACGGTATCGGTATCCTGCCATGTGGTGTTTTTTGGTAATATGACGCTTAGTGGGAAAATTCCTCGTCACCTATGTAAATGAGGCCGCGGATCTGGGGACAACGTTCGGTAAGAACCGGGAACAGTGCTCGGAGATCGCGGCCTAGACAAAGGATGTAAAAGACTTTTACGAAGTGATAAATAACGAAATGGCGGGCCAGGAAGACCCCATCTTTCGCTACCAGACCGTATCGAAGATCTGATCATTCCTAGGGCTTTAGCCCTCTCCCATTGCCACTGGCGCCTGACATAGTGCTATTGCTGGACTGGAGCGCGACATGAGGGTATCAGTCGCCGACCACGCGGACTGCACAGGCCTGACCGGACAATTTTCGTGTTATTTTTAAATGCGGGCATATCTTTCCCTATAACGTGGTCATTATGGGGATACTCGACGATTTCATTAAAAATATAAAGGCGCAGAGGAAGCAGTATAAGGCAGAGCAGGAAAAAGCAAAAGAAGTGAAGCCGCCGGAAACTGGGCACGGAGGAGGCGCCATCGACAGAATGAAAGAGCAGCGCAGGCAATTCGAGGAAGCCGGGAAAAGGGGCGCCCCGTCCTTATCGGGCCCGACAAAAACGCTTCAAGACATAAAAGCCCCTGCGGAGGCCGCAGTCATAACCCGGTTCGACCGCACGTTCCTGTACGTACCGGGAAGCCCGGAGCATGTGTGGTTCGACGATGCGGCAAAGTCCGTGTACATCGACGATGCGGATGCGTTCGTCACAGCTGGCGGCAAGGTGGAGGTACGGGGCATTACGGGGGCCATGGACCAGTACATGTACGATATATACACAAGCCACGGGGGCCCGGTGGGCCAGGCCAGGTACTATAAGACGGAAAACATCGTCATCAGTCTCGTTCCAGACCCGTTCGTGAAGTATCGCTGACGATATAACCGCTGCAAATAGCCGGGATACCGAAACCTGTGAAAAAAATCCCTTTACATATGTTTTTTAAAAACATATTCTACTAAAATATATATTAATCTAATTTATATTTTTAATCATGACTGCTGATGTTGCTGCGTTCTTTGATAACCCCTCAAGGGCAAGCTTAAATTACCTCGTGCTCATGCTTCTCCGAAGCTCGCCCAAACACGGGTATATGCTCTTGCAAGATATCGAAAGACATACGGAAGGTGGCTGGAAGCCATCACACTCTGCCATTTACAAGCTTTTGAACAGCCTGGAGGAAGAGGGTTATATCCAGTCATGGGAAGAAAAGGACGGAGAGCGCGCCCGGAGAGTATATAAGATCACGCAGAACGGCGAAAAGCTCATCGACGCAAGCGAAAAAGAATTCGAGTTCTACATGAACGCCTTCATCTCGTCACTCCTTGAAGCTAAAGAGGACATCAAGCAAGACCATATCACGACGCTGCTAACGGATAAAGGCAAAGAGATAACGAAATGCTTTGAACCCGAGCGGCGGTACAGGGTACTTACCCAGCTTAAGGCTTTTGTGGATAGCGAGGCGATCCGTATCGATAACGAGCTTGCCGAACTGAAAAATGCCGCAAAGTGAATTCATTAGGTAAACATAAGATCAATATTTAAAAAAAGGTGGGATCCGGGTGGGATTTTATATAAACATAGCTAATAGCGTCAATAATAAGCTCTATGGCCTATTTTTGCCCTATTTAGCCCTGCTTCAAAATATAAAGAATGAATTCATCTACGGCGGCTATTTAACATCACTGGGCTGTCCCGCCTTCGTCCTATCCGTGGCGATACTCCTGAATTCGACGATCGACTGGCCCGTCCTGTTGATCGCCTATCTCACGCCTCTGATCGTTTACAGCTTTAATTATTATGGGGAACTGGAAAAGGATATGGCCACGAACCCCGAAAGGGTGGTCCATCTCTCGAAAAAAGTCCGGCTATACCCGCTCATATTGGGCGTATACGTCCTGCTGCTGGCGCTTTTATTGATCTTTTTCGCCAACTACATCATGATGACTTTCGTTTTGATACTGCTCTTTTGCGGTATATTCTATACGATATTATTCAAAGACCTGACCAAACAGGTCCCCGGCTTCAAAGGCGTTTACATCGCTGCCGTATGGGCGCTGGCCGGGGCGTTCTTCTTCAACTTCCACTATTCCCTGAACTGGGACTTTTTCTCCGTATTGATGTTCCTCTTCATCTTTCTCAGAGGCATCATCAATGTAACGTTCTTCGATATAAAGGACCAGGCGAGCGACAGCGCCCAGGGGCTAAAGACGCTGCCGGTCATACTGGGTCGGGAAACGACGTTAAAATTCCTGCACGCGTTGAATATATTCGCCTTCATACCCCTGCTAATCGGGGTTTACCTGGGCATAATACCGGCATTCGCCCTTTCCCTGGTCGTCTTTTACTTCTACGATCTTTATTACTTAAGGAAAGCCGCGGTGATCAATAATAAAGGCCTGCGAATGATCTCTTATACATTAGCCGATGCGGAGTTCATACTCTGGCCCATCGTGCTGATCATCGGCAGGGCCCTGTTTTTAGGCACTTAGGCTTAGCGGTCCAACTGCGAAAAAAATCCCCATGAATATGTTTTTTCAAAACATGTACCGCCAAATTATAAATCGCCCGAATATATATTTGGTTATATGTCTGTAGCCATCCCTACGTTCTTCGAGAAGCCGGACAGGGCAAGCTTAAACTACTTCGTGCTGATGCTATTGAGAAGGAGCTATTGAACATATCCTCGCGGACAAAGCCGGATTTTTAGCGCTCCAATATAAATTAATACGATAGATGGCTATTATATTTTTGATGAAGCTCGCATCGCTGGGCCCGCGGGGTACGTTCTCTGAAGTGGCGGCTAAGAAATGGTCATCGAAAGCGGAGCTT
>Ga0209039_10002170_pt1 | contig 17027 bp, 19 predicted proteins | sample BogFormECP12_OM1_FD_188238 | JGI IMG/M metagenome (GOLD analysis project Ga0209039, IMG submission 188238) | Bog forest soil microbial communities from Calvert Island, British Columbia, Canada - ECP12_OM1 (SPAdes) (version 2) | ecosystem: Environmental > Aquatic > Freshwater > Wetlands > Bog ... | reverse complement strand
CATTTTAATTCCGTCCTGGAAGATCGTCTGGTGAAAGTGATTAATTCATGAACAATAAAAAGAAAGCAGTGCTGGTCATCATCATCGTCATCATTGCGGGCGGGGGTGTTGGCGGCTTTTTGGCTTGGTATTATCTTACCAATCAAAATGTTCCCGCGTGCACGACGCTCACGCCATTCAGCGCCTATCCCGTGAACATGACCAAGATCCAAAGCATCACGCCATTGGGAAACTTGAACCCGCCTGCGCACACTTATCCAACCGACCACATGTATTTTTATCCGAATGCGACAGCATATCCGAATGGATTCGAGGTCTTCGCTCCGGGGAACATGACGATCACGCTCCTGAGCCGAGTGAATTACAATCCACCACAGACCCTCAACATCACCGATGACTACTCCATTGACTTCGTCGTCTGCCGGGAATTGACGGCAAGGTTCGGCCACGTGATCAATTTAAGCGCGCAACTCTGGAACAAGATCGGAACATTTGGCAGCTCGGGTGACAAGGTCCAGACCTGGGAAGTCGCGGGCCGGCATTACACCTCCTACGCGAAGTCCGTAAGCATTCCCGTCACGCCTGGAATGCTCCTGGGAATAGCCGGCATCGGTGGTGCCATGGACTTCTGGTTGAAGGACACGCGTGTCACGCTCTCGTGGGTCAATCATGATTGGCCAAGCGAGTTCCAGAATACCGTGGCGGCCTTAGATTACTTCACGCCGGCCTTGAAAGCAAAGATGGTCACATACTTGCGAGATTATTTGGGGAACCCGGTCGTTCCAGCAAATTACACGGGCAAGATCGATTGGGACGTCGCGGGAACGGTACGTGGCATCTGGGTTCGCGGGGATTACACGCCAGGTCAGATTCGAGCCGAGGATATAGGACTCTCGCTTGTTTACAGCAATTACAACGCGTCCAAGGGGGCGATCTCGATCGGGATTGCTGGCAATTCCACGTGGGATCAAAATGTTTACACGTTCACTCCATTACACACGGGGTTCGCGAACCGAGCTTTCGCCGATGTAACACCCGATGGCAACATTTATTATTATTTCTGCGAACAATTCGGGACGCCGGGAAGTTACACGAAAGTAATCCTGTTGAAAATGGATGATGCAAGCCACGTGCGGCTCCAATTCGTGAATAATGGTTTGACGCCACTGCCCGCCGATCCACGTTCGTTTTGGAGCCAGTCGGCTTCCGTCGTGTATGATCGATAAGTAGTCTTGTTTTTTCTTCTTGAAGTTTTTTTACATTATTCGGTCAAGACTTGGCAAATGCTGTCTCCGCAAATTTAATACAATCGGAAAATTTTGTCATTTACAAAACACCCATCAGTGCGGGTATAGCTCAGCTGGTAGTTGCACCATCACTTCGATGGTCATGCCCAGAGCAATGGACTGTTAAATGGCGTTTTATAGATCGCCATGCAGCGATCCATTGGTCGTAGGTTCGAGTCCTACTACCCGCGCATTTACAACCCTTTTTTTCCCGATTTTCAAGCGAATTCCAAATGCCAGGGAAATAGAAACGAGAATGAGGCATTTCATTGGCATCAGTTTGCTTTTATTCGTAATTTCCATGATGATTGTTGACAAGTAAAGAAAAAGAAAAGGGGATAGACTAAACCAGGTATTTCAATCAGTGCATGATATCCGGCACCAATTTTTCGAACGCGAATTTCGACGAGGAAAAAGTCCTGGCGCCCATCCCTTCCATCACTTTTGCGATCTCGTCATCATAGATCCGTACGAAGATAGAAATCTTGGGGTTGACGAGTAGCAGGTTGTGAATCATGAGGATAGCCTCCCTTTCCTTGTCTTCTTCGCAGAGAATCGCAGCATCGCATCCTGTGACCCTTGGATCTTGGAGTATGTTCAAGATGGTAGCATCACCTTCAACATATGGATAGTTGAGCGCACGTAATAGTTCTACGTTTTTTGGCTCGTGCTCGATGATCACGAAGGAGCGTCCAGTCCTTGCGAAGTTCTCGGCGAACCGTTCACAGATGTTATTGTACCCGACTAAAACAATGCTGGACGTTGTTGGCGGGAGTTCATCAAGAAGCTTGTTACAAATCCACGCGCTAGTCGAGAAAGGCTTTGCACCCATCTCCGCGAGAACAGCCTGGATTTTATCATCGTGGCAACGCGTCCAAAAATCGCATTTTGGACTCATTTTCCTCGCGTCGTGGGCTAAAACAAGAGACGTGCGGATATCGTTGAAGGTTTGAATGATGTCATGCGCGCTTTCGACATGAGCCATTTCCAGGATACCGTCCTCTGACACGTCCCCTATAATCACGGGAAACCCGGCATCGATTATCGCGTCCACCTTGCTTTGTTTCTTCTCGATGACAACGACCTCGGCCTTGTGATGCTGGCACCATTCGAGAACAAGTTTCCCGAGGTGCCCGAAGCCGAGAACGATGACGTGATGCTTTGCGTGTTGCGCGAATATCTGTGCCATTTTCTGGGAGTTGAAGGTTTGCTGAACACGATTGGTAATGACGGCAAGAATTCCTTGAGTAATCACCACGCTGCCAATGACACCATACATGGTACCAATTGGGTCACTTTTAATCTGGTCCGTCTGAACAAAGGCAGTCGCTTCGATGCGGATGAATACATCCCACGTCGGGTGAGCGATCGTGAAGTAAAGATACCCGCACGCGAAAAAGATCACGATGGCTAATAATTGCACCGCGCTGGCTTTTAACGCGAGAAATATTTTCAGACCCGTGTTCCGTTTCGTGTATTTCGCCATGATGACTCTGACTCCTCATGAAAAATATAAAAATAGCTTTTTATGGCCGATGTTGATTGATGACGGTAAAGGTATTTTTCAAATAATCGAGGCTCGACCCATGAAATCCATTCCCGGCTTTATCCTATCGCTCATTTCCGCGGTAATTTACGCCTATTTGCTCATCGTCTTCATTTTCAACGGACCTTCGCTATCCATTTCGAATGACGTCCTGTCAGCTTTGGTTGGCTCGCTCCTTATAATTATTTTATTGCCGTTTATCATCGCTTTGATCATTGCGAGCATCGTCGCGTGTATCCTTACCATCCTTGGAACGATCTTGACGGGGGTCGGCAAGACGAAGGCCGGGGGCACCCTGGTCATCGTCGGCGCCGCGATCGGCTTTTTCTTTGCCTTGAACGTGTGGCTAATTCCGCTGATCGTGGGCATCGTCGGCGGGATCTTGGCTATCGTCCAAGGACGCAATAAATAATATCGTTTTTTCTTCATTTTCTTTGAACCAATGCAAAACTGCAAACCAACCACGTGGAACATGGTTAATTAAAAAAAATTTTCAAATAATTCGTGGAAACACGATGCACGACGGCGTCGCGCCCTGGCCAAGTAGGACCGTGTTGTTGGCTATTGCATGTGGAACCAATGCCATGTCGTGTGGTCCCCACGATCCGACAGCGCCGCCCGTGTTCGGGTTCACCGCGTACTCGGGGTAATTGGAGCTCGTGATGGACACGCGGATGCGGTGACCTGCCGCAAACCTGTAAGCCATGTTCCACATGTCGATGGTCAAGTTATAGGTTTTCCCCGGGACCATCAGCGCCTCGTTGGCACTGGTAAAGCCATCACGATACCGTGCTTTCAAGATACCGTCGGCAACGTTGATTTCCCGCCCATCGGGGTATATGTCCAGCAATTTCACGGCGAAGTCCGTGTCGGTGCAATTTGAAGCGACGTGCAAGGTCGCGTTCAACTTGCCTGTAATGACGACCGGCGCGGCGAGGGTCGCCGAAGTGAAATGCAAGATGTCGGTGCGATTATCCTCGATGGGACGATTATCATACGCTCCCCAGGTGATCGGGACGTCGGTGCCCTTCGCGGAGGCTGGAAATGTCCGTCCACCGCCAGTATGCACGGGATTGCTGGGATCATACAAGTACGACTCATTCGCTTTCGTGGTAGGCGTTGAATTCGAGAGCGTGCCATTAGGCTGGAAATACCAGTTCTCGTACGTGCAAGGCACGGGCCAATCCGTGGCATTGTGCCACTGGTCGGCGAGGGGGTCGGAAGGATCGCCCATGAGCATGTACATGACCCGTGGCTGGGCAGACCAGTTCATGGGCACGCCGAGCAATTCCTCGCGGAAGATGGAAAATTCTGCGCTCGTCGCCTTGTCATAGCCTATGCCAGCAGCCGTGTTCAGCGTCGCCATGTATTCCGGCACGCCCGTGTGATTCATGCCGCCATGATACCATGGCCCGATGACCATGACTTGATGACCTTGGGAGTAGGCACTTCCATCATGCGCATAAAGCTCGTAGGTTTCTATGCTCCCTGCTTGGAACACGTCATACCACCCCGCGAAGATGACCGCTCGCACATTCACGTTCTTGATCCTGTCATCCGCGGAAAGCGACGTGTTCGTCCAGTAGGCATCTTTCGTTGCATGCTGCAGGATCGTTGGATAGTATGCCAAGCCGTTCACGCCTGGAAGCCACGCGTCGAGGAAACTCTTGCTCAAGCAGCCACCAGGATAGGCCCATTGATCATAAAGCTCCGCAGCCCCTGCATAAATAAACGCTGCTTTCACGCCGGGAGCACCACTTGCATCGCACGCGATTTGCGTGAATGCATCGGCCGATGCGCCGACCGTGGCAATGTTACCATCGCACCAAGGCTGGGCACATATCCACTTTGCGGTATCATAACCATCATTCGATTCGTTGTAAAACAAGGGAAAGGGAAGGCCATTGCTTATCGAATGATGCTCGCCCCGGATGTCTTGTAGCACGACGTCGTACCCTTGCGATGTCCACCCCCCTGCACCTATTGCCTGGCTCGTGTACGTTGCTGATGTTATGTCATACGGCGTCCGTATCATGATCACGGGGCGCGGGCTTGAATAATTGGAGGCCGGGAAATAGACTCGCGTGTAGAGCTTGTAGCCATCTCGCATCACGACGTAAGTGTCCAAGGCTCTCGAATTTGACACTGCTTGCCAAAACACGACCCCGCTAGTCACGAACGATGCGATGATAATGACTAAAATTGGAACTTTCAATGATCTCGATAATCGAGCCATGGATCGATACCCGTGCCAAAAACATAAATACATTCCCCGCCAATACCTTGCCCGGTGAATGCGTTGAGTGACGAAGGCTTCGACCTGGAGCGGGCAGCGAATGAAATCGCGAATGCCATGTTCACGGGGCAAAAATCCGTCGAACTCGATGGCGTCACGTATCCCATCGAGATCTTGAAGAGCAGCAGGCTCAAGGCGGTCAACATCGGGGAGTACCAGTGCATCGAGCAAAATCCCAGGAAAGCGTCACAATGGGCGCAAAAGGCGCGGGAGGGCCACAAGATCATGTGGGTGTTCAAGGGCAGGCGATACGTCGCCCGCGTGATGGACGGGCAATTTCTCTTGCTGTCGAAAAAGAAGGATGTGCAAGAGTAGAATCGATTCATTTCTTCAAGCAATATTTATTTTCTTGAACAATTTTTCCTTCTCTTTTTCCTTGATATTCTTGTAAGCACGTAATTTTTTGATGACCTTGTTTGCCTGGTTCTTTTTTATGATCCCGGCATTAACGAGAAAGAGCATGTATTCCGAAAGCTGGAAAGTGGTAATTCCAAAAGCGCGGAGCACGATCGATTGGGCGCCATCATCGCAAATGACCACGGCGTCATGATTTTTTCGTGCAAATTCAATAATTGACAGGTCAGCATCATCAAGTTTTTTTTCCGAATACTTCTTGAGCTTGTCGATCGCGACCGTCTGGATGGAAATCCTTGAATAATCGATATAATCGTTTAAATGATACTTGCATTCCGTGATCAACTGATGCGTGGCCCATAAATCGGATTCATACATCAAATTTTTTAATCTCAAGACGTTGTCGTTCTCGAGATATTTGATCTTGAGCCAGGAGCATGTATCAATAATAAGCATGATATTGCATCATAGTAGATTTTTTATAAGAATGATGCTATGAAATGATAGCCATGAAGCAAATTAACTTTCGCCTCTCCGAAACCGAATTCGAGCGCGCGGAAATGCTTGCAAAAGCGCTGGATATGAGCGTGCCTGCCTTGTTAAAAGATGTTAGCATGAAAGGTATCAATAATGCAAGCGTGGAAACTGCTTTAAACTTGTATAAAACTAACAAGATTGGATTAAAAAAGGCATGGCTCCTATCAGGTCTGGAATTTCACGAATTTCTCGATCTTCTCGGAAGCCGTAACATCGAACCAAACATATCCGACGAGATGATTGACGAGATGATCGAAGCAGCAGAATCGTTGCGCTTTGAAGATATTTTTCCCGGGAAATCGAGGGAGGAATTGAGAAAACTCGTCATCGATTTCGAATGAGTTTCGTTCGTTTCTTTATTCAACCGTAACACCTTTGACTTGATGAGGCATTGAATTTGCTAGGCAATGCACCACGTGGCGTAAATCATTTAAATCGGCCTTCACGAATTATCCGTGCATTTTAATCACGAGTCATCGTGATTCGATGCAATGGCCTAGATGCAAAAACCAGGGTCCGTTAGCTTAGCCAGGTTGAGCGCACGGCTGATAACCGTGAGGTCGTGGGACCGAAGCCCACACGGACCACCATTTTTTTCTTTTTATCCACCTGAACTCGATTTAATCTCTCAAGCAATTCTATTCCCGATAAAGAGCAAATGGAAAAAGAAACAAGGAAAAAGAACGCGGATTTAATACAAAAACAATTCCGCGCCGCAGAAGGGGCATTTCTCGCGAGCCCGGTATATCAAGTCCATCAAGTCGGTTTCGTGATGCGAGGAATTCTCTTCACCTTCCTCGGTATAGAATGGACACTCTTCGAGCGACACCTTCAAGTTATTTTCCTCGATAAAATCTTCTATGCGTTCACAATTTTTTTTCAATTGCCCAATGTCAATGTTATCCACGTCGTCCATCATTTCCTTGAGCTTGTTGATTTTTTCCAGCATTTCGGCTCGTCTTTCGGACATGGTTTGGATCACGAACGGTTTTTGGCTATACAACCATATTAATCTGCTCCGTGCTTAAATCATTGCAAGAGCTATAGGGAGTAAATATTGCAGCTGGCATGAAACCCTAACCAAGCCCGAGGCCGAACTTGAATTGCCCGAAAGAAAGAAACAAAGAGTCGATACGAAGAAAATTGACGAAATGCTCGTCGATAAAGTGGACAAGCGCAGGGAACGCATCAAGGATAGCTCGGATCGCCAGGCGCTGGAGGCGGTCATGTCACCGCGCATAAGCAGGATCATCTTCGACTTGGAAGCCAAGGGCAAGCTCAAGAACATCATCGGCATTCTCAACGCGGGCAAGGAGGCCAACGTGTATAATGGTACGACCCCTGACGGTCGCGAGGTCGCGATCAAGGTCTGGCGAATCAACTCGCAAACATCAAAATGGATGCAAGATTACATCCGGGGAGATCCGCGTTTTAAAACCTATCACAAGAGGAATTCGACGAGCTTGATGACGACCTGGGCAATGAAAGAGTTCAAAAATCTTAGGCGTGCTCGCGATGCAGGTGTTCCGTGCCCCGAGCCCATCGTCGTGCGGGAAAACGTGCTCGTGATGGAATTCATCGGCAAGGAAGGCACCCCTGCAAAGCGGCTCGTTGACGTCGAATTGAAGGATCCGCTCAAGCATCTCAACGTGATCTTGCAAGGCATCGAGGATCTCATCATCAAGGCGCGGCTCGTCCACGGCGATCTCAGTGCCTTTAATATCCTCTATGACGAGAACAAGGACCAGGTATATTTCATCGATTTTGCCCAAGGCGTGCTAATGGATCACCCGAATTCCCGCAAATATTTCAACCGCGACATCGACAACGTGCTTGGCTATTTCTCGAACGTTCTTCCCGAGGGCTTCGACAAGGAAGCATTGATGAACGCGATCATCGCCGGGAAGCCGATAAAAATCGAGTGAAACCATCTTATCCCGCGCGGCCTCAGTCAATATTATCAGACACTTTCTCGACGAAGGACACGATCATGGTCGAATCCAACCAGCAAGGCAAGGCACTCGTGCTCGGGTCGATTGCCTTCGATTACATCATGAATAGCCCTGAAGATTACTACGACGCGCTGTCGATCGATCACGACTCCAAGGTGGTGCAAGGCACGTTCTTGAGCATCAAGAAGGTCGTGCATTTCGGCGGCACCGCCGGCAACATTGCTTACAGCATGGCATTACTCGGCGGAAGCCCGATAGTGACCGGTTGCGTCGGCACGGATTTCAAGATGCTCGGTTACGAGGATCACTTGAAGGAGAAAAACGTCGATTTGCGCATCGAGTGCATCGATGATGATACCACGGCGTCGTGTTACATTTTTAACGACGTGCGAAAAAACCAGCTCACGATCTTCCATAGCGGCGCGCTCAATTGCTCGGACAAGATCGATCTCGCGAGCATCCTGGACGAAAACGAGGTCAAGATCGCCATCAATGCCCCGAATAACATGGCGGCAATGGTGAATTATTCCCGCCAGCTTAAGAAATACAACATCCCGGCGATTTTCGATCCCGGCCAGATGATCAACGCGCTCACGCCCGAGCAATTCGAGGAAATATTCGCCAACTCCTCCGCGTTCATCTCGAACGAGCACGAGTTGCGTGCCGTGAACAAGCGGTTTGGCATGGATCCCCGCGAGGCCACCGATACCTTCGACTGGGTCATCACGACCAAGGGGTCGAGCGGTTCGGAGATCAACGCCCGCGGCGAGGTTACCGAGTTGCCCATTGCCACTGCGAGTGCCGTGGTCGATCCGACCGGCGCTGGCGATTCGTTCCGAGGCGCGTTGTTGTATGGCCTCGCTAAGGGACTCGACATCGTGCAATCCGCGAAACTCGGCGTGGTCATGGGCTCGATGAAAGTCGAGCACCCGGGTGGTCAGATGCCATCGTTCGACGTGACCGAATTCGAGCAGCGGTACCGTGAAACATTCGAGGAAGAAGCACCGCTTTGAAATCTAGTTTTTACTTGAAATATTGTCGGAGAAGCGACCGCAGGTAGATCATGACTACTTCCAGATGAGTCTGCTAGCAATTCTCTTCATTACAAGGCATCATGCTTTGATCGGTCATTCAAATATCTTTTGATGGAGGCCAGCATGCAATCTTGCCGGAACTGGATGCCAGCTTGATCGCCAATTTGGCATCGAATAAGCCTTTATCGAGTATTTTATTCCTGAGATCGAGCGCACCATCCGCGTCCATCGGGATCAAGTAACTCTCATCCCGTTCGGATGTAAAAATGTATAACTCGTCTGATTCAAAAAATTCTTCAGCCGTCTGGAAACAAATCCGTATTATCTTGTCCCATGGCACGAAGTCTGTCCATGGTTCCTGGTCACTGGGGTGCACGTCGCGGGTGATGCCATCATCATCGAAACGAACATGATACCAGCTAGAAAGGGGTCCTGGGATGTCCATTCGTAAACTTTGGTTTCAAGATAATAAAAATAAGCTATTTCCATGGCCAGGTAAAAAATGCGAATGAACGTCTTTGGAGAAAACAAAAAAAAATGGTGGACGTGGGGGGAATTGAACCCCCGGCCTTCCGAGTGCAAGTCGGACGTTATACCACTTAACTACACGCCCATGATTGTAGTAAATTGTAATGCCCCGTCCGGGATTTGAACCCGGGTTGTCCCCATCATCCAGGAAACCTGGATGATGCCAGGGGTGAAAGCCCTGTATGCTGGTCCTGGCTACATAAACGGGGCAGTAGCTGATATGATATAATGCTAAAAAGATTCCGGTTGATTTAAAATTGTAGAAATGCTTTCAATCGCCCCATGCGAGAAAAAAAGGTGAATGATTTTCAGCCTCACCATGGAATATCCAAAGTTTCATGTTGCCACGCAAAACGATCGATTCAATTCAAAGAATACCAAGATCGTTCACGATCTTACTCCACGTAATCCCATATATTCACGTCTGATCCAGAATCTAGATTATATTTGCCTTTTGCAAGGTTTAAAATGACCTTAGCAACTTTTTCTGGTGGCATGCCCTTGAAATTATTCATTTGCGTGGCTATGACACCCGGGTTCACGGAGAACACTTTGAGGGGCGTTTCATTGGCAATGGCTTTGGTAAAACCCCGCACGCCCCATTTGGTGGCGCAATAAGTCGTGATGTTCTCGTAGCCTTCTAATCCCGCTGCACTTGCCATGTTAATGATCATTTCCTTCACGTGTGGCAAGCATTCTTTTGTCATTTTTATGAGCCCTTCAAGATTCGTGCGCGTTTGAAGCTCAATTTCCTCGGATGTTTGATCCTCGAGATGCTTCCATAGGATGACGCCGGCATTGTTGATGAGAATGTCAATATGCTTGTATTTTGCGACGATGGTTTTAACAGCATTTTTTATGCTGCTATCATCCATCACGTTAAGTTGAAGAACGAACGTGCCAGATGCGCCTAATTTCATGCATTGCTTGGCAACTTTTTCAGCCTCGGTCTGGTTGGTGTTGAACGTGATGACGATGATAGCCCCTTCCTTGGCAAAAGAAAAGGCGTCTTCCCGGCCGATACCGATGCTTGAGCCCGTGATGCAAATTACCTTGTTTTTCACTGAAATCGACATGGCAACTGATTCCAAAAATTTGTTTATAAAAATGTTTGTGTTTAGGAATAATTGAAGGCTCATGAGCCCGAACCGGCACCTTCAAGAATTCTCAACGAAGGGTCATCGAAATTTAGTCAAAATTGTTCCACCTTCGGCCGGATCTCGAGAGCGGGATACACGACGCCCGGCACCGGTGGCATCGTGTTGTACACGGTCTCGATGTCGACCTGGCCGAAGGAAATCCCAGAGCTTTTCTTGAACCCGAGAAATTTTCCTTTCACGAGCAAGCTGCGTAGCTCGGTATCAAGAGCAAAAAATGCTGCTTTTGCACCAGTCTCGAGGACTGCAAGATCTTGCTTGAATTGGGTTAACGGGAACACGATGCTCTTGCGCTCGATGGCGCGAGCCTGGAAACATGGTACGATGATTGGATAGCCATCGGCAGGATCGAGCCAACATGCAAACTTTGGATTCAATGCCCCGTTGAAGAGCGACGCCCCAGCCAAGGGGAGCCGCTTCTCCATGATGCCCGTTTTCATGCCATTCTTTCCAATTCCATCGACGATAGCCCCATTCAAGATACCAATGGGCGATAAATCCCGGATCGGGGAAACAGCCTTGATCTTGTTGAAATAGATCTTGTACACGCGCACGTACGTGTTATAGCGAAACAGGCTTTCCGCGTTGAAATCAGCCGCATCCGCGCCTTCGACGGAACATCTGTCCAGATCCATCTTTGCTTGCATGAACTTGTACGGTGCCTTGGTTGTCATGTAAAAGGCACCCTGCTTGGGACGTTCGAGGACGTTGCGCTTGCTCGTCCCTTGCGTGAATTGCCCCCACTTGATCGTGTCGCTTGCCACTGCCTTGTTGCACGCGATGAGCGTGACATGGGGATAGTCTTCTGGATCTATCGTTCCTAACAATTTTACCATGATCGTCGGCGCGGTGAAATTGATCGCTTCGGGAGAAAGTGTTTTCATCCACGCTGATTTTTCATTTTTTCCAGTCATCTTAAATCGCATTCTCGTTCATCTTGTTAAACCCGACCAGTGCACGTTGGTGACGCCTACGCTGGTCGCGATGGATTGAAACCATTCCATATCCGCTTTCCCTATCAAGGATTGTCCTTTTAATGTCCACTGCTTGTCCATGCGCTCGTACTTGTCGGCTGGCAGGTTATTGAAGGCAAGCAAATCCCAACGTTCCACCTGGTTGTTTAAATTGGAGATGATAAATTCCGCTATGCCACGGATATTCTCTTCAGTTGCTGTAAACCCGGGAATAATGGGGGTCCTGATCCAGAACGGTTTTCCCGTGCTAGCCAGGTCACTCGCAATCCACGTGCAGTTAGCCAGGATGAGATCATTCTTCACGCCAGTGAACTGCTCGTGAAGTTCCGGATCGATTTCCTTGATATCATACATGACCATGTCGACATTTGGTAGCACGGCCTCGAACGCAGGCTTCGGGGCAAGGCCGCATGTCTCGATGGCGGTTGAAATTCCCAGCGCCTTGCACCGCGCGAAAAACTTTGCGAGAAACCGGGCTTGCATCATGGGTTCGCCACCGCTCGCCGTCACGCCGCCACCCGATGTTTCATAATAGGCCTTGTCCTTTGCGACCTCCGCGAGCAACGCATCCAGCGTCCATGTGGTTCCAAATTTTTTCATTGCCGTGCCGGGACACGAATCCGCACAGATTCCGCAAGCGTCGCACAGCGGCCGGTCAAGGTGGATACCATCTGCATCCAGGGTCAACGCGCCTTTCGGGCATGACTGCACGCAGGTCCCGCAACCAATGCATTTTTGCTTGTACCATTGGATGCTCGGCTGGCGATCGATACCCTCGGGATTCTGGCACCATGCACATTCAAGGGGGCAGCTCTTGAAGAACACGGTGGTCCTGATACCCGGACCATCTTCAGTGCTCAATTTCTGGATCTCGAAAACGATAGCCGTGTCCTCATCATCGGAACTGCTTGCATCGGTTATGATCTTCACCAATCCTGCCAATGTCACATCGTATGTGATTCCCGCGCGATTATCTCGTCCTGGAGCTCCTTCCCGATGGCCGTGAAATAGGCATTGTACCCCGTGACACGAACGAGCAAGGTCCCGTAATTCTCGGGATGATCCTGAGCGTCCTTGAGCATCGCGGCATCGAGCATGTTGATCTGCAAGGCACTCCCACCATTTTCGATATACCCGCGCAGGTATGCCTTGAATTTTTCCCGGTGTTCCTCGTCACGCAAGATGCTCGGGTTGAACGTGATCGTGTGGCTCGCGCCATTTGGCAGGACACTGCAGTATTCACCATCGCTTGTTTTCCCACCGAGCGCTGTACCCACCGAATTTGCAACGGATGTCGGGCCATTTGTATCAACTCCATTGGTCGGGCAAATCGCGTTGGACAAGAACGTGCCGGCATTGCGCCCGTTGGGCGTTGCCACGGTCAACCCCGCGTCCTCGCCCGCCCAGTAATTCCACGACAACATTCCCGGCCGGAACTGGTACCCCGTCGGGGTCTTGTATTTCCACGTCTCGGATGCCCAGAAAGCCATAGCATCCCGGGCAAGCGCATCGGCTGTTGGATCATCGACGCCGTATTTCGGTGCCTTGTTCTTCAGGAGGGCTTGCATCACGGCTTGTTCCTTCGTTCCCTTGAAGTCTGCTTGCAAAGCCGCCTTGATTTCATCAATCGTGAATTTTTTATCATCGTAAACGAATTTCTTGATCGCCAGCAATGAATCGACCGTGGTGGCGAAGCCGACGCCCTCGATCGTGACGAACGCGTGTCGTGGTGGCCCGGCGCGAACGTCGTGACCGGCTTCGATGCAGCCATCCACGAGGATGCTCACGTACGGCGTCGGCAAGAATTTTGCACGCGTCGCCTCGGTCAAATTGTACACGTCAACGGTGTTCTTGATCACGAATCCGACCTGCGTTTTCCAGGCATCGTAGAATTGTTCCCACGTCGTGAAGCTGGCGGGATCACCAGTCCTTGGACCGAGCTGCGTTCCTGGCTTGGAAATGCCCTTGTTACCGGGCATGTTCTTGCCATTCCAAAGCGTGAGCTCGATGCTTTTTGCGAGGTTGGGGTTGCAATTGACCGTTCCTGACCGGTCATCGCCTTGCATCGTGTTCTCGAGGCAACCGACGCAAGCATAATCCCACGCATCGCTACTTGTGATTCCTTCGACAAGCATCCCGGCTATGCTTCGCTCGTCAAAATTCAAGATAAATGGCGCACCTTGCGACCGGGAGATCATAGAAACGATCATGTCAAGAAGTCGATCGGGACTATTCCGGTGAAGCCGGATGTTCGGCTTCGGCTCGAGTATCGGGTTCCACTCGTCGAAACATTCCAAGATCGCGTACGTTAGATCATTGGTCACATCCTCTCCATCCTGGCCGATACCTGACAGCGTGATGAGTTGGCCAAAACCACTCGTGATACCTTGGTTGCCGATCTTGATCTGGGCGTCGTAAGCCGTATTACAGTGGAATATAAACGATGATATCAAGTCCTTGGCAAATTCCCGGGTGATATTCTGTTCATCGATCACGTCCTTCTTGTAGAGTGGCCATAAATACTGGTCGATGCGACCAAAACTCGTGCCAGGACCGGGATAACTTTCCTCGGCGATGATGAGCATGTGGGCGATCCACACGGCTTGCAAGCCTTCCCAAAACGTCGTGGCAGGTTCCCACGGGACTCGATCGAGATTCCTCGCCATTTGTTCCAGTTCCATGCGACGGTCTGTAGATTCTGCCACTTCCGCGAGGCGCCTGCATTCTTCCGCGTATTTACTCGCGAGTTTTGCCGGAGTCTCCGCGGATAGCATCATTGCTCGTAATTCTGATCCTTTACTTCCTTTTTTCTCCGTAGGGCCAAGTTTGTCATGGGCATCCTTGGCTTTCTCGTGCAATGACTTGAATCCATTTTCCACGATACCCTTGTAATTAGCGATCAAGTGGCCGCCGGTTGCCCCGGCATTTCCGAAACCATCGCCGTGAAACTTGAAGACAACTTGCCGGTTACGAAGATTTTGTTTTTCAAAAGCATTTTCTTCTTTATCATCAAGACATTTTGACAACTGCGTGTTAAACCTGCCACCAGCAAGAAGATCATTATCAGAGATGATCTCTTGAGGAATTTGGTTGATCATAACTTCCTGGAAGAATATTGACCTGCGTTCAGGCACGCTATGCGACCAAAAACCTTCAGGCAATGGCACTTGCTGGGCCATGACCTCGAGCGACGTGGCGTATGGCCCGCGGGTTTTTTTCGTGCCGATGTAAAAATAAATCTCGGGAACGATGTAATAGTCCCCTTCTCCGAACACGCGATCCCACGGTGTTCCCGTGGTGAACGGCGAGTATTGATTGTTCCACGCGCGCTCGTTACCCATGAAATAATAATCCCTGAGCCATTTTGCCCTTGGAGATAGATCGTGCGGGGCGGCAACCTTGAATCTCGGGCTTTCCGTCGCAGAATCGCATGTCATGCTTTCTGGTTCACTCATGCATTACACCTAGAGAAACGTTCCGGGTGACACGAATTAATCGTTTCGCAGTTCGATCATGCGCCGACTCGATTTAAAAAACGCATTTATTGCAAATGATTCTCGCCAAGTGACAAACTTAAAAACAGATAATGAGATATCATCAAGGGAAGTATGGCCTCTCGCTCAAGAGTCCATCGGCATGTTGATCGGTAAAGCCCGTGCCGTCTCGGAGGAAAGCATCGATCGTGCTCATCAATGATTGAGCGAGCTCGGCATTCTCGGAGGCGAAGAGAATGTTTGGACGAAGCCAAGAAGCGTCGCCGTACATGAAAAGCCATGAATTCTTGAAGATTTTTCGTAATATCCCCGTCCCAGGTCCTAATCGTTCCCCAGGCATGATCAAGCGAAACATGACCTTGTCGAGATCCCACGCAGATGTCATGTATTGGCCTATCCTTGCTAAGTATGACGCCTGATACCTGGAACGGAGATAAGGGTTCTGCACGTACAAGTTCATCTTGTTCGTTTCCTTGTCAAGCTCGAGCTGGAAGGTCTGGAATCTTTTCGCTGACGCGCCCATGGCTCCAAACATCACCCCGACCATGCAAACGACCATCACGACGATAAAAATGGGAATAATCATTTCGATGGGGTACGATGAGTGTGAATTACCCAAGGTAATTGTCGGAATGAGGAGAATTGGAATCAAAGCCGCCGAGAGTATGACGGGAATGATGAACAATGCTGGCATTGCTCGCCGCATGATCGTTTTTGGATCGATCTGGAAGGTGATTGCAAGATGCGTCTTATTCGACAAGGTGACGGAAAAATCGGTTCCGGCAAGGTTTGTCGGACTTGTGTAGCTCGCATTTGATGAATATGCCATGTATTATCACGAAGTCACGAAGGTAGAGATTCTGATTTCCTCGATCATGATGCAATCTTAAGAAGTTATCATTCGTCTTCTCGGCGTCTTGTGCCTTTTTTCACGGAAATGATAATAATAATATATCAACGAAATGGCGATCCAACGCTAAACGAGCTATTGTCATCTGTATCGCTCTTGAAACTAGCATCACCTCGAAAAAATGCATCGATCTCGCCCATCAATGATCTTGCAATTTCGGCGTTTTTGGAAGCAAGCAAGATGTTGGTGCCATTCAAGTCCGAATTACCATACATTACGAGACACGAATTTTTCAGGAATATCCGAAACGATGTCATCCCCGGGCCAGCTCGCTCGCCAGGCATGACCAAGCGAAACATGATCTTGTCAAGATCCCACGCGGACGCGAGATAATGGCCGAGTCGCGAGTAATACCTGTTCGCGTACCTTCCTCTAATGAAGGGATTCTGCGCGTAGAGGGTCATCTTGTTCGTTACTTTATCGAGCACGAGCTGGAAAGCCTGCCACCTTTTCACTTGCACGGCTAGCCCCCCGATTAAGACTCCAAAGCAAACGATCATGGCAACTATATAGATCAAAAGTGGAGAGAATGCTCCGATATCAAAATAAGGAGATCGGCCGAACGTGAAGAATAGACCTCCAAACAATGGAATGAAGACTGCCGCAAACACTATGCCCATGATAATGAACGGCATCATCATGCGTTTCCTTAGAAGGCTTTGATCGATGCGGAAATCGACGATCAAGCGCGAGTTGCTCGCGAGGCGGATAGAATAGTCATAACCAACCAGTCCTGCCGCCGTATAACTCCTATTATAATTGTTTGAAAATGCCATGGTACTCGACCTCTTGGAATTTTAACATGTTACCTTGAAATCAATTCTAATTCTAGCTTAAGAATCTTGCAATTGAATCGAAATGGGGGTAACCCGATAATTTATCATAAATTCCACGAATACAAAAATATACCGACGCCTGTGCCAATTTTGAGTCCACTTCAAGCAATGTTTCGTTTCTCC
>Ga0209039_10002169_pt1 | contig 17031 bp, 8 predicted proteins | sample BogFormECP12_OM1_FD_188238 | JGI IMG/M metagenome (GOLD analysis project Ga0209039, IMG submission 188238) | Bog forest soil microbial communities from Calvert Island, British Columbia, Canada - ECP12_OM1 (SPAdes) (version 2) | ecosystem: Environmental > Aquatic > Freshwater > Wetlands > Bog ... | reverse complement strand
CACACCCAGGAAAACGCTGCTCGCGAAGGCAGAGACAGTCGCCCTGGAAGTCAGCTTTGCCTGACCTCCTGACGGTTCACCCACCGTCATAACCTTGACCGCGATATCGGGACCGCCTAACTGATTCCAGTTGGTCAATTCTCCCGAGTATATCTTCCGGATCTGATCCGTCGTTAGCTCATTCACCGGGTTTGAAGGATGAACGATGACAGCCAGGCCGCTCAAGTCCATTTGTTCTTCGCGAACGTCTTCCGGGGCCTGAAAATCCGAGGCGCTATTCTGTTGCTCTCGTCCTTCCGGAGGCACCGCCGCGATCTCAATCCTCGTGGTGCCATATGGCGGCCGGTTGGTCTCAGGGACCCTGGAAGTCGCGGTTACTGATTTTGGTCGGGCCCTGGCGAATTCGACCAATATTCGTTTGGCTATTTCGGACATGGTGTTCGGGTCGAGGCTCCGGACAATCTGACTCATTGTCTGGGAGTCCATGCTCTGGATGATCTGGGTCATCGTATCCCGATCCATGTTCCGGACGATTTGGCTCATCTGGTCCACGTTCATCGTCTTAATCTTTAAGAGCATATCTCTCGTGTTCATTCTGCTTAAATCCTGGGCATTCGCGTAATGCGCCCCCATCAGAATCAATGCCCCCGGGACGATCCAAAGAAGCCTCCTCAGTTGTATTTTCATCGTTTCTCCCCTTTCCGGACTTGCCGTCCCTAGGCCATTTGGCTTTCGCCTGCACACCTTTATCGCAACTTGTGTGCCACGTGGTCTCAGGGAAAGGGGATTATTGATAAACGACTGGTTTTAGGCGCTTTATCTACACGGCAGCTTCCCTGGCAGATGGACGGGGGGGCGGTGGGGACAAGAAGTGTGGAACGGTTTCCCCACAATTGGGGTATCTGATGATCAGTTATCGTTGGGTTCTACGCGGGAAGTCATGGCATGTGGTCAAAGTCTTGACCTATTCCGACGTCCACCACTTAGAGAGCCCGGACCAAGACTGGTGGGACAAGCATCTTGCCTGTCTCTGAAGGACGGGCAAGATGCCCGTCCCCACCGAGCCATCGTCAGTTTTGCACATTACCTTTGTCAACTGCTATAGATCAGGTTCCACGGAGTCTTCATCCTGTACTTCCAGCCGGATGCGCCTTATTTCCGGTAGCAGGTTCACAAATCGGTCAAATATACTCGGATCAAAATGTGTCCCCCTGTTGGAGGTCATCATGGCCAGGGCCTCCGGTTCAGGGAATGCGGGCCTGTAAACTCGATCCATGACAAGAGCATCGTACACATCAGCCAAGGCGACTACGCGTCCGCTTTCCGGAATGGCCTCGCCGGCCAACCCATTGGGATACCCGGAGCCGTCCCACTTCTCATGATGAGACAGGGCGATTTCCTTCGCCATGTGCAGCAAGGATATATTCGAGGACCCCAAGAAGTTGGGCTCCGATCGTAGTGTGCTTCTTCATCACCTCAAATTCTTCCGGGGTCAATTTGCCGGGTTTAAGGAGAATGCTGTCCGGAATTCCGATCTTGCCGACGTCGTGCATTGCCGCGGCAAGCCGGATGTCGGACACGGATCCCTGATTCCAGCCGATGTCCTTTGCTATGACGGAAGCGTACAGACCAATGCGCCTAATGTGGGCGCCTGTCTCATCGTCACGAAACCCTGAAGCCGAGATCAGCCTGAGTACGATCTCTTCCTCGCGCTCTCTAATCTCGCTGGTTTTCTCTCGGACCTCACTTTCAAGGGACTGTTCATATTCGCGGCTCAACAAGGTCAATCGTCGGCGTTCCAGGGCATTGGCGACGTTTATCAGGATCTCGTTTCGGTCAAAAGGCTTGATCACGTACCCGTAAGCTCCGAGTTCCAAGGTCATAATGGCTGTCTTGCGGTCATCCACTGCCGTTACCAGGATAACGGCCACCTCCGGGAACAAGTCCTTTATGAAGGTGAGAAGATCGATACCAGACATGCCCGGCATCATGATGTCACTGACGACGAGTTGAAACGATTGACTCTGCAATAGCTCCAGAGCCTGTTCCCCCGTGGTGGCCGTAACGCAGCCGTACCCCGCCGTTCGGAGCCAACTCGAGATAATTCGGCCTATGTCGGGCTCGTCATCCACAATGAGAATGTTAGCGGTCTGCTCTTCGATCATGGTGTCTCACACCTAGGTTATGGCTTGGTGCTCTTTTTGGAAAATTCGGTAGCGTATTTCCGGCACCGTTGGTGGGACAGGCATCCTGCCTGTCATTCCTTGGTAGCCAGGCGTCCCACCTTCCCAAAGCAGACAGGGAAGATGCCTGTCCCACCAGGAACAGAGTGTCACTTATCTGAAAGCGCATTTGTATTAGCTCCCCTCATTGACATTCGATCCCTCCGCTGTGGCCGGCCAAAGCTCCACACGGTTGCGTCCGCGGTTCTTAGCCAGGAGTAGGGCCTCGTCAGCCTCCCTGATCAGGGAATTGAGGTCAAAATCTTCTCGTCCGTTCAGGGCCGTGGCGCCAAAGCTCATGGTGCAACGGAATTCGCCCTCGTTTGTCTGCATAGGGAGATCTGCGACGGACGCTCGCAATCGTTCGGCCAACTCCGCCGCTCCAACTCCGTCACAGCCGGGAATCAAGATGATAAACTCTTCTCCTCCATATCGGCCTACAGAGTCATAGGATCTCAAGGACGAGTCGATCTTTTTGGCCAATTCCCTGAGAACTGCGTCTCCCGCAAGATGTCCGTAATTGTCGTTTACCTGTTTGAAATGATCCACATCGCAAATGACTAATCCAAGAATCGTGCCTTCCCTGCCGCTACGATCTAGTTCCTGCTGGATCTTATCCAAAATGGCCCGCCTGTTCCACAGGCCGGTGAGCGCATCATGTGATGCTTGGTACTCCGAGGCGCGCAGGGCAGAGATGAGATCTTCCTGTAACCTGACGATTCGTGTTCCGGCCCGGATTCTCACTTTCAGTTCGTGAACGTCGAAGGGCTTTATGATGTAGTCGTCTGCGCCGGCTTCGAGCCCCGCGACCACATCTTGCTTCAGGCTCTTTGAGGTCAAGAGTATGACGTACGTGTAAGGTTGTTTTTCTAGTTTGCGGATTTCACCGCAGAGGGTTACGCCGTCCATTTCAGGCATCATCCAATCCAGGACTACCAATTTTGGAGGATCCTCCCCGCTGAGCACTTGCCATGCCTGGGCCCCATCAGAGCAGACCACAATTTCATGCCCCCATTTGGCAAGGTGGGCTTCCAGCAGCTTTCTGGTAACAGCGTCATCCTCCGCGATCAGGATTCTCACTCCTCACTCTCCTGTGCCAGGGCTGACAGGCCCTCGCGGACGCGCCCAATTTCCCGTTCCAACTCTTTGAGTGCCTGAGCCGCGTCGGTCATATCCTGGTTTCTCCCCATCATCTCCAATCTGAATGCTACTTGAACTGCTGCATCGGCAGCAAAATTGCTGACCGAGCCTTTAAGGGCATGAGCTGCTTTGTGCAACGCCTCTGCGTTCCCGTCTCGCACTGCGTCTTGAATGTCGGATAGCATTCTTGGGCAATCCCCGACAAAGAGTCCTGCAAGCTCTCTCAACAGTTCTCTGTCCCCCCCGATTCGTTCGAGTATTTTGGTTGTGTCCGGAGGATCTCCGGCGGCCACAGGGGCTTCCGAAGGCTCATCGGCTGTCTGGCGGTCATGAAACAGGCTCTCTATGGTTTCAAAGAGTTGCTGCACATTGATCGGTTTCGCGATATAGCCGTCCATACCGGCTTGAAGACACTTCTCTTTGTCCCCCTTCATGGCATGGGCGGTCATGGCCACAATCGGTAGATGCTCCCCTGTGTTTGTTTCGCGCTCCCGGATAGATCGTGTGGCTTCAAAACCGTCGACTTCAGGCATCTGAATGTCCATCAGAATCAAATCAAAGCTTTGTTTTTCCAGAGCGCCCAGCACTTCTGTGCCGTTTTCCGCAATCGAGACGGTGTGTCCCATCCTTTCCAGCATCCTGGCAGCGACCTTCTGGTTGACGGGGTTGTCCTCGGCAAGAAGTATCCGCAGTCGACGCCTGCTCTCCCGTATGGAATGACGAGTTATGAGTGATTGGGTCTCGGGGCTTGGTGGCCCTTGCAGAACTTTTGAAACCGTGAAGAACAATTCCGACTGTTTGATGGGTTTCAACAAGTAGGCCGAGATTCCAAGATTCACACACCTGGATGCGTCGCCCCGCTCACCGGCGGATGTGAGCATTATTATCGTTGCCGTCTTTAGGCGCGGGTCCTGGTTAATTCGCTCCGTCAACTGAAAACCGTCCATCTCGGGCATCATGCAGTCGGTCAGCACCAACTTGAAAGGCCGACCCACGTTGTAGGCTACTTCCATAGCGGCCAGAGCGGCTCGTCCGCTGTCCACGACCGTGGGCTTCATTCCCCATTGAAGCACCGTTTCCTCCAAGATGCGCCGGTTCGTGGCATTGTCATCAACTACGAGCAACGGCAAGTCTTTCAAATCAGCCATTTCTTCGACCACAGGTGTGGGCACGGGCTGACTCTGCAGCCCCACACGGACAATGAAATGGAACGTGCTCCCCTTGTTGGGTTCGCTTTCCACCCACATGCTGCCGCCCATCTTCTCAACGAGTTGCGAAGAGATTGCCAGACCTAGTCCAGTTCCACCGTATTTTCTTGATGTTGAAGTGTCAACCTGCTCAAAAGTTTGAAAGATCTTTTGCTGCTTGTCGAGGGGAATACCGATACCCGTATCGCTCACACTGAAACGCAACGTCAGTTCGTCTTCGGAATCGGTTTCAACCCGTACCACCACCTCGCCCCGGTCCGTGAATTTCACTGCATTTCCGACCACATTGACCAAAACTTGACGCAGGCGGCCGGGGTCTCCCGTCAGGGCATCAGGCGTAGTGGAAGGAATGTGGTAGATCAGTTCAAGCCCTTTTCTGTGAGCATGCACCGCAAGCGTGCTCATAGTATTCCCGATGAAATCCCGCAGGCTGAAGTCCATGGCTACGATATCGAGCTTGCCCGCCTCAATTTTTGAGAAGTCCAGGAAGTCGTTGATCAGCCTCAGCAGCGACTCTGCGGACATCTCGACAGTTTCGAGGTATTCTCGTTGCTCAGGGGTGAGTTGAGTATTGAGAGTGAGTTCGGTCATGCCGATTATGCCGTTGATAGGCGTACGAATCTCGTGGCTCATGTTCGCAAGGAATTCGCTTTTGGCCCGATTTGCCTGTTCTGCTGACTCACGAGTCGCAACCAGGTCCCTTTCGGCCTTCTTGCGCGCCGTAACGTCGCGAACTGCAGACAAACTGACTTGGCCCCAGGCCGGGTCGTTCATGACTGTGGAATCGAGAATCACATCTATTACGGTTCCGTCCTTTTTCACGTACTGATACTCTACGTTCCGGGCGTTCCCGTCACGCCAGAATTGCGGAACAATGGTGTGCAACGCCGCGTTTGCCGACTCAGGCGTCATCGCAAAGTCGATTTTGCGCCCGACTACTTCATCCCGAGAATAGCCCATTTCCTCAAGCCATCTTCCGTTCACATTCCTCACGATACCCTGCACGTCGATCGAGTGCATCATGACCGGGGAATTCTCGTAGATATGGCGGAACCTGGCCTCTTCCTCCCTGAGCGCCTCCTCCATCCGTCTGCGCTCCGTGATATCCCGGTTGGAAGCCCGCCTGCCAAGTAGCCTTTTGTCATCGGTTTGGACCGGCTGGCAAACGTGATTGATCCATCGGATTTCTCCGTCTCTGCGCACTATTCGAAAATTCAGAGAGAAGGACATGTCTTGTTCGTGCCGCAACGAGTCGCTGGTGTGTCTCATCATCATGTCGCGATCATCCGGATAGATAATGTTGTGGAACAACGCAGGGTTTTCCATGAACTCTTCTGCCGAATACCCGGTCACACGTTTGCATGACGGAGCAACCCACAAGAATTTACCATCCGGACCCACCCAGAACTCCCAATCATACGTGAAATCGGCTATCGTCCGGTAACGATCTTCCCCCGTGCGCAATTCCTCTTCAAGCTTATTGCGTTCGGCAATCTCCTGAGTGAGGCGAGCATTCACTTCAGCCAGACTGGCCGTACGTTCGGTTAAGACTTCTTCCGCGCTCCGCTGTTTTTTCAAGGTTCTCGAGACAATCAACCCGAATACGAGAAAGCAAGCTGTGATAAGTGTGCGATGATAAATGTCAGCTTTGGAAACGTGAAAGACCAGGGAATCCCAAAACGCTGTCTTGGGGAATACAAAAGACTCTACGAAAGCGTCGATCAGGCACACAAAGACGAAGAAGGCGACAGAAAGGACTATAACTTTGTGCTCGGTTTTCATGAGGTTGGCTCCAGATTCAGTGGCTTCGTCGCGAGAAAGGGTCTTATGATGATTAGCAAATGTTGTGCCAGAATGATTCGTTGAGGTACTTCGCCTCTGACTGCCATTTCACTCCAGGTAAGCTTTTGCCTGTCCGTGCAGTGAGGGGCTGATTTCTTCCGGGACTGCCCGGACAATGGCCTCCAGCACTGCGATCACCTTGCTTTGCAGGTCAGGTTTCAGTTTCCGAGCATGCTGGAAAGTGTTGAGCAACCGGCCGGCGGTAAAAGCATTAATGCGTGAAAGCTCAATTATCGTATCGGCAACCCATTGTATGCCTCGATCAGTCCAGACCATCTTGTTGTTGGAGGCCATGGACAAGAAGAGCGCTCTGGCCCAAGTGGGCTGAGTAATGTCGAAAGAAGGCCGTTTCCTTTCGATATCGATCATGTCGAAAACGTCATCCCGGGTGCCGGCGCCGATTACGGTGAGGTAATTCCCGTAGCCGCTGAGGTGTGTATGCCAGGCATCATAAGCTTGCTCAAGTATTTCAAGGCGTTCCGGCGCTGAACTACGATTTAGAGCCAGCAGAGCGGCCACCCGGTCCGCGGCGGTAGTCCCCGACCGGTAACGGTCCATGATGAGCCGATGGCTGTTGGAGGAATCATCTATCACGATCAGGTCCAGAAGCACGTGCTTGAGAATGCGGTCCTCGATCCCATCCCGGGGAGATTGTCTCGGCCGGTACGTATCCACCTGGTGAAAGGCATCTTTCAGATCTTTGAGGTAGACCCGGTTAACAACACGCATCAGTTTTTCTCGCGCGACGACCAGTTCGCGATACCATGTGCAGTACTCTCGATCCAGCGGCTGCTCCTCAATTCTGATAAAGTAGGCTTTGAGGGCTGTGGGCAAGCTTCGATCCCCGAGGATCTCTCCATAGAGTCTAATCCACTGCGGATCTATGACGTAGCCGGGATCCATAAGCAAGTTGATGCGTTCGCGGTCGGTGAGCCTCCGCATCGCTTCCACCCGATTAAAGGCGTTGGTATCCAAACGTACCTGCATGGCCAAAGTTTCAGGCGAGGCGTTCTCTTGCCGGAAAGCTCCGTAAAAGGAGCAGTCACGATTCAGGGAAGCGAATGCAGGCTCCTCCGAAATGTTTGGGAATGTCAGTCTCGAGGTTTCTTGTGTAAATTCAAAGACCTGATCGGTTCCTGGAACGAAGCGGCCTTCGCCATCCACGAGAGAGACTTCCAAAGGCAAGTGAAAAGGTGGTTGGGTGGTAGCCGATTCTTGCCGAAAATCGATGTGGTACTCGCTCTTTGCGGAATCATAGTGTGTACTTGCAACCACACGGGGATAGCCGATCCTATAAAGCCAACTCTTCTTGAAGAGATCGAGCGACCGGCCGGATACCTCCTCAAAACACTCAAAAAACTGATCCGTATTAGCGTTGGAGTCCCGATATCGGGAAAAATAGAGATTTTTCACCGCTCGGAATGTCTCGGTCCCGACAATCAAGCGAAGCATTCGGATCACTTCCGCAGCCTTGACGTACGTTACACCATCGATCAAATCATCCGGGTCGTCGAATCCTTCCCGAACAATGCGGCCGGCGCGGCCGCCGTCTTCTATGGACAAGGGCCCTAACAACGGGGAGCGAATACTATCCACTTGAGTGAGGCGAACAAAGGCCGGATCAAACACGTCCGCCATAAACGCGCGTTCAACGTCAACCGTATACGCTTCATTCAACCAGACGTCGAACGGAGTCTCCATTGTGGTTTCGCTGCCGCATTGATTATGTTCAAACTCGTGAACGATTACAGCGTGGGCGTACATCAGCGATCTATCCAGGGTATGCTCGTCAATCAGGGCAGCGTCTGTTACCACTGTGGTATTGCCCACGTTCTCCATGCCACCGAAATTCGATTTGTTCATGCAGATGGTTCTATACGTCTCTCCCATGTACTCGTAATCCTGCCTCTTGCGTATCCAGAGGACTGCCTGCTTGAGGATTTCCATCGGGATACGGGCGTCATTTACACGTCCAGGCGGGACAAGGTATTCGAGCTGCACTGTTCGCCCAGATTCATAGGTGACCGCATCGCTGAGCACATCCCAGGTCCCCGCGGCAACGATGAAGAGATAAGGCGCCATGGGGACGGGGTTCTCATAAGTGATGACCTGCCGGCTGGGATCACCAGGCTTTACGATGGGTTTGCCGCCTGGGTTAAGTTTCCTGCTTATATTGCCGTTGCTTATCAGATGTGTGTATCTGGCGTCAGCCTCCAGAGTAGTCGTCATGGTGCATTTTGCACGGCAATCGTCAAAGATGGGCATGATCCGCTGAAAGCCCCATTGTTGGCATTGGGAGATGTACTGCTGCGGAGCGCCCGGCGGGGTGGTATCCTTGTAAATCCCTTCGAGCAGGCGATCCGAAGGCACGCACCGCGTGACGGTCCTGATGAGGAAACGATCGCCGGACTGCAAACCGCAAGGCAACTTGACTACCATCTTGTTCTTGTTCTCAAGGTAATCATAGTCTAGGCTCAGAGTTGGCTCTTTGCCCCCGGACGCATCCTCCACCCACTCCACCTGCACAATTTTCAGGTCCTTGGCGTCAAGCTCGATCAGATCCAGAGGCTGCATTGCGGTAATGTCGAGCAGATTGGTCGCCTCAACGAACTCATCCAAAAAGTTCAGATAAATTGTTAGATGATTCAGCGTGACGGGTAGCTCGCTGAAGTCTTCGCGCCTGTACTTGTAACTTTGTTCAGCCATCTTCGTCCGACCTTTGTAAGATATTGAGGGAAGCGTACCCACACTTAATCAAGATCTCTTCCCTAGTTCTAAGCTCTGCTATTGTCTTGCCTCATTTCTCGTGGTAGAGCGTTACCATGACTACGGATCCGTCTAATGTAACTCTGCCCTGCCCCACGGACGCCCGCGATGCTGATAATGCAGACGATATACCAACTTGCGCGCGGTCCACTGTTGTCGAAAAACACGGGATTGAGAACCCGGAATTTCTTAGTTTAAGCCAAATCATCCAGGATATTCAACCCGTACGTGTAAAAGGCCCTGTTGCCGGACTGGTATCCGGAGTCTCAATCGACACTCGTAAGCCATTGGGCGAGGATCACATATTCTGGGCCATAAAGGGAGAGCACTTCAACGGGAACGACTTCGCAGAAGATGCTCAGGCCGCGGGAGTTCGAGCGGTTGTGACAAGCCGTGCAGACCTCTTTGAAGCGCCGATGCCGGAAAACGCCACGCTCATACAGGTCGCGGATACCCTGAATGCCTTGCAGAACCTCGCCGCATCGTATCGGGGTCGATTCAGTTGTCCGGTGGTCGGGATCACCGGCAGCAACGGTAAGACCCTTGTAAAAGAGATGCTTGCGTCGATACTGTGTCTGGAGCGAAAGACCTACAGGTCGCCGCTTTCTTACAACACCCAGGTGGGAGCGGCCCTAGGGCTCCTCGGGATGCGGCCAGAACACGAGGTGGCGCTGATTGAGGCTGGTATAAGCCTTCCAGGGGAGATGGATCGGCTGGAAAGGATGATCCGACCCGATCACGGAATACTCACGGTAATAAGCAAAGCCCATATCGGCGGCCTCGGGAGTGTCGAAAATACTCTCGAACAGAAGCAGCGGCTTTTCAAGAACTTGACAAGCGATTCCTTCCTGGTCCTCAACGCGGACGATCCTCTGAGCATGGGCCTCCGCGGGCGACTTGAGGCAAATGTCGTCACTTTCGGCCTGTCTGAAAAGGCTGATGTAAAGGCCGATAATGTGGAATCCCTTCCTGAGACGGGACACCGATTCCGCATGAGTCTTTTTGGAAGGAACCTGGATGTCGCTCTTCCCGTACCGGGCCGGTTCAACATTCTTAACGCTCTGGCGGCCGCAGCAGGCGCTACGCTGTTAGGCGCTTCCGCTGATGCAATCCAGAAAGGTCTCGAGGAATTCCATCCCTCTCCGATGAGACTCGAGATCCATACCACCGTGACCGGGGTCACGCTCATCAACGACACGTACAATTCAGACCCTGCATCCATGAAAGGGGCACTGGACGTCCTTGCCAAGGTCGGCCAGGGCCGACGCAAAATCGCGATACTCAGCGAAATGCTCGATCTGGGACTCCACAGCCGGGAGGAACATTTGGCAGTAGGCAAGGATGTTTCGCGAACCGGCCTAGACCATCTTATCACTGTCGGCGAAAACGCTGCCCTGATCGGGCAAGCAGCAGCCCTGGATGGGATGAGTTCCCGGAGAGTGACCAACACGCGCAGCTACAACGAGGCCGCAGCGGAACTCGAAAAAATTATGAACCGCGGGGATGTGGTTCTTTTTAAGGGCTCGCGCTGGTTTCGTCTGGAACGCATTGCCAAGGATCTGGTGGGCTCCATCGGTTCCACGCGACTGCTGGTCAACCTGGACGCAATTGCCGCCAATATAAAGACAATCCGTGGGATAGTCGGCGACGAAGTCTCAATCATGCCGGTGGTGAAGAGTTTCGGTTATGGCAATGATTCTATAAGGACATCCAAGGTGGCGCTGGATAACGGCGTGACCTACCTTGCAGTGGCCTTCCCGGACGAAGGCGCCACGCTGCGGGAAAACCGGATCGACGCTCCCATCCTTGTATTCAACGTTCTTCCCGAGGAAGTGGATAAGATCGTCAGGTACCGCCTGAGTTCCGTGGTGGCTTCTCTGGAGGTGGCCCATGCCCTGGATCGGGTTGCAGCCCGTGGCCGGAAGATCCCGGTTCATGTCAAGATCGACACGGGAATGGGAAGGTCCGGAGTGTGGGTCCATGACGCAGTCCCCTTCATTGAACAAGTGCTGTGTATGAGGAATCTGGACGTAGAAGGGATCATGACCCATTTCGCGAGCGCGGACGACCCTCGTGATGATACCTACACCCTAGGGCAGATCAGTTCGTTTCAGTCCCTAGTGGACGAGTTGAAACGGCTGGGGCACACCTTCAAGTACGTGCATGCAGGGAACACAGCCGCGGCCGTGAGGTTTCCTCAGACTCATTTCAATATGGTCAGACCCGGCCTGGGAATTTATGGCCTGTATCCTTCCGAGGCTGTACGCTCGATGGTGAGGCTCGAGCAGGTAATCACCTTTTCCACCAAGATCGCCCAGATCAAGGAGCATCCGGCCGGCCGGTGCATCTCGTATAATCGGCGATTCGTAACTCCCGGGCCGTGCCGTATAGCCACACTTCATGTGGGGTATAACGATGGTTACCCCCGCTTTCAATCAAATGTGGGGCAGGTTCTCGTCAGAGGGCGCAGAGTGCCCGTGGTGGGGACAGTGTGCATGGATGCCACCATGATTGATGTCACTGATGTTCCGGAAGCCAAAGTGGGCGACGAAGCGGTCCTCATCGGGCGTCAGGGCGATGAGGAGATCCTCGCGGACGACATAGCGGCCAACGGCGGCACGATAAATTACGAGATAATTTGTAAGATTTCGCCCCGCGTTACACGTATTTTTGTGCAGAGTTAAGCATCGGTTCAGAAATATTCGTACGGCAAACGACAGGGCAGTTCAAAATCTACCTTCCCGTCGGACCTGCGGTCAAGCTGGAATCAGAGTAGATGCCCTCGGAACCCCTCCACCGGGCCGGGCAATTACTATCTTGCTGGCACATGTTTCTGTGGAGTTCTCTGGCGAACTCCTTGAGTCTTTTGCTGAATGGCAGCGTCACTGTGAAAATCTCCTTAAATCCCCCCTTAGAAAACGGGGGCTTTGATCGTCTCTCACCCGTCTACACTGCCCACAACGGCGGCGACTGATTTTGAGTTGAAAGGCTTATGAAGCGATTCCCTCCTTTTCCAAAGGGAGGCAGGGGGATTTTAGAGTCCCCTTCCCAGCCTACCCTAACTCTCGTCCTTGCTTAGCAGCATCTCCATCATCTTTGACCCGTCCTCTACCAAGAGGCCAGAGGAATCGGCAGCCTCTTCCGAATAGCCCGCAGCCGCGTCGCTCCCGGAGCGACCCCATTGTCGCGAGTCAAGCAGAATGAACGGGACCGGATCAGAAGAATGGGTCTTGGTTACAATGGGAGTGCGATGATCAGGCATCAGAAGGATGCGCCACCTGGGGAACTCTTCGAGCCCCGCCAATATGGCCCCGACGACCTTTTCGTCGAAATCCTCTATAGCCTTGATCTTCAGATCCAGTTGGCCGGAATGCGAAGTTTCGTCCGGAGCTTCGACGTGGATAAATACGAAATCTTTCTCCTTGAGAGAATCCAGGGCGCCTTGGACCTTTCCCTGGTAATTGGTGTCAATGTAGCCGGTGGCGCCGGGAACTTCAACAATCTCGAGACCGGCATATTTGCCTATGCCGCGCACGAGGTCCACAGCGGCTACGACAGAGCCTGTTATGCCGAACCTATCTCTGAGGGTTAGAATTCGAGGAGCTTTCCCTTGCCCCCACGGCCAGACAGAATTGGCCGGCCCCTGGCAACGCTTGATTCTTCGCTCATTGACAGGATGACCGTCAAGGAGCTTCCAGGACTTCGTGATGAGGCGAAGCAACACATCGGCACCTTCGCCTCTGGGGAGCCTTAAGGCAAGCGCCTCTCCTGGGAACGCGTGCGGGGCATGTGTTACACAACCATCCGGTCCATCGGGCCAGATAAGCAGATTCCTGTAAGAGACACCAGGCATCACGGTCATCCCCATGTACTCTATCTCGGGGGCTAGTGAAGCTATTATCTCATGTGCTTCGGCGGTAGAAATGTGGTCCGCGCTGTGGTCGGCCATGACAGTGTAATTTCGGTCCAAGGTTACAAGGTTGAGCCGAAAGGCTACCTCGTTCTCACGGAGGCTAACACCCATCGAGGCTGCCTCAAAAGGGGCCCGGCCGGTATAGACTTCGGACGGGGAGTAACCCATGATCGCAAGATTTGCCACGTCGCTACCCGGTTCCATCCCCTCCGGCACTGTGCGGGCAAGGCCGATAGTCCCTGCGGACGCCATCTTATCCATCCAGGGCGTCTTTGCGGCTTTCAACGGAGTTTGGCCACCCAATTCAGGGACAGGCCAATCGGCCATTCCATCAGGAACAAGAATTAAGTATTTTGTTTCAGAATCCGAGGACATTCAACACCTTCTTCATATCGGGTTCGCAGGTTACCGGCTCAGCAGATACTTTGATAGCGTTATCAGGGTCCTTGAGCCCGTGCCCGGTAAGTGTACAAACAATTCTGTCTCCCTTACTGAAAAGCCCTTCCTTGCTCTTCTTTATCACCCCTGCAATGGAAGCGGCCGAGGCCGGTTCGCAGAACACCCCGGCCGTTGAAGCCACCATCTTATAAGCCTCAATGATCTCGTCATCGCTGATCATGTCTATCAGGCCTCCCGACTCGTCACGAGCGGCTTCGGCAGTCTTCCACGACGCCGGGTTCCCAATGCGGATGGCGGTTGCAATGGTTTCAGGATTCTCAATCACATGGCCTCTCACTATCGGGGCAGCCCCCTCAGCCTGGAACCCAATCATCTTCGGGAGTGATTTTATCTTTCCCACATCCTTATAGAGCTTGTAGCCAGCCCAATTGGCACTTATGTTGCCGGCATTTCCCACAGGAAGCGCATGATACTCGGGAGCTTCGCCGAGGACATCGCAAATTTCGAAGGCTTGAGATTTCTGCCCTTCGATGCGATGGGGATTGATGGAATTGACCAGAGTCAGCGGGTAATTCTCTGAGATCTCCCGTACCACCTGCAATGCTTGGTCAAAGTTGCCGAGAATCTTGATGACGGTGGCCCCGTGTATCATCGCCTGAGCAAGCTTTCCCAGGGCGATCTTTCCTTCCGGAATCACTACGAAGGTCTTCAGTCCGGCACGGGCCCCGTAAGCTGCGGCAGAGGCAGAGGTGTTCCCGGTGGAGGCGCAGATTATCGACTTCGCTCCTGCCTCGACAGCACGGGAAACCGCCATGGTCATGCCCCGGTCCTTGAAAGAGCAGGATGGATTCAGCCCCTCGTACTTGAGGAAAAGCGCAATATCCGGATTGATCTTTGCGGCCAACCTGGGTGCGGGAATCAGCGGAGTGTTCCCCTCCAGCATCGTAATAACGTGGTCCTGGTTGCCAAAGTGATAGAATTCCGGGTAATGCCTAATAATTCCTTTCCACATGTTTATGCTCCCTTGGTTGCGTCATTTGGCCGCTAGGCCGGCATCAGGCAAGGTTTTCGTCTTCAATCCGCATTATCATCAAAGGACCTTCGACCACGTCCAGTTGTCCGATCTTGCTGCACGCATCCTGAATATCCGCTTCCCGGGCAAGATGCGTAAGAAACACCACAGGCACGGTTCCTGAACTGTCCCGGCGTTTCTGCACCACTGAATGGATGCTGATATGATGATCGGCCATGATCCCCGAAATCTTTGATAGGACACCCGGGCGGTCCATGGCCTGTATCCGCAGGTAGTAGCTCGTCACGATCTCCTTCATATCCATCACGCGACCGGCTGATTTCCAATTCTCGGGATACCCCAGAGGCGGCACGCGACCAGCCTCACCGCGGATGATATTCCGCGCGGTCTCTATCACGTCCCCGACCACGGCTGACGCGGTTGGCCCCATTCCGGCCCCACGTCCGTAAAAGAGCTGCTCCCCGACCATGTCGCCTCGAAGATATATACCGTTGAAAACCCCATCTACCCGTGCGAGCGGATGATGTTCCGGGAGCATAGTCGGGTGCAGACGAGCTTCCACGACGTCTCCATGACTGATTATAACGGCCAACAGCTTTATTTTGTAGGCGAATTCCCTCGCCATGATCACATCGAAGGGCTCGATCCTGCGGATACCCTCCACATAGATGCTCTTGACCGGAAGACGAATCCCGTGAGTGAGGCTCAGGACCAGAACCAGCTTATGAGCCGCATCGATTCCATCCACATCGAGGCTGGGATCGGCCTCGGCGTACCCAAGCTCCTGTGCTTGCCGCAGCACTTCGTCAAACGAGATACCGGGATTCTCACTCATGGCGGTCAGGATGAAGTTGCAGGTACCGTTGAGTATGGCAAGGACCTTTTCGAACCGGTTGGCAACCAGTCCTTCCCGGAGGGACCGGAGGATGGGGATTCCACCTGCCACTGCGGCCTCAAAGGCTATGTCCACGCGGGCTTCGTGGGCCGCACGAAATATCTCTGGTCCGTGTTCCGCCAAAAGGGCTTTGTTGGCCGTTACCACTTGTTTCCCGTTACGAAATGCCTCCAATATAAAGCTCTTGGCCGGTTCATATCCACCTATCGATTCCACCACTATGGAGATGTCAGGGTCTTCGAGGATTTCCCGCGCGTCGGTCGTGAGCAACGCAGGATCAACCGGCACCCCTCTGTCGGATACGATATCTATATCCGCTATTCGCTTGAGGCGAACGGGCAAGCCTACGCGAGCTTCCAGAATGTCCTTATTTTGCTGAAGGATCTTTACGACACCTGAACCCACAGTGCCGAATCCTATCAGTCCGATGGAGATTTCACGCATACGCTGTCCTCATAAAGCCGAAGACTGAGAGGGATCTGATGCGACACGAGTCGGCTCTAGGGAGCAGAAGGCTCTCTCCAGATGGGGCACGCATCGAGAACGGAACCGGCTCGCCCCTTTTCTGATGTGGGAGAACAACAAGCTCCGTGCATCATAGGCATTAACTCAAAGTTTTGCCGCGATCCGGCAAGGCCACCTCACCCTGCCTTCTCCCTCCAGGGGAGAGGGTTTCCTCATCCTCCCCTCGACCGGGATGAGATGAGGGAAGGGTGATAACTATATGACATTAATGAATTTGTTCCGTTATGTTAGCGCCTATGTCCTGCCCAGTTTCTTCTGTCGCCGTATATTGGTCTTGTTTGTCTAGAATCCGTCCAGGATCAGACTGCTGCAGAACGCGCGTCGGACTCGGCGGCTTCTCCGATAGAGTGTTCCTGGGCCATGAAGTGTCTGATACCGCGAATTGCCTGATTGATTCGCATCCTGTTTTCAACCAAGGCGAACCTTACGTACTCATCCCCAAACGGCCCAAACCCGATCCCCGGACTCACAGCAACCTTGGCCTGTTCCGCGACAAGCTTGGAAAACTCAAGTGAGCCCATGGCCCTGAATTGTTCAGGTATCTTCGCCCAAACGAACATTGTCCCTTTTGGGGGTGTCACTTCCCAGCCGCAATCGTTCAGACCCGAACACAGAGCGTCCCGCCGATCCTTATACTCAGCCACGATCTCTCCGACACATTCCTGTGTCTCATTGAGCGCTATGATAGACGCGATCTGAATCGGCTGGAACATTCCATAATCAATGTAGCTCTTCAATCGCCTGAGCGCCTCTATCATTTGGGGGTTACCCGCTGCGCACCCGACACGCCACCCGGCCATGGCATAGCTCTTGGACATGGAGAAGATCTCCACGCCCACCTCCTTGGCGCCGGGGACCGCGAGGAAGCTCGGGGCCCTGTATCCGTCGAAAGTGAGGTCAGCATAAGCGAAGTCGTGTATCACCATGATCTTGTATTCATGGGCAAACTCGACAATTCTCTTGAAAAAGTCCTGGTCCACAACCATCGTAGTCGGGTTGTGGGGGAACGAAATGATCAGCATCTTGGGTAACGGCCAGGTCAAGCGGGCCGCTGCCTTGAGGTCCTCGTAGAAATCACTGTCGGGCCG
>Ga0209039_10002168_pt1 | contig 17043 bp, 10 predicted proteins | sample BogFormECP12_OM1_FD_188238 | JGI IMG/M metagenome (GOLD analysis project Ga0209039, IMG submission 188238) | Bog forest soil microbial communities from Calvert Island, British Columbia, Canada - ECP12_OM1 (SPAdes) (version 2) | ecosystem: Environmental > Aquatic > Freshwater > Wetlands > Bog ... | reverse complement strand
GGTCCATTCTTATCTCTTCTGTTATTTTATCCCCGGATGAACAAGCTTTGTAAGATACTAGATTTTAATTCGTCAATTTTACTATATAATTTTTAAAAAAAATCTATTTCATATATATGAGTAAATATGTCAATTGTTACTATATCGATTTTGCTTATATAGATTGTACAGTAAGTCCTTAATGCTATAATTCGCCTTACGGGGGAGTACAATCATTATATCGTTTAGAGTAAAAAATTATCGTGACCATTTTCCCGATCGCTTCGATGTTGTCTTTTTTAAAAGAATTCTTATGGAGGGTATATGATGAAAAAGATATTTTTGTCGGCGATACTACTGTCGGCCTTTCTTATTGCAGCGATTATTTTTATAATATCTCCGGCATTAGCCGATACACCGTCAATTGCAATAGTATATGCCGATAACGTTACTGCCGGGCCGATCATCCTTCATTATACTATAAATGATACCGGTACCGGCCATGCCATCCTGGAAATCTTGGGCTCAGATAATCGGACCGTAAGGGCAATAGATTGTGGTGAAAGGTCCAATGGTCCTTATTCGTTCCTATGGGATGGTAAAGACAATAATGGCACGATGGTCCAAGCAGGGAATTATACGGTCAAGATCGTTTATTCACCCGACGATTATTCTGCGAGCGCGAAATGGGGTAGCGCCGGAACAGGTATGAGCCAGTTTATGCGGCCATCGGGTCTCGCGGTCGATAGCGAGGGCGACATTTATGTGGCGGAATATGATAATGATCGGATACAAAAGTTTGATGCGTCGGGCAGGTTTCTAACAGCGTGGGGAAGCAAGGGCGACGGGGATGGCCAATTCGATTATCCCGCAGGCATCGCGGTCGACGGGCTGGGCGACGTCTATGTCGTGGATTATGGTAACTCCCGCGTAGAAATGTTCACATCCGATGGCGATTACCTAACTCAATGGGGTAGCCAGGGATCCGGGGATGGCCAGTTCAACATGCCCCATGGTATAGCAGTCGACCGGAATGATAACGTTTATGTCGCGGATATGGGCAACCACCGCATCCAAAAATTCAGCGCGACCGGCAAATACCTTGGCGGCTGGGGCTCAAAGGGCAGAGGTAACGGTCTTTTTATCAACCCTATAGGCGTAGCAGCATCTAACGATGGAACCATATACGTTACCGACCCAGGCACTAACCGGATACAGAGATTTACCAATGATGGTAGTTTCTTAGGCGGATGGGGAATTACCGGCAGCGGCCCTGGCCAGCTTAACGGCGCAAGCAGCTTAGCCGTAGATAATGCAGGCTATATATACGTTTCAGATATAGGAAACCATCAGGTACAAAAATTTAATACCAATGGGACCCCGGACGAGTCCATCAAGATCGATGGCGACAGCACAGGCTCATTGTCAAACCCGAGTGGGATAGCAGTAGGTAGTTCAGGAACGCTCTATGTTACAGATATCTCAAACGATGACTTACAAAAATTTACGTATGATCCGGGACGCGAGAATACTTTAATCGAGAATTCTACGAACCTCGCGCTTACAACAAATCAAATCGTATCCGCGATGGCATATGGTTCGAGTTTACAATATGTCGGGCCAGTAACGACCGTTAGCTTATCAGGTACCGCAGGCAATAATAGCTGGTACCGGTCGAACGTAACCGCCACGCTGACCGCATATGACAACAGCGGCAGCGGGATCAAGCTAACAAATTATAGTTTCGATAATAAAACATGGAACACTTACACGGCCCCATTCAATATTAATAATGAAGGCACTACGACAATCAATTATTATTCGGTCGATAATCAGAGTAACATGGAGCCTGTCAAAACCACGAACGTGAGGATAGACAGAACCCCACCCGTCGTCCAAGGTTATGCGACCACCGACCCGCTGGTCGACGGATGGTATAAAGGTATCGTGACAGTCCATTTTATCGCCAACGATTCGCTATCCGGAGTCATCAGCCTGACCCCGGACCAGACTATATCTACTGACGGGCCCGGCCAGGTAGTGGAAGGCACTGCCACCGACCTGGCGGGGAACGTGGGGAAAGCGGACGTGATCCTGAATATCGATAATACGCCTCCTCTGACCATGTGCTTACTCAATGGCACAGCAGGAAACGGATGGTACAGGTCGGACGTACAGGTAAACTTTAGCGCTACCGATGGCGACGGCAGCGGCGTTAAGAAGACGGAATATAGCCTCGATGGAAGTATTTGGAAACCTGCAACCCCATTCATCATTAATAAAGAAGGGAGCACTACGGTCTATTATCGATCCACGGACGAAGTAGGCAACGTGGAAATCGCGGGGTCGACCCTGGTGATGATCGATAAAACACCGCCTACCATTACCGGAGCACCCCTGACACAGCCCGTTAACGGCTGGTATACAAATAATGTGGTGGTCCATTTCACTGCCACAGACGCATACTCGGGCGTATCAAGCGTGACGCCCGACCAGACCCTGACAGCGGATGGCGCTTACCAGTCGGTAATCGGCACTGCAACGGATAACGCGGGTAATACCGCAAGCACCATAGTGAGTGGCATCAACATTGATAGTAATCCGCCGGTCACGACCTGCAGCCTCTCGGGCGATGGAGGAGGAACAGGCGATAATACCTGGTATAGGACCAACGTTTCAGTAACATTGTCAGCAAGCGATGCAGGGAGCGGCGTGAGATATACAATGTATAGCCTGGACGATATAAACTGGCAGGAATACCACCCCTTCACCATCTCTAATGAAGGAATTACGCAGATATACTATTATTCAGTAGATAACGTAGGCTTTAGTGAAATACCGAAAACTTGCTATATCAGGATCGATAAGACGGCCCCGGTGATCAAAGGAATGATCATCACGCAGCCGAATGCGGACGGATGGTACACGGATACAGTGATCGTGCACTTTATCGCCACCGATGACAGTTCCGGTATTGGCAGCGTCACCCCCGATATTTACCTGGCAAGCGACGGCCCGAACCAATCAGTCACCGGCTATGCATCGGATATGGCGGGTAATACGGCCAGCGTTACGATAAGCGGCATCAACATCGACATGAAACCGCCGGTGACCATGTGCACCCTTAACGCAACGCCTGACTCTGACGGCTGGTTTAACGGGGATGTCACGGCAAACCTTTCGGCATCGGATAATGCCGGTGACGGCACGAACATCACAATGTTCAGCCTCGGTGGCTCCAAATGGCAGGTATATCAGAGCCCCATCATTATCAATAAAGAGGGTAATAACGTGCTCTATTACTACTCGACGGATAAGGAAGATAATGTCGAGCCTATGGACGCACAAAACATCAAGATAGATAAGACGCCTCCGGACATTAACTACATAATATTCGGAGGCAACACCGTCAATGGAATATATACGCAAAACGTGACGGTACACTTCATCGCCTCGGACAGCGTGTCGGGCATCAAGAACATAACGCAGGATATAATATTGACGAACGATTGTACAGGACAGGTCGTCAATGGCACCGCCACGGACCTGGCAGGCAACAGCGTATTTGTTAGCACCCAGCCCATAAGCATCGACAGGACACCTCCGGTCACTACCTGTACCCTGTATGGCACCATGGGCAATAATGGGTGGTATACATCGCCGGTTAGTGTCATACTTAGCGCAACGGACGGAAACAACGGCACTGGCGTTAAAATGATACAGTATAGCCTGGATAACATCACATGGTCCCCTTATACCTCGCTGACGATAGGGGCCAATGGCAATCATATGATATACTACCGCTCGATAGACGAGGTAAATAACACAGAAGCCATAAAAACGATATCATTTAAAATCGACACAATAGCTCCTTACATCACAGGAATTATAATGACAAAGGCCTCGCCATATGGCTGGTATAATTCCAGCGTGACCGTACACTTCAACGCATCTGACCTCACCTCCGGCGTGGCCTCGGTATCGCCGGATCAGACCCTGTCCAACGACGGGATAAACCAGGTGGTCGAAGGCAATGCCACGGATAAAGCCGGTAATACGGCAACATATGACGTTTCCAATATAAACATCGACAGGCAAATACCTAACACTACATGCATGATAAGCGGTACACAGGGCAACTCTGGGTGGTATATATCCAACGTCAACGTGAACCTCTCTGCAGTCGACCTGCCCGGCGCCATACTGGCAACACACCACAGCATCGATAATGTGAACTGGTACGACTCGACACTGTTCGCCGTGCCCAACGAGGGCAATACGACGATCTACTACTATTCCGTGGATAGGGCCAATAACACTGAGCCAGTGAAGAGCATTAGCTTCAAGATCGACATGACGCCACCTTACGTCGTCTGTAATATTAACGGGACCATGGGCGCGAACGGCTACTATAGGTCCGCTGTATCGGTGTCTTTCACCGCCACCGATAGTGGCTCTTCCGGACTGGCGAGCGCGCAGTACAGCCTCGATGGCACGAGCTGGAAGAATCTTGAAAACTTCTCAATATCGAATGATGGCTCCTATAACATACGATATCGGGCTAACGACACTGCCGGTAATGCCATGGCGGATTCAAGGCTGATCGTCATTAACCAAAACGCTCCTGTGGTAAATGATACGGCGCCTGCGATCAACGCAGAAGGAATGTACGTCGATGGCACGATCACAGCGGGGTTTAATGAGCCAATGGACCCGTCGACCATCAACAATAGCACATTCACATTAATGACCATCGATGGCAACCCTGTAAATGGAACGGTCCGTTATGTACAAAATGGTACCCAGAGTGGCATAGCGACATTCCAGCCAGCGAATAATCTTGAACCTGCTACTATGTATACAGCTTCCGTATCGACCGGTGTAAAAAGCCTTGCCGGGAATAGCCTGGCGGAACCATATACATGGAGCTTTACCACAGGCAATATGGCCGGGAATGGCGGTAATACGACGGTGCTTTCGACCCCGATCCCGTCTCCGACCGTTGTGCCGTCGCCCACTTCCGAAAATCCAGGTATCCTCAATAGGATACCCCTGGTAGCGGTCATTATTGGCATTATTGCCGTAGGCGTAATCGCCATCTTTTACTTCTGGAGAATAAGGAAATGAGGGAAAAATATAGCGAAGGCGTTTCCGTGATCATCGCAACGCTAGTCCTCATTGTAGTAGCAGTGATCGGGGCAATATCCGTTGCATACATCATGGGAGCGTTCTCGACGAACGTATCGAAACAGATCAATCCCCCTCAAGCCACGACCACCGGCCCTGGTAATCAGATATTGATCACTGACTCGCCTCTTTCGCGGGATATAGACCAGCAACTGGCCAGCCAGTATATGGCCGGCCATAGAGGAGTAGATATTATTACCAAGGATTGCCCGGATGACGAGGCGGCCATTATGGCATTAAACCAGAATATAACGGATATTGCAGTCCTGTCCCAAACGCCTGGGCCCGTGTTACTTTTCGAATATCCGAATCTTCAGGCCCGGATTATCGGCGGAAGGGCGATTGTAATAATCGCTAATGTAAACCTTAATATTTCGTCTTTGAGCCAATCGGATCTTTCCAATGTATATAGTAATACCAAAAAAAGCGTACCTGCCAATTTAACTGGGTTGACTACGGCCATAAGGAATAACGATGGCAAAGGGAGCGAGATGATCTTTGCCGGATGGCTGACCGACGGGGCCGCATCCAGCCTGGATGATTATATGGCGACGCCCACAGGTGTCTCCGGCTATACCGCGAGCAGCGAGTCGGATGTCCTTGCAAAAGTTTCTAGCACGCCTGGGGCAATTGGCTTTATCGACTGGGGTTATGTAGCCAATAATAATCCGTCCACCAGCCATATTAAAGTGATACCCATTATCAATAAAAATAATTTAGAAGTCCAGACGCCTGATGTAAATGGGATCAAGAATGAGCTCGTTAATATGAATAATAATTACTACGACGACGGGTTGATCTCCCAGCTATATTATACGACCAATGCTAACGGCCAATCTGGCTCCCCAGCCAGCGATTATATCAATTGGGCAAGGTCATCTGAAGGATCATCGCAGATGGATATTTTAGGAATGTATGGCGCAGTTGACCTGGGCATCACATAATTATCAAGCAAATTTTTCTGAATCCAACCCTGAAATAAAAAAGACGACGAAGGTTATAGGGAAATAAAATTTCAAGAAAGAATATAAGATGATGGACTTATGACTCACATTTTTCCAGATTCTCTTTCATGACCCATATATCGTACATGATGCCGGATTGTTCTATGTCATATTTTTTGGCCAGCGTATTAACATTGTTTAAATAATCTATGGACCCGCTATAAAAAGTGGTTTGCGATAGCTCGATTATCTGTTTTTCATAATCCCGGTCATCGACGGATAGCTTATGCTCGTGTAACCTGGGTTTTATGATAAAGGAATCTTTTTTCTCGGATTTTTTATCCTGCTTCTCCAGGCGACGTGCCATTAAGAACGGGGCGATATCGGAGCTTAAAAGCCTGATGGAAAGCCCTAAGATGATCGAGCCGGCGATGATGGCCAAAGAAGTTATCGTATAATTATTAACGCTTTCGTTCGTATTAGTCATGATGTTTAATGTCCCGTCATACAATCCTATCAGGGCAAACCCCAATAAAGGCGAATACAATACGGGCAGCCAATTACTTTTTTTATCATACGCCAGGATAATAACAATACAGTTTAAGATCATTAATAAAGAAAAATAAACGAAATTATTCTGGCTTATGGACATACTCAGAATATATGCGAGGGAGTCAAAATTGAGGGTAAATATGGCGTTAATTATATAATTAAAGTCAATGATTCCCATGGACCGGATATGTATGGCCGTATAAGTATCGAATATAAAGTAAAATATGATGTCAAGTAAAATTAACGTTATCAATATTGGATTCCTTATTATCATTTCCAAATAGTTCGTTAAAGCCAGGATGATCTTTTTGTAATAGGCCGAATACCGGGATAATTTTAAGATGTTATTGACCGCTATCATTGACCCTATAAATATACAAACGGCGATGATCAAGAGAGAAAGTCCGTTACTAACGGTTATCCCTTTTACGAATGAGAGTATATTTAATAAACCGTCGTATATGCCAGAAAAGCCGATCCCGATAAATTCCCCATAGAATATCGGCAATATCAAGGGGTAAAATTTGTTAAAAACGAAGGCAAGCAGGATAGACAGGAATATAAAGGCGAGATTGATCGTGACGAATGAGCCCTGGCCGCCATAGGAGCCAAGAACCTTTATGGCATCTCCGAGGTTATAATTATTTAAGTTTATTAAATAATAAAAAATTCTATTAAAATCTATGTTGCCATGGGTTTTTTCTAAAATCAACGAAGAGGTATTAAATAATCCGAAAATAATGAAATCTAATATGATAATAAGTGATAATTTTTTATCCAGATATTTCCCTGTGAGCGAGACCCTAAAGTCTCTTTGTACGTTAGCTTGAACTTTCCGATCCGTTCATATGCCCCCATATGATTTTTACAGTTATTTACAATTTAGGGATGTGCTATAAATATCTTTACAATATTTTTTTCATAGAAGAATATTAAAATGTATAAAAATACTTTTTAAAAGGGTTCAAGGTCTAAAATATATATAACCATATAGATAGGTAAAAGAATTAAATAATTTACCGCAGGTCGGTAAAATAAGTGTCTTTTACATTCATCCGGTTATTTTTTATTTTTTTCCAGATCCCGGACATTATTAACATAGCCGCAAAGCCTGCAATAGACGGTACCGTCAGGCTGTATTTTTACATCGTTCTTACATTTAGGGCATTTGATCATGGCAGTATTATCCATTAAAAAATCCCTTCGATATTAATAATAAAAAATATTCGCCATTATATAATCTTTACCTGAATAGAATATAGGGCCGGATGTAGTTAAAATAGATTTATCGATAAATAAGCTCCTGAGTTCGACAAATGTAGACTACGGATTATTTGTTCATATAGAGTTTACATGCCAATCGTTTTCTAGTCGATAGCGAAATAATATTTTGCAAAGTAAGCATTAGTTATACAAACTATATACCCCTACGTAATCTCAATAGTAAATTTTTTAGTAATACTTCATAGAAATCTTCCCAGGTGTCGAGCAAAAGCCGGGATAGAAAGAATTTTCTTCTGGCCTCATATGCCAGTCTGCTCATTGCAGTATCACTTTTGGTAATTTTAAGCTTACAGGCGGCGACGGCAGAATCAATTACTTTTACTTCCACTGGCACGAACGGCTCGATGTCAAACTCGAGCACAATGTCTCAGGCAATACAATACGATGGCTTTATTTTCGGATACGTGCTGGACATAAAGGGTAACGGAGTACCACAATCCTTCGTTACCCTATATAAAAACGGAATTCTCGTACCGGCTGATCCGATATTTTCCGGGAATGGTACCGATAGCCCTATGGGCGAATATCAATTTTCCGGGCTAGGGCCGGGTAATTACTCGATAATGGCCGAGATAGCCGATGCGATGCAATTTTATAACGGCACGGCGTCCTACCACCTGGATATCAACGAGAGCAAGGCACTTAACGTAACCATAAATGGTTTTGTATTTAAGCCCCGGCTCGAGCCTACGCCTGCACCAACGGCAGAGGCACAGCCAACGGCAATACCGACAACGCAGCCAATGATCGCACCAGCCCACGCGACGAATAACGGCCCTAACATACCGGGCTATGTCTATGTAGCCGTGCCGATGACGGCGACGGGCATAGGCGCTTTCATATGGGTAGGGCGGCGGCCCGGTAAAAAAAATGTGCCTGTTAAAAAAAGCACATATATGGAAGCTACGACATATCAGAGAGCGTGGACGACAAATCTGGGTCCATCGACAACCCCTAGAAACTTGCCCATGTTAAACACTTCGCCGCTATTCCGGGGTAATCCCGGCTACAGGCAAGACGTCGAGGACTTGAATTACGAAAGTGTGATGAACGACTATACCGATATCGCGGTCATCAATAGGGTGAACAGGCTGGCAAAAAAATATTCGGTAGACCAGGTCACCATATTTCAGGACATGAGATCAACGAGATATAAAAGATATTAGCAGGCGGCGTCTCCATTATCGGCGCCTTGACAGTCGCATATATTCTAGGGGCGTTCTCGACGAACGTATCCAAACAGATAACCAATCCGGGATCGCCCACTGCTTCAACGAGCTCTACTCCAAATATAATAATAGGGGACGAAGCCCTCACTTACCCCATTGATCAGCAATTAATAGGTCAATATATGGCTAACCATGGGGGGATCGTCATCAATGACGAGAATAACGATGAGGAGGCGAATATCGTTGCCTTAGGAAAGAACATTACGGACATAGTCGCATTGCCCCATGCGCCGGCTCCGTCGATATTATTCATGTATCCTGATCTAAGATCATATCTCATCGGTGGCAGGGCCATCGTCGTCATTGCTAATACCAACCTTAACATATCCTCTTTAAGCCAGTCCGATCTTTCCATGGTCTATAGCCAGACTTAAAAAAGCATACCATCAAACCTATTCGGGCTTACGACGATCGTTCGGAATAACGATGGAAACGGGAGTGAGACGATCTTTGCGCAATGGCTGACAGACGGCGCGGCCTCCAGCCTGGACGGCTATACCGTAGCGCCCGCGGGCGTCAACAATTATACGGCAAGCAGCGAGTCCGATGTCCTTACAAAAGTTTCCAGCACGCCCGGGGCTATAGGCTTTATCGACTGGGGCTACGTGGCCAATAATAACCCTTTCAGTAGCTATGTTAAAGTCATACCGATCGTCAATAAAAATAATTTAGAAGTCCAAACGCCAAACGTAAATGGGATCAAAAACGAGCTCATCGATATGAATAATGACTACTATGACGACGGGTTGATATCATAGCTATATTATACGACCAATGCCTACGGCCAATCTGGCTCGCCAGCCAGCGATTATATCAAATGGGCAAGGTCATCTGAAGGGTCGGCCCAGATGGATAATATGGGAATGTATGGCGCAGCGGACCTTGACATCGTTAATATATAAACCGATAGTTCCTGAATCACCATGTTATTGATGAATTGTTACAAGTTGTCATGGAGAGCTTGAAAAGTCAATTTTTTAAAGCTATTGGGCTATAATAATGCCATAGAATGGCGACGATTTTCCTTTAACTGTATTAAGTGGAAGGCTTATTTGTCGCTTATTATTAAAATTATCTTTGATGTTTTCTATATCAAATAATTGGCTGTCGTTTCCATAATATAGATGATATTCGTCGCCATTTTGATCCCATCTGGCCATCATGTTCATTTCTTTGATCGCATATTCATCGCCATCCCAATAGGTTTGATTCAGCCTGATCGTGCAATTACCATCATTCGTAAAAATAAACGTCCCATCCGTTTGAATATCGGTTGAGCTATCAATGTATTGTATCGACCCCTTCCATGTGCCGACAATTGGCGAAGCTAAGGGATTGATTTTGAATATCGCCAATAGGAAAATTATCAAAGGGATAACTAATAGTATGAATAAAATAATACCAATTAGCTTTATCTTCCCATCTAAGTTTGTCATGTACCATGCGACCGTAGCATGAACGATATTACTAGATATGTTTTATAGTACATAGTATTTAATGTTTTTATACATAGTCTATAATAGTTTATTAAAAAATACTTATTTTAATATGGCTATGAGCAGATAGATAAAAAAAGAATTTAGTGAGAGACCCGTTTACTATTTATAATCCATCGTTCGATTGATTCTCATACGCCATGGTCAGCCATTAAAGCAGAGTAGCCGATTTTCGGCTATTGACTTAATACCGATAATAGAAAGACGAGAAATGATGACAAGCAGAGCCGTCTCCAGACTACCTTTGAACGGGTAAAGCCTCACGGCTACAAGCTTTCGCTTTAAACGCCGGAATACGAAGAAACCCTTAAAAAATTAGTTGAAGAGTACTGTGGGGGCCATAGCTCTCAAACGTATATCCAAAAAGTCAACGCGATTGCCGCCCAGTATCACATCGACCAATCCAGGATAATGTATGATATTTGAACCATGTCCCAAGAGCCAGAACTTGTGGGGGAAAATTAGTAGCAAAATCTTTGTTTTATTAGCTATAGAAAACCTTATATTATTTTTTTCTATATAGTAAATTTTCTTATATTTATGTCAATGTATACTATGTGAATAAGCTTTTTTTAAGTATGGGATTACTAATCAACATACAAGAAGCGACCGTTTGTCAAATAAACCTTAATTAAGACGATTTGTCGCCTTTAATTGGGAAACAATCGTTATCTTGTATAAATTAAACTATTAAGGTCTCTTTCCTACTTTCTAAGCAGATTGCGGGAAATAGGCATGTTGAAACTTTAAACAAATGAGGGAAAAATTAAATGAAAGCAACTAGATTCTTTATTAATGATGAGGGTGTTTCACCCATCATCGCAACTCTTGTCCTTATAGTGGTCGCCATCATCGGCGCTGCCGCGGTAGGCCTTATAATGTCGAATTTTTCATCCAGCGTATCGAACCAGGCTAATGCCGGGAACACCGCCTCACAATCGAGCACCACACTCACCGTGGCTGGCTCTGGCGGCATGCAACCGACCATCTATCAGATCGCCCAATGGTACAATACGAATACTACGGGCGTTAAGGCGGACGTCATCGGAGGCAATACCGGAGTCAGTGACACTGGGGTTGGATTCATGTCTGTTGAGAAGGAGATCGCTGATATCGGCATGGTTAACGAGGGTCCTGACGCTGTTAACTATGTTGCCCAGCTCTCCACCTACCCCAACCTCAAATCATACCAGGTCGGAGCTAGTGGCGTCGTGTTCGTCGCGGGCGCCCCGTTTGGCTCTACTCCCTATACGATGATTACCAAGGCCGACTTAACATACTTATATGCTAATGGTATTCCATCTGGCAACACTTGGACCGACTCTCTTGGCAACGTCTGGGCGGGAGTCGTCGGCCGAAGTGATATTGCAGCCCCTATGGATATCGGCATGTCCTACCTCGGCTTAAACTCTAATACTGTTAAAGCAAACCCCAATGTAATTGGCGAGCCAGGCGCGGGCCCCGTGGCCCAAATGGTCGGGACAAACATAGAGTATATCGGTGTTATGAACGTCGAGGACATATCGTCCTATAATAATATTGTTATTCTGGCTATTGACGATCAGGCCAACTCGAAGATCTACACGCCCACAACCACGAGCAACAGATTAGCAGTAGATAATGTCATCAGCGAGACCAAGAACAACGGTAACACATGGCCGACAGGTCTCATCAGGCCGTTGAACCTTGTCACAAACGGACCGGCATCAAGCCTTGATCGGAGTTTCATCCAGTATTGCCAGTCGCCGACTGCTGCTAACCAGGACATCTTCAACCAGAGAAACGAGGTTCACGTAAGCCAAGTCAACCCCGTATTCCTCGAGTAAAGTTTGATAGTTAAATAGAGATTGGACCTCCAATCTCATAATTTTTTAGTCAAGCCTCTTGATGATGCCGACCCATACTTTCAATGAGCCGGCATTATTTATTTATAATCCCCAAGTTTAAAGGATTATTCAGTAAGTGCGTGTTGGAGAAAAAGATAGATGCACCATTCAAATTAGTTACGCAATTTGGCTATATAGACTATTGTAAGAACGTTTATCATTCATATCATTTTACTTGAACACCGGATGCTAAAATAGGGCTTTAAGCATCATAAATTAATTAAGGACATAGAGACCCCAGCAATACAATCACCTCACATGGAGTAAGATTTATGAACATTTGCCGGACGATCAATTTTAAAAAAGTAACAATAATATTACTTTTATCCAGCCTGCTTATTCTGGTATCGACAGTAGCCATTGCATCTTCAACAAGCCAGCCATGGAGTAATACATATGGTGGCCAAAAGGATGATTCCTTTAATTCTGTCATCCAAACATCGGACGGCGGATATGCTGCCGTAGGATATACTAGCCCATATGCTAATAACACAACAACTATTTACTTCGTTAAAACGAATGCAAATGGTACATTACAATGGAATAATACTTATGGCGGCGAAAAAGAGGCTGTAGGATATGGAGTCGTCCAGACATCAGATGGCGGATATGCAATAGCAGGATATGATATATTAAACAATAGCGCCATGATGGCATATCTTTTAAGGATCGATTCTAATGGCAATATGCTATGGAATAAGACATTTGGCAGCGATGACCAGGATGGCGCATACTCCATAGCTAAAACATCGGATGGCGGCTTTATACTGACCGGATTTACCTATGTATATGATAGTGGCGGATGGGATGCCTTCCTGATAAAAACCGATGCCCAGGGCAACGTGACGTGGGATAGAAATTATGGAGGTCTATTTAAAGATGCAGGCCACAGTGTGGAACAAACCAGCGACGGCGGGTACATTTTCACAGGATATACAAAATCCTATGGTGTACTTGGCGGGGATGCGAACGGCGTTGGGGCGGAGAACCTATGGCTTGTAAAAGTAGATGCCAATGGCACCGAGCAATGGAATAAGACATTCGGAGGGTACGATTATGATGATGGCTTTGCCGTCGATCAACTATCGGATGGCGGTTACATTGTAGCCGGCACGACAAAATCGTTTTATTCAAACGGCACATTAAGGCCTGCATATGATGTAAATGACACCGCTAGAGCTTATCTTATTAGAACTGATGCGAATGGTAATGAGATATGGCATAAGACATATGGCGGGAATCATGATACAGCAATATTCTCAATGGATGTCGTACAGGACGGGTTCGTATTAGCAGGGACCACTTTTTCGGATCGTGGCGATGCGGACTTGCTAGCATTAAAGGCCTCTTTGAACGGTACGGGCGAATGGGGTTATACGTATGGAGGATCCGAGGACGATTATGGATATTCAATATGCCCTGCGGATGACGGATATGTTATTGCAGGAAACACTAAATCATTTGGAAGTGGCGGTACAGACGGTTATTTAATAAGAATTAGCGATAACGGAAGCGGACCATCTACTATAAATAACCCCGGAACTAACACAGAAAATCAGCCTGGCCAGGGAACTCCGTTTACATATGGTATTCTGGTAACGGTCATAATCGCTTGCGTTGCTATAGCAGCTTTAGTCATATGGAAATGGATACTGAGAAAATAAATTTTTATTTCTTAATCGATTACTTTTTTCAAATTTTGAGTTGGACGATTATTAAAAAATAATATGATATTTTTAACTTATTTTTTTTAATAAAATTAAGCCGCAGTCTTTTGAAAACAGTATTTATCAATATTTTTTAAAATGAAGGTTTTTTTCATTCATATAAAGTTATCCTATATATTTTATATTCCCCTCAATCTTCTTTGAAGGCAAGCTATTTCTTCACAATGGATGATGAGGTAATCAGTACAAGATTAACCATCCCACGCGATTAAAAAGGTGGCAAAATCCCATGGGCTTTTGGAACATGGGATCGTTACCAAAAATGAGGGAAACATATCCCGAGGCGATTATTGTATGAGAATAACCGTTAGAGGATATAATACATGGTTAATTTTCTTGTGCTAGATATATAAACATTGTGGTCCACATCGGGCTCTTCATGAGGCCGATAGGCCATATTTGAGGGAAACACTATGAAGTCGAATATTAAGTTTTTCAACAATGATGAAGGTGTCTCACCTATCATCGCGACCTTAGTCCTCATCGTCGTCGCCATCATCGGCGCAGCGGCGGTAGGCCTTATAATGTCGAATTTCTCCTCCAGTGTATCGCAACAGGCAAACAGTGGAAACACTGCAGGCCAGGCATCAACCACGATCAGCGTCGCGGGCTCGACCAGCATGCAGCCGGTCATCACCCAGATCGCTGCATGGTATGGAAGCAACAACACTGGTGTAAAGGTCAATGTCGCCCCCGGCGGATCCGGCGTCGGCTACATGTCCGTCGAGAAGAACATGGCTGACATCGGCATGATCTCTGAAGGCATAAACTCTGCACAGTTGACTGCTTACCCGAACCTTAAGGCATACCAGGTCGGCGCTAGCGGAGTCGCATTCGCATACGCTACCTCGAGTGTCGGCGTAACCAACCCGACCCCTGCACAGCTTGCCACGCTCTTCTCGAACACCGGTTTACCGGTGGCTGGCTTAACGGCATCTGTCGGCCGCAGTGATGTCTCGGGCACCCAGGATACCGCAAAGGCGTTCCTCCAGTCCGTGACTCCGGGATCCACCTGGGCTCCGACCAAGCTTGCGAACGGCAACGGCGGAGTCTACACAGAAATCACCACCAACGTGAACGAGATAGGCATTCTGGACTCAGACTACGCCTTCGGCAAGACCGGCTTAACCCTCGTTGACTTCTCGGGCACGCTTGGCATACCCGCTGCCACTCCACCTAGCTGGGCAAACATTCAGAAGGAAATCCAGCAGAACCCGTCGACCCCGACCTACCCAGCTGGCCTCGTCAGGCCACTGAACCTGATCACCAACGGTCCGGCTTCCTCGATGTCCCTCGGCTTCATCCAGTACTGCCAGGCACCAACCACCGTTAACCAGAATGTGTTCGCTGCTGCAGATCAGGTCCACATCAGCCAGGTAGCCTCCGCATTCCTGGAGTAAATTAGAACCTAGATTAATGTTAGAGATTGGGCTAAAGCCAGGGGCTTAAATCCCAATCTCAAAATTTTATATTTTATATATGCAGCAATTCGTATTCGTATCCTAAAATTATTCTAGTATTAATGGAAAACGATGGAAAAACAATTATGATGAACCAGGAGACTATCGGGCAATATAGGGAAGATAAATCCGTTATAATTAGTGTAAAAAAGAGGAAATCGCCCTTTCCCGAGAAGTTGATCTATGTCGGCGCCATCGTAGCAATTTTAGTAATGCTATTATTCATATACTATATATTTTCCGAGGCGTTGCCTGTTTTTAGTAGGGAAGGCCTGGGATTCATAACGGGCACGACCTGGAACTATGATACTAATCAGTACGGTATCCTATATTTTATCGTGGGGACCCTGGCTGTCGCGCTCGTCACTATGGTAATAGCTTGTCCCCTGAGCTTATTGACAGCGATATTTTTAGCGGAGTTTGCCCCTCCGAAAGTTGAAGGCATTATGAGGCCTATGGTAGAGCTTTTAGTCGGCATACCATCCATAGTATATGGTGTATTTGGCGCCCTCATACTTGCTCATATCTTCAGTAGCTCGATAATGCCTTTAATAGGCTCTACGCTGGGTTTCATACCAATATTCGCTAATGTACAATATAATTCTAGTCAATCCATTCTGCTCGCATCTTCGATCTTGGCAGTGATGGTGCTGCCAACGATCACTGTGCTGTCCATCGAGGCCATGCGCTCTGTTCCCGGGGATTATAAGGAAGCGTCGATCTCGCTGGGGGCCACAAAGTGGGAAACAATAAAAAAGGTGGTCATACCAGTATCGATGCCAGGCATCATCACCGCGGTCATGTTGGGCTTGATGCGTGCTATGGGCGAGACAATGGCCATTGTCATGCTCACAGGCAACTCGATGCATATGCCGCGCTCAATCCTCGATACAACCTATGCCATGACTTCTAAAATATTGAACGATATCACATTTTATTATGGGGTCGATAGCGCAAGAAGCGCGCTTATGGGAATTGCGCTAGTATTATTCGTGATCGAACTGCTAATATTGCTAATGACTAAGGCGATAGGGGCAAGGATGGCGAGGCTAAGATGAGCGTTAAAACCAGGATGATCGAAGAAAAAGCGGTGATCATACTATCGGGAGCTGCCACAGTTTTTACTGTGCTTATACTTATATTCATCATCGGGACAATTACCGTGAGAGGGTTGCCATCGATCAATTTAAAGTATTTAACCAACTCGGAGATAAACGCTCAAGGATATGGTAGTGCCATCGGGAATGCTTTAGTCGGCACCATATTATTATCCACGTTAGCGGTCATTATCGCTACGCC
>Ga0209039_10002167_pt1 | contig 17049 bp, 17 predicted proteins | sample BogFormECP12_OM1_FD_188238 | JGI IMG/M metagenome (GOLD analysis project Ga0209039, IMG submission 188238) | Bog forest soil microbial communities from Calvert Island, British Columbia, Canada - ECP12_OM1 (SPAdes) (version 2) | ecosystem: Environmental > Aquatic > Freshwater > Wetlands > Bog ... | reverse complement strand
TGCAACGTTAGATTTGGCCGGTCGGCCTCTCCCGCGAGACGCTGAAGCTGCTCATACATCACTGACTCATCGCCGATCCGGCGCTTCAAGACCGATTCATCGAGCACGACCGATAGCTGCAGCCCTTCGCGATTTAGCACTTGCTGACGTTGCATGCGGACCCTGACCAATCGTCCGATCATGCCCGGCGGGACTGGCTCGACCCGGCTGTAACTGCTGATTATATGCCTGGCATAGGCTTCTGTTTGAAATAGGCCAGTTACAACATCAACGTGCCATATGGCCATGGAAGTCGCCTCATGCTCCAGACCGATGAACTGCTGATAGTCATCGGAAAGGCTGTCCCCGAATTCTTCCCACCAGCCCTTCTGCGCCGCATCCTCGGCGAGCGCGAGAAGCAGCGCGCGGCGGGGCCCGGTGATCTGGTAGTAGTCGAGCAGTCGCTCGACTTCCTGTGGCCGCAAGCCGGTCCTAGCCCGCTCGTACCTGCTGATCTTGGAGGGCGACCATTTCAGCGCGGCGGCCACCGCGTCTCCGCTCTTGCCCTTGCTCTCCCTGATTCCGCGCAGTTCAGCGGCAAGCCGACGCCGACGCACCGTAGGGCTTCCTGGCGCGATCATCGGGCGTCCTTCCTCCTCGGTGCCGCGCGCGGACTAGTGGGACGGTCACGCAGATTTCACGGAAATTATTTCTGAAACCTTATTACACCGTACACTCGCCCATCGCAACCAAAGGCCTCAGTCCGTACCGAACCTGGTCATCCGGTGCCCATACTTCGTGGCGGCATACCGCCCGCCGGGCTGGACCGGGATGGACGACGACAGCCCCTGGTATCTGACCGGGGCGCCAGAGGCCGGCTGCCAGGTGTTCTGGGGGGCCGGGGATGAGCTGGGCCAGGCGCTGCCGCTGCTGCCGTTCCTCGATGGCTTGCGGGTCCGCGAGCCCTCCGCCAATCCCCGGCGGAGCACGATCGTCCGGCTGCTGCGCGGGGAGGTCGCCACCGACCGCGGCACGGACGTGCCGGCCGTGCTGGCCGAGCAGTTCCTGGCGCTGGTCGCCGAGCAGGTGGCGAACCGCGCGCTGGAGCATGCCGCCGAGCCCGATCTCCTGGTGGACCTGCACTGGACGCTGGCGCAGTGCCGCATGCGGGCGGGCGAGTCTGCGGAGTCGCTGGCCACGCTGGACCGGGCGCTGGCCTCGCCCGGGATCTCCGCCCGGCACCGCGCCCGGCTGCTCGTGCTCGCCGCGCGGACGCACTTCAATCTCGGCGCGGTCGAAGAGGCTGGCCGGGTCGCCGCCAGCGCGCTCGCGGCGGCGTCGGAGGCGGGCGACGCCTGGGCCACAGGCTGGGCGTTGTTCATGATGGCGCTCGTGACCTCGGTACGGGGACGTATGCCCGACGCGCTGCCGCTGTTCGACCGGGCCCTGGCCGTCACCCAGGCCGATCCGGCGCTTCGCGGACGGACATTGCCCGTGAGTCAGCCCTACGCACCATCGCGTCGAGTTGATCGCGGTGCGGGAACCGCAGGTTGTTCAGTGGGGACGGTGAGGCGCCGGGGGGATGTACATGACTCACCGTCCCCACGTTTGAACCCTAAGGGCCGCATCCGCCGCCCTCGGGAAGATCGGGTTGGAACGCGAGCGTGAAGTACACGGCCTTGCCCGCAGGGGTGCGGTAGACCCCCCACTCAGCCGACAGGGTGGCGACCAGCATCAGGCCTCGCCCGGTCTCCGCATCGGCTGGGACGTCCACCAGGACCGGAAAGGAGCACGACGTGTCGTGGACATCAACGCGCAGCTGACCGTCGGAGCAAGAGATGGCAAGCATGATGGTCTCGCCCGGCTCGTGCCTGATGGCATTGGTAACCAGTTCGCTGGCGAGCAGGACCGCGACGTCTGGGTCGACAGGGACATCCCAGGCACAGATGACCGCCCGGACCTGGCTGCGAGCTCCGGCCGCCGCGGCCGGTCCCGCGGTCAGCCGGACGCGGCATCCTTGCAGTTCGGTCGGACGGGTCGGCGCCATCGCGTTCATTGGGTTCCTTAGTGGGCCGGTTCAAGCTGGTCCGGTAGAGCGCTGGTCACTCTGCACGGCCGATCCCGGCGGAAGTCCGAGCAAGATACTGAACTACTCGGTGCCGGTTTCATGACAAATGGTGCTGCAAATTGCAATGAGAGACATCGGTCAGCTGACGGATTTCGAGCCATAGCCAACGAGCGAGACCTGCGTCATCCGTCTGGATGACGACGGTCGTCCGTGTCCGACCAGGTCGGGGGAGCTCCTCGATCGGCACGTCATGGTCGGCCATGGTCGACACCTAGCGTGGCGGTATCGGCTGATAACTTAGCCGAGTACCAGGTCAGACAGCCAATCCGGCCCTGGATCACCACTCCCCCGGTTCACACACACGGGTCCCGAGGTGCGCCGCCATCAGGCCAGCGAACCCAGCCCCCACCACAACAACCCGCACGCTCGCTCCTGCCCTCGTCGCGCTCACGCCAGCGCTGGTAGGTTCGAGATTATGAAGAAGCTCATCGAGCTGTTGCTCTGCTTCATCCATCCACTTGCCGTTATTCTCATGTGGATCGACCTGGCCACCCGCACCGACATGACGCGCGGCCGGAAGCTGGTGTGGGCTATCTTCGGCCTCATCCCGCTCGTGCCGTTCCTGTACGTGCTTACTAGCGGCGATCTATGGTGAGGGCGGCCAGGGCCTTACCCGGGACGGCGGCGTCGGCCCGGCGCGGCATCGCGAATGGCATCGTTGGGGAATGGATAAGCGTCTCCGCTTCATGACGGACCTCACTGAGGGCCGTAGTTCGTGCATTGCTCAGCCGCGATGTCCGGCCATGCGGGCTGGCCCTGTCCCATAATGCGGGTAAGGTGCGGCATCGTGGGCCGACGGCGAAACCGGGGAGCGACGTGAACGCACAGGCTGGGTCGAGTGCCTACGCCCTGCTCACCGACGGGACCACGATCGAAATCCGGCCCGCACGGCCCGGCGATTTCGATGCCGTGCGGGACATGCACGCCAAGATGTCCCCGGAAAATCTGTATCTGCGCTTCTTCGGCGTGAGCCGGAGCGCGGCCGAGGGCGAGGCGCGCCGGGTATGCCGCGAGCCTGCGCCGGACCACGGCGCACTGCTGGCGCTACTGGAGGGCCAGGTGGTCGGCTGCGGCAGCTACGAGGTGGCCGGCGACGGCTCCCGATCTGCCGAGGTCGCCATGGCGGTCGCCGATGAGATGCACCGCCGCGGTGTCGGCACGCTGCTGCTTGAGCACCTGGTCTCACTGGCCCGCGGCCAGGGGGTCCGCACCTTCGTCGCGCAGACACTGAGTGAGAACGCGCTCATGATGCAGGTGTTCGCGGACGCTGGGCTGCGGGCGCGCCGCGCCCTGGTGGATGGGGTATATGAGGTCAGCTTCCCGCTGCCGACCGGCGAGGGCGATGCCGACCTCGGCAGCTATCGCGATGCGGTCGCCGAACGGGAGCGATCGGCTGACGTGGCAAGCCTGCGGCACGTGCTGACCCCGGCCTCGGTCGCCGTCATCGGCGCGAGCCGACGCCCCGGGTCGGTCGGGCGGGCCATCCTGCAGAACATCATCGACGGCGGCTTCCCCGGCCCGGTCTATGCGGTCAACCCGGGCGCGGCCGAACTGGACGGCGTGCCCTGCGTGCCGTCGGCGGCTGCGCTGCCCGAGCAGGTCGACCTGGCGGTCATCGCCGCGCCGACGGCCGCTGTCCTCGGTGTCGCCGAAGACTGCGGACGGCGGGGGGTCAAGGCCCTGGTGGTGACCACGTCGGGCTTGGACCGCGCGGCTCGGGTCGAGCTGCTGGGCATCTGCCGCCGCCACGGCATGCGGCTGGTCGGGCCGACCTGCTTCGGCGTGGCCAACACGGCCATTTCCCTCGACGCGACGTTCGCGGCCCGCCACCCCCGGCCGGGAATGGCCGGCTTGGCGCTGCAGTCCGGCGGCGTCGGCGTGGTCCTGCTCGAGCACCTGTCCCGGTTGGGCGTCGGGATCTCCTCCTTCGTCTCCCTTGGCGATAAGGACGATGTGTCCGGCGACGACATGCTGCTGTGGTGGAAGTCCGATGCGGCGACCAAGCTGGCCTTGTTGTACCTGGATTCGTTCGGGAACCCGCGCAAGTTCGCCCGGACGGCCCGTGCCGTCGGCCGCACCATGCCGATCCTGACGGTAAACGTGGGCCGGTCCGCGGCGGGCCGGCGCCTGGCCGCGATTCGCGCCGCGCCGGCAGCCATCCCGCAGCTCACCCGGCAGGCCCTCTTCGAGCAGGCGGGCGTGATCGCCACCGCCAACTTCGGCGAGCTACTCGACGCCGCGGCACTGGTGGCATCCCAGCCGATGCCCGTGGGACGCAGGGTCGGCGTGGTATCCAATACCCGCGGCGGCGGAGTGCTCGCCGCCGATGCGTGCGGCGACGCAGGCCTGCAGGTCGCCCGCCTCACCGGCCAAACCCAGCAGGCGCTCCGGGGCCTGCTCCCCTCCTATGCCGCGGTGGCCGGGCCGGTCGATACCACGGCCGTGGTCGCGCCTGGTCTCTTCCGCCGGTGCCTGGAGCTCGTCGGCGCCGACCCAGGCGTGGACGCGGTCCTGGCCCTGATGGCCACGACAGCGACCAGCGACCTGGTGCCCGAGGTGCGCGCCGCGCGGCTGCCGGTGCCGATCGCCGCGGCGGTGATGGACCAGGTTGAAGGGGTCCGGCTGCTGCCAGGCTCGGGCGAGGACTCCCCCGCCGTCCCCGCGTATGCCTATCCCGAGTCTGCGGCCCGCGCCCTCGGCCACGCCGCGCGCTACGGCGCGTGGCGGGCGACTCCGCCCGGAAGCGTCCCTGTCCTGGAGGGCCTGCTGCAGGACAAGGCGAGGGAGCTGGTCGCGAGCTTTCTCGCCGGGACCCCGGGGGGAGGCTGGCTGCCCCACGAGCAGACCGTGCAGCTGCTCGGCTGCTACGGCGTGCCGGTGGCCGACAGTATCGCGGTTACCACCGAGGAAGGAGCGACGGCGGCGGCGGCACGATTCGGCGGCCCCGTCGCGGTCAAGGCGGACGTGCCCGGCCTGGTGCGCCGGAGCGACGCGGGCGCCGTCCTGCTTGACCTGCATGGCGCGGATGAGGTCCGGCGTGGGTTCCGCTCCCTGCGGGAGACCTTCGGCGACCGGCTGGCCGGCGCTAGTGTCCAGCCGATGATCACGGGCGGCGTAAAGGTGAAGATCAGTGTGCTGGAGGAGCAGGTGTTCGGCCCGCTAGTGCTGTTCGGGCTCGTCGGCGCGACCGCGGACGTCCTGGCCGACCGCGCTGCCCGGCTTGCTCCCCTTACCGACTCTGACGCCGAGAACCTGATCCGCTCGGTTCGCGCCGCCCCACTACTGCTCGGACGCTCCGGCGTCCCGGCCGCCGACCTTGCGTCACTCCGGGGCATCCTGCTGCGGGTTTCCCAGCTGGCCGACGATCTACCGCACGTCGCCGAGCTGGAGCTGAGCCCGGTCGTCGCCCGCCCCGATGGCGCCCTGGCCGTCGGCGGCCGGGTCCGTATCCAGGCTGAGCCCGCCGACGCCTACCTGCGCCAACTGCGCTGACACGGGCCGACGACGCCGCACGCGACCGCTGAACCCTTGATCAGCTGGCTGCCGGCAGTGCATCAGCCGCGTCCGTGGCCGCGCGGTCGTCCTGGAGGAAGCTGGTGATCAGCGGCCCGACTTGCTGCGCGCTTTCCAGCAGGACCAGGTGCCCGGCGCCTCGCACGATGCGCAGCGTGGCCCGGGGCATCAGCGCGGCGATGACCCGGTGGTTCACCAGCGGGGTGACGGGGTCGTCGTCGCCGGCGATGACCAGGGTGGGCTGGCCGATGGCCCACAGCCACGGCAGGCTCGTCCAGCCGACAAGCGGGGCCATCCGGTACAAGGCGGCCATGGTATCGGTGGGACGCCGGATGTGCATCGAGCGGACAAGTTCCGGCTCGGTGCGCAGCCGCCCGCCGAACATCGCGCCGGCTACCTGTTCCAGCCGTTCCGGATGGTAGCTGCGCGGGTGGATGAAGTGCCAGAGAGCTTCGAGGTTGCCGGGCATGGCGAAGCCGCCGAAGGATGTCGAGGCCAGCACCAGCCGGCGAACCCGGCGAGGGTACGAGAACGCCATCTGCTGTGCGACCGCGCCGCCGAACGAAGCGCCGAGCACGTGGGCGGACGGTATGCCGAGTTCGTCGAGCACCTCGACGCCGAAGCGGGCCAGGGCCCACATGGTCAGCGGGAAGGCGGGCATCTGGGAGCGGCCGATGCCTGGCGGGTCGAAGGCGATCGTGCGGAACCCGCCCAGTTGGGGGAGCAGTTGATCCCACAAGCCCACCTCCCCCCAGATGCCGGAGTAGAGCAGCAGCGGCTCGCCTTCCCCCCGGATCTGAGCGTGGATCCGCAGTCCCCTGATGCGTAGCTGCTCATCCCTGATCGGCACGGAAGACGTCGCTACTGTCATCGGAAACCTCCCGGAGGTTAGGGCCGAGGCGGCCAGCCCGTTTGCATCAGGCGGCTCTCAGCCAACAGCTACCCTACCGGACGGTAACAATCAGACCGAACGGTCAGTCAACACCGTACTGAGCGCCGTGCGCGTGACGCGCATATCAGAAACCAGCGGACCTGCGGACCTGCGGACCTCAGGCCATTGTCCTGGGGACCTTCGACCGTTGTTACCCGATCTAACGATCAGTAGCGTCGCGCTCATCAAGCGTCTCGGAATTCCTACCTAGCCGGAGCAGGCGAGAAAGAAGAGGCTCTCTGCTCCACGCGTTTGGAGGCGAACCCTACGTACACATTCGCCCAGCCGCTCAGCCGAGCCCTCAGCACCGCCGCCGAATCCTGCGCCGTTGCGTGTCAGGACAATCGCCGGGACGAAGCCTCGTACGTCTACCCGCACTGGGCAGGTCAGCACACGCAAGTCTCAGGAGGTTAGTCATGCGCAGCACGATGATGGACTTTCCGCTCACGGTCCGGCACATCTTCTGGCACGGCCGGACCACATCTTCCCGGCGAAAGAGCCAGCCCCGGGCACCTACGTCCATCAATGACAGCCCGCCAAGTGACACCCTTCTCCGGGCAGGAGGAGGGCGCCACTTGGTTTGGTATTACGCCGTCGGGCTGTCCTCGAGGTACTCGAGGAGAGTGGCCGCGATGCCGAGGACGAAGGTATGCGCTTCGTGAGTGAGGCGCAGACCGCGCGGATCCCAGCTGAATTGCCAGTCGTGGGTGTCGATCAGGTGCGTGATCGTCCTGATCAGCGCCTCTTCCCTCAGGTGCCGGGTGAAGTCCGGCGAGTCGCTCTCAAGGGCCACTTCGTAGGCCAGCCTGTCTTTATCCAGCTGGCCGAGCTCCTCGATCCGCGCGTCCACCGCTAGCGCCACGGGCGCAAGGTACAGATCAGATATGTCATGGGGTCTAGTGGCCATGAGCACCTCCTGCACGGGAAGACGACAACAACACCTATGCTGCCGGAATCTCCGCTCCCGTCCAAGTGTCAAAAGTCCTACGGTCGGTGGCTATCGAGGCACGCCCTGCCGCCCCGGCCGGGGTATCACGTATCGTACAGGCGGGCCCTTCTGAGCAGGCCTGGCGCAGTGGCCCGTACCCGAGTAACCCCTGGAGACAGATGCCCAAACGGTTTCGTCCCTATGGCTCTGCAGCAGACGCCGAGGCGGCTGCGCTTGGCCGGGGCCGACCGAAAGCCGGAGGTGAGCAGTTGAGCGACCCAGCCAGCACGATGACGGTGCCCGTAGTCGCCAGCCAGGCCGCCGAGGCTGTCCGCGAGCTCAGCGACCTGACCGGCGACGGCGCCCATTTCGCGAGCCTCGACGATGTCCGGGAGGTCATCGCGTGCCTGGAGCGGATGGGCCAGGACCTGCCGGGGCTCTACGAGCAACTCGCCCGGATCCTGGTCGTCCAGCGCGAGGAAGGGCAGATCACGCAGAGCCCTGGCCAGGATCCCGACTTCTGGGTGGTCGAGGCGGTCCAGGCTCTCGCGGCCGCGGGCCAGGCCGCCGACATGATGACGGCCGCCCTGAACCAGGCCCGCAGGACGTCGGCTGAGCTTAGACCGGCGGGCTAGAGCTCCAGCCGACGCCGACCGCCCGGGCCCGGGCCTGGTGCGGCGCGGCGCTGAAGCAGGCCAGGTCACAGGGAACACTGCCGCCGGCCATCATGCGCCGGACGGTCGGGCACGAAGCGGAAAGGTGAGCAGGTACCAGGTCCGTTCGGCAGAAAATCTTTTAATCTCCCGAACGGACCGGCATCAAGCTCCGGCGGAAAGCTCATGCCCTGACTGAGTTAGAGCTTGCTGAGCGCCTGGTACAGGCCGGCCTGCACGTGCTGGCCGAGGCCGCTATGATTAATGATTGTCAAATGTCTGTCTAGGTATTGTAGAGTGTCGGCGTGGAAACTCCCGAAGGCTCGCCGGTGCTCCGGGAGGTCGTGCTGCCGTTTCTGGCCGAGCTCGGGCAGCGGTGGGAGCGGGGAACGGTCACCGTCGCCCAGGAGCACCTCGCCAGCAATATCATCCGCGGGCGGCTCGCCGGGCTGGCCCGGGGCTGGGGGAACGGGCACGGCCCCCGCGCCGTCCTGGCCTGCCCTCCCGGGGAGCTCCACGACCTGGCGCTGATGATCTTCGGTATCGTTCTCAACCGCAGCGGGTGGAGAATTGATTATCTCGGGATCAGCACCCCGGTCGAGGAGCTGACCGGGACCATCGACGCGAGGCACCCGGACCTCGTCGTCCTGGCCGCGACCCTGCCGGAGACCCTTGAGCCCCTCACCGCGCAGCTCACCGTGCTCGCCGGGCGTGCTCCGCTGGCCCTGGCCGGGCCCGGCGCCACGCCGCGGCTGGCCGCCGCCGTGAACGCCCGGCTGCTGGCCGGCGACCCGGTCGCCGCGGCCGAGAACGTCGGGTGGCCGCGGTGAACGTCGTTCTAGCTAAGGAGCCATCATGACTGAACCCCAGGCCGCCTTGTCCGAGCTGGGCCGCGGCCAGGTTGAGGGCGCTGGTCCTGGCCAGCGCGGGAACAAGTGGTGGACGCTGGTCGCGGTCTGTCTTGGTACGTTCATGCTGCTGCTTGATATCACGATCGTGAACGTCGCCCTGCCGGACATCCAGCTGGCGCTGCACTCGAGTTTCTCCGGCCTGCAGTGGATCGTGGACGCTTACGCGCTGACCCTGGCCGCATTCCTGCTGACGGCGGGCAGCCTCGCGGACATGTACGGCCGCCGCCTGCTGTACCTGATCGGCCTGGTGCTGTTCACCTTCGCGTCAGTGCTGTGCGGCTTCGCCGTCAGCACGCTAATGCTCCAGCTATCGCGGGCCTTGCAGGGCGTCGGCGGGGCGATCATGTTCGCGGTGTCGCTGGCGCTGCTGGCCGACGCCTTCCGCGGCAAGGACCGCGGCATCGCCTTCGGGGTATGGGGGGCGGTGACCGGCCTGGCGGTGGCTGTCGGCCCGCTGCTCGGCGGTCTGCTGACCAGCGGGCTTTCCTGGCGGTGGATCTTCTTCGTGAACGCGCCGATCGGCATCGCGGCCGTCATCATCAGCGTGCTTAAGGTGGCGGAATCGCGCGCGCCGCAGGCTAGCCGCCCCGACTGGGCCGGCTTCGCGCTCTTCACGGTGGCGCTGTCGAGCCTGGTCTACGGGCTGATCGAGTCGAACCAGCGATCCTTCACCGACGGCCTGGTGCTCGGCTGCTTCGCCGCGACGGCCGTCCTGCTGGTGGCCTTCGTCCTGGTGGAGCTGCGCAGCGCACACCCGATGTTCGACCTGAGCCTGTTCCGGCTGCCGACGTTCAGCGGCGGCTCGGTCGCGGCGTTCGGGCTCAGCGCCTCGATCTTCTCGATGCTGCTCTATCTCGTGCTGTACATACAGGACATCCTGGGCTACTCGCCGCTGGCCACCGGCGTCCGGCTGATGTTCATCTCCGGCGGCATCCTGGTTACCGCCACCGTAGCCGGGAGGCTTACCTCGCGGGTGCCGATCCGGCTGCTCGTCGGGCCCGGCCTGATCATCGTCGGTATCGGGCTGCTGATGATGCGCGGGCTCAACGCGGACTCGTCCTGGACCCATCTCATCCCTGGCATGATCGTGGGCGGCATCGGCATCGGCTTGGTGAATCCGCCGCTGGCCTCCACCGCCGTCGGCGTGGTGCCACCGCAGCGGGCCGGGATGGCCTCGGGCATCAACTCGACCTTCCGCCAAGTCGGGATCGCCACCGGCATCGCCCTGCTCGGGACGCTGTTCTCCAACAAGGTGCACAGCGAGGTTGTGGCCGGAGTGAAGGCGGTACCCGGGCTGGCCGGCAGCGGCCCGCGGATCGCCGCCGCGGTGCAGTCCGGGAAGATCGGTTCGGTGATCGGTACGCTGCCCGGATCCGCCAGGCAAGCCGTGGGTACGATCACCAGGACCGCCTTCACCACGGGCCTGAACCACATCCTCCTGGTCGCGGCCATCATCGCGCTGGTCTCGGGCGTGATATCCCTCGCCGCCATCCGCGGCAAGGATTTCGCGCACCAGCGCGGGGCCGGCCAATGAGCGTCGACGGCGACCAGCGCTTGCGCCCGCGTCGCGCGGCCCGCCAGGACGGTGCCTCCTGGCGCGAGTCAGCCGCCTGCCGCTTCCTCGAGACCGACCTCTTCTTCCCGATCGGGAAAACGGGCCTCGCCGTCGCGGAAATCCAGCGGGCCAAGGTGGTCTGCGCCAGCTGCCCGGTACGGCAGCCGTGCCTGACGTTCGCCCTGGACACCCATCAGGGGTACGGGATCTGGGGCGGCTACGACGAGGACGAACGCCGGGTCATGCTCCGCCAGCGGCGCAAAGCGTAGTCGCCCGGACCACTCGGCCGCCGGCTCGGCGGAACATCAGGCCGGCTATCACCGGCTCGATGGGGGATGCGGCTGACCGTTACCGCCTGATCACGACCTTGAGGGCGTTATGCTTGCCGGCCTCGGCGAAGGTGTCGTAGGCGGCCCACGCTTCATTCTCTCCGGCGGCTGAGGCGATGCCACCACCGAGAGCGCGGGGATTTCACGTCTCGGGCCGGAGGGACGGCTTGCGCCGGGCCGGACGGCCTGGGCTGCGCGTCCCGCCAGCGGGCGACCATTGTCTCTTCGTCGACAAGCGGCAGGTAGACCGGCGGGCCCTCCGGAATCCGGCGCCACTGGAGGATCCGCTGGTTAAGCCCCTGGACGACGTCGCGCACGGCCTGCTCAGAACGCAGGTCCGGCACCGTCCGGGTCAGCTGCTCGACCTCTTTGCGCAGCCTCAGCGGGGCCGGCAACAGCTCCTCGGCCGACACCCCCTCCCGGCGCAGGTAATCCCGCAGCCAGGCCTGGCCGTCGTCGGCGTGTCCCCTCTTGGGTAGCGGCTTACCCGCACCAGGCAGGTTATCGAAGGCACCGCGTTCCACCGCCTCGTTGATCTGCTGGTCGATCCAGGAGGCGAAGCTGATCTCCGGCGGCTTGCGTTCGGTCATGCGGATAGGCCCTCACGGCCATGATAATTCAGGGCCAGCCAGCTCGGCGTCGGCGCGGGCGGTGAGGACCTCTGGCCGGAAATCCGCCAGCAGGCGCTGCGGCCGAACAGATCCAAGCAGGCGCATGATCTCCGCACGAGCGCGGAGAGTAATGCGATAACAATTGTCGTTGCCGTACCGCAGCGTGTAATCGAACCCGCGCTCCTTGAGGAATCTCTCAACTTCCTCCAGCATGGCGTTGGAGCGCTGAGCGAACCCGAGCCGGACGGAAACGCCGAATCCGCGACCTCGCTCTTCGTCCTCCGTTTGGGTCAGCCATCCTTCGCCGTCGAAAGCTGCGGCCAGGTATCCGCCGCCGCGAGAGCAGTCCTCTTCCCATACCTGCGTAAGCCGAAGGATCTTCGACCTCAGGTCGGCGCTCTCGCGTGCCGTCCCCTCGGGCTCTCCCCCTCAGGCTTTGCGTAGCGTGCCGACGGTGACGTGCGGCCAGCTCAGGGTGTTGAAGTTCAGCAGCACGGTCTGCGACCACTGCAGTTGGCTTTCGGCCGGCTGGCCCTGGACCGTCTCCAGCCAGAACGTGGCGCTGACGCTCGCCGTGACCGCGTTCGGGCCCTGGGGGCCGCCCTTGAGGAAGGCGGTGTTCGCGGTTCCGCCGCCGGGCACCGGGGCGTCACCCGTGGTCACGTGCAGCGTGGTCGTGGAAGTAATGTGCTGGCCCGCGATCGCCGCGTGCAGGACGCTGTTGGGGTCGTTGACCATGGCCTGCGTGACGCCGGTCAGCCCGGCGCCGGAGGTCCGGAAGCTGGTCTGCGTGGTCAGCGTCTGCTCGGGGAAGTTGCTCGTGACGTTCGGCTGGCCGATCGTGAACGGCTTGATGCTGGCCGCCGGGATGGCCGGGCCCGCGGCCACGGTGCTGGCGGTGCCCTGGACCAGGATCGTCGTGCCGTGCGGGATGGAGGCCAGCCGGGCCACGGTGGGGGGCACGTTCGGGTTGCTGGTCTTCGGGATCACCACCCACAGGCCCGGCTCGATGTGCAGGCCCGCCTTCAGGTTGGCGTCGGAGATCTGCTGCAGGTAGGTCAGGCCGAACATGTTGATATCGGGCTGCAGCAGGCCGCGGTTGGGGATCGACCCGCTGATCGTGGTGAGCTCGAGCTGCTCGCTGGTCACGTTGAGCTCGAGGAAGTGGTCTTGGTTCGGCGTGTGGTCGGGCCGCCAGATGACGTTGAAACCCCGGCCGCTCCATTTGCCCACGAGCCCGGCGAGCGGGCCCAGCGGGCTCGCCACTTCCGGGAACGGCTGCTGAGTCGCGTTTTCCACCGCCGGCAGCGGCTGGAAAGAGAAATCCGGCGAAAGTTCCACGAAACCCCCCCAAAAAACTGAGTTAGGCCACCACGTGTGAGTCCGTCCGTCACTTCGGTACGACGCTCAACATTCGACCCGCGGCCATGGCATTGTCAAGAGCCGGATCGGGGAACGGCGGCCATTGACAAGCCGGCCGCCGGACGGCTAGATGGCGATAGCAAAGGCGCACGAACAAGCTGCCCCGCTCGGTCCGGTTCGTGCCCGACCTGCCCAAGACCTCCACCGGCAAGGTGATGCGCCGGGAGCTGAGGACCCTGGATGGCTAGGGTCATCCGGCGGCTAGACTCCGGCGGGTGACCTCGGCCGCCAGGAGCGCCCGGCGCATCGCCGCCGGCGAGATGATTGCCGTCGTGCTCGCGCTGGTCACCGCCTGTGCGGGCCACCCGCGGCCGCCCGCCGCGGCCACGACGACCACGCCACCGCCGAAGTCCGCAACCACCTCCGCCCGGCCAACGACTGCCTCCGCCCGGCCGACGATCAGCGCCCCCAGCCCGCTCGCTACCACCGTCGGTGTCGCCGGTCGTTACCAGGTCGGCGAGCGCTACCTGACCTTCCTCGAGCCACCGCACACCAGCCCGTCCGGCCAGCACTTGGGCCAGCGCACGCTGGCCACCACAGTCTGGTATCCGCTCGCCGGATCGCGGCCAGCCACCGGACCGCTCCCGCTGCTCATGTTCGCTCCGGGGTTCATGCTGTGCAGCGGCCCGTACTCGTCCCTCTTGGAGACCTGGGCCAGCGCCGGGTACGTGGTCGCGGCCGTGAACTTCCCGCGCACCAACTGCCATCTCGGCGCCGCCGCCTACGAACCAGACCTGGTAAACCAGCCCAGGGACGTGTCCTATGCCCTCACCCAGCTGCTGGACCTGAGCGCGGAGCCGAATGACCTGTTCCACGGCCTGATTGACCGCCAGGAGATCGGAGCGGCGGGCCATTCCGACGGCGGCGACACCGTCGCCGCACTCGCGGCCAACGGCTGCTGCACCGACCACCGGCTGACCGCGGTCGCGGTGCTCTCGGGGGCGGAGTGGGGCCCGATGCCCGGGCGGTACTTCGCGCACGGCGCCCCGCCGATGCTGTTCGCGCAGGGCAGCGCCGACATGATCAACCAGCCATGGACGAGCAAGCTGCTGTACGAGGCGGACCAGGAGCGCGCCCGGTATTACCTCGACCTGCTGGGCGCGGACCACTTGACCCCGTACACAGGAACCAACTCGGTAGAGCGGCTGGTGGCCCGGGTCACCCTGGCGTTCTTCAACCGGTATGTGCTCGGACAGGCCAGCGCGCTGGCCTCGATGACCAGGGATGGCAACGTCAGCGGCGCCGCCGTCCTGGTGAGCGACGGCGAGCCCCCGCCTTAGCGTTCGAGATGAGCCGGGTTCGATCTCGACGCGCCCGCGTGCGTCGTGCTGGCGATTGGGCGCGGTTAGCGGGGCGATTCTTCGGCGGTGGCCTCGTCCCAGCCGGGGGGCGGCCCGACGGACGAGGCGTCGGGTCCCAGGCGAGTCACGTAGCGAGGGTGCACCTGGCGCCAGCGCTCGCCCCACGGCAGCGGCGGCGTGCCGTCGAGATCGCTGACCAGGCGGTCCAGGCACTCGTGCCAGCCGGCCGCGTCGCGGGCGGCCTTGCCCAGGTCATCGAAGGTGTCGGTGAGGGTGAACAGGGTGCCCGCGCCGTCCGCCTGCAGTTCGATCCGCAGCCGGTCGGCGCCCCAGGTGAACTCCAGGACCTCCGGCGGGTCGAACACCAGCATCTGGCCGTCGAAGCCCTCGCCGACCGAGTTCACGAACCGCAGCGGCGCGCCCGCCCGGCGCTCGCCGACGATCTCCTGGGGGTACCAGGCCGCCAGGTGCTCTGGCTCGGTCACGGCCCGCCACACCTTCTCGCGGGAATGCGCCAGCTTGCGGGTGAAGGTGAGCGTCCACCGGTCACCGTCGCGGGTCAGCGTGCCGAGAGCGGCGTCATCCATATGGCCTCCTGGAGTCTTCCATGTCGTCGAGATGGGCTTCCGGCTAGGTGCCGGAGAGCCAGACGAAGCCCCAGGGCGGCAGCTCGATCCGCCCACCGCGGATGTCGAGCTGGCCGGCGTTGGAGTGCACGTGGAAGGGTTCGTAGAGGCCGGCCCGGGCGATGATCCCGGCGTCGGCGGACTGGGGGACGTCGCTGAAGTAGGTCAGCGAGAGGAACGGCGCGCTGCGCGGGTGCGCCCGGCGATAGGACAGCACGCTGCGGTTCTCGGTCGGCAGGATATCGGTGCTGCCGGCGGCCCGCAGCGCGAGCAGCGAGCGCCGCGCGTCGGCCAGCCGCCGGATCGCGCCGAACACCCGGCCTTCCAGCGAGTCCGGGTCGTGTCGCCGTCCGGCCAGGTCCCAGTCCATCAGCGGCCGGTGCGTCCAGCGGTTGTCGTGCGCGTGCGCCGGGTCCCCGGCCCACCCGGGGTCGCTGCGCATGGCCAGTTCGTCGCCCATGTAGATGAGCGGGATACCGCCGAAGGAGAAGGCGATGGCGTACATCGACTCGAGCCGCATGATGGCCGAGGTGAGCCCGCCCGGGTCGGCGCTGCCATCAGGAGGCTCGAGCGCGGCCTCAATGCCGCACAGGGACGCGGCCATGCCGGAGATGCGGGCGTCGCCGGTGACCGGGTTGTCCTGGAACAGCGCCGCCGAGGTACGGGGCCAGCATCTCCGGGCTGACGATCGCCTCGGCCTTCAGCACCAGGCCGAGGGCGGCCAGCCGGGTCAGCGCCCGGAACGCCTGCAACAGCAGGTGTGCCTCGGCTGGTTTTGGCAGTCGGTGCCCATCCGCTTCCACAAGAACGGCACCGCGTCGAGCCGCAGCACGTCGATACCCCGGTTGGCCAGGGCGAGCATGGTGCCGAGCATTTCGGGCACGCGCGACTCCTCGGGGTCACGGGCTCGCGGCGGGCAGCCAAAATGATCGTCGATGGCGACGATAGCCGCACCGGCCCGCCGCAGGCTAGATCTGTCGTCCGCGCGCCCGGGCCGACGGCCCCGAGGAATTACCGGCCGGGGAGCTTGCCGCCCATCAGCCGCCTGAGCCGCAGGATTTCGGTGTCGCGCGCGTCGAGCACTGGTTCGATGACGTTCATCGCGGCGTGGACGGCGGTCTCGAGATCGCCGGGAATGCCATACCGCAGGAAACTGCGTCCCAGCGCCCGCCGGAGCCGTTCCGCGGTGACGGCCAGCAAATCGGCCGGCTCTTTGTGCGGGCCGGTTTTGCGCGGGCCCGCTTTCCCGGCCGGCAGGCGCGAATTCGGCCGGCGGGCGCGCCCAGGCGAGCGGATGGCGCGGCCGGGCGACGCGATTCCCTCAAACTCGGTGCTGGATGACTCGGTGCTCGATGACTCGGTGCTGGCCGGCACCGCGAACAATGGCGTCATCGCCCACGGCTGCGGCGGCGCCGGGGCGCCGCGCCGCCGCTTTGGTAGGGTCGGCTCCGGGAGCATTGGCGTGACCTTTCCTGTCCAGGATTTGTCTGCACAGCGCTAATGCTCCCCCTTTGTGGCCGTCATGCCATAGATGTCCAGGTCGCACGGCGTGTCATCAATACTCCGCAGGGTGTCATCCAGCCCTTTCCCAGCGCCTTCACCGGCCATTCTTATCGAAAATTTGTACGCATGGCAAGTTCACGCGGTCACCGAACCGGGCTCCGCACGCCGCGCGATTTCCACGTGCGGACGGGAAAGCCATAGCGCCCATTCCGCGCTAATCTCGCCGGCCGTGGTCAGCAACAGCGGCAGATAGTCGTGCAGCAGCCGCTGCGTGGTCGTCTCGGCCGCGTGCACGGTGACGTTCATCGCGGCCCGGACGGCCCCGGTCCCGTCCCGGACCGGGACGGCGACCGAGCGGACGCCGGGCGCGAGTTCCTCGTCGGCCAGCGCCCAGCCCCGGGCCCGGACCTCGGACAGCTCGTCGCGCAGTTGCTCGGGTGAGCGGCCGATGTAGGGCGGCAGCCCGGAGCGGCTCGGCTGGGACAGCGCGGCCGGGACCTGATCCGCGGGCAGGGCAGCGAGCAGGACCTTGCCCTGCGAGGTCTGCACCGCCGGGAAGTGGGTGCCGATCTCCACCCGCAGCGCGATCAGCTTGGGCACCGAGACGCGGGCCACGTAGACGATGTCGGAGCCGTCGAGCTGGGCCATGGACGACGACT
>Ga0209039_10002166_pt1 | contig 17060 bp, 12 predicted proteins | sample BogFormECP12_OM1_FD_188238 | JGI IMG/M metagenome (GOLD analysis project Ga0209039, IMG submission 188238) | Bog forest soil microbial communities from Calvert Island, British Columbia, Canada - ECP12_OM1 (SPAdes) (version 2) | ecosystem: Environmental > Aquatic > Freshwater > Wetlands > Bog ... | reverse complement strand
CGGCCCCACGGTCTCAAGTTTGGGACCAACTTTCGGACGCGGGGCGATGACCAACGGCTGGATCGACATCAAGAACACCGACATGATGTTGATCATGGGCGGCAATCCGGCGGAGAACCATCCCTGCGGCTTCAAATGGGTGGTCGAAGCCAAGCGGAACCGCAACGCCAAGATCATCGTGGTGGACCCGCGATTCACCCGCACCGCATCGCAAGCCGATCAATTCCTGCAAATCCGCGCCGGAGCCGACATTGCGTTCCTGGGCGGCCTCATCAATTACGCCCTCGCGCACGACCGCGTGGCGAAGGAATATCTGGTCAACTACACCAACGCTGCGTTCCTCATCAAGGACGGCTTTAAGCTCCCCGAAGATGGGCTGTTCTCCGGCTTTGACGATGCCACCAAGACGTACGACAAGGCCACCTGGAATTATCAGGAGGGCGGCAACGAAACCGGCAAAGCTGTTCCGGTTGCAGCCGCAGAAGGAGCGACACCGCCGCACGAAGCGAAGGCTGCGGTGCTGCCGGTTCCGGCGACCGCAAAAGGGGCAGCACCCGGCGCTGCGCCTCCGCCGCCTTCGCTTCCGCCCAATATCGCTTACGATCTCTCGCTGCAACATCCGCGGTGTGTCTATCAACTGCTGAAGCAACAATACTCCCGGTACACACCGGAGATGGTGGCGCGCATCACGGGCATTCCGCAGGACCAGCTTCTGAAGGCGTACGACCTTTACACGTCGGTGCGCAAAGACGGTGACATGAAGAAGGTGGCCACCATCATCTACGCGGTGGGCTGGACGCAACACAGCTTCGGGACGCAGATTATCCGCACGGCGGCGATGATCCAGTTGTTGATGGGCAACGTGGGCCGCGCCGGCGGAGGAGTGAACGCGTTGCGTGGACACTCCAACATCCAGGGTGCGACCGACATGGCCGGAATCTTCGACGTCCTGCCGGGCTATCTGAAAATGCCGACCCCTGCCGATAAGGACTTGAAGACTTATCTGGAGCGGATCACGCCCAAATCCTCGAAACCAAAGGAATGGGATTCGTTCAATTATTGGTCGAACACGCCCAAGTTCGCGGTGTCGCTCCTCAAGGCGATGTATGGGAACAACGCCACCAAGGAAAACGATTTTGCCTTTAGCTATCTGCCGAAACTGGACCGCAACTATTCCTGGGTCAATATCTGGAACGACATGTACGAGGGCAAGGTCAAAGGGTTCTTTGCCTTCGGCATGAACGGCGTGATGATCGGCCCGGACACACAGAAGAACATTGACAGCCTGAAGAAGGCCGACTTCCTGGTGGTCTGCGAGATTTATCCCGACGAGACCAGCAGCTTCTGGATGGCGCCGGGCATTACTGCCGACGAGATGAAGAAGATCAACACCACCGTCTATCGGCTGCCCGGTGCCGGATTCGCGGAGAAAGACGGCACTTTCGTCAATTCTGCGCGCTGGCTGCAATGGAAGAACGTGGCCTTGCCGCCACCGGGAGATTGCCGCCTCGATCAGGACATTCTGGCGCAGATTTTCCTGAAGATCCGCGAGCTGTATCAGAAAGAGGGAGGCACATTCCCCGATCCGATCCTGAAAGCATCGTGGACCTACACGCTTCCGCAACATCCGTCGCTGTCGGAGGTGGCGAAGGAGATCAACGGCAAGACGCTGGCCGACTTTACCGACGAGAAAACCGGAACGTCGCTCAAAGCCGGACAGCAGCTTCCAAGCTTTGCCATGCTGCACGATGACGGCACCACCATGTGCGGCAACTGGCTGTACTGCGGCTCCTGGACCGAAGCTGGGGCGATGCTCCAGCGGCGCGGTACAGACGATCCGTCTGGTTTGGGCGTTTATCCGAACTGGGCGTGGTCGTGGCCGGCGAACCGGCGTGTGCTCTACAACCGCGCCTCTTGCGATTTGACGGGCAAGCCCTATGACCCGTCGCGCAGGCAGGTCTGGTGGAACGAGATTGCTCAGAAGTGGGTGGGCAATGATGTTCCCGATTTCAAGCCTGATTCCAAGCCGGAAGAGCACATGGGCCCGTTCATCATGACTCCGGAAGGCATCGGCCGTATTTTCGTGCCGCTGGGCGGGATGGCCGACGGGCCCTTCCCCGAGTACTACGAGCCGATGGAGAGTCCCGTCGACAATCCGCTGCATCCCAACCAGTCTAACAACCCGGTGGTCAAGAAGTACAAGACGCCTATGGACAAGTACGGAACGGTCAAGGAAGGCTACAACCTCGTCGCCACCACATACCGGCTGACCGAGCATTATCACTACTGGACGAAAAACAACCCCATGAATGTGCAGTTGGTTCCGGTGCCGTTCGTGGAGATACCCGCCGAACTCGCGGACGACATGGGCATCCGTGGCGGCGACAAAGTGAAAGTGACCAGCGCCCGCGGCGACTACATTGCCAAAGCGATGGTGACCAAGCGAATCAAGGCCATGATGGTGGACGGCAAGAAGACTTACCAGATCGGGATGCCGATCCATTGGGGCTTCCTGGGAATTTCCGAGGACGAGGGCAGGACCGCCAAGAAGTTGGTGAACACGATAACGCCGACCGTCATCGACCCCAACGCGTACACGCCGGAATTCAAGGGATTCCTGGTGAAGCTGGAGAAAGTGTAAAGGAGGGAAGAGATGGGCGACCGCGGCACATTACGGATCCAGCAAATCTCGGCCCATCCTGGGCCGGTTGCCGGCGAGGGTACGCAACGGCAGGACAAGGTGTGCAAGCTGATTGACACCACAACCTGCATCGGGTGCAAGGCGTGTGAAGTGGCCTGCGTCGAATGGAACGACATGCCGTTCCAGGAGACGCGCTTCGACAATACTTATCAGACGATGCCCGACACCGACTGGAACTACTGGAACCTCATCAAGTTCAACGAGGACCAGCACGACGATGGCAGCTTTGCCTGGCTGATGCGCAAGCACCAGTGCATGCACTGCGCCGATCCCGGTTGCCTGGCCGCCTGTCCGGCCGACGGCGCGATCGTGCAGTACTCCAATGGCATCGTCGATTTCCAGCAGGAAAACTGTATCGGCTGCCAGTTCTGCGTCTCGGGTTGTCCCTTCAACATTCCGAAGTACAATCACAGCACCAAGAAGGTTTACAAGTGCACTCTGTGCTCCGACCGAGTGGGAGCCGGCTTGGAGCCGGCCTGCATCAAGTCCTGCCCGACCGGCTGCCTGCACTTTGGCACCAAGGACGACATGAAGTTCCTGGCCGAGAACCGCGCCAAGCAACTGCGCGACGTCTCCGGCTTCAAGAACGCCGGTGTGTACGATCCGGAGACCATCGGCGGCACCGGCGTCATCTACGTGCTGCATGACATCACCAAGCCTGAGAAGTACGGCAACCTGCCTGCGAGCCCCAGGATTCCTCTGGCCTTCACCGTGTGGAAGAGCTTCTTCAAGCCGATCGGACTGATAGGCGCGATGCTGGGCTTTGTGGGTGTGGTCATGCACTATGTGTTCGAGGGCCCGCGGCGCGCGCAACCTACTCCTCCGGTGAAGTTAATCGACCCGCCACCGTCTCACGCGGGGAAGGAGAACTAGATGGCGACTTCGGCTGATCGCTTCGTACATCGTCCCAATGCCATCGATCGTCTCGGGCGCACCATCGTCTATACCGGCGAAATGCTGCGCCATCCGGTGTACACACGCTTTCTCCATTGGATGGTCGGGATTTTCTTCTTCCTCGCGCTGCTGTCCGGGTTCGGGATTTATCTGCCGTGGATCTTCCGCTTCTTTACGCCTCTGTTTGGCGGCGGAGCCATGACGCGTTTCCTGCATCCCTGGTTCGGGCTGGGGTTTGTCTTCTTCTTTGCGCTGCAGGCGCTGAACTGGTGGCAGGTCATGACCTGGACGCCCGCCGACTCGCGCTGGATGAAGCACATCAAGCAGTACGTCACCCGTAGCGACTCGGTGGAATCGCCCGAGACAGGCTTCTTCAACGCCGGGCAGAAGATGCAGTTCTGGGAGATTGTGTGCGGCTGCGTCGCCTACCTCATTACCGGCGTCATCATGTGGTTTCCGGAGATTTTCGGGCGCATCCTGGTGGCGATCTCGTATGTCATCCACGACATTTCTGCGCTCGTCATGCTGTTTGGCATTTTCTTCCACGTCTATCTCAGCACCTTCGGCGAGCCGGGTACCATCCAGGCGATGACCCGTGGCACGGTGAGCGAGGGATGGGCCTACACCCATCATCCCGCGTGGTACAAGGCGGTCACCGGACGCGATCCTCAGGAGGCGCTGAAGCAGGCCGAGGCCGACATGACAGCCCGCGAGCGCGGCAACGGGTGAAATCGTCTGCCGTCACGCGAGACGAGGTGAGTGGGCAACAACCGTCGCATCCAGGTAGTGGGTCAGTTTGCAATATGGAAGCGCGCCTTTCGCGCGTCGGCGCGAATCGGCGCGCCCATATCCCTCGCTGCGCAAAAAAAGCTTGCTCGGGATGACAAGGTTGACTGTGTCCCGAAGACAACAAAGGCAAACTGACCCACTACCCGTATCCGGAGAGATTCGCGCGTTTCGCGGCACCTTTGATATCCTGCCAGATTGATTCCCGCACGAATCAGTTCGCCATCATGTACCCTGGGACCTCGCCACAATTGAGTCGCGAGCGGCGGACCTAACGAATCGATTTATGGACGCTCCTCCGAAAGTCAAAACTGCTGTTATCGCTGCCGCCGGGCATGCCACGAGGATGTGGCCTGCGAGCAAAGCAATTCCCAAGGAATTGTTCCCGCTGGGCCGCATCCCTGTCATGGTCCACATCCTGTTGGAATTTCTCGACGCCGGTATTCGCAGGGTCATATTAGTGGTTGGCAAACAATCATTACCAATGATGGAGATCCTGCTCGATCCTTCGGTGAGCCCCCCTGCAAAGATCGCCGACGATCCTCTGGTCCAGCGATATCAGGCCATGCTGTCGGAAATGCAATTTACCGTCCTCGAACAAACCGGCAATTATGGAAATGGGACGCCACTGATTATGGCCGCCGCCGTGGTGGGGCCGGAGCCGTGTATTTATGCCTTCGGAGATGACGTCGTTGTGGGCGAGAATGCCTCCAGGGGCTTGATCGACGTTTTTGCAAGCACGGGTTGTCCGGTGCTGGCGGCGCAGGAAGTGGATTCGTCCCGGAAATCGCAATTCGGAATCCTGGAGACGCACGAGCAAGATGGTCTCCGCTACGTCTCGCGATTGTTGGAAAAGCCCAAGCCGTCGGAGACGGCGTCGAATCTCGCCGCATTCGGACGCTATCTGGTCACTCCGGAGTTGATGGAGATTCTTCGCGCTGTCCGGTCGGGTCGGGATAACGAGGTTTGGTTCACGGATTCGGTAATTCGGCGCCTGCAAAACGGCGATCCAGTCTGCGCGTTCCTGCTTAGTGCGGGGAAGTGGTACACGGTGGGCGATCCGTCAAGTTATGCCGCCGCGGTCAGGGCGGCAACTGACGAAGCCAGCAATGGAGTGACGAGCCGTTAGAGCGTATCCTGCGATTTTCCCCTGCTGGTAAACTGTTGATACCACTTATGCGGAGGGATGTGTGAGCGGTTGAAACAGGCGGTCTTGAAAACCGCTGTACTCGAAAGGGTACCGGGGGTTCGAATCCCTCTCCCTCCGCCAGCCCATCCTGCTGTTTTTATTGATCTTATTTCCATGATTTTCAAGTGTGCCCAAATTGTGCCCGATTATTGAAGGCGGGCAGGCTCCGGCACGTGACGCCGACGCCGAACCGTGGTAGAAAGAAATAGAAGCGTAAAAACATGGCAACTCTCGATTGGTCCCAATGTCCCGCCGTTGAAAGCGTGCCGGGGAGGCTCAGTGGCGCATGGGTGTTTCGAGATACCCGGATGCCAGTGTCCGCCGTGTTCGAAAACCTCGAAGCCGGGGCCACCGTAGAAGAAATCATTGAGCAGTTCGACATCACGCGGGAACAGATCAACGCGGTACTTGAATTTGCCGCCCGCAGCCTTGATCCGGTCCCTGCTCCTGCCGCAAATTTCCCTGTGGATGCTCATTCTCTTTGACCATGTAACGCCGAGCGGCATTGCCCGGTTCCTTTCCGGCCACACTGTCACAAAGGCCAAAGACCGAGGATGGGATACGCTGACCAATGGCGACCTGTTGGTCGAGGCGGAAAGCGCGGGTTTCGACGTGCTTCTTACCGCTGACAAAAGCATGCGCTACCAGCAGAATCTCAGAAGCCGCAGAATTGCTCTTGTGGTGTTGAGCACTCCGCAATGGCCGGTTGTTCGATTGCACATCGGAAGAATTGCAGCAGCGGTAAACGCCGCTACACCGGGCAGCTATATCGAGGTGAGCATACCTGTCGAATAAACAGCGGCGGCCCTTTGCGGGCCGCGCCATGTTGCAGATGATAGGAGTCTTCGCCGAGCTTGAACGCAGCCTTATCACTGAACGAACACGCGCCGGAGTGAAGGCCGCGAAGGCCCGGGGCGTGAAATTCGGGCGCAAGCCGAAGCCCCCGCCCGAAAATTTAAATCCGAAAATTTAAATCTCGACGCGAAGCAGAGAAAGATTTACACTCCGCAGCCACGCGGCGCGGTTGCCATGTCTCATCTTGCATTCTGAGGAGATACAGAAGCTCAGAAACAGCAAAGCCCGCCAGTGGCGGGCCGCGATGTCGGTCAAGACTGGGAAGATCGAGTCTCCAAGCAAGAGTGACGCCTGAGATCACCCCCGAGCCATGCCTCCGGGGGTTCGAATCCCTCTCCCTCCGCCAGCTTCCTTAAGAACCCCGCCCTCTCCCGCCCCGCCCGTGCGAAGATAGAACCCGGACGACAGAGACGCTCGGAGCCCATGGGAACGTTTCGCAGGGTATTCAAAGCATTTCATTATCGCGATTTCCGATTGATGTGGTTCGGCGCCTGCACGTCCAGCATTGGCACCTGGATGCAGATTGTGGCGCAGGGCTGGCTCATCTATCGTCTGAGCCATTCGGCCTTCCTGCTCGCGCTGGACCAGTTTCTCGGCGGCATTCCCATCTTCCTCTTTTCGCTGATCGGCGGCGTGGTAGCCGACCGCATCGAGCGGCACAAGGTCCTGCTTGCTTCCCAGTACGTGCAGATGGGCAGCGCAACCGTGCTCACGATTTTAGTGGCGAACGGCCTGACCCACGTTTGGCCCATCCTCTGCCTTTCGTTCGCCTCCGGCTTTGCCCAGGCTTTTGGCGGCCCGGCGTATTCCGCGCTGATTCCCACGCTGGTCGACAAAGAGGACATGCCCAACGCCATTGCACTGAATTCCATCCAGTTCAACGTGGCGGTGACAGTTGGACCCGCCCTCGCCGGCCTGGCTTTAGGAAAGTTGGGCGAGACGTGGTGCTTTGGGCTGAATGCGCTTTCCTTCCTTGCGCCGATCATTTCGCTGCTGCTGATCTCCACCCGGTTCCTGCCGGTGAGCACCGGCGAGTCGGTGTTTACCAGCCTGAAGGAAGGCATCAAGTTCGTCCGCAAGCAGAACTCCATGGAGGCGCTCATCGTGCTGGCGTTCTGCATGACCGCTTTGAGTATGCCCATGCGAACCTACATTCCGGTGTTCGTCAAAGACATCTTCCATCGCGGTCCGGAAACCTTCGGTAATCTGCTTTCTCTTATGGGAGTCGGTTCTATCTGTGGCTCGCTGGCGGTTGCAGGGATGGGCAACATTCGCCATAAGGGACGGTTTGCCATCACAATGCTGGTCTGTCTTGGGGGCGCAATTGTGGGATTTTCTCTCTCAAAATCCTTGCCGCTCAGCTATACCATGCTGCTGATCGTGGGCGCTTCCATGATGGCAGTCTTTGCCACGGTGACCTCGTTGGTGCAGTTGATTACTACGAACGAAATGCGCGGACGCGTAATGAGCGTGTACAACTGCGCCTTCCGCGGCGGGATGCCGATGGGAAACCTGCTCTCGGGATGGCTGGTCCCAGTATTTACTGCGCCCGTGGTGCTGAGCGTGAACGGATCGCTCCTGATTCTGATGGCAATATACTTTTTGCTGGTGCAACGGCGAGTGGCGGAGCTTTGATGGCCTCGGGGCCTGAATCCTTTCCATGCTTGACGCAGGCCGATCTGATGAGGCGAGTTGAGAAGGATTACACTGTGAATCATGCAAACGCTGATTCTGGCTGCGACTGTCGTCATTGGCTTAAGTATTTTTCCGGCTCTCGTTTCCGGCGCCGACTTTGGCCACAACAATCCTTTCTTCGCTCCCAGCACGTTGCCGTTTCAGGCGCCTCCGTTCGACAAGATCAAGGACGAGGATTACCAGCCTGCCATCGAGGCCGGCATGGCGGAGCAACTCAAAGAGATTCAGTCGATCGCGAACAGCCCGGCGCCGCCAACTTTTGAAAACACCATCCTCGCGATGGAAAAAAGCGGCCAGTTGTTGCGGCGGGCGCAGGGTGCTTTCTTCGCTGTCGTGAGCGCAAACTCGAATCCCACGCTGCTGAAAGTCAGGTCGACCGAGGCGCCTAAGCTCGCTGCGCACCGGGACGCGATCTTCCTCGACTCAAAGCTCTTCCAGCGGGTTTCCACCATCTACCAGCAACGCAACTCCCTCGGGCTTGATCCCGAATCATTGCGCCTGGTGGAGTATGACTATGACCAGTTCGTGCACGCCGGAGCCAAACTCAGCGACGCCGATAAGGCTGAACTGAAGAAACTCAACGAAGAGATAGCCGCCCTCTCCAACGCCTTCAGCACCAAGCTGCTCGCCGCCACCAAAGAGGGCGCTTACGTGACGAAGGACAAAGCGGCCCTGGCAGGTCTGACCGACGCGCAAATCAGCGCTGCTTCCATGGCCGCGAAGGACCGCAAAGTGGAGGGCTTCGTTATTCCTCTACAGAACACCACGCAGCAACCCGATCTTGTCACACTGAGCAACCGGGCAACCCGCCAGGCGCTGTTTGCGAACTCCTGGGACCGCGCCGAACGAGGCGATGCCAACGACACGCGTGACACCATTGCCAAGATTGCGCAGCTTCGCGCGCAAAAAGGCAAGCTGCTTGGCTATCCGAATTTCGCAGCTTGGAAGATTGAAGACCAGATGGCCAAGACGCCGGAAGCGGCGCTGAAGTTCATGGATGCGCTGGTGCCGGCGGCGACGGCACGGGCGGCCAGCGAGGCACTGGACATCCAGGCCGTGATCGACCAGCAGCAGGGCGGCTTCAAGTTGCAGCCCTGGGACTGGGACTTCTACTCGGAGCAGGTGCGCAAGGCCAAGTACGACCTCGACGAGGAGCAGGTCAAGCCGTATTTCGAACTCAACAACGTGCTTTTGAACGGCGTCTTCTACGCCGCGAACCAGCTCCACGGCATCACCTTCAAAGAGCGCAAAGATCTCCCGGTTTACGACCCGAACATGCGTGTGTTCGAGGTATTCAACGCCGACGGCAGTTCGTTGGCGCTGTTTTATTGCGACTGCTTCAAGCGCGACAACAAGCAAGGCGGCGCCTGGATGAACGCCTATGTTGACCAGTCCAAGCTGTTAGGCACCAAGCCGGTGGTTGTGAACGTGGCCAATTTCGCCATGCCCGCTCCCGGCGAGCCCGCTCTCATCACCTCCGACGACGTCCGGACGATGTTCCACGAGTTCGGTCATGCGCTGCACGGCATGTTCGCCAACAGTCAGTATCCAAGTCTCTCTGGTACCGCAACCGCGCGCGACTTCGTGGAGTTTCCGTCGCAATTCAACGAGCATTGGGCAACTTATCCGGCGGTCTTTCAGCATTACGCCAAGCACTACAAGACTGGCGCGCCCATGCCGGCGGAATTGATGGAGAAGATCAAAAAGGCCGACAAATTCAACAAAGGATACGAGACCACCGAGCTGCTGGCCGCTGCCGAGCTTGACATGAAGTGGCACACCCTTCCGGCAAGCGCGCCACTGCAGAAACCAGATGCCTTCGAAACCGAAGCGCTGGAGCAAACCCACCTCTCGATCAGTTACGTGCCGCCGCGCTACCGTTCCAGCTATTTCAGTCATATTTGGGGCAGCGGATATTCCGCAGGCTACTACGCCTACCTTTGGACCCAGATGCTGGACGACGACGCTTTTCAATGGTTCGAAGAGCACGGCGGTCTGACTCGCGCGAACGGCGACCGGTTTCGCGAGATGGTGTTATCGCGGGGCAATACCGAAGACCTCGAGCAGCTGTACGTTACATGGCGTGGGGCCAAGCCCAGCATTGCACCCATGCTGAAGTACCGTGGTCTGGCGCCGAACGGCGGTTCCAAATAGCTCCCTGCTACTGGCGTGAGGACCACAAACGGATTGTGGCTTGCGCCAGATCCTCCGCGGCTTGCCGCAAACTGGCCAGACTGCCAACGTCACGCCAGTAATACTCATCCGCGCGGAAGCCCATGAGGTCCGCTCCCCCAGCGGCGAGCTGCAGATAGGCGTCAGTAATGGAGAAGGAGCCTTCTTCCTTCATCACTGAGAAGAGTCTTGGGGAGATGACGTGGACTCCCGAAAAAGCCAGCGGCTGTACGTTCTCGCAAGATCGAACCAGCTCGGCTTGGTCGCGTCCCGATTGCCTGCCACATAACCGGAGTTGCTGGTCAAACAGAAGGTATCGAGAGGTTTCACGGTCTTGCACCGCGAGCGTGGCGAGGGCCCGATTTTCGATATGGAATCGCAGCATGCGGTCGAGGTCGATCGTGCTAATGACATCCACATTGTGCACAAAGAACGGCGCTTCCGAATCGCTCGCGCTCTCGAGAAAGAAAGGGGCGGCCTTCTTAAGTCCGCCTCCGGTGTCGAGCAAGGTTTCCTCGCGCGAGACCTCGATTCGCATGCCGAAGTTGTCGTTCCTTTGCAGATACTCGACGATCGTGCCCGCAAAGTGATGCACGTTGATGATCACCTCGCCAACCCCGAAGCTTCGCAGGCGTGTGAGCGTGATCTCCAACAAGGTGCGCCCGGCGACTTCCACCAGCGCCTTGGGGCGATCGTCGGTCAGTGGTCGCAATCGCGTGCCCAGGCCAGCGGCCAGAATCATGGCCTTCATTTGCCCAACTGCTCCAATTGAAGATGCTGCACCACAACCTCGACGCCGTTTCTTGCGCGCAGGTGTTCTGCCAGTTTCTCGGCCAGATACACCGAGCGATGCTGCCCGCCGGTGCAACCGAAGGAAACCATCAAATTCCTGAATCCGCGGGCCTCATAGTCGCTCACACTGGAATCAACCAGCGAAGTAACGTTGGCCAGGAATTCATGCACGGATTCCTGCTCTGCCAGATAGTCACTAACCGGCGCATCTTTTCCCGTGAGGTGTTTGAAGCGCTCCTCGCGCCCGGGATTGGGAAGGCTACGGCAATCGAAGACAAAACCGCCGCCGTTTCCGCTCTCGTCGTTTGGCAGTCCGCGGTGAAAGGAAAAGCTGAAAATTCGCACCACCAGATTTTCCGTCTCCGTTGCGATGCTCTGTAGCTTCTCCGAGCCCGCGACAAGCCTGAGCGCCTGCATAAGGCTCGGCATGGAGGACAATTCGGCGTGCTGCAGGAGCCAGCGCAGGTTCTTCAGCGCGTAGGGCACGCTTTGTAGAAAGTGGGTCTTGCGCTCGTAAAAGCCGCGAAAACCATAAGCGCCCAGGGCCTGCATCACGCGCACATAGACGTAGGGATAGTAATAATGCATGAACTCGTCGCGCGCGATGGGGACGAAGTTCGTCAGCGTGTCAAGATAATAATCCAGCAATTGCTGGCGCAGTTCGGGCGCCAAGTCGGCCTTAGCGTCGTACAGCAGCGAAGCAATGTCGTATTGCAGAGCGCCCTTCCGGCCGCCCTGATAATCCACGAAGAACGGCTGTCCACCGCGCAGCATGACGTTGCGCGATTGAAAATCTCGATACAGAAAATAGTCGCGGTCTGCTCCGAGTAAGACCTTTGTCAAGCGCCCAAAATCATCTTCCAGAGCCTGCTCGTTGAAGGCGATGCCGGCCAGCCGAAGAAAGTAATACTTGAAGTAATTCAGGTCCCAGGCGATGGACTGGCGATCAAAGCTGGCCCGCGGATAGCAGACCTTATAATTCAGATTACGGCCACCTTCGATCTGAAATCGCGGCAACACGGCAACGACTTTGCGATAAGCCTCGACCGCCTCCGGAGCAATGTACTCGCCATCACGATGCGTGGTGAGCAACTCAAACAATGTCGTATCCCCGAGGTCTTCTTCGAGGTAGGCGCCATTGTCCAAATCTTCAGCGTAGATTTCCGGCACCGGCAGATTGCACCGGCGAAAATGGCGGGAGAACTCAAGAAACGCGACGTTCTCTTCTTGGACGTCGTGCAGCACACCAATCGCGCTGTGTTTCGCGTCGGCCAGCCGGACAATCTTGCGCCCCGACCCACCTAGCTGCCCCTGCAGCGGCTGTATCCGCTCTGGCTGCGAGTGGAAATGCTGCTTAAAAAGTTTTTCTAGAACATCCATCGGTGCTTGTTTTAACACATTTGCAGCTGCTGGATAGAACTGGTGTTGCCAAGGTTCGTGAGAACGGGTAGAGCGGGCCTTCAGGCCCGCGTCCAGGCTGCAGCTCCGAAGTTCAACCTTTACTTCGCCGGCGCGAGAATCTCCTCAAACTGGTCCTCGATCATGTGGAACAGATGCGTGCGCGCCTGGAAGCCCGCGATACCGTGCGTCTTGCGCGGGTAAAGCATCAGGTTGAACTGCTTGCCGGCGTTAATGAACGTGTTGACCATCTGGATGGTGTTCTGCATGTGCACGTTGTCGTCGCTGGTGCCGTGCACCTCCAGCAGCTTGCCGTGGAGGTCGGCGGCAAAATTTACAGGCGAGCTTTTCTTGTAACCCTCTTCGTTGTCTTTTGGCAGGCCCATGTAGCGCTCGGTGTAGATGCTGTCGTAATTATGCCAGTCCGTGACAGGCGCCACGGCAACTCCGCCCTTGAACATGTCGGTATGTTCGAGCGCGAAGAGAGTGAAATAGCCGCCGTAGCTCCAGCCCCAGAGGCCGATCCGGTTCGGGTCGACCTGGGGAAACTGTTGGAGCGCCTGCTTGGTCACGGCGAGCTGGTCGGCCAGCTCGACCTCGCCGAAGTTGTGCCTGATGGGCAGCGCGAAGGCCTTACCACGGTTCGCCGTGCCGCGGTTGTCAACTTTCAGGATGGCGAATCCCTGGCGCGCCAGGATTTGGTCGAAGAAGCCGATTGCACCCCAGGCGTCCCGCACATCTTGCGCGCCCGGACCGCCATAAGGATTCAAAATGAGCGGCGCTTTGCCATTGACCATCATCGGTCCGCTCTCCGGCAGCAAGATGACGCCTTCCAGCGTGGTGGTGCCATCGGCGGCCTTGAACTCCACAAACCTCGGCGTGAGCAGGTGGTAGCCTTCCACGCTGCGCGCGTTCCAGAAGGCATTGCAGTGGCCGTCAATAGTGCACAGCGAGAGGGCCGGCGGCGTGGTCAGTGCGGAGTAGTTGTCAACGTAATACGCCGGGTTCTTCGGATCGAAGTCGGCGCCGTGCCAGCCGTTCTCTTTGGAGACGCGGCGGAAATTCTGCCCGTCCAGTCCCACGGCAAAAATGTTTTTCTGCCGCCAATCGCCTTCGTTGGCGGAGAAATAAATGACGCCTCGTTTCTCATCCACGCCATCGAGGCTCTCGACCTCCCAATCGCCGTGCGTGAGTTGCGCCACCATCTTGGCTTGGCTGCTCAGTGGATCCTGCTTGTCGAACTGGTACAGATAGATGTGGTTGTGACCGTCACGCCAGCTCGTCCACAGATAGCGATCGCCGGAAGACAGCAACTGGAAGTCAACTTCGGGATGCATGTCGATCCACGCATCTGTGGTCTCGGTCATCATCAGCTTCGCCTTGCCGTTGTTGACGTTGACGAAGTACAAGTCCATGCGGTTTTGCACACGATTCAGCGCCATCGCCCAAAGCAAGCCATCACGCACCCATCCGAAGCGCGGAACCAGAACGTCGGGATCTTCGCCCAGCGATAAAGAGCCGGTGCTGGCGCCGCTCACGGTGATCCACTTCAGCTTGCCTCCGTCGGAGTTCACGACCGCCAGGCGAACGTTCGGATTGGGATCGCCAGGTTGCGGATATTTCTGCTGGTCCACCGTCGCGTGCAACGGAATCCAATCGGTGATTGGATAAGTCGGCACCTCCTTCTCGTTCATCTGCAGAAACGCGATCTGCTTGCCATCCGGCGACCAGAAGTAATTGCTGCGTGTGTACAGCTCTTCCTCGTACACCCAGTCAACTTCACCGTTAAGCAGATTTTCGCCGCCGTCTTTCGTCAAAGTCCGCTCGCCTCCGCCACTCAGTTGTCGCGTGTAAAGGTTGTGCTTGCGGATATACGATATGCGATTTCCATCCGGCGAGAATTTGGGGTCTTCGCTCGGCTCGGAGCTCGAGGTGACCTGCACGGCGGTCCCCGTATCCAACGTGTACAGCCAAAGCTGGCCCTGCGAATCGAACAGCAGCTTCTTCGAGTCCGGCGACCAATGATACGCGGCGATCGAGTAGCGCTGTGCCGCTTCCTTCTTGCGCTCGTCTTTTATGGCGCCGCTGGATGGCGCGAGCGTTGACAGCTTCTCGCTGGCAACCAGCACCGCCCGCCTGCCGGTGGTGACGTCCACAAAATAGAGCGCTCCGCGATCGCCGCTGGCATCCCGTTGCACGAACGAAACCTTCGTGCCGTCCGGACTCCATTTGATGGACTCGGGCGCGCGTCCAAGAATGCCACCCTCCTTGAATATCGACTCGATAGTCAACTCCTTCGCTCCTTGCGCTTCTTGCGCGGGAGTTACGGCGCCGGTTTGGGCGAATACAAACAGCGAAGAGAGCAGACAGATGACGAACGCTGCACCACGTGCTTTCAAGTTGGCTCCAGAACTAGAAATTAGGCGTCGGAAAAGTTTATATCAGAGAAGGGATCTTCTGGGGCTTGCCATCCTCCGCCAAATCGTATGCATTTCTGCCCAAAGAGGCATCTCCATCTGGTCAAGATTGTAGGACAGAATTGTCGGCCTTTCTATTCCACAAACATGCAGTCCCCATACGAGTAAAACCGATACCATTCCCGAACTGCGTGTTCATAGGCCTGCAAGATACGTTCGCGTCCGGCGAAGGCCGCCACGAGCATGAGCAGTGTGGACCTGGGCAGATGAAAGTTGGTCAGCATAGCGCCCACGACGCGAAACTCGAATCCGGGATAGATGAAAATGTCGGCTTCGCCACTTTGCGCGGTGATGCGGCCATCCTTATTTTGGCGTGCAGCAAATTCGAGCGTGCGGACAGTTGTAGTCCCGACGGCAACCACACGCCGACCGGCATCACGCGCGTGTTGAATCCGGTTCGCTGCCTCTTCCGAGATCTGATACCACTCGCCATGGAGTCTATGCTCTTCCACCACTTCCTCGCGTACCGGCTGAAACGTGCCCAGCCCCACGTGAAGCGTGATCTCGGCAGTTTCAATCCCGCGCTGACGAATGCGGTCGAGAACTTCCTCGGTGAAGTGCAGGCCTGCGGTCGGCGCGGCGACCGACCCGAGCGGCTTGGCGTAAACCGTCTGGTACTGTTCGCGATCAGCCGGCGTATCGGGGCGATCGATATAAGGGGGAAGAGGTACGTGCCCAATGCGCTGCACGATTTCGAAGAAATCGTCCACCGATTCGAAGCGCAAGTGGCGCTCGCCGAACGCCCCGCGCCCGGTGATTTCGGCTGCCAGGTCGTGCGAATCCGCACTGGCCTCACCGCCAAAATAAATCCGCTCGCCGACGCCCAGCTTGCGTCCGGGATGCACCAGGGCCTCCCATTCCATCATCTCTCCCGAAAGCTGTTTCGTGAGTAGCACCTCAACCCTTCCGCGAAGGAAATCTGCCGCCGCTGGGTTTTGGGCTGAGACGCTCTGCGCCCGCGATCCGCTGCGGTGTCCGAAGAGCCGCGCCGGGAACACCTTCGTGTTGTTAAACACCAGAAGATCGTCCGGGCGCAGCAACGCGGGAAAATCCCGGAACGTGCGATCCTCCAGCAACTCCCGGCCGCGATCGATATGCAGCAGGCGCGAAGCAGCCCGATCGGCTGGCGGCTGCTGGGCGATCAACTCCGGTGGAAGGTAGTAATCAAATTCGGATACCAGCACCCCCCGATTATGCCCCACCCAGCAGCCTCACACATTCCTGTGCCGCAGTTCTTTGCGGTAGCCGCAACCTGCGGTACGATACACACAGGGTCTTGCAAGGGGCGACTCTCACTTGGCATGAAGACGGAACAACAGCACAGGGACGAAATCGTCCGCTTCGGAAAATTGCTGCACCAGACCGGACTGGTTGCTGCCACGGACGGCAACCTCTCGGTGCGTTTGGAGAGTGGCCACGTCCTTTGTACCCCCACGCTGATGAGCAAGGGTTTGATGGAGCCGGAAGATTTGGTGGTCGTGGACCAGCGCGGTAGCAAAGTGGCTGGCTCGCGCGATGCCTCCAGCGAGATTGCCATGCACCTGCTCATTTATCGCAGGCGTCCCGACATCAACGCGGTGGTGCACGCGCATCCTCCCACCGCGACCGGCTATGCCGCGGCTGGAATTGCCCTCGACCGCGCCTTGTGCTCGGAAATTATTGTCACGCTCGGCTCCGTCCCGCTCGCCAATTACGAGACACCGGGCACCCCGGAGCTCGCCGAGGTGCTTGCGCCTCTGGTTGCGGACCACGACGCCATCCTGATGGCAAACCATGGCGTGGTGACCTGCGGCGCCGACCTGCTCAACGCCTACATGAACATGGAAACCGTCGAGCATTTCGCGAAGATCGCCTTGGTTACGCATCTGCTCGGCAAGCAGCAAACGTTAAGCGATCAGCACGTGGACAAGCTGCGTGAAATCCGCATGAAGTATCACAACCATAACCACGTTGCTGCGGCTCAGGGGAAAGACTAGAACCCAATCTTTTGAATCGTTTTGTGTCAGGGCACGGCTTCAGAGGCTGCTGAAAAAAGGCATTTGCCATGCGTTTTGAAGGGGCGCACCTTTAGGTGCGCCGTACAAGTCCTTTCTTCTTGTCA
>Ga0209039_10002165_pt1 | contig 17068 bp, 10 predicted proteins | sample BogFormECP12_OM1_FD_188238 | JGI IMG/M metagenome (GOLD analysis project Ga0209039, IMG submission 188238) | Bog forest soil microbial communities from Calvert Island, British Columbia, Canada - ECP12_OM1 (SPAdes) (version 2) | ecosystem: Environmental > Aquatic > Freshwater > Wetlands > Bog ... | reverse complement strand
CATGATTGCCGCCCTTCACGCCGAACGAAGGAGGCTCATAGCGCAGAACGACCACAATCTTGTCCTTGACGTCGATCCCGGCGTAGTCGTCGTAGTGAAACTCGTCCGCCGAAATGCCGTAGCCCACAAACACCAGAGGCCCGCGGGCCGATCCCGAGGCGGAAAAACTGAACGGAACAAAATCCTGCTTCGGCTTCAACTCTCGCTTCTGCTCCCCAGTCAGCACCGCGAAATCGTTCTTGCCTTTTAAGCGCGCGCCCGTGATTACCGTGAAAGGCTGAAAATACGAGTTTGTGCCCGCAGGTTCGAGTCCCAGGCTCTTGAACCGCTTCTCGATCAGGTGCGCGGCCCGGGTCAACCCTTTCGACCCAGCGCCACGTCCTTCCATCGCAGGGGTGGTCAGCGCCTTGATGTCATCCAGGTAGCGATGCGGATCGGCAGTGGAAATTGCCGGCGGCGCCGCCAGCGAAAGAAATGTGAATGCGAGCAGGGTGAAGAGAATTGCGACGCTCTTCCTCGCGATGTTTGTTTTCGCTGCGAGGCCCCTCGCGTTGCGCGCACGAACTTGACGGCAGTAGTAGCTTCTTAATTTCCGCATGATCTCGCAAATCGTAGGTTGCATGAAGGCTCGTGTCAAATCCTGGCTGCCGGGCAGCGTGAGGATATTTCCGTTCGGCACGAAAAAACAGCAATTGAAACGGGCGCGACCAAACAACGAACGATATGGGCTCAGACAGCGCACCCTGAGGTTGCGCCGCCGGTACAATGGGGTTATGTCTGAGCTTGATCATTGTGCAATGCTGGCGGTGGCGCTGGCCGAAGCCCGCAAGGGGCTAGCGGAAGGAGGTATCCCTATTGGAGCCGCGATCTTTGATGGCGAGGGCAGGCTCGTCGGCTCTGGCCACAACCGTCGAGTGCAGAACGGGGATCCTTCCCTGCATGGGGAGACCGATGCCTTCCGCAATGCGGGGCGCCAGCGCAGCTATCGCGGGCTAACCATGGTTACCACGCTGGCGCCGTGCTGGTACTGCAGCGGACTGGTCCGGCAGTTTGGTTTCGGTTCGGTGGTGGTCGGCGAGAGCCGCACTTTTCAGGGCGGCATCGAGTGGCTCCGCTCGCTTGGGGTGCGAGTCTTCGATCTCGATTCTTCGGAGTGCGCCTCGTTGTTGGGCGAATACATTCGCAGAAATCCCGCGGTGTGGAACGAGGACATCGGAGAAGAGTGACGTTCACTGTCGTTGCTCTTGTCCTACTCCAGATTCTTTAGGGAAGCTCTGATTAAGTGTCCGAAGAAAAGCTTGAAGCACAGAGGACACGGGGGTCACAGAGGACGGCGGCCCGGTGATGGCCGCCGTTCTTGTGCCGGGATTGTAGTTTGACTAGAGCGTGTTTCGTATATGGGTTTGCGGGGGAAAGGCTGTACCCTCGGGGGCTAACAGGCTGCGGAAAAAGTACTTTCCACGTCGCAGTCTCACCGCAGCGGCTAAAGCCGACTCCGGAAACAAGCCACTTGCCGCAGCGGTGAACCGCTGCGCCACCCAAAATCAAGCGCAACACCGACTTTTTCCGCAGCCTGCTAAAGCCCCTGATTCATTTGGCTCTAAACGGCGCGGCTGAAGCCGGGCCTTCCCGTTCTTGCTCGAACATAATTCATGGGAGGCTCGAGACGGGGCAAAGCCCCGTCACCACACGAATTAGGAATATTCCGCAAGCTGTTAAGCCGCGCCCCTTCAAAGAACTATTTGTGAAACACGCTCTAGAAGCTGAGGCTCAGGGACATCTGGATCTGCCGCGCGCTGCCGATGGTCTTGTTCGTGATGCCCAAGCCACTCAGGGTCGGGCAGACGTACAGGGCGGTGTAGGTTGTGTCGCAAGGATTCAACGCTGCGGGCTGACCTACGTAGGGAAAACCGTTGAAATTGATGTTCTGGCTTATGTCGTCGATCGGGATATCGAAGCTCGCAGTGTTGGTCAGGTTATAGACTTTGAGCATGTACGTCAAAGAGTACCGCTCCGTGATCTGGGTTGCCTTGATCAGGGAGATGTCAGCGCGGTTCTGCCACGGTTGCCGGAAGATATTGCGTTGGCCATGGTCGATGAAGTTGGTCTCGTAGGGGTCGTTGGTAGGAATCGCGCCATTCAATGCGCCTTCGCTTAGCAAAGGAAAGCCAAAACAGTTGGGGTTGAGCGCGGGGGCGCCTGCTTTCACACCTGAGGCCCCGGTGACCGCCTGCTTAGGTGTGCAACCGGAGAGGGGGACGACCGGATTCGTAATACCGTCATTCACGCCGTAGAATACGCTGCCGACGGCACCAGAGTAATCGATCACGCTGTACGGCTGACCACTCTGGATGACGGTCAAACCCGAAATCGCCCAGCCATCGGCCACCTTGCCTTTCAATGAAGATTCCGAGAAAAATCTTGGCAGTTGGTAGGTATAGGTGAAATTGATCACATGTTTGCGATCGTAGTCGGAGAGACCGTAACCGGAGCGCAGATTCAAAGGGTTGTTGCCGTTGTAAAACAGGCCCATCGCGCTTTGTTCGTCGGTCGCGTGCGAGTAGGTGTAGGAGAAGCCAACTTGAAAGCCATGGCTCATTCGTTTTTCCACGTGGGTCTGAAGCGCGTTGTAAGCTGAGATGCCCGCCGCGGTATAAGACTCGGACTCGGCGGAATAGCCGATGTAGGGGACACGGAGGTCGACATTCCCCCCTTCAAAGGTTTGCAGGTATGGTTGCGTACCGTTGTTGATGTTCGCGGGCGTGAAGCCGCCTGGCTGAGTGACAATCGAATAACCGTAGGTGTAGTCCTGCTCAAACGGCGTGCCGGACCGGATGGGATTGGAGGGCGAGGCAATCCGCGCCTGGTTGAAAGGCAAGGGAACGATTTCATGACGGCCGAGATTGCCCACGTAACCGATCTCGATGGCGAGATCGTGCCGCGGCTGCCATTGAATGTTGAGGGTCTGGTTGAGGGTATAAGGGAGCTTGTTGGCACGGTTGTAGTCGGCAAATGAGAATAGCTGCGCTCCCGTTGCGATTGCGGCCGCATTGGGGAGAACCAGGTTTGCGGGATTGCCGCTGGGGGGCGGACCGAGGGACGCGCCCCAGGGGTTTTCGAATCCGCCGGGGCAGTTGGAGTACGCAGTGGCACAGACTTGCGAATTCACCCACGGCGGAGTTTGATTGACGCCGAACGGACCACCCGCAATCACTCCGGACGCAAACCCCGGGGAAAGGTAGGTGAAGAGTTCGCCGCGATCGTAGTACATGCCCCAGCCCGCGCGCACGACGACTTTGTCGTTGAACATCCTGGGACTCCACGCCACGCCAAAGCGCGGCGCAAGGCCCCACTGGCGTCCGGTAAGGGTCGAATTGCTGACGCCTTTGGTCGGAAAGAGAGGATTGTTGCCGGCGACGATGAAGCCGTTCGAAACGATCGTGTCCGTGGACGCGTCGTAGTTATAACGTGACGGATCAAAATTAAAAATTTTCCCGTACTTTTCCGTCAGACCTCCGTGATCATCGAAGCGCAGACCGGCGCTGATGCTGAGATTGGGGCGGATCTGAAACTTGTCCTGGAGGTATAGGCCGTCTTCGTTCGAGCGGTAGTAACGGTTGGCATTGCCTTGCAAGAAGTTCGTAGTAATAAATCCGTCCGCCGTATAGCCGATGGGCGTGCCGGTCAGAAAGTCGGCGAAGTTGAGGAAGCCGATCATCCCTGAGTTGGTTCTTCGATCGCGCGCATTGAGCTGGGAGTAGGAAAAGCTGCCGCCGAAAGTAATTGTGTGTTTGCCATGGTTCCAAATGGCGTTGGCGGAGGGCATCCAGCGGTTTTGAAAAACTCCGGTGAAGGCGCCCTGCGAAGCTGCCGTCGATCCGATATTCAAGCCGGCGTTGTAAACGAAGTTTGCGTTATTGGGGGAGGCGTTTCCTAAGTCGTCCACGATGGTGATTCCCGGGAAGACCGAAGAACCAAACGCATTGATGTTCATCTGTTGAGGAGTGAAGGGCTGCCCAATCGTGCTGTAGATTTTTTCACGAATGAACCCGAATACCTCCGTGAGGCTGAGGGTCGGCTTGAGGGATTGCGTGTTTGTAATGCTGGCAACCTGGCTGCCGGCGTCCAGCTTTTGGGTAAAACCCTGGACCGAGGAAAACCCGAAAGGCGCCGTGGTCGGATCGTGCTGGTAGTAATACTTCAATGCCAGCGTGTCTGTGGAACTCACCAGATAATCGAGATCGGATACGGCCTGGTCGGTGATGAAATACGCCGGCTGCGTGATGAAAACATTTTCCGGAAAGTTAAGGGTCGGCGTGAAATTAGGGTTCGCTGAGGGGATCATGTACTGGCCGTTCGGCAATTTGTAATTCAACATGGCCAACGCGACCGGATCTACGCTGCTGGCGGTAACACACGCCGGCTGGTTAGCTCCGCCGCAAGGCCAATTATTATTGGCGACGGCAGCCAGTGTCGCCGCGCGGCGATCGTCCGTAAGCCCGAAAGGCACGGCCGTGCGTGAGGTTCCAATCTCCAGATCGGAAACATGAGTGTGCTGGTAGCTGAGAAAGCCGAAAAGCTTGTCCTTGATGATCGGGAAGCCCAGCGTTCCACCAGCCGTGTAACGATGCAGTTCAGGCACTTTCTCGTTGCTGGGGATGTTTTCATCCTGGTTGTAAAAAAACGGAGCGGCGTTCAGCCAGTCGGTTCCGCGGTGCCAGTAAGCCTCGCCGTGAATTGCGTTGGTTCCAGACTTTGTGCTCATGTCGATATGGGCGCCGCTGGTGGAGCCTTGTTGGGCATCGTACATCGAAGTGTTGACGCGAAATTCCTGAATGGTCTCCGGTGCGGGCGTCGGCAAGCCCTGGCCGATGGCCAGATAGGGCGACGCCGAACTCTGAATTATCTCCGCTGTGGTGCTGCCAGCGCCGGCGACGCCGGTATTGTTCACGATGCGGGCCGAAGCCACCGAACTGGTGGTCTTGCCATTGAACAGAGTGCTGGCATCGACGCCATTCAGCAGGAAGGTGTTGCTGGTATCACGCTGGCCGTTGGCCCATATCGGCTGGTTGCCCAGGCCAGCGTTGGCGCCGGTGCCGCTGGACAGTTCGGCATTTACACCGGGAGAAAGAATGGCGAGTCCGGTGAAGCTGCCCGTGGGCAGCGGAACGTCATCAATCTGATTTTGTTCGAGGATGTATCCGTTCGTGGTGTCGACGGCGTTCATCATCGGCTCCGCTTGTACCTCGACAATCGTTCCCACCTTGCCGACCGGCAGTGCCACGTTGATCGTCGCCGTGCGATTTGCCTGAACCGTAATCGAGGGGATCCTCTGCGTCTCGAAGCCGTCATGGGTGAAGGTGAGTGTGTAGGCACCGATGGGCAGGTTGACGAAGTCGTAGATGCCATTGGCATTGGTCTTCTGGGTGCGGGTGAGTTTTGTCTGGTCACCCACGATCGTCACAACCGTATCCGGCAGAACGCCGCCGGTCTTGTCTGCGACCGAACCCGTGATGCCACCGAGCGTCTGCTGCGCCTGAGCGTACGGTGAAAAAGCAAGCGGAATCCACAGTAATGACGCGGCGAGGAGAACGACCAGTCCGATTCTCTTTTTCTTTAGCATCATCAGCATCAATGACCTCAACCTCAATGACCTCGTAGATTTTGAATACACTTTTGCAGCGCCGCCTGCCGGCGGGCGAAGCTATTTTTGGGTTAAACAACATTCGCGACAAGGCTGGGTTGCGCGCGCGTGCGCACGCAAAAAAACGATGGGATGAATTTACGCGAGTTGGGTACGGAATGAAAGCGTTCCGTCTAGTAAAAATTTCTTTGATACAGATTAGATATTCTTATGGCGGCGGTGAAATTCTCGGGAAACTCGGCTCTCGGCGCGCAGCCCCTAAAGGGGCCTCTCAATTCAAAGAACTTACGGCATCGCTAAAGCGATGCTCTGATACGAAACTTGAGTTTTTCCGCAGCCGTTAACTTTCGGCCAGCGCCGCGTCTTTATTGCGGCGGCGAAACACGAACCACAGCAGTCCTGCCGTCAAATAGGCGAGATAGACGTAGGGCAGCTTGCCATACGGTCCTTCGGGCACGGGGTATAAATTCCCAACCAGCGCGAGCAGCATGGCGGCGCCAGCCAGCCAGGGAACGATCTGGGCTCCCGGACGAAAAACACCGCGGTCGCGCAAATAGCGTGGCAGTGCGACGCAAACCAAGGCATAGGCCACGATAAAACCATAGGTCGCCAGTGAGCCCAGCCAGCCGTAGACATCCAACCCGCTGGCACCGCGGGCTGCCAGTAGGGTTACGGGCAACAGCGCGGCAACCCCAGTGATGACGACCGCACGGCCAGGAGTTCGGTTGCGGCTATGGGTGGCGCGCAGAGAGTCGTGGGCAAGCCCGTTGTGGGCCATCAGCAGCAACACACGTGCTGCCGCCGTAATGCAGGCTAAAGTTCCGGCGAACAAGCTCACGAGTGCGCCGATATCGATCAGCAGTCCCAGCACCGGGACGCCGCCGACTCGGGCGAGCACGTACATTGGAGCCTGGCTAGCGCCCAAATCCTGGCCCGCAGCGTGGAAACCCAACACTTCCACATAGGCGCAGACGGTGAAGAAAACTCCGGCGAGAATGGCGCTTTGGATGACCGCGCGCGGAATCGTGTTCAGCGGATTGCGCGCCTCGGAGCCGAGCGTGGTCGCGCTCTCGAAACCAACGAAACTGAAGAGCGCGAGCACCAAGCCGAGGCGCAGGCCGCTGCCACTCATGCCGCGGAGATGGAGTTGTTCCGAATCGCCGTGCCAGCCATGGCGGACCAGCAACAGTGCGACTAAGATCACAATCACGGTGACGGACGCGGCCTCGATCCACAGCATGAGGCGCGCGGAGATCTTGACGTCGCGGTAGGCAATCCATATCGAAACGCCGGTGACCAGCGTGGCCAGCAATACGGCCGAATAGACATGGCCGGTGGCATCGCGCAGCAGCAGGTTGGCGTAGTGGTAGAAGCCGCCAATGACGCTCGATCCCGTGGCCACATAAGCCAGCAACAGACTCCATGCGACGGTGGCGCTAAGCCAGGGAGGCAGGGTCATCGAAGCGTAGGTGTACAACGAACCAGGCGACGCGGAATGGCGAGCATAGCGGCCGATGCAAAGCGCGACGAGCAGGACGGCGGTGGTCGCGAGTACATACGCCAGCCAGGTGCCATTGCCGGCGAGCGTGCAAACCAGCGGGATGGTGGCCGCAGGCGTTGTCGTGGGAGCCATGGTGGAGACTGACTGGGCCAACGTTTCCATCGGAGAGAGAATCTCGCGACGCAAACCATAGTCCGTTGTCGGGGAATTCTCTGGGGCGGTTTGTGTCATGCGCGGCGATTTTTCCTCAAGTTGTAGTGGGGTGGGATTGTACAACACCGGCCGCGCAGGCGATGGAGAGAGAATCCGATCTAAGAGGCGGTGTATGATCTTGCAACGTTTTACCTGCTTGGTTCGGCACTGCTGCTGCAGGGAGAAAAGAACATTCGATGAAATTCGATAGAGAGTTATTGCGGAGTCTTCCCAAAGTCCTTTTGCACGAGCATTTGGATGGTGTGCTGCGACCGCAAACCGTGATTGAGTTGGCAAGCGATGCGGGATACGTGGAACTTCCGAGCGCCGATCCCGAAGCATTAGCGCAATGGTTTCATCGCGGCGCGAACCAGGGGAGTCTGGCCAAATACCTGGAGGGCTTCACCCACACCATCGCGGTCATGCAAACGGAGGAGGCTCTGGAGCGTGTCGCTTATGAACAGGCCGAGGATCTAAGCAAAGATGGCGTGGTTTACTTTGAAACTCGCTTTGCTCCAGTCTTTCACACTCGGAAAGGATTGACTCACCAACAAGTAGTCTCGGCTGTCTTGAAGGGACTGGAGCAAGGCCGCAAGGATTTTGGAATCTCTTCCCGTGTGATCATCTGCGCCATGCGCAATATGGACGTTTCGCTTGAAATGGCGGAACTGGCCGTCGATTTTCGCGCGCGTGGAGTTGTCGGCTTCGATCTTGCCGGAGAAGAGGGCGGTTATCCTCCCAAAAAACATGTAGAAGCTTTTCACTACATTCAGCGGGAGAATTTCAACATCACGATTCACGCCGGGGAAGGCTATGGAAAGGAATCGATTTGGCAAGCGATTCAGTACTGCGGGGCACACCGGATCGGACACGGGACGCGGCTGATCGACGACATCGCCGTCGCGGACGGCAAGGCAGTGAAATTAGGCGACCTTGCCCAGTACGTGCTCGATAAAAGAATCCCGCTGGAAATTTGTCTTCTCAGCAACGTCCATACCGGGGCCACGCCCAGCCTGGGTGAGCATCCTTTCAAAATTCTTTATCGGGAGAAATTTCGCGTCACCCTCAATACCGACAACCGATTGATGAGCAACACCAGCATGACCCAGGAGTTCGAGGCCGCGGCGGATACCTTTGGTTTGTCCCTGGATGATTTCGAAAAGATCACCATCAATGCAATGAAGAGCGCTTTTCTGCCCTACGACCAGCGCTGTGATCTCATCTACTCGATCATCAAGCCGGGGTATGCCACAATCCGTAAGTCCGCAAGCCCGCTGACTCAATGAGCACTGGGCCGAGCGCGAGTCGGCGATTTCTCATGCACCGTAGAACCGCGTCACCGGGAAAGTGCCGCCAGCCGGGGTCACGACGCGATGGGACAGAGAAGCCTGCAAGCCTGTGCTCTCAGTTGCTATCGACAAAAGTCTGTCCGCCCGCGCCCGCGAACTGCGGCCGAGAACAACTTTGCGTATCTCTCCGCCCCGCTTATACTTGCTCTCTTAACCACGGCTGCGAAAGAGTCCATGTCGACCGATTGGCGCGCAGATGCACGGGCAGGTAAGATCGGCACGCCCTTGACGATTACGCGATGACGGAGCCAAGCAACATGGACAACGCTTTCATGGCCCGCGCCATTCAACTCTCGGTCGAAAATGTCCGTTCCGGACGCGGTGGGCCGTTCGGCGCCGTCGTCGTGAAAGATGGCGCCATCGTCGCCGAAGGCGTAAATCAAGTCACGGCGACGAACGATCCCACGGCACACGCTGAAGTGCTGGCCATCCGGCAGGCTTGCCAGAAACTTCGCCTTTTCGAACTCCGGGGCTGTGACCTCTACACTTCCTGCGAACCGTGTCCCATGTGCCTGGGCGCAATCTACTGGGCTCGGATTGACAAAGTTTACTTCGGCAATGTTGCCGCGGACGCTGCCAAAATCGGGTTTGACGATTCCGCTATCTACGGAGAACTCACGCAGCCGCACTCGCAGCGTGTGATTCCCATGATTCAGATGATGCGCGAGGAAGCACTGGCGGCATTTCGAGCGTGGGAAGAGAAACCCGGTAAGATCCTTTATTGAAAGTGTTTTAATTTCCTCGTGAACCTCTGTGTCCCCTGTGGTTGAGAAAAAAAGCTTGAACCACAGGGGACACAGAGGTTCACAGGGGAAAAACAAACCTTAAACGCGTCAGAAGTACCTGCTAAAGCTCACCTCGGCAGCGGGTTCACCCGTTGCGGGGAACAATTCCATTCGAGGAAGACGATTGATCGATCGGTACTTCAAACTCGCCGAAAACCAAACCACCGTTAAACAGGAGATGCTGGGCGGACTCACCACATTTGTCACGATGGCCTACATCATCGTCGTGAATCCGCAGATCCTCGCGCAAGCGGGAATGCCGGCGGAAGGCGTCGTATTTGCGACCTGCATTTCGGCTGCCGCCGCCACGCTGGTGATGGGTCTCTACGCCAACTACCCCATCGCGCTTGCGCCGGGAATGTCGCTGAACGCTTACTTCACTTATGCCGTCTGCCTCAACATGCATGTTCCGTGGCAGACGGCGCTGGCGGTGGTTTTCTTTTCCGGCGTGTTGTTTCTGCTGCTGACGGTGACGCGCGTGCGCGAACAAATCGTCAACGGCATGCCGGACTGCCTGAAGCACTCGACGGCTGCGGGCATCGGAATGTTTATTGCCTTCGTCGGGCTGCGCAATGCCAAGCTCGTGGTGGCGAACCCGGCGACCTTCGTCGGCTTGGGCAACTTCTCCGATAAGGAAGTGCAAACCGCCTGCTTCGGCATCGCCCTGACCCTGGCGCTCATGGCGCGGAAGGTCAATGGCGGAATTTTGATTGGTGTCTTCGGAACCACGCTGGTGGGAATTCTGCGCGGCATTTCCCATTGGCCCTCCGCGATTCTGTCCCTTCCCCACCCTTCATCCACTTTTCTGAAGCTGGACTTTCGAGGGGCCATGCATCTGGGCCTCCTCGAAATCCTGTTCGCATTCCTGTTCGTCGACCTGTTCGACAATGTGGGCACACTGGTAGGCGTCTGCGAACAGGGCGGATTCATTAAAGACGGCAAGATTCCCCGCGTGGGCAGGGTTCTCGTCGCCGATGCCGTGGGTACACTGTTCGGCTCTTTGACGGGCACATCCACTGTCACCAGCTATATCGAGAGTGTGGCCGGCGTCGCGGCCGGAGCGCGTACCGGCCTGAGCAATGTTGCCGTCGCCGGTCTCTTTTTGATTGCCACCTTCTGCTCGCCTCTCGCCACCGCGATCCCGGCCTACGCCACCGCGCCCGCACTGATCCTGGTGGGCGCGCTCATGACGCAATCGATTTCGCACATCGAATGGAGCGAGTTCAGCGAGGCGGTCCCGGCCTTCATCACCATGCTCGCCACTCCGTTGACCTTCAGCATCGCCACTGGAATCAGCCTGGGGCTGATCTGCTACACCGTGGTGAAGATCGCCGCCGGCAAAGTTCGCGAAATTACCGTGCTGATTTGGATTCTTACCGCGCTCTTTATCCTGCGTTATATCTATCTCGCCGCCGCTTAGTCAGGGGTTTGCCGCGAGCTGTCAACGACGGTTTCAAGTGGAGACTGACAAGCGCCCAAAGTGACCAAAATCACGGATTGGAGCCGTTTACCGCGCCTGCTCCATCGCAATCGCTCGCGGGAACAGGATGTTGTTCTCAAGGTGAATGTGCCGATGCAGGTCAACCTCGAATTCAGATAACGTTTTGTAGAGCGTCTGGTAGCTGACGCAGGCGTCGAGAGGAGTAGCGTAACCATTGCTGGCCTGGCGCATGGCGCGCAAGGCAGCGCCGGCGGACTCGTGCTCGCGCTCCATCATCGCAACCGGGTTTTGCACGCTGCCGAAGGGCGGTGGCAGCACGGGCTCATGCTGGATGACGGCTTCCTCCATCCTGACGATGTAGGGGAACAGCACCATCTCTTCCTTCATCATGTGCATGGTCAGTTCCTGCGCCAAACCGGCGAAGCTGGCGCGAACATGCAGCAGTTCGGGATGGTTCTGGCCGTGAACCGAGCACACTTTCTCAAACAAAGGACCGAGGCGGGCAATCTCCTCGCGCGTGTACTTGTGATGAGTACTCTTGATGTGCGCGACCAGATCGCCCAGCGGCTCCCTCTGCCAGTCATGGACCGGCTGCGCCGCCCGCGTTGTTTGTTCCGCCATTTCGAGGGAATCCAGTACCTGATCCACCCCCAGATTCGCCGCGCGGCAGGCTTGTTCCAAAGACTGATTGCCGCCGCAACAATAGTCGATGCCCAGCTTCTCAAAAACCCGGGTTGCGGCAGGGTTTTCCAGAGCCAATTCCCGCACAGTTTTCTCGGTGGTCACGCTCATCGCATCCTCCTCGGCAGCGCCGCTCCATTTCTCTTTCTTTCTTGTTGCGGCGCGCTTGATGTTCTGAAGTTAGCGGAGCGGCGGCGGCCCGGCGATGACTTTTGTCACGGCGACCGTGAGCAGCCGTTAGACTTGTGGTTGGAAGTCCGGAGAGACCTACTCGGCCGGCTGGAGTTCGGCTTCCAAAGCCTTCAGATCGTGGATGATCACGCTGCGTCCATCGATCTTCACCAATCCTTCGGATTGGAAGCGGGAAAGGTTCCGGGAAATCAGTTCGCGCACGGTTCCGATCTGCGACGCCAATTCTTGGTTGCTGGCCGGCAAGGTGACTGCCACTCCGTCCGCCGTGCGCTTGCCTTCGGTTCGGGCAAGTCGCAAGAGGAACGAAGCCAGGCGGTGCCGCACGGTGGTAAACGAGAGTTCCTCGATGATTCCCACCAGCCGTCGCAGCCGGGCACCGACCACGCGCAGCACCTTGAGCGCAACCTGAGGATGAGCCAGGCAGAGCGCCTGAAAATCCTGCTTGCTGACAAAGAGGAGCGCGGCATCATCCACTGCGGTGACCGAGGCTGGGTAGTTACCCCCATCGAAGACGGGCAGCTCTGCGACGGAGCTGCCTGGCCCATCGATGCTCAGTACCTGCTCGCGTCCGCTAGCCGAACTTTTGAAAATGCGGACGTGTCCGGACTCAACCACGTAGAGCCCGGCGCAAGGTTCGCCCTCACCGAAAACGGTTTCGCCAGCTGAAAAGTGGCGCGGCACCGCACGCTGAGCCAGGAAAACAAGTTCCGGTTCCGTGAGCCCGGAAAAGATGGGGACCTTCGCCAGCGTCTGACCGTGGTTGACCTTGATTTCCGCCACGGCGGCTATTGTACTGGACCAGACCTGCACGGGCGCGGTCATGCCGTCCAGTGGGTATTCTGGCCACTACCGGGCGGTCAATGGAAAGGGCGCAGTCAGCAGTTTTGTGCGGCGGGGAAAATGAACCGAAGGGGTAAACTGCCGGATCCCGCAGGGGCTAAAGCCGGCGTATTTATTGGCCCGACTTATCGGCACGGCTGAAGCCGTGCCCTTCCCAAAACCCGGGTGAATCAGAGTTTTTCCGCAGGTTGGTAATCAGGTTTCAGCAGCGAGCGAAAGAAGCGCGCGTTTCGTGAACACACGGATCATCTCGCGGCGATACTCAGGAGTCAGGGCCGAGGTGGTCAGCGGTTTCGCGGTCTGGGCTGCGAGAACACCGGCGGCTTCAGCCCACGCTTCCGTCATGGGCTTCCCAGCCAGGAGTTCGGTGGCGCCTTTCACCAGCACGGGCGCGGGATTCACGGCGGTGAGCGCGACGCGTGCGTCTTCGATGTGTCCGTTGGACCGCTTCAGAACCACGGCGACTCCGGCGAGCGGGTAGTCAATCGAGCCGCGGATGCGCAGCTTGCGGTAGGCGCCGCGATAGCCCGCCGAGGATGCAGGCAGCAAGACACGGGTCACGAGTTCGTCGGGCCGCAGTCTGCGGTAGTCATCGCCAAGGCCCGTGTAGAAGTCCGCGAGCTTGACGCGGCGCACGCCGGAGGCGCTGGCCATCTCGATTTCGGCGTCCAGGCAGAGCAGCGCCGCCGGAGTGTCGCCCGAAAAAACCGCCCAGCACTTGGCGCCGCCGGGCGCGACGTGGCAGAGATCGCCATCTTTCTTAATGCAGAAGGCGCAGGATTTTCGCCACTGCAACGACTGGTTGTACCAGAGGCAGCGCGTGTCGAGACAGATGTTTCCTCCGATTGTGCCCATGTTGCGCAGCACGGGGGAAGCGACGGTCTTTGCGGCCTCGGGAAGCACGGGGTAGTGCCAACGCAGCGCGTCAGAGTGCTCGATGTCGGTGAGTGGGGTGAGGGCGCCGATCTCAACAGCGCCGTTGGGTTGCGGGCGAATGCCTTTCAGTTCCGCGATGCGGCCGACGTCGAGCACGTATTGCGGCTCGAACAGCTTTTGCTGCATCGAGGGCAGCAGGTCGGTGCCGCCGGCCAGGATGCGGATGTTACCGGCGTGCTGGGCCAGCAGTGCGATCGCTTCCGCAGTGGTGCGCGGACGCAAGAGCTTAAATTCGGGGAGGCTCAATCCGCACCTCCCGGCTGTGCCGGTTGACGCGCGGAATCGAATTCATGCCGCTTTGGGCCTTTGCCCTTGAAACACAACTCGCCCCCGTGTTCACGAAATCTTGCCGGGGCGGTGGGGTCCACGCCTTCCGTCAGGTTCAGCGGCTTGGCATTCCTCTTCGCGCGCAGCGCGGCCAGCACGCGCTCCGGAGTAAATGGCGACTCGTGCAGGCGGATACCGGCCGCATCGTAGATGGCATTTGCAATCGCGGGGATGGTGGCCGCGAGCGAGCCTTCGCTGGCCTCCTTCGCGCCGAACGGACCTTCGGGATCGACGCTTTCGACAATGATCGCTTCGACTTCCGGCGACTCGACCGACGACGGGCTGCGGTATTCGAGCAGGCCGGGGTTCATGAGCAGCCCGTCTTTCCAGATCATCTCTTCGGTGAGCGCCTGGCCCATCCCCATCCACACCGAGCCGATCACCTGGCCTTCGACGGAGACCGGGTTGAGCGCGCGCCCGCAATCGTGCGCCGCCCAGACTTTGTGGACGGTGACTTCGCCGGTGTCTTCGTCCACCGTGACCTCTGCCACCTGGGCCGAGTAGGAGTAGGCGGGCGAGGGTCCAACGCCAGCGCCTTTGTGCTTTCCTCCGCGGGCCTCCAGCGGAGGCGCATACGAGCCGGTGCCGCTGAGAGCGCCGTGGAAGTCGATGGCAGCGACCACCGCCTCCTCGAAGGTCATCGAATCTTTCGGGCCTTCGTCCTTGCGTTTTTGCTGGAGCGAGCCGCGGAGAATCTGGCCTTCGACGCGGCCGGAGACGGTGGCCGCTTCGGTGCGGAGCTGCGCTCCGCCGGGACGGGCGAGGCGCCCGTCCCCACACGTGAGCCGGTCATTGCGGAAGACGATGTCTTCGGGGGCGCAGTTCATTTTCTTTGCTGCGGCGGCGGCGATTTGCTTCTTGACTTCCTGGGCAGCGCGCATCGTTGCATTGCCATTCATGAAGGTGACACGGCTGGAGTAGGAGCCGATGTCAATCGGCGTGAGGTCGGTGTCGGCGGCGATCACCCTCACGCGGGAGAGCGTGCAGCCCAACGTTTCCGCGGCCACTTGCGCGACCATCGTGTCGGAACCCTGGCCGATATCGGACGCGCCGGTGTAGAGGACGACACCGCCGTCGCGGTCAATTTTGATGTTCACCGTGGAGTGCGGCATGTCGGAACGGATAATCGAGTTGGCCGCGCCGCTCACGTAGTGGCTGCATGCAATGCCGAGGCCGCGGCCTCTGGGCAGTTTTCCCTTGCGCTCGTTCCAGCGCGAGCGCGTCACTACCTGGTCAATGCATTCCGGGAGACCGTAGCTCTGCACGCGCAGGCCGTTGATCGTGATGCAGGGAGGTTTGAGCAAATTGCGGCGGCGGATTTCAGCCGTGTCCATCTTAAGCTTGGCCGCAATTTCGTCGAGCTGCGATTCGAAGGCGAAGCGGACGTTGACCGTGCCGTGTCCGCGCATGGCGCCGCAGGCCGGCTTGTTGGTGAGCACGCGATAGCCGTCGTACTGGATGTTGGGAATATCGTAGAGTGCGCCCAGCAGCGCGCCGGAATAAAGGATGGTGACCACTCCGTAGGAGCAGTAGGCGCCGCCATCCTGCACAACGCGAGCTTTGACGGCGGTGATGCGGCCGTCGTTCTTCACGGCGGTTTTCAAGTCCACGATGGTGCGCGGGCGCCCGCGGTGCGCCCAGAAAACCTCTTCGCGCGTGTAGGTGATCTTGACCGGTCTCTGCGCAGCGCGCGCAGCAATCCCTGCAATAATTTCGATTGGGATTACTTCACTCTTGCCGCCAAAACCGCCGCCCACCAGCGGCTTGATCACGCGGATCTGTGACATTGGCATCTCGAGCACCAGCGACAGCTTGTGTTGCAGGTAATAGGGAACCTGGGTGGAAGACCAGACCGTCAGGCGCCCGCGTGTGCCGGTGTGCGGGTCGAGTTCGAACGATGCCAGCGTGCAGTGCGGCTCCATGGCGGCATGGGTAACTTCGTTCGCGAGGAAGCGGCCTTCGGCGATGTAGTCGGCTTCAGCAAAAGCTTTGTCGGGGTCGCCGAAGACGTGGTGGTAGTCCTTCTCCAAATTGTTCGGCTTGTTGTCGTGGATGAGATTGGTTTCGGCCTTCATCGACTCTTCGGGATCGAAGTAGGCGGGCAGAAGTTCATAATCGACGTCAATCAGCTCGAGCGCTTTCTCGGCAATGGCTTCCGAGACTGCGGCCACGCAGGCCACGTTGTCGCCGACGTAGCGAACCTTGTCGAGCGCCAGCGCGTGCTCGTCGTGGCCGACGGGGAGGATGCCGAAGGGGTTGGGCGCGTCCTTGCCCGTGACCACCGCAATCACACCGTCGAGCCGCTCGGCCCGGCTGGTGTCAATGCTCTTGATGCGAGCATGCGGATGCGGTGAATGCAGAATCTTTCCATAGAGCATGCCGGGGAGCGCGAGGTCGTCCGTGTATTTGCCGGAACCGGTGGTCTTCCCCGCGGCGTCAATCATGGCGACGGATTTGCCGATGATGGAGAAGGCGTTGGTCGCTGGTCGTTGGTCGTTCGGCATGAGTTCTCGGTTCCCCAGTTCTCCAGCACCGCAAAAAAACTTGTCATCCTGACCCTGAGCGTGCCGAAGGGGAAGGACCTGCTGTCGCTGCGATCAATCATCACTCCAGTACTCGGCCGTCCAACGACTCGCCTCAGACACGCGCTGGCGGGCTTCGCCCGCCGATTGGGCCGGCGAGACGCCGGCGCTACACATTCGCCATTCCTTTCTTTTCGGCGTCGATGGCTGCCTTGATCGCCTGGTACATCTGCGTGTAGCCGGTGCAGCGGCAGAGATTGCCGCTCAACGCGCTGCGGATTTCTTCGTCCGTGGGATCCGGGTTCACCGAGAGCAGATGCTTCACCGTGATCATGAAACCCGGTGTGCAGTATCCGCATTGCGCGCCGCCCCAATCTCCGTAAGCCTTCTGGATGGCGGCCAGGCTGCCGTGCTCGTTGATACCTTCGACGGTGGTGATCTCCTGCCCCTCGCAACTGAAGGCGAGCAGCGTACAGGCGAGCATCGGCGTGCCGTCCACGAGCACGGTGCAGGCCCCGCAGGAGGAATCGTCGCAGCCGCGCTTCGAGCCGGTGAGGCCGAGATCGCGGCGCAACACGTCGAGCAGCAGCGCGCTCGACTCCACGGCGAGCTCGTGGGTAAGACCGTTAACGCGCAGTTCTATGAGTTCTTTCTTCAC
>Ga0209039_10002164_pt1 | contig 17074 bp, 17 predicted proteins | sample BogFormECP12_OM1_FD_188238 | JGI IMG/M metagenome (GOLD analysis project Ga0209039, IMG submission 188238) | Bog forest soil microbial communities from Calvert Island, British Columbia, Canada - ECP12_OM1 (SPAdes) (version 2) | ecosystem: Environmental > Aquatic > Freshwater > Wetlands > Bog ... | reverse complement strand
CATCTTAAGCCTCCGGTGTATCTTTGGTCTGTGGGAAGCCCAAAGCCTACCCCAGAGGCCCTTTTTTGAAAACGCCTAACAACCTTTTAGTGCACCCCAGGCAATTCTGCAACTTGCCCGAAAGCCAGCTTTATGCTAGACTTGATTCAGGAATTCGAACATGGCTGAAAAAATTCTCATCATTGATGACGATGTCGATACTCTGAGGCTGGTGGGGTTGATGTTACAACGTCAGGGCTATCTTATAAGCGCTGCCACAAATGGGGAACAAGGTCTCGCTAAAGCATTCGAAGAAAAACCAGACATCATTTTGCTCGATGTGATGATGCCCGATATGGATGGCTATGAAGTCACTCGGCGTTTAAGAAAAAACCCCACCACACAATCTACACCCATTTTGATGTTTACTGCCAAGACTCAGCTGGATGATAAAGTGGCCGGATTTGAAGTCGGTGCCGATGATTATCTAACCAAGCCCACCCATCCTACCGAATTACAGGCCCATGTAAAAGCATTGCTGGGACGCGCGGGAACGAAACGAGGAGAAGAGGTCGCGACCGCCTTGCACGAACAAAATGGACGTGTGGTTGGCATCCTTTCTGCACGCGGAGGATTGGGCGTTTCTTCGGTGGCGACGAACGTAGCTGCGGCGCTTTTCAATCGAATACAATCAGATGTCATCTTGGCTGAATTAATTCCGGGGCAAGGCACAATCGGGATGGAGCTTGGCGTTCCAAGTCAAAAAGAATTGAACGATATCTTGTCCGGGAGCGTGGTTGAGATTACGAAGGAGAAAGTTCAGTCTGCATTGGTGCTCCACGCATCAGGATTAAAATTATTGCTGGCATCTGAAAATCCGCGAGATGTATACCTTACCGGCCAGATCAACAATTATGAAGTTCTTGTTTCTCGTCTTTCGAATTTAGCCCGCTTCATTATTTTGGATTTAGGCACGGGCTTGCCGCCCTTTGTTCAGAAAATTCTTCCTTTATGCCATGACCGCATCGTTGTGATTGAAGGCGCTCCCCATACCATTAGTCAGTCGAAAATTATGATTGATGAAATCGCCAATCTCGGTATTGACAGATTGAGCATCTTGGTTGTTCTTAACAATCGCGTCCGCTCCGAAGCTCAAATGGCATGGACGGAGGTTCAACAACAACTGGGACACTCGATTGCCACTACGATCACACCGGCCCCTGAAATGTTTATTAATGCAGCGCGCGTTCATACTCCTGCCGTGACATCTCAGCCAACGAATGTTAGCTCTCAACAGTTCTTGAAAATTGCCGATCTCCTCATTGAGCACGAGAAAGCGAAATGAAATCGTTCTCAGACTCGGTGCAGGTGGGTATTGAGTTTTCTGCCGAGTTGTTCCGAAAAGCGAAGCGAGCGGTTGTTCTGACCGGTGCAGGAATCTCTACCCCATCCGGCATCCCTGATTTTCGTTCCGAGGGGAGCGGATTGTGGTCTCGTGATGAGCCGCTGGAAGTCGCATCTATGCAAAACTTTCGTACCCATCCCGAAAAATTCTATGCGTGGTTTCGACCCTTGGCGCGTCAAATCTTTGAGGCTGTTCCGAACGCTGCACATCAGGCATTGGCCCAGTTGGAAAAGGCGGGCTTCATTCATTCCATCCTTACACAAAACATTGATATGCTCCATCAAAAAGCAGGAACGATGCATCTGATTGAATTACACGGCACATTGAAGACTCTGTCGTGTACTCAATGTTTCCAGCAAGTGGAAGCGATGCCTTATCTAAAACCATTTGTCGAACAAGGAGAGTTGCCTCATTGCCCTCACTGCGGCTCGCTTCTCAAACCGGATGTGATTCTCTTCGGCGAACAGTTGCCGCAACACGCGTTGTTTGAAGCGCAGCGCGAGAGTCGCACCTGTGACTTGATGCTGGTGGCCGGTTCATCGCTTGAAGTGATGCCGGTGGCTGGGTTACCCATGGAGGTGCTTGATCGCGGCGCGCATCTGGTGATTATTAACAACTCTCCCACGTATCTAAATGTCCGCGCGGACGCGGCGATTCAGGAGAATGTTTCGGATATAATTCCTGCAATTGCAGAACAGGTTTTGTATGGCTGAAATAAAAACTGAACGTCTCGGCGGTTATCGCCGTCTGATTGAGATTGCCCGTGATCTCGCATCCACCCTTGACTTGGATGTGCTCCTGGAACGAATTGTCCAGGCTGCGGCTGAAGTCAGCGGCTCTGAAGCGGCCTCGATCTTGTTATTCGACGATGTAACGCAACAACTTTATTTTCAGGTAGCCACGAATTTGGATGAACCAACCATGCGCGGTTTGGTCATTCCACTGGAGGGTAGTATCGCTGGCTGGATTGTCGCCAATCGCAAGCCGATCCGCATCATCAACGCTCAGGAAGATCCGCGCCATTTCTCAAATGTGGACCGAGTAACCGCGCAATCCACCAAGTCTTTGCTTGGTGTGCCGCTTATTACCAAAAACAAAGTTGTCGGCGTGCTGGAAGCTTTGAATAAGGAAAAGGGCAAATTCAGTGATGGAGACGAAAGCATGCTTTCGGTGCTGGGTGCACAAGCCGCCGTTGCGATTGAGAATGCGCGCTTGTTCCAACAATCAGACTTGATCTCTGAATTTGTCCACGAATTGCGTACACCACTTGCCTCGCTTAGTACTGCAACCTATCTTCTGCTTCGCCCCGAAATGTCGCGCGAACAACAGGAGCAGATCATCCGTAACATTCATAGTGAAACCTTGCGGCTCAATTCGTTGGCATCATCTTTCCTCGATTTAGCCCGTCTCGAATCAGGCCGGGTGCAATTTCACAAAACCAGTTTCAATGTGGCAGATATGCTATACGAATGCAAGGATGTGATGAACTCAAAGGCGGATGAAGAAAAGCTCCATATCGACATTGAAACGCCGGACAAAATGCCCTCCCTTGAAGCGGACCGTGATAAAATTAAACAAGTGGTGCTAAATTTGCTGAGCAACGCGATTAAATATAATCGCCCGGAAGGCTCAATCACTTTGCACGGCGACTTCAGCGCGGCGGAAGTTCTAATCGCCGTCCAGGATACTGGTATCGGAATCCCAGAAGACGCTTTGCCCCATCTTTTTCAGAAATTTTATCGTGTGCGCGAGAATGAGATGAAGGCAACCGGAACAGGGCTTGGACTTTCCATTTGCAAACAAATCGTGCAAGGCCATGGCGGACGCATGGAAGTGAAAAGCAAGATCGGTGTGGGAACCGCGTTCACTGTGCGATTGCCGCGCAGCAGCAAAATACAACCGAGGCCTGATTTTGGCAAGCAAGCCTAGTTACATAAAAGTAAACAAACTATGAAATAGTCTGGCATCCAGCCAGACTATTTTCGCTTAAAAGATTTTCTTACTCAATGATTCCGAGAATTCCGTTTGCGCTTCTTATGAAGTCCAAGGGTCTGCCCCACTGCACGTGCGATGCGTTGGGCCGAATCAGGACGTGCCACCCGGCGTGCATTCTCAATGACTGCCGCACGTTCCTGCGGACGACAGATCCAGCGCGTCAATGTGCGGACAACCAATTGGGAAATTGGCGCCCAGACTCCCGCGCCTTCTGATTCCACAAATGTCACATTGCCGTCTTCCTGTCCCGGCAGTTTGGCATACAAGATGATCGGAAGATTCGCGTTGAGCGCCTCAGCAATCGTCCCTGGTCCGGCCTTGGTGACAATAATATCCGCTGCGCGCATGAAATCAGGCAGATCCCGCGTGAAACCATGGATGAATACCGGGTTCTCCCAAGATTCCGATTCGAGATGGGCTTTCAGCTTTTCGTTCCGCCCACAAACGATGACCAAACCCAGGTCGAGGCCCGATTCGTCGATCGCGCGCGCGGTTGTGGCTATTGGGCCCATTCCATCGCCACCGCCGACCAGCAATATAATCGGTTTATCCAAGGGCCAGCCGAGTTTTTTTCGAACTGCGCGTTGATTGCCGAGGGGAACGCAATAACGAGCCGCGACCGGCAGACCCACTACTTCAAGTTTTTCAGCAGGCACTTTATTAAATAACGCGCGTTGACGCGCCAGCTCAGTAGGAACAAAAATTCGATCTGCGCGCGTATCGAACCATAATGCATGAGTCGTGACCAGATCTGTAACGACTGTAAAGAAGGGCGGGCGATTGCGTCCCAATGCCCTTAGCGCAAAACTGGTGGCAATCGGATGGACGGTAACAATCAGATCTGCAGGATGATCGCGGACGAGACGGCGTATCGCGTTACGCGCCACAGGCCATAACGAAGTTGTGAGGAAGCGTGCCTGTGCGCGTCCATTCGTTGCATAAAAAGAAGCCTGCCATAGACGCGGAGCTTTGACCATTTCAGGATAAAGGTCAGGCATTTGACGGAATGGAGGTGGAGCATATTCCTTGAAAAAATCCACCATCTCTACAGTAAATGAATCTCCGTATTTGGTTTGCAAAGCTTCAATGATTGCTTCCGCCGCGGAGCGATGCCCGCCGCCGGTATCGGAAAAATAAAAGACGATATGCGGTTTCTTATGGTTGGTTTTGTTGTTCATTTTTTCTCGTCAAATTGACTTTCATTCGTTTTGCAAGTTCGCGGCGCGTGAGCATCACGCGGTGACCACAGCCATTGCATTCGAGGCCGATATCCGCGCCAAGACGGACAACCGTCCATTCGTAGGCGCCGCAGGGATGTGGTTTGCGTAAACGCAGGAGATCGTTGAGTTGAAGATCAGGAAGCATGAGGCAGATCGGTGAAAAGATTATACCGCGCCGAGTCTCATTGGCGGCAGGCTAAACTGTGATAAACTTTGAACGTTTGTAATTTTCTACTGGAGGGAACAAATGTCTGCTCGCAAAACCTATTCCATCAAAATTGCCGGTTTGAAACGCAACCTGCGTTTATTTCAGATCAAGCCTGGGCTACGGATCGCTATTCTAAATATCCTGGGCGATACGGAGTTAGTCGAAGCCTGTGCGCGCGAATTAAGCAAACGGCTTAAAAGCGTCAAGTTCGATATCCTCGTGACTGCCGAAGCAAAATCCATCCCCCTGGCGTATGCGCTCTCCGTTGCAACGAAAAAGCCATATGTCATTTTGCGTAAGACTTACAAGCTTTACATGGGTGATGCATTAACCGCGGAAACACTTTCCATCACCACCGGTGAGCCGCAGACATTGATATTGGACGAAAAAGATCGCAAGTTGATGAAAGGCAAGAAGATCGTTCTGGTGGATGATGTGATTAGCACGGGTTCGACCTTGCAGGGCATGCACATGATCGCGGAGAAGGCCGGTGCGGAAATTGTTGCGGAAGCCGCGATCTTAACGGAGGGAGAACGCTCGAAGTGGGACAGCATAATTTCGCTGGGACATTTACCGCTGTTTACTGATTGATCGCATTAAGTTCTATTTTATAATTTGATAGAGGAATTATGCTTATCATTGCTAGCGATATTCATCTCACAGACGGAACCTGCGCCAAGCCCATTTCACCCAGCGCGTTTTATTTATTTGCAGACCGCCTGCGCGAAATGGCTTATCAAGCTTCGTGGCGCAAGGATAATATTTATCGCCCCGTGGAGGGAATTGATATTGTTTTGATGGGTGACATCCTCGACCCGCTTCATTCCACGCGCTGGCTGGATACACAATCCAGCGATGCAAATTACATTCGACCCTGGGTGGATCCCTTGAAGACTGGATATGATTCCAAACTCCGTGAAGTGACGCGCGCCATCATGGACGCGAATGCTGAAGGCTTGGATGTCCTCAAGAATCTTACGCGTCCGGGCGCGTTGACCGTTCCACCCGCGAAGCGCACTGGGAAGCCAGCCTTAAAATCGCGCACGCCGGTAGCTGTTCCTGTGCGAGTCTATTACACCATCGGTAACCACGACTGGTATTACCATCTCCCCGATCAACGATTTGATGCGATCCGACAGGACATCATCGATGTTCTTGGACTTAACAATTCGACAAATCGCTTCCCCTATGAGATGGATGAATCCGAACCGCTCAAGGAATTGGGAGCGCGCTATAAAGTTCTGATGCGTCACGGCGATTATTACGATCACTTCAATTTCGATCCAGAGAAAGGCCGCGACGTCGGCACATTAGGCGATGTCTTCGCCATGGAAGTGTTGAACCGTTTCCCGGTCGAAGTGCAGAAGCGGCTGGGCGGTCAATTGCCCGATGGACTCCTCGATGGTCTGCGCCGCATCGTCAACGTGCGCCCTGTGCTGGCAACTTCCTTGTGGATTGAAAATCAAATCGAGTCGCGTGCCGGTTCGCCTGCCCTTGAAATTGAATTGAAACAGATTTGGAATCGCGTCTGCGATGAGTTCCTCGAAAACGATTTTGTCCGCAAAGCGCATAAAGCATTCCAGTTCGACATCGTGGATGCGCTCCGGCTCGCAGTTAAAATCACAGATCGCACGTCTTTTACGACCATCAATGAATTGGTCAACTGGCTGCGCGATAAAATGGGAAGCGGTGAGATTTCTTTCGCGGCTCACGCTTTGAACGAACAGGCTGTTCAAAGAGAACAGGTGCGCTTTGTAGTGTATGGTCACACGCATTTTCACGAGGTCGTTCCGTTGGATGCCTATGGCTATCTCTCCGATCCCGAAAGCCAGATTTATATCAACTCCGGTACGTGGCATTCATATTACGCAATCGCCGCCAAAAACCATCTTAAGATTCATCAGCCCGATGAGTTTGTCCCGTATCAATCCATGACCTATCTGGCTTTCTACAAAGATGACGAGCGCGGCGGCAAAAGTTTTGAGGCATGGTCCGGTACATTTGCATAAAGCCAGAGTGATCCGTAAAACATACTCTAGTAAAATCAAGGGATGACTTTCAAACGTTCATCCCTTTTTCTTTTTGTCTTATCCATCTTTTTGCTTGGGTGCCAGCCGACGAAGAGCACGCCTCTTCCTCCAACCGAAACGGTTGCGTCTCCGCCCGAAGCGACTGCCACCCTCGAGCCGACCGCGACTCCTGTTCAGGCCCCCACACCGCGCGACTTCACTGAAAACTTTGACTCATCTTCACTTTATTGGACAACTTTTGGCACGAATAATGTTATACCCGATGTTCAACTCCAGAATGGATTTTTGGTTTTCAATCTAAACAAGACCAACACTTGGGCTGACACCATTTATAACGCGCAAACTTATCAGGATGTGCGTGTGGACGCGCAAGTGGAAGTCCGAGCCGGAAATGATGGCGCAGTTGGAATTGTCTGCCGATACAGCCCAACCAGTGGCTGGTATGAATTCAATGTTTATGCCGATCAGACTTACACGATTATGTATGGTCAATGGCTCTCGCCCGGAATCGTGCGTTATACGCCGCTTCATATCACAGGTTCGGAGAAAATAAAAACCGGTGCGAATCAGATTGGATTAGTATGTCAAGGAGATGCGCTGACGCCTTATATCAATAATGTGCGGATGATAACGTATGAAGATAACAAGGTCGGATTAAAGGATGGCAACGTCGGCTTGACGGCTTCATCGTTTTCCGATGTGCCTTTTGTCGCTGCGTTCGATTGGGTGAAGGTAAGCACTCCACCCGTCACTCCATGACGCCTCCCCATTTTCCTTGCAAGGAAAATGGGGAGGGCTGGGGAGGGGTCAAACATTTTTTCTATAAAGCGTTAACGTTTTTCTTGCATCCATCGAGTATGCTATACAAAAATTACTAAATGTCATTGCCAGAAGCTGCATCACAATGACATAAACGATGAAGGAGTGTGTCCTATGGGAAAAATTATTGGGATCGATTTGGGAACGACCAACAGCGTGGTGTCCGTCATGGAAGGCGGCACACCGACTGTGATCTCCACTGCCGAAGGCGGACGCTTATGCCCGTCGGTGGTGGCGTTCAATAAGAACAACGAGCGCCTCGTCGGTCAGACCGCGAAGCGGCAGGCTGTTGTAAATTCAGAAAATACTGTTTATTCCATCAAACGTTTTATGGGCCGTCACTACGAAGAGACCGAAGTTGAGCGCAAGATGGTTTCTTACGAAGTGGTCAAAGGAAATGCGGATGATGTGAAGGTCAAGATTCCGATCACAGGACGCGAGTACAGCCCGCAGGAAATCAGTGCCATGATTTTGGCGAAACTGAAATCCGATGCGGAGGCGTATCTCGGCGAATCCGTGACGCAAGCTGTCATCACGGTGCCAGCTTATTTTAACGATAGCCAGCGTCAGGCGACGAAAGACGCGGGCCGGATCGCAGGTCTCGATGTTCAACGCATCATCAACGAGCCGACCGCGTCGGCGTTGGCATATGGACTCGACAAAAAGAAAAACGAAACGATCCTCGTCTTCGACCTCGGCGGCGGTACATTCGATGTGTCCGTGCTGGAAGTTGGCGAAGGCGTGATCGAAGTCAAATCCACGAACGGCGATACGCACCTCGGCGGCGATGACTGGGATCAGCGCATCGTCAACTGGGCGGCGGATGAATTTAAGAAACAGCAAGGTGTTGATATTCGCAACGACCGTCAGGCGTTACAACGTTTGCGCGAGGCGGCGGAGAAAGCCAAGATCGAATTATCTTCCGTAATGGAAACCGAAATCAATCTGCCGTATATCACAGCAGACGCATCAGGCCCGAAGCACATGCAATTGAAGTTGAGCCGCGCTAAATTCGAGCAGATGACTGAAGATTTGATCAATCGTTGCCGCAAGCCATTTGAGTCGGCGTTGAATGACGCGGGCTTGAAGTCATCCGATTTGAATGAAGTCGTCTTGGTCGGCGGTTCGAGCCGCATGCCGATGGCGCAGGAATTGGTGCGCACGTTGACGAACGGCAAAGAGCCGAACAAAGGCGTCAATCCTGATGAAGTCGTTGCAATCGGCGCGGCGATTCAAGGCGGCGTGCTCGGCGGCGAAGTCAAGGATATTTTGTTGCTTGATGTAACTCCGCTTTCGCTCGGCGTCGAGACGATGGGCAGTGTGATGACCAAGATGATCGAACGCAACACCACCATCCCCGTACGCAAGACCGAGACATATTCAACGGCGGCGGATAATCAGACCGCAGTGGACATTCATGTCCTGCAAGGTGAACGGCCGATGGCTGGCGATAACATGTCGCTTGGACGATTCCGACTCGATGGCATCCCACCAGCTCCGCGTGGCATCCCGCAAGTGGAAGTGACCTTCGATATTGATGCCAACGGCATCCTGCATGTGACCGCCAAGGATAAAGCCACCGGCAAAGAGCAGAAGGTAACCATCACGGCTTCGACGAATTTGAATAAGAACGATATTGATCGCATGATGCAGGAATCTCGCCAGCATGAGGCGGAAGATAAAAAGCGCCGCGAGCTGATCGAAGCCAAGAACAACGCCGATAACATGGCGTATCAATTGGAGAAGACTCTGCGTGAGTTGGGCGATAAAGTTAAGTCCGATGATCGCTCCAATATCGAAGCCAAGATCAACGATCTCAAGCAAGCCGCGCAGACAGATGATCTCAATCGTATCAAGAAAGCCACGGACGATGCGCAGAATGCCTTTCACGCGTTGAGCCAGCAGTTATATGCTCAAGGACAGCCGCAAGCGCAAGCCCAAGGTCAACCGCAGCAAGGTGGACCGTCTTCATCATCCAATGATGGCGAAGTGATTGATGGCGAAGTGAAAGAGTAAGTAAGAACCAAAAAAGGAAAAGCCCAGCGAGTAGCTGGGCTTTTCCTAACTATTACTTAAAAATCACTTCTTTTTTGTTAATTTTTCGATTTCAAGTTCTTTCTTCTTTCCTTCTCTGTCAAATTGAAGTTTTGGTCGTGCCACCCAAAATAAAAATCTTGAGCATAATTTTCATAATTGAAGGCGTATATTTCATCCGAATTCTTGAACCTGATTGTCAGGTCTAGACTCTGGGGTAAACCATTAGGAAGAAACTCGGTACTTAGAAAGCTATTTACATTAACATTTTTTGGATAACCAGAATCTGACCAATGCCCATAAACAGAGCCGAGTATTAGATTTCTGTTTTTATCATAATAGGCAATTTGTGCAACGACATTTTGCGCGATATTATTCTTGGTTGGATCGGTCGGACTGTTTGTGAATTTCACCTGAACAACCTGATATTCAATAACAATATAGTATCTCGCTCTCTTCTGCCCGAAATAGTAGCATTGAACTGGCCATCACGGATCGAAGGAGTTCCATAGATTCCGATATGTGGCGTCATACCCTGAATGATTGAACGTTGTTGATAGAGATGTGACACAACCAAAGCGAAGAACACTACAAAACCGATGAGAGCTAGTATGCTAAGTAGATATTTAGTTCCAAACCCTAGTAAATCAAGCCCAAGTGAGATGACTGTCCATACGGCAGACATAATCTCAACTACCGTATAAACTAAAAATCGGAATTGCTCTTTCCGTTGCATATTCCGATTTTACTCCATATAGGTTTGTTGTTTTGACTACTTCATTACTTCTTGATCTTATACCCCAATCGTTTCAGCACATTCTCATTATTGCACCAATCTCAACCAAAGTGCATCGCCACGCCGATGATCAATGTGATCTGTCCCAGATGATACGCGACGATATTCAATAAACGCCCTTTCTGAATCGGCGTCACGAATCGATCCCACGCCAGAATTAGATCGGAAATATAAAACAGGAACGCGCCTGCACTGACAAGCGCTGTGACGTTCGTCTGCCAGGTCGGAGCCGCCAGTGTCCGCACAGCGAAGAACAGCATGATACTGATGGTCAAAGCATAAATCACCACAGGCAGGATTAAGCTGTTCATTCCTTTTGATCTCAAGGCGGGGATGAATCTTTGCAAAATCCGAATCGCGCTCAGCAAAATAATAAAGGCAAAGAAAATGTCCCAGGCATTTGGAGCAACCGCATTGATACTAAATCCGATGATATAAGCTACATGGGCCAGCAGGAACGCGATCAATCCCAGCAGGAAGAGACGATCAGGCGAAAGCAGGAACGTATCTCCGATCAATGAAAAAAGAATTCCGATGCCGAACCAGAGCAAAGCGCCATGAAGTCTTGTCCCTGCATAAAGCCATGCGAATAAGAAGATCATCACCGCCGATTTGGTGAACATCTCCACTTTTCCCCATTCTTTGACCGTCGCAATCCAATCAAGGATTGCTGAACCAAATATGACCACAAGCAAAGCAGTCATCATCGTCCGTCCAAACTACTTCTTGAGTCTATACCCCAATCGTTTCAACATATTCTCGTTATTGCGCCAATCTTTTTCCACCTTCACGCGCAATTCCAAAAACACCTTGTGTCCGCCCATCTCTTCGATCTGTTTGCGCGCCGCGCTGCCGATCTGCTTCATCATTTTTCCGCCCTCGCCAATCACGATTCCCTTTTGCGACTCACGCTCGACGAACAGCGTGGCGGCGATGTACGTCATGCCATTCTCGCGCTCCTTGAAATCGTCCACGCGCACGGCGATGCCATGCGGCACTTCGTCGCGCAGCTTCATCAGCGCCGCCTCACGGATCAAGTCCGCGGCGATCTCACGCTCGTATAAATCCGTGATCTGATCTTCCTCGTATTCCGGCGGGCGGATGGGCAATAATGAAATCAATAACGCGATCAAATCATTGACATGTTCAGAACGCAAGGCGGAGATCGAAATGACCTGGGCGTCCTTCCTGACCAAAGCCTGATACGTTTCAAGACGCGTTTGCAATTCCCCGGCCTCGACTAAATCCATTTTGTTAACAGTCAACACTAGATGACTCCGCGCTGAAACTTTTTTCAGCAATGATGCAATGCGGATGTCATCTTCGGTCGGTTCATCCGACGCGTCGACCAAGAACAGAATCGCATCCACGCCATCCAGCGCGCCTTCCGCTTCCTGATTCAAGAATTCTCCGAGTTTATGCTTCGGTGAATGGATGCCAGGCGTGTCCACGAAAATTAATTGCGCGTCGTCGCGCGTCAAAATCCCAAGCTGACGACGACGCGTGGTCTGCGGGCGCGGCGAGACCGCCGCGATCTTTTGTCCGAGCATGGCATTGACCAACGTGGACTTGCCCACGTTGGGTCTTCCGATGATTGCGATAAAACCTGAACGATAATCAGTCATAGTTGTAGTTTGTCATTCTGAGGCGCGAAGCGCCGAAGAATCGCCCGTGCAATACGAGACTCTTCGCTGTGCTCAAAGTGACACTGTTCCTTTTCTAGGTTGCCAATTGGCGACCGCCAAACTTGCGATTATAAGCACTCCGCCGCCAAGCAATTGCCAACTCAATTGCTCATGAAGAAACGACACACCGAGGATCACACCGCCCAATGGAAACAGATAGGTGACCATCGTGGTGCGCGTCGGTCCGATCTCATGGATCAAATAATAATTCAAAATGAACGCGAGACCCGAACCAAGAATGCCAAGCCACAACAGGGCGATCCATGTGATGGGCAAGTGCGGAATCGTGATGGGTCGTTCAACCGTAAACGCCGCGATCCACATCACCGCCGTGGAAGAAAATAAAGGTCCTGCGCCGCGCATGATTCCAGATGCCTCGGTTGTGGACTTGCGCGCATACACTGAACTACCTGCGTAAAACATGCAAGCTGCCACCACTGCGAGCTGTCCGAGGATGGGACCAATCGAAGTACCGACGTCTTTGCTCATCAGCACGATCACACCGGCAAAGCCGATCAACAGACCGAGCACTTTGGGCACAGTCATTTTATCGTCGTGCAATAAGTAATGTGCAATAACGATGGTAAACAACGGGACCGTTGAATCGAGAATAGCAGCAACCGCCGAGTCAATGGCTTGCTCGCCCCACGAAATCAGAAAGAACGGGATGGCGACATTGCTGATACCCAGGATAAGGAACGGCATCCATCCTTTGAAGGTGCGTGGCAATGGCTCACGGTGAACAAGAACGACTGTGATACTAAACAAGAGTCCGAACAGCACGCGGAATGCAACCAGCGTGATCGGGCCTACTTCCTGCACCGCGATCTTGATCCAAAGGAAGGACGAACTCCAGATCGAACCAAGAAGAATGAATACTAACCAATGTTTGGATTTCAAAGACACCTCCAACAATAAAGAATTCTTATCAGATTTTGAATGATTGTAACTGACGATTCGAGTCTCGACAATTTTCCTTTTCCATCTTCAACAGCCACGCCTTGGTCTTCAATCCGCCTTTGCCACCATAACCGTGAAGTCTGCCGTCCATGCCGATGATGCGATGACAAGGAATTACTAATGGCATTGGATTCGTTGCGTTGGCGCGCCCCATGGCGCGAAAAGCTTGAGGATGTCCGATCTGCGCGGCGATCTCGGCATAGGTGCGCGTCTCGCCGTAAGGGATGGAAAAGACGGCTCTCAGCGCGTCCCGCTGGAAGTCAGAGGTGAGAACCGACCAGTCAATCATCAAATCAAATTCTCGGCGTTTGCCAACCAGGTATTCTTTGATTTGACGAACGATTTCATCAACCTGTTTGGGCACATATTCGATTTCACATTTTGTCTGTTTGCAAACGGCGCGCTCAAAGTTCGTTTGCGAAACGCCAAAGTCCACCCTTATCAAGCCGCGGGGAGATAGTGCCGCCCACACTTCTCCGAGCGGTGTCCCTTTAACGTTGCCTATGATAATGGTTTGCTTGTTCATATTAATAGTTGGTTACTCGATCAATCAGGCTTTGCTCGCGGGCGCGATAATCGCAGAACCGGAAAATGAACGTGGATGCAATGCCAAAGAGGATCGTCAAGCCGACCAAGATGCCAAGTAGTTGCAAATTGCTGAAGTGCGACAAGGTGGGGAAGGCCTGCACCACATTCCCGATAAGAGAACGGCGCGTCAGTTCCAACCAATAGGTGATGGGAACCGCGAACCCAACCGGCCTCAACCACGCGGGAAGCACATCCAATGGAAAGATTGCGCCGCTCAAAAGGAACAGCGCGCCTGCCACTGCTTCGCCGATCAAAAAGAAATGATGCGCGATGAGCAATGTGATGCTGGCGAGAATCAACCCCATCATCGCCAGCATGGCAATGCCAATCACCAGCGCAACAATGAATAACGGCCAGTTCACAGTAGCGAGGTTGAGCGGCACATGCAGGAACAACACACCGAACGCAATCGTGATCAATACGGAGATGGAGCCGGTTAGAAAGCGCGCCACGCCACGTCCCACCCAATACGCCGGGATGTTGATTGGCGCAATATACATGTATTTGAGAGTCTTGTAATGCTCACGGTCGTCAATCACCGACCACGAGATGCCGGTCATGATCGCGCTGACATATTGATAGAATGCATTGCCATAATACAGATAGGGAAAGATCGGCATGTTGAAATTGCCCTGCGTAATCACGCTATACATGACCACCAGAATCGCCGCGCCTGCCAACGGTTTGATGATCGAATAAATGGCGAATAGAAACGGCCGAGTCCAATTCGATTCGATCTGCCATCCCAGCCAGGTTGCCACCCAGAAGGAACGAAAAATCTCAGATCGATTGGATGTAGATATATTTTCCATGAGATTATCTCCGGCTTTCGGTCAGCCGTCCTTCACGAATGGCTAATCGTTCCATATTACCAAGCAAAGCCCGCGCGCCGAACAAAAAGACCACGCAGAGGATCAAGAGAACGCTCAACTCCACATTGACATTCAAGAATCCGAGCAAAGCGCCGGATGAAAAGACCAACTGCCGCATCGCATCCAAGCCCAAGGTCAGCGGAATGATCGAAGCGGCCGCCGCAATCCAAAAGTTGAATGACCGAATCGGGAAATAGAATCCCGAAACGAGATAAACCGGTTCCTGCGCCAACTGAACGAGGTGATCTGCTTCACGACTCAACAACAAAAAGAGCGAGGCAGTACACATTCCCAATCCATACAACGCCGTCATGGCAGCGAAGAAAACGCCGATGAGTTGAAAGAAATTACCGATTGCATATTGGACGTGAAATAGCAGACTGCCCAGAAGAATGATTGCGATGGCACGCAAAAAAGTGGCGAGCATTCCGCCGAGCGCCATGCCAAGCAAAATCGCCATCATCGAATTGGGCGCCATGATATACAAGGCGAGGTTGCCCTGTTCCTTTTCCCAATACAACTGCATGGACATGCTCCACATAATGTTCATCCAAAAGGCGGTCATCGCGCCGCCGACTACCACGAAGCCGATATATTCCTCCGGCGCATGGATGGCGCGATATACAAATACATAGGCCGAAACTGCCAGCATCGGTAGAAAGATATCGAAGAAGATCCATGATTTCTCGCGTTGCTGTCCGACCACGCGCGGATAAGCGCGGGCGATCACGGTCTTCCAAAATAGATTCCAGTCGCTTGCTTTTTCTACTGGCATCACCGCCAGTGGGTTAGCCTTGTCCATCATTTGATTCTTCCGTTTCGATTTCATCCATACTTCGTCCAACTAAATTCACAAAGACATCTTCGAGTGTCGGTTCGTGTTTGTCCAGTCGCATGATCTTGACGTTGGATTCTGTCAGGCGATTGATGACCCCGGCCAATGCCGCTTCTTCCTGGAGAGAAAAGTTTAACGCCGTCAAACCGTTGACATCTTTTCGAGTCGCTTCGCGGACACCGGGCAAACGTTCCAAGGTGGCGGCATTCAAACTGTTCATCGAAAAAACCGTAATCTTGAATAACGCCTCGCGCTGTAAACTTTGCTTCAATGCAGACGGCGTATCCAACGCCAATACGCGTCCGTGATTGATGATTGCGACTCGGTCGCATAATTCATCGGCCTCGACCATATAATGCGTGGTCAGCAGAAGAGTGCGCGTTTTATCCTGATCCAGCCAGTTGCGGATCAAATTGCGAACATCACGCGAAGCGCCTACATCCAGACCCAGTGTCGGCTCATCGAGGAAAAGTACCTGCGGATCGGTCAGGAAGCCGCGTACGATGTTCATCTTCTGGCGCAGGCCGCTGGAGAGATCGGACGATTTGGTATGAATGCGATCCTCTAATCCGACTAGCTTCAACAACGCGTCAATCCGCTCATACGATTGTTTGGATGGCAGGCCGTAAAACTGAGAGAACATCCATAAATTTTCACGCACGGTTAAAAGTCCATAACCTGAGGACTCTCCGCCGGAAATCATGTTGATCAATGGGCGGACTCTGCTTGGTTCTTTTGCCACGTCAAAGCTGGCTACGCGCGCCCAGCCTGAGGTCGGCGCGAGAAGCGTCGTGAGGATTTTGATCAGCGTAGTCTTGCCGGCTCCGTTCGGGCCGAGCAATCCAAATAGTTCGCCTTGCTTCACTTGCAGGTTCACATCCTGCAAGGCGATCAGCTCCTTGCGTATGTTCCTCTCTTTTGTGTTGCCATGAATTTTGTAAATCCGCCCCAAGCTTTGCGTTTCTACTGCAAGATTTGACAACAGGGTTTGTTCTTTGACCATTGAAACTCCTCAAATAGGCTCAAACCGATTACACTTCTGCAAGATGTTGGATAATCGTATAGAAAACGTAGGTTTTACGTCAAGTAGAATTCTGGTAGAGATGGTAGGATAACTGGTGTAAGGTGATTTCTCTTCTCCTCCTTTCAATGAGAGTCGCGGTCGGCGTCCGCGGCTCTCTCACTTTAAATGTTGGATCGCACTCTCAAAGATAATAAGAATGTGAACATGGTGTCAGCTCAACTGCGTATGGTGCCAACGACCGCGCGTGCCATCGGTAAGACTTCATAGTGCAGGAGGCCGTTTGCAGGATCATGTGCAAGGAGATCGTGTATTTCGGCCTCGTCTCGAACTTGGTACACTCCGATGCCAAAAACACCCTTGGGATCCATTACGGGGCCGAAAACAATCGCGATACCGCGAGTCGCTTTTTCTGACCAATACGCGCCGTGTTTCTCCATGATCGAGCGTTCCTCGGCTGTCATATCTAGGTGAAACGTGGATCTCGGGTTTTGGGTCTTGACAAAGAAGTACACGTAGGCATCCTCCAAAGACAGACGTACTTGTTTACCGTTGTGCCTGCGGCACAACAGGTGCTTGAGGTTGATAAGAAAAGCTTGATGCGAGAGGTGGCGGTGCCGTGCCCGC
>Ga0209039_10002163_pt1 | contig 17094 bp, 15 predicted proteins | sample BogFormECP12_OM1_FD_188238 | JGI IMG/M metagenome (GOLD analysis project Ga0209039, IMG submission 188238) | Bog forest soil microbial communities from Calvert Island, British Columbia, Canada - ECP12_OM1 (SPAdes) (version 2) | ecosystem: Environmental > Aquatic > Freshwater > Wetlands > Bog ... | reverse complement strand
GATGCGGTGACGGCCGCGGAGGCCCACCAGCGCGCGCGCGATTACGAACTGCAAGTGCGGCTTTACGCGCTGGCGGTGGAACGGGTGGCGGGCCGCGCGCCTCGCCGCGCCTGGCTGCATTTTCTGCGGCCGAATACGGTGGTGGAGGTGGATCTGACGCCATCGCTGCTGGAATCGCCTGAACAGATGGTCAGGGAATTTCAGGAGGCGCAGGAGCGGGGAGAGTTTCCGCTGAGGGAGGGCGAACAGTGCAAGAGGTGCCCATTCTATCGCGATTTATGCCCGGCGGGGCATGGGGTCGTGGGTTAAGCCGATTCAAAAACCTTGACTTGCCGGCAGCGGCGAGAACGCACCACGGTTACTTCTTGCGAATGACGTGGGGGCCGACGACGGTTCGCACTTTCTGGCCGGAGTGCTGGAACAATTGCTGGATCTGGGCTTCGGGCAGGCTGAGCGCGATGTTCAGCGCGGCGCCTTTGGCGGAGATGGACAGGCCTTGCAGCAACGCGGTGAGGTTGGGGTCAGGGTTTGTGCCGCTTTGCATCTGGCCGATGTTCACCAGGAGTTGGAGAGTTTGGGCCAGGGTGGCCGCGTCCTGCGCGTTGTCGGCCATGGCTTGCACGGTGGTCACGACGGTAGAGCCGTACTTCACGCCGGCGCCGGCGCCGAGGATCTTCTGAAAGATGCCCTGAGCATTCGCGCCCAAGCCGGGCACGGCGGGAACGCCGGAGGGAGGCGTCAACGTGTACGGGGGGACGGTGGTGACCACCCAGGAATCTTCCGTGCTGCTCCACTGGTTCACCAGTGCGACTACGCTGGCGGGGAGCGATTGGCCGGAGTTCTGGCGGTCGATGGCGGCTTTGACGCTGGGAACATCGCCGGCCATCACCAGGGTGGCGTCCAGGAAGGCTGCGCCGCCGGCCTGCTGGGGATCCTCGATGATGGTGACGCCGGAGTAAGCTTCGGTCAGCGCGCCTGCCAAAGTGGCGAGCGCGGTGATCTTGGCGACATCGAAGTTGCCGCGGGCCAGCGCGAGACCGGTGTGACTGCCGGTCGAGTTGGTGGCGGCAAGCAGTTGGTGAAGGTCGCGGGTGGGGTCGAACCCGGTGAGCGTCACCAGTTGCTGGAACGCCGCGGCGTTGGCCTGGATCTGCGCGATCAGGTAGATGCCGAAGGTGGAGGCCTTGGCCGAATCCACGTTCACGCCAGCGATGACCTTGGCGTCGGGCATGACCAGGTTCAGCATTTGAGAATCGACGGTCTGGGCGGTCAATACGCTGGCCAGAGCGGTACACAAGGCGGCGGTGGTGAGGATTCGTGCGTTCATACCTATGAGGACGGCGGATGCGCTTTGTTATTAGCACCGCCGGGGCAGGATGTAAAGGTAACGTCCAGAATCTCTAACGGCGAGAAAGCCAGTGCATAATGTTCAGAGTGAGCTGGCGGTCATCGCAATTGGCGTGGCTCATTCCGTAATGCTGCGCGCTATTGTTCGCGCGGACCTCGACCGCCGTCAGAATGGTGCTTTCACCCAGTATGACCGCTTTGCCACGTCCGGACTCTAGAGCAACCCCCTGAGCGGCGCCGGGCGCCGGGGCTGGTTTCATCTGCGGCCGACCCTCGCGATACGGAGCCACCAGCGCGTCCGGCGAGAGCTTCAGGAAGGGTGTAGCCGCCGGAGGGAACAACATCGCCTGGCCGGTGAAGCTTATCACCCGGTTGACGCCGAGGGTGATCGGGTGTTCGAGCAGTTGCCCGTTCTCACGAGAGAAAACAATGAACCCCTGCCGGCCGGTGACAGGGTCATGGTCGTAGGGTTCGACGGCCCACCCATCCAGAAGGGTGACGCCGAACTGCCGTGCCAGCGTATTGGCCGATCTGGCGGTCGGAGCGTAATCCGCGGCTAAAAGAAGAGAACCTCCGGAGTCGACCCAGTTCTTCACCGCGGCGCACTCTTCCGGTGTGAACGCGTCACCTTTGAGGTGATGCCCCAGCCCAGGCAGAGTCTTGGCGCCCTCCTGGAAGCCCATCACAATCGGCAGCACCAGAACATCCGTGCCTTCCAGCGATTCCCTGGTCAAAAGCCCGCCGTGACGGGAAACCGAGTAACCGTCGTTCCGGATCAGGTCGAGGAACGGCTGGTACAGGTTCTCCTTCCAATGACTTTCGTCGAAATAGACGCGGGGGTGGGTGGTCGGGTACGCCGGCTTTGCCACGCGGGGATCGAATTGCGGGTCGCCTTGCTGCATTGGATTGTGCAAAACGACTTCTACGCCAATGATGCCCAGCGCAGCGGTGACCAGAACAGGAATTGCGCGCATGGTGGGTAGACACCGGCGCGTCTGGACAAGTTCCTATCGGATGGGGACCTGGTCCACCACCTCGATACCAAACCCTTCCAGGGCGACGATTTTGCGGGGATGGTTGGTGAGCAGGCGGATGGTGTGGAGGCCGAGATCGGAAAGAATTTGGGCGCCGATGCCGTGCTCGTGCTGCAACTGGCGCTGGCCGGCGTCGCCGGCGTAGTGCATGAAATCGCGGCCGTGGGAGAGCATGCGGGCGTCGCCGTGGGCGTCCTCCTGAATGCGGAAGCCGGGACCGGTTTCGTGCAGGTAGACCAGAACGCCGGTGCCTTCTTCGGCGATTTGGCGCAGGGAGCCGTCGATGAGGCGGCGACAATCGCAATCGGTTGCGCCGAAGACGTCGCCGTAGAGGCAACGGGCGTGCATGCGGACCAGGACGTTCTCCTTATCGGCCAGATCGCCTCGAACCAGTGCCAGGTGGTATTCGGGATTGAGGTGGCTGCCGTAAGTGATGGCGCGGAACTGGCCGAACGCGGTCTGGAGAGAGCCTTCGGCCACGCGCCGGACGAAACGTTCATGCTTCATGCGGTGGCGGATGAGGTCGGCCACCGAAATCATTTTTAGGTTGTGGCGGGCGCAGAACTCGCGCAGTTGAGGGACGCGCGCCATGGTGCCGTCTTGGTTCATCACCTCGCAGATGACGCCGGCGGGGGCCAGGCCGGCGAAGCGGGCGAGATCGACGGAGGCCTCGGTCTGGCCGGCACGGACCAGGACTCCGCCATCCTGGGCGCGGAGCGGAAAGATGTGGCCGGGGCGGGCGAGATCGCCCGGGCGGCAGAGCGGGTCGATGGCGGTGAGGATGGTGCGCGTGCGGTCGGCGGCGGAAACGCCCGTCGAGACGCCTTCACGGGCGTCGATGGTCTCGCAGAAAGCAGTGCCGAAGCGGGAGGTGTTCTGGGCGCTCATCAGCGGCAGGCGCAGGTAGTCGCAGCGATCGGGAGTGAGAGCCAGGCAGATCAGGCCGCGGCCGTGCGTGACCATGAAATTAATAATTTCGGGCGTCACCTTTTCGGCGGCGATGGTAAGGTCGCCTTCGTTCTCGCGGTCCTCGTCGTCCACCACCACCAGGATGCGCCCGGCGCGGATTTCTTCGATGGCTTCGGCCACGGAGACGAAGGGCATGGTTTCATTGTAACGGCGGGCGGCGGACGTAACGCGAAGATGCGGAGACGGTTCGCGGAGAAAGACGCTATAACAGATGTCAAAGGAGAAAACCGCGTGTCCACCATCGTACGATACGAATTCACCGGAAGCTGGCTATTGTTCTGGTTCTACTGCATTACCGTCGCCGGAATTCCGATTGGGATTCTCTACCTGTTGAGCGCCACCTTGCGGGTGGAGACCGAGATGGCCGAGCCGGAACGTTTTATCAGTGAATACCGCGCGGGCCGATGGCACGCGGCCTGAGCCGGGGCAGGCGGAGATTGCGCGCCCTACGGTAAGATGGACGACTGGGCAGGATTTTCCCAGCAACGGCGCGTCCATGGCCAATTTCCATCGGTTCCTGCCATCATTTCCGAATCTGACCCTCACCGGCGTGGTGGATATCCTGGTGGTGGCGTTCCTCGTCTACCAGGCGTTGATGGTGGTGCGCGGGACGCGCGCCGGGCACATCCTCATCGGCATCGTCATCATGCTGGCGCTGTATGCGGTGGCGCTGTGGGCCGGTTTGGAAGCGCTGCGGACGGTGCTGTCGTTCATTGTGCCTTACCTGGGCCTGGCGATCATCGTGCTGTTCCAATCGGAGATCCGCCGCACGCTGGCGCGGCTGGGACGCAAGCGCTGGTTCGGCTTCGGGGGCGGGTATCGCGATCCGGAATCGGTGAACGAGATTCTGCTGGCGGTGGAGACGTTGTCGGCGCAGAAGATCGGCGCGCTGATCGTGATGGAGCGGGATATCGGGCTGCGGACGTTTATCGAAAGCGGAGTGCTGCTGGAGGCGCGCATTTCAAGCGACCTGCTGATCACCATTTTCACGCCGGGAATGCCGCTGCATGATGGGGCGGTCATCATACAAAAGGATCGCATTACCTCGGCGGCCTGTTTCCTGCCGCTGACCACCAACCCGGCGCTCTCGCAGCAACTGGGCACGAGGCACCGCGCGGCCATCGGGATAACGGAGGAGAGCGACTGCCTGTCGATTGTGGTCTCCGAAGAGACCGGTCGAATTTCTCTGGCGGCCTTCGGCGAACTGACGCAGGGGCTGCAACTCGCGGAATTGCGGGAGCGCATTGACCGGCATTTTGGTGTGCAGCGGGCGGGGCCGTCACAGATCGATGAGAGCCCGGCGGACATCCCGTTGGTGGACGCGGCCGGGGATAGCGCGCGGGATAAGGTAAACCTGCCATGAGACGGCTGAAGTGGCTGGCGGGGCTTGTGACCCAAAACTTCGGGTGGAAGCTGCTGTCGCTGGGAATCGCCGTGGTGCTGTGGGCGCTGGTGGCCAGCGAGCCGGAGCTTTCGACGTTCGCCGTGGTGGGTGTGGAGTACAAGAACCTGCCCGACAACCTGGAGATCAGCTCAGACCTGGTGAGCTCACTGCGGCTGGAATTGCGCGGCCCGTCGGGAGCGCTGCGCGGGCTTGGGGAGGGCGGTGCGCGTCCCGAAGTGATTCTGGATATGTCGGGGGTTGGGCCGGGCGAACGGACCTTCGAGATCGGCGATGGCAACGTGAAGCTGCCGCGCGGCGTGCGGCTGGTGGGGGCGACGCCGCCGGCCGTGCGGTTCCGATTCGAACGGAGCGAGACGCGCACAGTCGAGATCAAGCCCCGCTTCACTAACGACGAGAACAACGGATACGTAGTGGCGCAAGCGGCGGTATCGCCGAAGACGGCCGAGATCGCCGGGCCGGCCAGCCGGGTGGCGAAAACCGGCGCGGCGCTGGCGGACGCCATCGATGTTCCAGCCAGCGCCGGCACGTTCGAATACCACGTGAACGCCTATCTGGAAGACCCGCAAGTGCGGTTCGTCGACGTTCCGCGGGTCACCGTGACGGTGACCGTGAAGAAGAAGTGACGAGGAGAGTGAGTGGGTAAAGAACTGTTCGGCACGGATGGAATTCGCGGCGTGGCGGGGGAATATCCGCTCGACCGGGCGACGGTCTATGCGTTTGGACTGGCGCTTGGCCGCGACCTGACGTTTCGCGGGCCCAGCCCGGAGGTTCTGCTGGGCGCGGATACGCGCGAATCCGGTCCGTGGATCGCGGAGCTGGTGGCGGGCGGCCTCGAGGACGCCGGTACGCGGGTCCGGTACGCGGGCGTCATCACCACGCCGGGAGTGGCATACTTGACGCGCACCGGGCCGTTTCAGGCCGGCGTGATGATATCGGCCTCGCACAACCCATACCGGGACAACGGCATCAAGGTATTCGGCCATAACGGATTCAAGCTGCCGGACAGCGAAGAGCACGCCGTCGAGCAGGAGATTTTCCGGCTGCTCCAGACGAGGCTTGAGCCGCGGGCCGCCGTGCTGAGCGTGGAGGAGGATCTCGACCGGCAGTATGTGGACTACCTGGTGTCCACGGTGGAGATGAGCCTGGATGGCTTCAAGCTGATGGTGGATTGCGGGAACGGGGCGTCGTACCGGCTGGCGCCGCTGCTGTTCGGCCGGCTGGGCGCGCAGGTGACGGCGCTCAACGCGGCGCCCAACGGCTGCAATATCAATCTCGACAGCGGGGCCCTGCATGTAGAAGGGTTGCGCGACGCAGTGCTGGCCGCGGACGCGGATTTGGGAGTGGCCTTCGATGGCGACGCCGACCGTGCGATCTTCGTGGCGTCGAGCGGCAAGGTGGTGAATGGCGATGCCGTGCTATTGGTGTGCGCCCGCGCGATGAAGGCCGCGGGACGCCTGGACGGGAACATCGTGGTGGCCACGGTGATGTCGAACCTGGGGCTCGAACAGGCCCTGGCGCGGGACGGCATCCGCATGGTGCGCACGCCGGTGGGCGACAAATACGTGCTCGAAGAGATGGTGCGGCTGGGGGCGGCGCTGGGCGGGGAGCAATCGGGCCACGTGATCTTCCGCGAATATGCCACGACCGGCGACGGCATGCTGACGGCGCTTCGGCTGCTCGAGACGATGCGCCGCGCGCAAGCGGGGCTCGACGAACTGATCGCCGGCCTCGAGGTGCATCCGCAACGTCTGGTGAATGTGCGAGTGCGGGAGAAGAAGGGGCTGACGGAACTGCCTGCGGTGGCGCGGGAGATCCGCCGCGTGGAAGAGGCCTTCGCGGGCACGGGGCGCGTGCTGGTGCGGTTTTCCGGCACCGAACCGCTGGCGCGAGTGATGGTGGAAGGGCCCGACCTCGCGCAGGTGGAAGCTTTCAGCACGAGCATTGCCGACGCCATCCGCCGGGAGATGGGAGAGGGATAGAATTTCCCTTTGAAAAATATGGCCGTCCTCGGAAGTTGCCGTCGGAACCCGCGAAACATAACTTGCTGAACCCGTAGGCGGCGGGGCCGCTCGTCATGGAAATGAAACGTTTCGGGGCCGTTCAGCGTCTTAATTAGTGAGTCAATACCATCTGACGACTTGGGTCCGGGAGGCATTCGTGCCCGCGGATCCACCCGGCGGGCGTCTTCCTCCGAGCGCCTGCCGGCGTTTTATTTTGTCGGGTCAAACGCGGCGTAAGGCCACTGCCGAGTTCTTGCTGCCAAAGGCGATGCAGTTGCCCACGGCGTGTTCGATTTCGAGATGGCGGCCGGGAGCGGTGACGTAATCGAGGTCGCATTCGGGGTCGGGCTCATCCACATTGATGGTGGGAGCGAGAACGCCGTCGCGCATGGCGAGCAGCGTGGCGGCGATGCCCGCGGCGCCGCACGCGCCCTGCGGATGGCCGATCAGGCTCTTGAGCGACGAGCCGGCCAGTTTGTAGGCGTGGCCGTCGAAAGCCAGCTTGATGGCACGCGTTTCCACGCGGTCGTTGAGCTCGGTGGAAGTGCCGTGGTAGTTGATGTACTGCACTTCGGAGGGCGGGATGCCGGCTTCGCCAAGCGCCATGCCGATGGCGCGCGCCGGTTCTTCGCCGCATTCCTCCAGACGCACGCGATGGTAGGCTTCGCAAGTGGAGCCGTAACCGGCGATCTCGCCGTAGATGTGGGCGCCGCGCGCGCGGGCGCGCTCCATATCCTCGAGGATGAAAAACCAGGCGCCCTCCGCGATAACGAAGCCGTCGCGATCCTTCGAAAACGGGCGGGAGGCGCGTTCGGGCTCCCGGTTCCAGTGCGTGCTCATGATGCGCATGAGCTGAAAGCCGCGCAGAATCAGGGGAGCCAGCGGTGCGTCCACGCCGCCGGCCACCACGGTATGGAGCACGCCGGCCTGAATGTTGCGCATGGCGTAGCCGATGGCGTCGGTAGAGGACGTGCAACCGGTGGAGACGATGTGGCTGAGGCCGCGGAAGCCGAAGCGCATGGAGACTTCGCTGGCCAGCGTGCCGATGGTGCTGGTGGGGATGGTGTACACGCTGCACTGCTTCAGATGCCCGGTGTAGAAGAGGCGATATTGCTCTTCGGTGAAATCCTGGCTGCCGCCGCCGGAGCCGACGATGACGCCGATCTCGCGGAGCTGGTCGCGCGACATGGCGCTCGCATCGAGCGACGCGTCGCTGAGCGCTTCGGCCACGGCGGCCGCGGCCAGCGGCACAGAGCGCGAGACGTGCGGCCGGTCTTTCGCGGTGACGTAGCGAGTTTCGTCGAACTCGTCGGGCACCTGGCCCGCCACCTGGACGGCAAACTCGGACGGGTCGAAACGCGTGATCCGCCGCACGCCGCTTTGACCATTTTTGGAAGCTTGCCAGAAGGATTCGCGACCGATCCCGTTGGGACTTACCGCACCGATACCGGTGACTACTGCGCGATGCATAAAGAGGTTTTTGCCTTATCGCCTAACGTCAGTATAGGCTGAATCATATGGACGCTGCGGCGAAAGGCCGGCCCGCGAATTGGTTGCGGCTGTGGTTTGCGGGTTTGGAGGCCGGCATGTTGGGAGCGCTTTGGATGCTGGCGTGGATGGGTTTGAGCTACGCGTGGCAGCGGCGCAGCTTCTGGACCCCCGAGAATTTGATGGCCACTGCGTTCGCGAGCGACGCGCCCATTCGCACCGGTTTCGGCGCCAGCACCATCTCCGGCCTGGCCCTATACCTGTTGATCTACAGCCTGCTGGGCGCTCTGTTTGCATTTGCGGTGCGCAGCCGGATGCCGCGGGGACGCGTGCTGTTGTGGAGCGTGGCGTTTGGCCTGGCGTGGTACTACGTCTCCTTTCACGGCATCTGGAAGAGCGTGATTCCGCTGTTGGCGCGTCTGCACGTGGAGCGGGCAACGGTGCTGGGGCACCTGCTCTACGGGACGGTGCTGGCGCGCTACCCGGTGTATCTGGAGCGTTGGGACCAGCCGGCGGTTTCGGCCGAAGCGGCGCCTCCCGCGGAACCGGCGGAAACGGAACCAACACAGGGTTGAGGGCACTACTTGATTTGTAGCGCCGGTTGGTCTTAACGGGGTGTAATACTCTTACGCCAGTTCGAGTTCGATCTTCTTGGCGGCCGGGTCCAGCTTCAAAATACGGAAGCTGCGAATCTGGCTGGCGCGGGCCGGTTCGTTGCGGGGGCTCGAGCTCTGGCCGCCCTTCCACTTGGATTGCAACATGGATGTCAGCGACGAGAGGTCCACCTTCGCCTCGGCCGGCTTTTCTTCCGGCTCGGACGCCGCCGCGCTGAGGCGGCAGGTGGCTTGAATGCCTTCGCCCAGTTCGACGCGCGCTCGCCCGGTGGATACATCCACCACGCGGCCCGTCACCGTGTCGCCTGCTTTGTGCTCGGCGATGTATTCGTCCAGGCCGGTCGGCACAAGTTGTTTCATGCCCAGGCGCAGGCGCCGCTTCTCACCGTCGATCTCAAGCACCACGGCCTTCACCGGCTGGCCCACCTTGAGGGCCTCCTGCGGGTGATTGAGACGCTTCTCGGCGCTGATGTCGCCGATGTGGATCATGCCCTCAACGCCATCCGCGAGTTGCACGAAGGCGCCGAAATTAGTCAGTGAAGTCACCGGCGCTTCCACCACGGTTCCGGCGGCAAATCTTTTCGCGGCGTCGGCCCACGGGTCGCCCAGGGCTTGCTTCAACCCCAGCGCGATGCGTCGGTCGGCCGGATTGACGCCCAGGATCACGGCCTCCACCTGGTCGCCTGGTTTGACCACGTCGGAGGGCTTGCGCACCTTCTTGGACCATGACATCTCGGAAAGGTGGATCAAACCTTCGATGCCCTTTTCGAGTTCCACGAAGGCTCCAAAATCGGCTATGCGAGTCACCGTGCCCTGCACGCGGTCGCCGGTCTTATATTTCTCGCCGGCCAGGTCCCAGGGGTGCGGCTGGAGCTGTTTCAGGCCCACGGAGATGCGCTGCTTGGCGGCATCCACCTTGAGCACCTTGACTTCCACCTGCTGATCCACGGCCAGCACGTCGGCCGGTTTGTTGATGCGTCCCCAGGAAATATCGGCCACGTGGAGCAGGGCGTCGACGCCGCCGATGTCCACGAAGGCGCCGAAATCGGTGAGGCTGCGGACCTTGCCCTGCATGGTCTCGCCTTCCTTGATCTCGCTATAGCGGCGTTCCTTGGAGGAGCGCTCTTCTTCTTCGAGCACGGCGCGGCGGTCCACCACCACGTCCTCATCGGCCACGTCCAGCTTGATGATGCGGCAGCGTATTTCCTGGCCCACCAGCTTTTCCATTTCGGCCGAGTCTTTGGCGCCGCTGCGCGAAGCCGGCATGAAGGCGCGCACGCCCACATCCACGCTCACGCCGCCCTTCACCACCGCCGTGATGACACCCAGAATGGCGACTTTATCGGCGAAAGCCTTCTCCAGCGACGACCAGTCCTTGGGCCGCTCCACTTTCAGGCGCGAAAGCTCGTAGTAGCCCTCGGGACCACGGCCCTTGATGGAGACCGGCAGCTTGTCGCCGGGCTTGACGGTCTGGCCCGCCGCCTGGAACTCAGCCAGCGGAATCGTGCCTTCGATCTTGTAGCCGATATCGAGGAAAACGGACTCGCCGGAAACCGCGATCACGGTGCCTTCGAGGCCCTTGCCGCCCACTTCTGCCTTGTGGGAGTGAGACTGTTCGTATTGCGACAGAATATCGCCGAAAGAGCCGGAGGATTCGTTCGCGGTTAGGGATTGGGAACCGGCAACCCGGTCCTGATCCAGAATGCTTGGGTTGGACATGAGACGGTACCCTTATTGTGGCATAATCCCGACTGGGATATCACGCTTGCCTTACCATCCAATGCTCCGCTGGACGCGGCTGGTCCGGCCGCAGGATTTCATCTGGGTGCTGGTATTCGCAGTGCTGCTCTACAATCTGCCGGTTCGAGATTTCTATGACATCGGCCCACTGGTCGGGCTGGCGGTTTTGCAAATCCTCGAACCCAAAATCCCGGCGCTCCGGTCTACCCGCGGGCGCGTCTTGTGGATCGCACTGAAGGTCATCCTGGGATTCGTGCTGATCGGCTTCACCGGCAGCTTCGACAGCAACTATTGGCCGGTCCTCTTGTTGCCCGTGGTCTCCGCCGCCACCACCTTCGGCATGGCCGGCTCGCTGGCATTTACGGCGCTGGCCTGCGGCGCTTACCTGGCCTACGTCTTCATCAGAGAGAACAGCATCTCGAGCGTAGTGCCCATCCGGGTCGCCTTTCTGGTGATGGTAGGCAACCTGGCCAACACGCTGGCGGAAGACCTGCGAATCCAATCGGAGAAGCACCGGCGCGCGGCGGAGCAGTTGGCTGAGGCCAATGTCCACATCCAGCAGGTGGAGGATGCCGTGCGGCGGTCGGACCGGCTGGCGGCGCTGGGGCAGCTCTCGGCGGGGCTGGCGCACGAGCTGCGCAACCCGTTGGGCACCATGAAGGCGTCGGCCGAAATGCTCGGGCGCAGCGTGAGCGCGGAAAACGAGGTGGCGCGCGAAGTGGCGGGCTTCATCAGCTCGGAAGTGGACCGCACCAACTCGCTGATCACCCGCTTCCTGCAGTTTGCGCGGCCGCTCGAACTACGCCTGGAGAAAGCCGACCTGACGCAGACACTGGACCGCGCCATAGCACTGGTGGAACGCGAAGTGCAAGGTGTCGCCATCTACAAAAACTACGAACCGGAAATTGCGCCGTTTCCCTTCGACGCGGAGCTGCTGGAGCGGGTTTTCTACAACCTGGTGCTGAATGCCGTGCAGTCCACCGAGGCGGGCGGCGCGGTGACGGTGAAGACCCGCGCGCTGGACGGAATGGTGGAGATCGCGGTGATCGATCGCGGCGCGGGTATTGACGCGAAGCAGCGCGACTCCATCTTCAACCCGTTCTTCACCACCAAGCCGCAGGGCGTGGGGCTGGGCCTGGCCATCGTTTCCAAAATTGTGGACGAACACGGCGGTAAGATAACAGTGGAGAGCGAGCCCGGCAAAGGCAGCGTTTTTCACGTCCTCCTGCCGGTTGAGCCAAGCGCTCTCCAGGCCGCCGGCGCAAACCCCGCATGAAAAAACGCATCCTGATTGTCGAAGACGAAGAGAAGCTGCGGCGCGTCATCGGGCTGCAACTGGCTTCCGCGGGCTTTGAGGTGGACAACGCCTCGACCGCCGAAGAGGGCTTGAAGATCGTCGATCGCGCCGACATGGTGCTGACCGATCTCAAACTGCCCAACATGGACGGCTTGCATTTTCTGGGACTGATCCGCCGCCAGAACAGCCAGGTGCCGGTGGTGATGATGACGGCATTCGGCAGCGTGGAAACCGCTGTTGAGGCCATGAAAGCCGGCGCCACCGATTTTCTGCTCAAGCCGTTTTCGCTCGACCATCTGATGCAGGTGGTCAACAAGGCGCTGGAGGTGCGCGCGCTGCGCGATGAGAACCGGCAACTCAAGGCGGAACTGGGCCGGCGCTACGAGTTCGACAACATCATCGGGCGCAGCGGGGCGATGCAGGAAATCTTCGACACCATCGAGCGCGTGGCGCCTACGCGGTCCACCGTACTGCTGGCCGGCGAGAGCGGAGTGGGCAAGGACCTGATCGCGCGCGCCATCCATTTTCACTCGCCGCGCCGCGACCGGCCGCTGGTGAAGATCAATTGCACGGCCATCCCGGAAAACCTGATGGAGAGCGAGCTGTTCGGGTATGAAAAGGGAGCCTTCACCGGCGCCAATACCACCAAGCCGGGCAAGTTCGAACAGGCCGACACGGGCACGGTCTTCCTGGATGAAATCGGCGACGTGCCGGGGCCCATCCAGGTGAAGCTGCTGCGGGTGCTGCAGGAGCGCGAATTCGAGCGGCTGGGCAGCAACGTGACGCGCCATATCGACGTGCGCGTGATCGCGGCTACCAACCAGGACTTGCGCGCGGCCCTGGAACAGGGGACCTTCCGCGAAGACCTCTACTACCGCCTCAACGTGGTGCCGCTCAACATTCCGGCGCTGCGCGAACGCAAGCAGGACATTCCTTTTCTGGCGAACCATTTCGTGCAGAAGCTGGCGTCCGAGAGCGGCTCGCGGGTGGAATCCATCACGGACGCCGGCATGGAAAAACTGATGGGCTACCACTGGCCGGGCAACGTGCGCGAGTTGGAGAATGTGATCGAACGCAGCCTGGTGATGGCCAAGGGCACGCAACTGGACGCCGCCGACATCAAGCTGGAGAGCGCGCCGCGGCCCAAACCGCAGAATGAATCGCACTTCCTGCCGGAGGGAATGAGCCTGGACGCTTATGAGCAGGAACTCATCCGGGAGGCGCTACGGCGCGCCGACGGCAACAAGAGCCAGGCGGCGCGCATGCTGGGACTGACGCGGAACGCGCTGCGGTACCGGCTGACGCAGATGGGGCTGGAAGCGTAGGGGGTCATGGAGAGCCAGCAGCTCATTAGCTGACGGCCCGCAATTCGCGCGGTGGCGGCACTTTCCGGTAATATGGCTGGGAGGGAGCACGGATGAGCAGTCTCGCGCATTCTCTGGTGATATGGACGGGTTTTCTCCATCTACCCGAACGCCCCGAGACAGGCAAGCGATATGAATTACACGATGGCGAGGTTGTTATAGTGCCTCCGGCACGGCCTCTGCATGTCAAGCTCCAGAAGCGCATCGAACGCTTGTTGGAGGCAGCGGCCGGAGACCGAGGAGTCGTTGTTGTCGAATTCCCTTATCGCCCGGCGCCAAACCTTCAGTTTTGGTTCGCCGATGTTGCGTTCGTGCTACAGGCCGATTGGGACGCACTACCACCCAACGAGTATCCTGTCCTATCCTAATCATCGACGTATTATCTCCTTCGAATACGCCGGCCAAAGTCAACCGGCAGCGGATCGTGGCAATGTCGTCGGGTGCGCAGGAATTCTGGGTAGTGGACGCCGCCAACCGATCCGTGCAGGTGACCGAGGTCAGTGGCACGAAGACGTATGCGGCCAGCGACGCCATACTCCTCACGCTTTTCGGCGGCGCATCCATCGCGGTTGACCAGATCTTCGCAGTCTGAACCAAGGAAGCGTAGGAGAGGCAGACGCGTTCGCCGGAGAGCGCGAGGCTGCCGGCCAGATACTGGTTCACCGCGTCGTCGATGGACTGTCCGCCGGCGATCACCAGCGGCTCAATGCCATGCACAGCCAATCGTGTTGGGGAAGGGAAACCGCTGGTGTATTTTGCGAGCGACTACCGGCGGTTGGGAGAATAGAAGATTTGAAGACACATGTCCAAGCCGGGGGAGAAAAGCTGCAAGTGAATGATAACAGGCAAATTGAGATGAAGATTTTTCGTGAACGAAAAATTAGATTAGGATCAAAGAACCGACACGAATTGCTGAAAGCCACTGGAATCGTTCCGTGCGTCCCCGGTTTTTTCCAAAAGCGTGCAAAGAGGAATAAAACAAATAGAAATGCGTCCGTCCCCTTTTCGCCCTTTTCGCCCCTTTTCGCCGCCTTTTCGCCGTCTCCATGTTGCGGGATGATAATGATGCGACTGTCGAGCGCATATCGACGAAAGTGGCACGTGTCATGATTGATCCGGGGCTCAAAGAGAGAGTCGTTATAATAACCGGCGCCAATAATCCGCATGGCATTGGTGCGGCCACTGTGCGTGCCTTTGCTGCACAGGGATCGAGGTTGTTCCTGCACTACCGCACGCAAAGCGATACCCGCGCGCAACATGAAGCAGAGGACGACGCCACCTCACCGGGTCTGTCCTTCTACCACCTCCAACAGACCAAATCCGCCGACGAAGTACTGGCTGCAGCTCGCGAAGTGGGTGCGGACGCGCACGCGTGGGAGGGCGATCTCTCGGAGGCGAGCCTGGTGCGACAACTGTTCGACCAGGCAGAACGCTTGCTCGGGCCGGTTGAAGTTCTCGTCAACAATGCGGCGTACTGGGAAGCCGACACGTTCGTCCCACCCGGTGCAGAACTGAACAACAAGCTCGTCGAATTGTGGACGGATCGCCCTCAAAGTATAACTGCCGCTGTCTTTGATCGAGTGTTCGCGGTGAATACCCGTGCGGCGGCCCTGATGATGGCAGAGTTCGCGCACAGGCATATCGAACGGGGAGCACAGTGGGGCCGGATCGTAAACGTGAGTACAGCCGGCGCTGAGCGTTTCCCATCTGAGATTACGTACGGGGCAAGCAAGTTTGCGCTGGAAAGCTACACAAGAAGTGCGGCAGCCGAGCTCGGCAAGTTCGGGATCAACGTAAATGTAATATCGCTCGGGCCAGTGCAGACCGGGTGGATCACTCCAGAACTTGAGCGCGCGATACTGCCGACAATTCCACTCGGCAGAATCGGCAGTCCCGAAGATGTCGCTGACGTTGTCGTATTCCTTGCTTCGGATCAGGCCCGATGGATAACCGGCCAGAAAATATACGTTGGCGGCGGACATGGGATGTGACGATTCATCGGCCGCGGACCACACTTGTACGCCGCTCTCCACGCAGATCTTTACTCAAAGGTAGCCTGGCGGTTAGCCAGGATCAGGCGGTGCCGAGGCGATCCATGTCGAAGCTGTTCATGATCGGTCCGCGGTACGGACTGGCCCCTTGTGTGGCCGGGCCAGGTATTCGGCGGCGGACGCCTACATGGCGGGCGCCAGTTGGCGTCAGGTGCGCGCGCCTCGCCAGCCAGCGGCAATTTGCCCGGGCCGGCGGCTCAACTAGACTTCGACCTGCCTCGGCAGAGTGCCCGCACCAAGGCAGGGCTTTCCGGTTCGCGATACGATGACGTTTCATGCGCGTTATCGCCGCCGCTCCGCTCACCCGATTCAGCGAGTCCATTCTGCTCGCCGCGGGCGCTCCCGCGCACAAGGCTTCCGTTGTCGCCCATTCGCTGGTGGCTGCTAACCTGCGGGGCGTCGATTCGCACGGGATCCAACTGCTGACCTACTATATAGACCAGCTTCTCGCCCGCGAAATGGACGCCATCACCGACGGCGCGGTGGTCACTGAGTCCGGGGCGTGCATGCTCTTCGATGGCCGCAACGGGATCGGCCAGTGGGTCGCGGAGACCTGCTGCGGCCACGCCATCCGCCTCGCTGGCGAGCATGGCGTGGGTGTGGTGACCGCGCGCGAGTCCAACCATTTCGGAGCCTGCGCGTGGTGGGCGCAGAAGATGCGCGCCGCCGGCATGATCGGCATCGTCTTCTGCAATGCTTCGTCCATCGTGCCGCCGTGGCAGGGCCGGGCGGGCCGCTTCGGCACCAATCCCATCTGCATGTCAGTGCCCGGCCCGTGGCTGCTCGACATGGCTACCACCACCGTGGCCGCCGGCAAAATCTTCAAAGCCTTCATCAACCAGCAGCCGGAGATCCCGAGTGGCTGGGCCTTCGACTCCACGGGCGTTCCCACCACCAACACCATCGATGCCTATCACGGCATGCTGATGCCGCTTGGCGGCTATAAGGGCAGCGGTCTGGCCTTCATGGTGGAGATTCTCTGCGCGGTGTTGAGCGGCGGCGCCCTGTCGACCGAGGTGAGCGGCATCCGTTTCCGCGGGCGCCTGGTGCGAACCAGCCAGATGTACATCGCCATCGATGTCGCCCGTTTCATGCCGGTGGAGGAGTTCACGGCCCGCATGGAGAAACTGGTGGGACTGGTGAAATCCACACCGCCCGCCCCCGGCTACGACGAAGTGATGGTGGCCGGCGACCCCGAATGGCGGATGGAAGCCGAGCGTCTGAAAAACGGCATCCCCATCCCGGACGGCAACTGGGAGACACTCGTCAAAACTGCCGCGCGAGTGGGAGTGGCCGCGCCGGAATAAGTGGCGCCGACGGAGACGCGGGCGAAGTACAACTCGCGCTGCCAGAGACTCTGCGGCAGCAACTAGCGGAAGTGGTTCGGCGTTTCGATTTGGGACGCCTTGGCAAAGCGCGTTCTCGCGGTGCTTGCGATGCAACACGCGCCTCAGCGGCAGAGGCAGACGTGTTCGCCGGAGAGCGCGAGGCTGCCGGCCAGGTACTGGTTCACCGCGTCGTCGATGGATTGTCCGCCGGCGATCACCAGCGGCTCAATGCCATGCGCAGCCAATCGTGTTGGGGAAGGGAAACCGCTGGTGTATTTTGCGAGCGACTACCCGCGGTTGGGGAATAGAAGTCAGGAGTCAGGAGTCAGAATGAAGACACCTGTGGCGTGAGATCGGAATGGAAAGATGGCGTTGCGGCGGCCGGGGCTCTCGGACTTTTCGCCGGGCGTGTCTCCGGATTCTCTCGGACCCAATTACGGGCGGCCGCCAATGATTT
>Ga0209039_10002162_pt1 | contig 17102 bp, 15 predicted proteins | sample BogFormECP12_OM1_FD_188238 | JGI IMG/M metagenome (GOLD analysis project Ga0209039, IMG submission 188238) | Bog forest soil microbial communities from Calvert Island, British Columbia, Canada - ECP12_OM1 (SPAdes) (version 2) | ecosystem: Environmental > Aquatic > Freshwater > Wetlands > Bog ... | reverse complement strand
ATGAAACTGACCCGTTCGCTGCTGAATTAAACCGGCTTATTTCTGGTTCAGCCGGTTCCGACCGAATTACCGCTATCGATACAGTGCCCAATGTAGAACAATATCTAAAGTGTGCCGATCTCTTTGTATTTCCTACCAGGCATGAAGGCATGGCAAATGTTGTCGCCGAAGCCATGGCTACAGGACTTCCTTGCATCATAACCCCCCACATTGGCTTACCCAAAGAATTTGGATGCCCTAGAAAGGAATATGTTTTGGTACAGCCCGATCCAAAAACAATTGCTCAAGCCGTGCTGGATCTATTAGGAGATGAAACCAGGCGAAGAAATTTAGGTATAGCTGCCCGTAGATGGATGGTAAATAACTTCGATGTTGATAGTAGCGTTGATAAATATGCAACTGCTTATCGGCAATTATTAACAAAAAGCAGCTAAATACATCTACAGGCATTCTTGAAATGGCCATTAAACCTTATCGGAAATTTAAAAAAGTTGCGCTTGACAGCTTACCCAAAGTATGGAATACTTATATTCATCGAAGGCATTTATCCAAATCAGCCATCTTTATGGAAGAGGAGGTGATGCGCATGAACGATTGTTGTTTAATACGTAGTGCTGCGGCATCCCTCCTCAGATTATTCTGAACGGGTGCCGCAGCCAAAGCAGAAGTCGTCCGCAAGGACGGCTTCTGTTTTTTAATTAATATGCGATTTAAATGATAGCTTATAAAGTGTTTTATAATGGTTCGTATGATTCCCGAACTAAGAAAAAAGCTTCGCAGGCAGTTGTTTTTCGATGCCGGGGATTATCGTAAAACCGTATTCCTGGCTGGAACGGGCAGAAGCGGAACGACCTGGGTCGAGGAAATAATCAACGGACGGAATGATTTCCGGATCATGTTTGAACCGTTTCATTCAAAAAAGGTTGATATTTTGCGCGATTGGAATTATATACAATATTTACGAGACGATGATCGTCGCGATCAATTTTTGATCCCCGCCAGTCGTATCCTCAATGGATATATAAAAAATGATTGGATTGACAAGGAAAATCATAAAATCTTTTCGCGCAAACGCCTTATTAAAGATATACGCACCCAACTTATTTTGCATTGGATCAAACATAATTTCCCTGAAATTCCGATTGTAATGTTGCTGAGACATCCATGCGCCGTGGCTAATTCGAAACTCAAGCTGGGTTGGGATACTCACCTGGATGAATTTTTAAAACAGGACGAACTAATGCAGGATTTCCTGAATCCCTTCAAAAAGCATTTGGAAAATGCTGAAACCCTTTTCGACAAACATATTTTCTTGTGGTGTGTAGAAAACTATATACCCCTCAAACAATTCAAAGAAGGTGAAATTCTGGTAATATTCTATGAAGATTTATGTAAACATCCCCAAAATGAAATAGAAAAAATAATGCCATTTATCGGCGAACCATATTCTCCGGAAATGCTTGATCAGGTCACAAAACCAAGTGCACAAAGCCGGAAACATAGTGCAATCATCAATAAAACCGATCTGGTTAACTCATGGAGAAAAAGCATCAGCGATGAACAGGTTAAACGTTCAGTTGAGATTCTAAGCATATTTGGCCTACAAAAGATCTATAACGATAGTGATATGCCTCTAATGAATGGAACAGAAGCATTGAAGGCATTCTCTACATAAAAGCAAGCCTATCCAGCTGTACGATGAATGGGATAAATTTTTCCCTTGCGATATTCGCTTTCAAAGATCAATTCATCGGCGATCTTGGCGCTCAGAAGTACAGCCGGAACTCCGGCGCCAGGGTGAGTTCCGGCGCCAACAAAATAAAGGTTTGAAAAATCGTCTGAACGATTATGCGGTCGGAACCAGGTGGATTGCACCAGACCGGGGCTGGCTGAATAAGCTGCGCCTTTATAATTGTTTAAGGTATTTTGAAAATGCAGCGGGTCGACATAATGCTCAACCACAATGTTGGATCGCAGCTCAGGCAGGTAATGTTCCTCGAGAAATTGCATGATCCGGTCTCGAAATGGACGCGCCGTAATCGACCAATCGATAGCTGCATCAAGATTTGGCACCGGCGCAATTACGGTAAATAAATCACAACCAGGCGGGGCAATTGTAGCATCTGTACGAGATGGCATGTCTATAAATAAAGATAGTTCGCTGGGAAGTGTCTTATGATGAAAGAGTTCATCCATCATGCGCTTATAATGGCTGCTGAGAATAAAATTATGATGAGCCAGTTTAGAATCAGGATATCGGTGACGAGTTCCAAAATAAATAACAAATAATGAATTTGAATAGCTTAATTGTTCCAATCTGCGCTGGGTTAACCTATTTTGATATCTGGCGGGAACCAATTTTTTGTATGTGTACAGGATATCGGCATCTGAGATGACAATATCAGCCCGACGGAGGGTCCCATCCATCAACCGGACACCGCTTACCAGGCGACCCTGGGTCTGGAGTTCAGAAACCGGGGTATTCAGATGCAGTTCGCCTCCTAACTCTGTGAAAAGTTTTCCCAGAGCAGCCACAATTGACCCGATACCTCCTTTGACATAATAAACGCCCCACTCAAATTCCAGGAAATGGATAAGCGAATACATGTTGGTTGTTTCAAAGGGATTAGCGCCCACCAACAAAGGATGGAAAGAAAAAACCTGGCGCAAGAAATCGTTCTGAATAAATTGGGCGACGTGGCCATACACACTTTGGAACGGATGCAGTGAGACAAAATCCGGTGCAACCTTTATAAGATCGCTTATTTTCAAAAAAGGTTGTTGGGCCAGTTCGATAAAACCTTTTTGGTAGATTGCCTGGCTCGATTCGAGATACCGGCGATAACCCTGCTGATCTTTCAAGTTCCAGCGAGCAATCTCTGCTGAGATCGCATCCAGATCATTTGTATAATTAAATGAAGCACCATCCTCATTAAAAACGCGGTAAAAGGGGTTTAACGGGATGAACTCAAAGTAATCTTCCCGGCGTTTTCCGGCTGCTTTAAAAATATCATCAAACAGGTATAGCGCAGTTAAGATAGCCGGGCCACCATCAAATTTGAAACCATTCTTTTCGTAGACGTACGCCTGTCCCCCCAGCCGATCACGCTTTTCAAAAAGCTCAACCTCAAAGCCATGGGCGGCTAACCGGCAGGCTACTGCCAATCCTCCAAATCCACCTCCGATGATAACGACCCGCTTTTTCATCCATCTCCATTATAGAGTTGATATGGAATTTTATTAATTTGTTTGGGGAATTGCTACCAATGCCTCAGAAATCTTTTCAACGGCCTTGTTTAATGTTTCGCCCAAAAAAATACCGTCAACCTTCTGCTGCAAATCAGGATCCAGGTTGAAAGCGGCACCACCAAATCCAAAGTGCGGTTTGGGATTAAGCTTGATTAGTTTTTCTGCAAGCCGTTCAAGCTCAGATACGGAATCACGCATCGTTGAGGTTAAAATAATCATGTGGGGATGTTCATAGCGGGCATACTCAACCAGATCGTCAATTGGGACATCTGGTCCCAAGAATTCAACACGAAAACCCTTGCTGCGTAACATTACCGAGAGCATCAAAGCGCCTATCTCGTGCTGTTCTGTTGGAGCGCACCCACATAATACATAGGGCGCATTTTTAAGCACTGGGTAGGCTTGTAGCATTGAGAGTAACCTGCCGCGGATATAGGCGCTGGCAAAATGTTCGGTCGTGATTCGAATATCACCTCGATACCACGCTTCACCGATTTGTACCATGGCAGGCGTAATAATTTCGTTACAAATCGTACCAAGGTCAAAGAACGAGTGCGCTTCCCGCAGCAAATCACCCGCCAGGCTTTCGTCATGCCGGATAAGCAATTGGTATAATTGCCGGGCATATTGTTCGGGAGGCGCAACATTTGCAATCGGTTGTGTGCCTGGCAATGAAGGCACCGCTTCAGGCCAGACTCCTTCCTTCACCATCATATGCAGCTCATTGGCAGCGCTGCTAATTGGAATACCATTATCTACCCGGTTTTTAATCCAACGCAGGATAGCAACTTCCCTTTCGGAATAAAGCCGGTAGCGATTTTCGGAACGATGAGGGTTTAAAAGCTCATGCCGTCGTTCCCAAGCGCGTAAGGTTACCGTCCGAATGCCCGTTTGGTTCGAAACAGTTTTTATGGTGTATTTTGGTTCATCGGGGAAATCAATAAGTTTGGCCATAATGAATATAGACTACATCAAACTATCGGATTGTACAGGCTTTGCACAATCTTCTGGTTGAACCATCAGCAGTTTTAACGCAAGTATACCCCTTTCTATTTGCTTTGAGCGCAAAAAACCTAATCAATCATTTCTATAAATGATCGTTATTCTTTCCGAACTCAAGCGAATTGTCATTCAAATCGTTCGAGTTAGATTCTATTCATAGGAAAGAATTTCACGAATAGTCAGCCTGGCTGCGTTTCGGGCCGGTATTACACTCGCCAATACTGAAAGAATCAGAACAAGCACCATCCAGATTAAAAAACCGGTGGGTGTAAGCGTAAAGCTTGAGGAAGCGTTAAAAATCGCTGTGCTGATTGCCACCCATAACAGGTTGCTGATCGGAAATGCCAGCAGGCTTCCGAGAAACCAACTCGACACGCCAATAATGACCCCTTCTACGATCACCATTTTCATGATCGTTAAATCAGAAGCTCCAATCGCACGCATGATTCCAATTTCGCGAGTGCGCTCCAAGACATTCATACTCAACGTGCCTGTCAGACCAATACTGCCCACGATTGCTGAAAGCAACGCCATCACCAATAAGAAGCCAATTAATGTATTCAATCCACTGGACGCAGAATTCAAGGTGTTATTACCAGCGCCGACATCGCTGATATGATAACCCAATTTGTCCATATAGCTTTCGACCAATTCTCCTTCAGCCTTTTGCGCTTGAAATGAGTGGTCCTGGCCGCTAGTCACGATCTCATAAGTTGCGGCCTGGTCGGGTGTATGGATTAATTGAGACAGGTAATCGTAATTGGCATATCCGATATAGCCGCCACTTTTCCCGGCAAATTGAAAAAATCCAACCACAATCCAATTCGTCTTTTGACCGTTTACTCTCAACCGCAGCGTGTCACCTATTTTCAAATTTGGAAATTTGGATAAAAACAGCTCGTTAAGAGTAATAGCATTTTGATCTCCCTGCTCAATCCAGCGACCCTGCGTCACAATCGGCTCAATCAGTTTACTATCCACTGGGGGTGCCACCAACCGTACAGCTTCACCGGGTTTATCATCTGCCTGCAGCAGCTCGACTCTGGCGCCTGACCAACCTTCTACCATGGCCACCCCGGGAATATTGAGAATATCTTGATCCACTCGTTTTACTCGATAAGGGTATTGAAGATTTAAGCTCACATCAGCCACAAAATATTTGCTCAATCTTTTTATGTAATCCTCCATCGAAGCACGCACATTGAATGTCGCAATGAAAATTGCACCACCCAGTGTCAGGGTGATCAAGGTTAATAAAAGCCGGCCCTTTCTGCGAAATGTATTTCGTAATGAAATCAGCATTGGACGGGATATGATGTGGATTGTTCGTGTAATCGTTCCAATCCAGTCGCTCTTTTGTTCCAGACCGGCTGCATTGGTGCCATTAAACGCCTCCTGGACCGTGACCCGCGCCCCCTGCAGGATTGGAAAGATGCCAGCAGCCAGAGGTACAATGAGAGCAATGCTTATTTGCAACAGGATTGCCAGAGGAACCGTGCGGTATGCCCCTACAGTAAAGTTTAATTGAGTTCCCAATATCCTGGAAAATTGATAACCGATTTGTCCGGAAACAGACATTGAAATCAGCAGGGCGATCAGGCTAAAAGAGAGAATCAACACAACATAAATGCCAATTATCTGACCGCTGCGTGCCCCAACCGTTTTCATCACACCGATCTGTTCGGTTTGCTGGCTTAGTAAACCCGAAAGCGTGTTAGTGATTAGAAATGTGCTTAAAAAGACAACAAAAAAACCCATCATAAACAAAACACCGGTCATCGCCTGTACGTAAACGCTGTTGGGGTGGTCAATCGTTCTGCGCACCAGCGAATTCAAAACCAAGTGATTGTTATCTTCCAGTTTTTTGCTGACCTTATCCGCCACAGCCCGAATATGCACTTCGTCGTTTGGGTCGCTCGCCACAGTCGCATACAATTCATTCAATTCTTTGGGTTGATCCAGCCATTCCAGTGTGTCGTAAGTAATATAGCCTTGCAAGGGCGCCAGAAAATAACCTCCACCACCACCGCTCGAGCCAATCGTTTGATCCTGCACCGTACCTACAATTTTTAACTGGCGGGTGGTTGTCTCTCCAGGTAGTTTGACCTCGACCAGATCGCCAATTTTAGCATTGGCATCCGGCAATTTATGCAGGTCGAATACTACCTGATGGTCAGCCGGTGGCCATTGTCCCTGCACCTGCCTGACTTGATTAATGGTCATTTTATTAAAATCCGGGATGGCTACCAGGGTAACTGAAATCCATTGGTCCGGACCGGCTTTCAATCGAAGGTTGACTAATCGCACCCCATTGGCATCCAGTACACCGGGCACATGCTTAATCGCATCGACCGTATCGGTGTCAAAACTGGAAACAGAAACCTGAATATTGGCAGGATTGACGGCTGCATAACTTTTCGTCATGTCGTTCGTCAGGTAGGAATGGATTGTGGCAATCATACCCACCGAAAATAGACCTACAGCGATGGAGGCAACTACCAGTAATGTGCGGATTCGATTTCCCCATAAATCCGAGAATACTTTACGCCAGCGCGGCCGGATTTCTAAAATTCTCTTTTGTTGTTCCAACGCTGCCCCAAAACGAAACGAATCAGCCGGTCTTTTTCGAATCCTGGATAAGCTCTCCGTCCTGGATAGTTATGGCACGTGTGGCTTTGCTCAGTACACTGGTGTCATGGGTCACCATGATGACCAGCTTGCCCTGGCTGGCCAACTTTTCAAACATTTCGACGATGATATCAGCCGTCATAGAATCCAAACGGCCGGTTGGTTCATCTGCTACCAGAATTGGTGGATCATTGGCCAGAGCGCGAGCAATGGCTACACGCTGCTGTTGTCCACCGGAAACCGCCGACGGAGGTTTGAAGGCGTGATTTTCCAGCTCAACATCCTTCAATAATGTCATGGCCCTTTCAGGACTTTTCTTACGATCGTACATACCGCAGAGATCCATCGGCAGCATGACATTATCCAGCAAACACAATGAAGGCATCAAACGAAAACTTTGATACACAATCCCAAGATTGCGCCCACGCCACAAAGCCACCTGGTTTTCGTTCAGCTTATGCACTGGAATGCCATTTTCCCACACCTCACCAGAGCTTAGGTGATCCACCCCCGTGATCATATTGACCAGGGTGGATTTTCCAGCTCCTGAACGCCCCACAATACATGCAAATTCGCCGGCATAAAAATCTGCGCTGATCCCTTTCAATGCCATGAAATCGCCTGAACTCGTCTTGTAACACTTCACTACATTCCGCAAAGAAAGCAGTGGAAGCGCTTCAGCCTGGCTTGTTTTGCCTGTTGTGGAAATTGCCACTGAAGGGGAAGAAGTGCGCATAGTTATGGTAAAATGAATACAATGTGTATAAATGAACAATATGTTCATAAATTATACATTCGGGCATAACTTTGTCAATCACGAATTAATTTGCTATGTCTATTTGTGAACATGTGTCGGGAAAGGAAAAAATGGAAACCATCCGAATAGATCGACGAATAAACCGCACTCGCCGGCTGCTACGAGACGCATTATTGTCGCTAATCCTGGAAAAAGGATATGCAGCCGTAACCATTGAGGAAATTACCGATCGAGCCGACCTCGGCAGGACAACTTTCTACCTGCATTACAAGGATAAAGAGGAACTTCTATTGGAAAGCATTGAGGCGATTGCGAATGACCTGAAAACACAGATCATCAATGTTTTACCCATGCGTTATATTCCACCCCCACCCGGCGAATTTGACGGGTCAGCGCCGCGCGAAGCCATCTTATTGGTATTTCAACACGCCGCCGAGAATGCCGATCTTTACCGTATTATTTTAAGTGGTCAAGGCGCCTCCAAAGCACCTATCCGTATTCGGGACATCATCGATGATATGACTCTGGATTATTTCAACGAACGAGTCCATACTGCCAGATTTAGCCCGGATCCAAACGTGCCGCTGGAGATCGTTTCCACCTATTTTGCCGGTTCGTTGCTGAGCATGATAACCTGGTGGTTAGAAAAAAATATGCCCTACTCTGCAGAAGAAATGGCAGATATGTTTGCAAAAATATTTTTCCGTGGCTCGCGTGAAATTCTGGGGATACCCCCATTAAATCCCGCTGAGCAGCACGAATAAAACGATTTGTTTGGCCCGTCCTACAGCCCAACCCTGCGCATCATTTGCTCGTTATAACGTGGACCGGCTGCCACACCCGGCGGAGCCACCTGATCGATCCGCTCCAGATCGCTTTTGCTCAATTTGATATCAACTGCTTTTGCGTTCTCTTCAATATACTTCCTTCGTTTTGTGCCTGGAATCGGGACGATATCCTGCCCCTGTACCAGCAGCCAGGCCAAAGCCAACTGAGCAGTGGTACATCCTTTTTCTTTGGCAATCTGTTCGAGTTTATTCTTGAATTCAAGATTCTTTTTGTAGTTTTCTGGCTCGAAACGCGGCAAAATTTGTCTAAAATCCTGATTATCAAAATGCTCCACATCAATGGACTGCCCTGTCAAAAAGCCGCGTCCCAACGGGCTGAATGGCACAAAGCCAATTCCAAGCTCGCGACAGATTGGCAGGACTTCCTTCTCAACATCCCTGCTCCAGAGCGAATATTCGCTTTGCAATGCAGTAATCGCATGGGTTGCTTGAGCTCGCCGTAGGGTGGCCGGGCCGGCTTCAGAAAGGCCGAGAAAGCGAACTTTGCCCTGCTGGATCAACTTTGCCATGGCACTGATAGTTTCTTCGATGGGTGTATCCGGATCTACCCGGTGCAGGTAATAAAGGTCAATCACATCCAAACCAAGCCGTTTTAAACTGGCTTCACAGGCTAGTTGCACATATTCGGGCTTTCCATTGACACCCATTCGGGCGCCGACTCGATCACTTGTATTTCCAAATTTGCTTGCAAGAAACACTTTATTTCGGTGTGATCGCACCGCATTACCCACCAATTTCTCGTTATTACCATCCCCATAAACATCAGCGGTATCAAAAAAATTAATCCCCAACTCGATTGCTCGATCAATCGTTGCCAGGGATTCCTTTTCATTAGCCGCTCCATAACTGCCGGACATTACCATGCAGCCCAATCCGATGGCCGAAACAGTCGGGCCATTTTTCCCTAGAACGCGGTAATCCATAATAAAACTCCTTTCAAGAGTTCCTTTTTTGATATTTTATTCATACGGCAATCTGACTTTATTCTTATAGTTAATTGCTAATATCTAACTATATTTGGTAATATAAATCATAATACAAGAACTCATACTTGTAAATTTGATCTTTTTTGGAGTATAAATTGATGAGAACTTTTGATTCGCCCTTGATTACAAATGACCAGAGTATCGATCGGGTACTTTCAGCCGGTCTTCCGGTACTTTTGATATTTATTGATGATACGCCGACGCCGGTTTTCGACCAGACTTTGACGCAATTGGCTAAGGAGTATGCCGGTCAACTTCTTATCGTAAAAGTGATGGTCAAAGATAGTCCCGCTACAACTCAACGGTATCATATCGATCAAACACCTGCCCTGATAGGAGTGAGAGATGGAACGATAATAACCGGTGAAGAGGGTATTTCCAATGATGCCTTAGCCAAACATGCAGCATTTCTCGCAGGAAAAGGACCAAATCCAGGCAATGACCGTCCAAAAGCGCATTCGGCCAACAGTTCTCAAAATGATCAACGCCCCAGAAATACATCGGATGCCACTTTTGATCGGGATGTGCTGCAATCATCCTTGCCAGTATTGGTCGATTTCTGGGCGCCATGGTGCGGGCCATGCCGTATGGTCGCGCCGATCATGGAAAAATGGGCTCGCGAATATAGTGGACGTTTCAATATCGTTAAAATAAACGTCGATGAAAATCCACGCACCGCCGCACGATATGCTGTCCAAAGTATCCCAACCATGCTGGTGGTAAAAAACGGGCAGATTGTCGACCGGTGGGCAGGCGCTTTGCCAGAAAATGCTCTCAGAAACCGTGTGGCAGCTCAGCTTGGAATATAATCATTAACGCACAAGAATCAATGACGTTTAATTCTCCTCGATGGGCACAACCGAAATAGAGCCGTCGATTTCTAAAACAGCCAATTTCACCTGCTCAATTTTCTCGAAACCATAATTGCGAATGCTTTCCAGCACATCCTCTCTGGTCAACATCGTTTTACGCAGACCTGCAGTTAACAAATTGCCCTGACTCACCAACAGTATCGGATGACCCATTACGAGATGACGAAACCAGCCCCAACGTTCCACCAGACGACCCAAAAGCCAGTTACTGGCCAACAACGTAGCGGCGGATACGATCCCTGCCGCCAGAGATGTGTCTCCTGCGATCATGCTGGTTTCGACCGCGCTGCCGAGTAATGTAATAATCAATAATTCTTCAAAATTAATTTGGGCAAACAGACGATGGTTTAATTGGCTGATGCACGCTATCAGGAAGATATAGATAACAAAAGTGTGCAATGCGATGATACCTAGATTTAAGAAAATTGTTACGAATTCCTGGCTCACAGCAATCTTACGTATTCAACGTCCTCCTTGCTTAATTTACTCCATATTGACCAGAAAAACAATCTTGATTATAGTTCAGGCATTTATGATCCGTTATTAATCGAGGCTGTCTAAGAAGGAATAATGATGAACCAATGGCTTTCGGCAGTTTTCTCACACCCTGATCTTGCAGGGATCTTGGCGATCGCTGGTAAAACAGCCTTCATCTACCTGTTTCTGATCTTCGGCCTGCGCTTACTTGGAAAGCGGGAATTGGGGCAGATGTCGGTTTACGATCTGGTGTTGATCATTGTCATCGCCAATGCAGTACAAAATGCCATGCTCGGGAACGATAACACCCTGGTGGGTGGGTTGGTGGCAGCGCTCACGATCCTGATCATGAATAGGATCTTAACCTGGTTTATCGTGCGCCAGCCAAATTTCAAAAATTTTTTGTTAGGCATCCCGGTACTGATCGTTCGCGATGGGATAATGCTGACAGGCCCTATGGATAGAGCGGGTATCACCAATGAGAACGTCCTGGCAGCCATGCGCGAGCATGGCATCAGTGATATCGAAAGAGTGCAGATGGCCGTCCTGGAAAACGATGGCTCGATCAGTATCGTTCCGGCAGAATCACCCGTCCACCGAACACACCACCGTTTTAGAGGACTGCGGGTCTCATAGAGGAGCCAAAATGTTGCCAAATTTACCAACTTTTTTGCTACTGGCTGCTATCGCTGTGCGGACTTTGATTGTAATCATCATTTTATTCATTGCCGTCCGCTTATTAGGTAGGCGTGCAGTAGGCGGGATGAACATGATCGACGTGATCGCTATCTTATTGGTCGGAAACGCCGTGCAGAATACGTTGACTTATGGCAGCGGCCGTCTGGAGATAGGTCTCGTATCATCAGCGGTACTGATCTTAACCGAAACGGCGATTATATTTCTGATTTCCCGGCGCCCAAATTTAGAACAAACCCTGATCGGCCAGCCAACCGTGATTTTTTCGGATGGTTATATAGACCGGCGAAAAATGGAACGCCAGGGTGTCGAAGAAGAAGAGCTGCTCGAAGCGGTTCATTCGATGGGCTTAAGCGATCTCAGTCAAGTACATCTGGCAGTGTTAGAAGAAAATGGATCTATATCAGTCATACCAAAAGTGGATTGATTGAAGAGGATCGTCCTATATATGCCCCCATCGGGATTCGAACCCGACCGCAGGTGCCCTTGAGACTCTTTTTACAAATGCCCCCATCGGGATTCGAACCCGACCGCAGGTGCCCTTGAGACTCTTTTTACGAATGCCCCCATCGGGATTCGAACCCGACCGCAGGTGGCCTTGAGACTCTTTTTACAAATGCCCCCATCGGGATTCGAACCCGACCGCAGGTGGCCTTGAGACTCTTCTTACAAATACCCCCATCGGGATTCGAACCCGACCGCAGGTGGCCTTGAGACTCTTCTTACAAATGCCCCCATCGGGATTCGAACCCGACCTCAGGTGGCCTTGAGACTCTTCTTACAAATGCCCCCATCGGGATTCGAACCCGAGTTTTGGCCTTGAGAGGGCCACGTCCTGGGCCACTAGACAATGGGGGCGCTCAGACCGGGAAATTTTATCATGCCCCATCCCGACTGTCAACAAATCCGCTAAGACGCGGCGGTTTGCAGAACGCTTGCAGAGCTATACCCCGGCAGCTTTGAATGCCGCTCCAACAATGGCCTGTGCTTCTTCGATAATCCTGTTGAGATGATCCTCGCCGGTAAAACTCTCGGCATAGATCTTGTAAACGTCTTCCGTCCCGGATGGGCGCGCCGCAAACCAGCCGTTTTCCGTGACTACTTTAAGCCCGCCTAAAGGCGCATCATTGGCAGGGGCGCGTGTCAGGCGAGACAGGATTTTTTCGCCTGCCAGCATGGTGGCCTCTACATTCTCCGGAGAGAGCTGGCTTAATACCGCTTTTTGAGCCCGGTTGGCCGGCGCATCGATGCGCTTGTAAACTGGGTTGCCAAACTGCCTGGTCAATGCTACATATTCCTCACCCGGATCGTGCTGTAAGGCAGCCGTCATCTCTGCCGCCAGCAGGTTCATAATGATGCCATCTTTATCGGTCGTCCAAACCGTTCCATCCAGCCGCAAGAAGGACGCTCCGGCGCTCTCTTCCCCGCCAAAGCCATAACTGCCATCCACCAGGCCATCCACAAACCATTTGAAACCAACCGGCACTTCCGCTAAGGGGCGTTTGAGAGCCAGGGCAACACGATCGATCATCGAACTGGAAACCACTGTCTTGCCCACCTTGGCGTCTGTCCGCCAGTTCGTGCGCTTTTGGAAAAGATACCAGATCGCCACAGACAGGTAATGGTTCGGGTTCATCAATCCACTGGACGGCGTCACGATGCCATGCCGGTCGACATCCGGGTCATTCCCAAAAGCTACGTCAAAGCGATCCTTGAGTTGGATCAGGCGCGCCATCGCAAATGGAGAAGAACAATCCATGCGTATCTTGCCATCGTAGTCCAGGGTCATAAACGAAAATGTAGGATCAACTGCTTTGTTGACCACGGTGAGATCCAATCCGTAGGTGTTTGCGATCACATCCCAATAATAAACTGCGGCGCCGCCCATCGGATCGACACCCAGATGCAGGCCAGACGAAGCCGCTAGCTGAAGGTTTACCACGTTTTTTAGGTCATTTACATAGGGCCGAACGTAATCATAGCTCTGGGTGGTGGAGATAGATTTGGCCCGCTCAAGGCTCATTCGTTTAATGTCCTTGACCCCGGTGCGCAGCAGCTCATTGGCGCGTTGCTGTACGACTTTGGTGATTTCGGGTCCGGCGGGTCCGCCGCTGGGCGGGTTATATTTAAAGCCGCCATCCGTCGGCGGATTATGGGAAGGGGTAATCACAACCCCATCCGCCAGACCGTCTTTTCGGCCGCGGTTGTAGCCTAATATTGCATGCGAAACCACCGGGGTGGGTGTATAGCCGTTATCTTTCTGTATCCGGATTTCTATACCGTTTCCGGCAAACACTTCAATCGCAGTTGCTTCAGCCGGTTCAGAAAGCGCATGGGTGTCCTTCCCGATAAAAAGTGGGCCGGTGATATTTTGCTGAGCGCGATATTCGATTAAGGCCTGGCAGATGGCCAGGACATGATCTTCGGTAAAGCTGCCATCCAGTGAAGTGCCTCGATGACCTGAAGTTCCAAAGGATACCTGTTGGTTCAGGTTATCGGGATCGGGGTGGCGTTCATAATAACTGCTGACCAGTTTTGAGACATCCACCAGCAGTTCTTGAGGAGCTGGTTTACCTGCCAGGACATTCTCTGCCATAATAACCTCCTCTGGGAATAAGTAATTTTTTAGCGAATGATACTATTTTAACCGGATTCTCAGCGAAACTCGCACAAACTGCATCCTTTCAACGCATTAGCCTGTATATATACGTATTATGATCTAAATCTGTACTTATTTGAACAAGCCTTGTATTTTCACGTAAAAACAAGTAAAATTCAACCGCTCGCTACTGGTTTTTTGTTTCAGGATGCTGATGGTATTATCCATTATAAATGAAAAGGCGAGATTCTGGGATCTGTCTGACAACCAACATTTCCGCAGATAACCCGTTTTCAAGACACAATCAGGGAGAAAATATTGAGCGAGAAAATTATCCAACAAGTCCTTGATATTGAAAAGCAGGCGCGAATAATCCATGATACAGCCATTAGCGAGGCAGACCAGATGCCAGCAAAAGCTGAACAGGACGCTCAAGAAATTATCGAGAAATCTCGCCTGGAAGCCGAGGAAGAAGGCCGCCAAATGATTGCAAAAGCGGAAGCGCAGGAAGAGACTGCCCGTATTTTAGCTCAAGCGGAAGAATATACTCGGCAAATAGAAATAACTGCCGCTGCAAATTTGAACCGTGCTGTTGCATACGTTATTGATCGAGTCATCGGTAGGGAGTAAAAGTATGCCTACAGGCGGCGTTTCCGGATATGCGGCTATTAATGCGCGAGTACGGGTAATGTATTCAACCCTGTTTACCCCAGCGCAACTGACCAGCTTGACTGAAACAGCCGACTTGAACGGTCTGCTTGCGTTTCTTAAAAACACAGCTTACGGCCCCTATCTGGATCGGGTAAAAGATAAAGAACTCACTCCACGGCGTGCAGTTTTTCAGCTAAAAGGCCGCCTGGCCGATGAAAACAGCACTATCATACATAATGTGCCGGAAACTACACGGCCTCTGATCAGCCAGTTTTACCGCATTAATGAAATTGACAATCTAAAAGCCATTTTGCGCGGCATCATCACCGGAGCTTCCTGGAACCAGATTCGCTTCGTTTTATTCCCACTGGGCTCGATGACCGTCCTGCCCGGCCAGGCTATGGCGGAAGCTGGAAGCGTTGCGGCCGCACTCGAATTGCTGCGTGGCACGGTTTATTACGATACCCTTTCCTTCGCAATGAAGCGTTTTACAGCCGAACAAAACCTGTTCCCATTGGAAGTCGCCCTGGATTTGTTTTACTGGCGAAAATTATGGGAAGAAGTTAAACAATTGAGCGGCGACGACCGGGTACAGGCTATGCGTATCATTGGGCCATTGGTAGATTTTAATAACCTGATGTGGGTCATCCGTTACCGGGTCTATCACCAACTTTCGGAAGAAGAGCTGATTAATTACACGCTGCCGTTTGGTTATCATGTAAGTGACGAATCCATCCGAGCGATCGCAGCCGGAGCAGACATGCCGAGCATCGTATCGCAGAATTATCCAGGTCTGTCAAATGTGGAAGAATTGTTCGTTGAACCCCGCCGAGGCTTGCCTAAATTGGAAATTGAGCTCAAACGCGACGTCGCAGAAAAGTGCAGAGCAGTATTTCTGGGTAACCCTTTCCATGTCGGCATACCGCTGGCCTTTCTGGTACTGGCAGACTTCGAAATCCAGGACCTGACCATGCTGATTGAAGCTAAGTCGACCCAGGCGGAGATCAAGGATTTTCGACCGCTATTGTTGATGGGTTAATGCCCTCAAAAAAACCACTCATCTTGAACAGCTAGGAATTTATTGGAGAGCGCATGTTACATCCGCAAGAGATGACCGAGATAGAAATGATCGTTCCATCCAGGGACGTGCTGGCTGTAACGAAGGTATTAAGTGGCCACGGCATTTTCCACCAGGGCGAAAGCGCTTATACCAGCCCGGATGCCAATGCAGATAAAAACAATACCTGGCAAGAATCCGCAGTGGCCTATGCAGCCATTGAGCGCCGCATCCAGACGATCATGCAAACTTTGAGCATTGATGAAGGCCCTGCCCCAACAACCGAATTTGAGACGCTGCCTGACCTAAATATCGTCCGGCCGGTGATTGATAAGATCGAACAGGATGTCAAGAAGATTACAGAGCAATTGACCGCCGGAAACAAACAATTGGAGCAACTTGAGAGCAACCTGCGCCAGTTGGAAACGGTGGCCGATATTGACCTCGATATCAGCACCCTGCACAACCAGCGATTTTTATATATAACACTCGGAACCTTACCAGCCGCTAACGTGGAACGACTGCAATCCAGCTTGCTGCGAATCCCCTTTGTATTTACGGTGTTGCGTCAGGATCCCCAGAAACCTGTCGTATGGCTGGCCGGCTCCCAAAGCAACGCCGACGTATTGGAGCGGGCTGCTCGCAGCGCCTACTTAAACCCCTTGAGTTTGCCCGATGGATACGAAGGTACTCCGGCTGAGATCATAAAACTGATACACACCAATATCCAAAAAACCCAGGATAACATCGTTGAGCTAAAACAGGCCTTGCTGCAACTGGGCAAAACCGACCGTGAAGAGCTTCAAAAACTGATATGGAATGTGCGCGCCAGCCGTCTCTTGACGGACGCCATCGTTCATTTTGGACGTCTGCGCTATACCTATCTGATCGTTGGTTGGGTGCCCACTGCTCAACTGGATACTTTAATAGAACGCATCAAACAGGTATCCAAAGAGACCCTGGTCGAGACTTATTCGATCAAACGCTCCGGGGCAAATCAAAATGTGCCCGTCTCTCTGAAGAATTCCAAATGGTTAAAACCATTCCAAATGCTGGTTACCACATACGCTACACCCTGTTACGGCGAAATAGATCCGACCTGGTTGATTGCCATCACCTTCCCGGTCATATTTGGGGCCATGTTTGGCGATGTCGGTCAGGGCCTGGTGTTGGTGCTGGTGGGTTGGCTGTTGAGCAACCGCAAAATAAAAGCCCTCAACAGTATGGCAAGTTTGGGCGACTTAATCTCAGCCTGCGGTCTGGCTGCTACTGTATTTGGC
>Ga0209039_10002161_pt1 | contig 17102 bp, 12 predicted proteins | sample BogFormECP12_OM1_FD_188238 | JGI IMG/M metagenome (GOLD analysis project Ga0209039, IMG submission 188238) | Bog forest soil microbial communities from Calvert Island, British Columbia, Canada - ECP12_OM1 (SPAdes) (version 2) | ecosystem: Environmental > Aquatic > Freshwater > Wetlands > Bog ... | reverse complement strand
GGTGCGCGACCGGAAACATTTGTCGGAAGAGGGCGTGGTGATTCCGATTATCGCGATTGACAAGAATACGGGAAGGATCGAATCGGCGCCGGAGATCGTGTCGCGTGGTTTAATGAGCGAGAATGACGGGGATTTCATGGAGGGAGCGCGCGCGGTGGTGAGCAAGACCGTGGAGCTTTCGAATATAGAAGAGCGGGCGGATTGGTCCGTGATTAAAGAGAAGATCCGCGTGGATTTGAAGAGGTATATCAGCAAGCAGACATCGAAGAGGCCGCTGATTTTGCCGGTGATTTTGGAGATTTGATTGGCGGAGAAGAGGGACGGTAACACCCCGACCAGGTCGGGGCAGGCGCCGGTCACAGAGAACGGAACACAGAGAGCACAGAGAAGAATCAAGCAATAGGAAGAGAAGAGAGGTTGTGACGTCAGGGCGTAGGAGCCCACCCGTCGCAGAGAACGCGAAGGGTGGGGCACCCTCGAGCACTTCGGTGGGTGGCGTAACAAGGGATACCCGAGAAAAGACCAAGAAGTTGATGGGGAGAATCGAATTGTTGCGTCCAAACGCGGGGAGGTATAGGCTTTCTTGACCCAGCGAGGAGGAAAACCATGGCTACAGCAACGACTGCGATGGAACCAAATGTGGAGATTTCCGCTACGAAGCTTTTGATCAATAACAGATGGGTGGAGGCGAGTTCGGGGAAGACTTTCCCGACGATTAATCCGTCCACGGGCGAGGTCATCACGAAGGTGGCCGAGGCCGATGCGGCGGATGTGGACAAGGCGGTGGCGGCGGCGCGGGCGGCATTCGATAACGGGCCCTGGCGGAAAAAGCTGAGCGCGTCGGCGCGGGGCGTGCTGATGAATAAACTGGCGGATTTGATCGAAAAAAACGCGGATGAGCTGGCGCAACTCGAGGCGCTGGACAACGGGAAGCCGTATCACGTGGCCCGGGCGGCGGATTTGCCGCTGACGATTGCGTGTTACCGCTACTACGCGGGATGGGCGGATAAGATCCAAGGGAAGACGATCCCGGTGCAGGGGAAATATTTCAGCTACACGAAGCACGAGCCGGTGGGCGTGGTGGGGCAGATTATCCCGTGGAATTTTCCGCTGTTGATGCAGGCGTGGAAGCTGGGGCCGGCGCTGGCGGCGGGTTGCACGGTGGTGCTGAAGCCGGCGGAACAGACGCCGCTGAGCGCGTTGCGCGTGGGCGAGTTGATCTTGGAGGCGGGGTTCCCGGAAGGCGTGGTGAACATTCTGCCGGGGTATGGACCGACGGCGGGAGCGGCAATTGCTCGGCACATGGATGTGGATAAGGTGGCGTTCACGGGCTCGACGGAAGTGGGCCACTTGATCATGAAAGCGGCGGCGGAAACGAATTTGAAGCGGGTGACGCTGGAGCTTGGAGGAAAGAGCCCGAACATCGTGTTTGCTGACGCGGACATGGACCAGGCGATTGAAGGGGCGCACTTCGCGCTATTCTTCAATCAGGGGCAGTGCTGCTGCGCGGGATCGCGACTGTATGTGGAGGAGAAGTGCTACGACGAATTCGTGGCGAAGAGCGTGGAGCGGGCGAAGAAGCGCACGGTGGGCAATCCGTTCGACAAGAATACGGAGCAAGGGCCGCAGGTGGACCAGGAGCAGTTCAATAAGGTGATGGGGTACATCGAGAGCGGGAAGAGTGAAAAGGCGAAGCTGCTGGCAGGCGGAAAGCGCGTGGGCCAGAAAGGGTATTTCATCGAGCCGACGGTATTCGCCGACGTGCAGGACAATATGAAGATCGCGCAGGAAGAAATTTTTGGGCCGGTGATGTCGATTCTGAAGTTTAAGGATGTGGATGAGGTGGTGACGCGGGCGAACAAGTCGCTATATGGATTGGCGGCGGCGGTGTGGACCCGCGATATCACGAAGGCGCATGCGATTGCGGATGGCGTGAGGGCGGGCACGGTATGGGTGAATTGCTACGACGTGTTCGACGCGGCGGCGCCGTTTGGAGGGTATAAGCAATCGGGGATTGGACGGGAGTTGGGGGAGTATGGGTTGGCAAATTATACGGAAGTGAAGACGGTGACGGTGAAGTTGTAGGCGGGGAGATCGGGGCTGACGATTATCAGTTATCAGATATCAGGTATCCGCGATCGGGAAGCGAGAATAAGGAAAGAGGGGCCATAACACCCCGACCCGGTCGGGGCAGGCGCCGTTCACAGAGGGAAGAACACAGAGGACACAGAGAAGAGGAAGAAAAGAGGAATTGGGGCGTCGGAATGTGAGCCTAGAGCACCGGGCGATTGTGCCACGATTCCTCCACTACGCGGCCCGACGCGCCGAAAGGCGGCGCGAAGAAAAATTCGGGCCGCTCCGGTCGGAATGACAAATTTGGAATGGGCGCCGCGCGATAGGCAAGTGGGACCCTTGCGGGGGAACCCGATTGCCACGGTGGATGCGACGACCGTCAAAGCTCTGGGGTTGAACATGCCGGCGCGGCGGCACTAAGATGGCGGCACAGCAGAAGCGCACCGATGCCCGCGAAGATCCGACCTTACGAAGCGCGCGATTTCCCCGCGATCCATAAACTGGACCTGGCGTGTTTTGCGCCGGGAATTTCCTACAGCAAATGGACGCTGCAGCATTTTTTGGATTTGGATTCGTCGGATTGCCTGATCGCGGAAGAGGGCAAACAGTTGGCGGGGTTCATCCTGGCGGAAAGCAATCCGCCACTAGCGCACATCATCACGCTGGATATTGCGGCGGCGCACCGGCGGAAGGGCGTGGGGTCGGCGCTGCTGCGGGAAATGGAGCAGCATTTTGCGTATCACGGAGTGCTGTCGGTGTTGCTGGAGACGGCGGTGGATAATGAGGGTGCGGTTGCCTTCTGGGGACGGCACGGATATTCTGCGGAGGCGGTGTTGAAACGGTATTATCTTGGGCGCGTGGATGCGTATGAGATGAGGAAGAGACTGGGGAGTAGGAAGTAGGAAGTTTTAAGAGAGAAGCAACCCCAAGAGCGAAGAGAAGAGGGTAGGTGGCGTTCGAGCGTAAGAGCCCACCCTTTGCAAAAGGCGCAAAGGGTGGGGCACCCTCAAGTACATTGGAATAGCGGCGTAACCCGAGAGAAACCCGAGAGTAAGGAGAAGCGAGTCTGTAATGTTTCAGCGCTAAAGTGCACGTTTGAGCGTGAGCTGAAAATGAATTAGTGTTTGGTGGTGGGGCTGTGGTTGTAAAAGCGGCGGCAAGCCGCCGCACTCCAGAATTATGCGGACATGGGGTCCAGCGGTGCTGGACCCCTACAGGAGAAGGCGGAACCCAGGAGAAGAGAAACCCAAGAGAAAGGCTTCAGGCCTGAAGGCTTGAGCTACAAAGGGAAACCCAAGAGCGGTCCGGCTCTCTCCTGCGGCGAGCAGGCAGAAGGCGGACTCTACAAAGGCAAGAGAAGCCCAGGAGAAAGGCCTCAGGCCTGAAGGCCTGAGCTACAAAGGAAAAGCCAAGAGCGGTCCGGCTGAGAAGGCGGACCCTACAAAGACAAGAGCGGACCAGGAGCGGAAGAGTGAGCGATTACTTGGTGAGTGTGATTTTGGGAATTGTGGAGGGGTTGACGGAGTTTATTCCGGTGAGTTCGACGGCGCATTTGAGGATTTCGGAGGCGCTATTGCACCTCCATTATCCGCAGCTCAGCCTGGAGAGCGGGTATTGGAAGATGTACACGATCGTGATCCAGTTGGGAGCGATTTTGACGCTGCCGATTTATTTCCGGCACCGCATTGCGAAGTTTGTTGCGACGTTTCCCCGCGGCGAGCGCGGCGACCGGTCGCTACTGACGCACCCGCTGAGCCTGGTGATGATTGCGTTTGTGGTGACGGCGATACCGTCGTTTCTGCTGGTGAAGGTGATCGGGAAACACCTGGAGAGCCCGTATGTGATCGGGACGGCGTTGCTGGTGGGCGGGATTGTGATGTGGTTCATTGATGCGCGAAATAGCAAGGCGGAGGCGGCGGGGGAAGCGGCGACGGGCGGGGTGATTCACACTTGGCACATGGAAGACATGAGCCTGTTCCAAGCGGTGTGGATCGGAGCGTGCCAGATTTTGTCGGCGGTGTTTCCGGGGACGTCGCGGTCCATGTCCACAATTGCCGCGGGACAGGTGGCGGGGATGTCGCGGGCGAGCGCGCTGGAGTTTTCGTTTTTCCTGTCGATACCGACGATGGTGGTGGCGACGGGGTACACGCTCTGGAGATCGCTGCGGGGAAAGGATGGCAATCCGATCGGGGTGGCGGGGATTGATGCGCATGGATGGATCGTGCTGGCGATCGGGTTTGTGGTGTCATTCATCGTGGCGTATGGAAGCGTGGCGTGGTTTATGGCGTATGTGAGACGAAGAGGGTTTGGGCCGTTCGCGATTTACCGGATTATTTTGGGGATATTGGTGCTGTTTTTTGCGGCGAGGTTGGCGGGGTGAGGGGAGTTATAAGTTGTAAGTTTTAAGTCGTAAGTAAGGCGTTGACTGGCTGCGGACTGGAGCGAGAGACGGAAGACGAGAAGGACGGTAACACAGAGGTCACAGAGGGAAGACCACAGAGAGCACAGAGAAGAGAAAACCAAGAGATAAAGATAACGCAGAGGCGCCGAGAACGCAGAGTAAACGCAGAGAAGAGCCCCAGGTTGACAATTCAGAGTTGAAAGTTCACAGCCGAAAAGCCAACCCAAGAGCCCAAGTGCGAGACCCCTCTCTTAAGGCGCTCGGGGCAAGCCGGCACCTGGGGCACCCGCCAGAGAAGAGGGAGAGAAGAGAGGGTGCGGCGCCAGAACGCAAGAGCCCACCCTAACAGAGCGAGGGTGGGGCACCCTTGAGCACTTGGACGGGGGCGCTACAGGAAAAAGACCCAAGAGGAGAGATTGGAAATAGATTTGGGACTGTGCGGACTTGGGATCCAGCGGTGTTGGACCCCTACCACGACAAGAGGGACCCAGGAGAAAACCCTCAGGCCTGAAGGCCTGAGCTACAGGACCAAGCCCAAGACCACAGGCTCTTCGAGGCTCAGGGTAAACAAGGCACCGCACTCCAAGGATATGGAAACAGGGCTTAAGTTGAACTTGTAGTGGCGGAAATGTTTGGTATGATTTGGGCGTTCCTCCAATAGGGGCGCACCAGCGCCGCGCCCCATGCGGCACTCAGCCTTCCCCAAAGCTGAGGAGAATTACGTGCGCTTCCTTACTCCAACTGAGAATAAACGGTTCAACGAGCTGATAGGGTTTTTGTGCATCATGATGGCGGTGCTGATCGGGCTGTCGCTGCTGACGTATAACCCGCGGGATGTGGCATTCAATGTGAGCGCGGCGGCGGGCGAGCAGAATCCCACGAGGAATTGGATCGGGCCGGCGGGAGCGTATTCGGCGGACCTGCTGTTCCAAGTATTTGGATTTGCGGCGTTTCTGCTTCCGGTGGCGATTGGAATGCTGGGGTATAGATGGCTGCGCAGCCGGGCGATCGATTCGCAGGCGGCGACGATCGCGGGCTATGTGCTGCTACTGATGTCGCTGCCATCGCTGCTATCGCTGTGGCACTTCCCTTCCGTGAGAGAGGCGTTGCCGGCGGGAGGTTTGCTGGGCACGCTGATGTCGCACGGATTGCGAAGCGGGTTTAATGTGTGGGGCGCGAACCTGGTGGCGATTGCGTTGCTGGTGGTGGCTTTATTTTTGGCCACAAGTTTTTCGTTCAGCGGGGCGCATGCATGGGCCAGCGGGGCGAAGGGGCCCCTCGGGCGCGTGGAGAAGCTGGGGATTTTGCAGCGCGCGCAAGCGCGGTGGCACGCTTGGCAGGACGAGCGCGAGCAGAGGCGGATGCGGCGGGAAGTGGAAGAGCGGCGCATGGCGGGGCGAAAGCCGGTGACGCCACAGATCGTGGGCAAAGGAGAGACGGCGGAGAAAAGTGAGGTTGAGGAGGTGGGGGAAGTTGAGGAGGCAAAGGAGGCTTCGCACAAGGCGCCGATACTGTTTTTGAATAATGAAAAGGGTTTGGCGGACATCCCGGGCAGAGCGAAGAAGCCCGATCCGAAGATTGCCAAGATGAATGCCAATTACAAGTTGCCGTCGATCAGCCTGCTGAAGCAGGGCGAAGGCAGCCAGAAGCTGGACGAGGATGAACTGAAGCTGCGGGCGCGGGCGATTGAAGCGAAATGCCACGAGTTCGAGGTGGAAGGGCGCGTGACGCAGATCAATCCCGGGCCGGTGGTGACGACGTTTGAGTTCAAGCCGGAAGCGGGAATCAAGTACAGCCGGATTATCAGCCTGACGGAAGATTTGTGCCTGGCGCTGCAGGCGGAATCGATCCTGATCGAGCGCATACCGGGAAAATCGACGATTGGCATTGAAGTGCCGAACGACCGGCGTGAGACCATCGCGTTGCGCGAAATCCTGGAGGCGGCGGAGTTCACGAATTCGCCGAGCAAGCTGACGCTGGGAATGGGGCGGGACTTGCACGGGAGAATCCGGGTGACGGAACTTGCCGCCATGCCGCACCTGCTGATTGCGGGATCGACGGGCACGGGCAAGAGCGTGTTCATCAATTCGCTGATGATTTCCATTTTGTATAAGGCGACGCCGGACGAAGTGAAGATGGTGCTGGTGGACCCGAAGCGGCTGGAATTGAGCTTGTATGCAGGGATTCCGCACCTGCTGGCGCCAGTGGTGACGGACCCGAAGGTGGCGTCAAACGTATTGCGGAACGCGACAAAGGAAATGGAGAGCCGACTGAAGCTACTGGCGCAACGGGGCGTGCGCAACATTGACCAGTACAACCGCTCGTGCCAGAAGCAGCAGTCGCTTTCGCTGTTTGACAACCTGGATGAACCCGAGCACAAGCCACTTCCCTACCTGGTGATTATTATTGACGAGTTGGCGGACTTGATGATGGTGGACACGAACAGCGTGGAAGAGTCCATCACTCGGCTGGCGCAGATGGCACGGGCGGTAGGGATTCACCTGATATTGGCGACGCAGCGGCCATCAGTGGACGTGATTACGGGGTTGATCAAGGCTAACTTCCCCGCACGGATATCTTTCAGGGTGGCGAGCAAGGTGGACTCGCGGACGATTCTGGATGCCAATGGATCGGAATCGCTGCTGGGCAAGGGCGACATGCTGTATTTACCGGCGGGCTCGGCGAGGCTGCACCGGATTCACGGGCCGCTGGTGACCGAGGATGAGATCACGGCAGTGTGCGATTTTTGGAGGCAGCAGGCGCCGGCAAAGTACAACGAGCAGTTGCTGGAAGCGCCGAAGGAAGATACTACGGAGAAGACGGGCGTCGCGGCGAATGAAACAGATGGGGCGGAAAGCGGCGAGGAATCGAATGATGAGTTGTATCAGGACGCCGTGCGCGTGTGCTGCGAGATGGGGCGGGCGTCGACGTCAACGCTGCAGCGGCGCTTGCGGATCGGGTACGGGCGCGCGGCACATTTGATTGACTTGATGGAGAAGGATGGGATTGTGGGGCCGCCGGACGGGACGCGTCCGAGAGAAGTGTTGAAGGGGAAGGATTGGATGAGGGAGATAGACGAAGAGCGTGGGATGTAGGGCGGAATTGGGAAGCAAGTCGCCGTTTCGTCAGGAGTCAGAGGCTGATGGCCTGAATCCATGATATTTCAGAGCTATTTCTGAAAAGCCGATTCCCCAAAAAAGAAACTAGAAGAGAAAGCAAAGAGAAGAAGGTTTGTGGCGTCCGATCGTAAGAGCCCACCCTTCGCAAAATTCGCGAAGGATGGGGCACCCTCAAGTTCAAGGGTAGAGCAGCCTCAGACGAAAAAACCATAATTCAAGATTAGGAGTGGGATTCGAGGAATTTGCCGAGGACCGCGGCGGCGTGTTCGCAGAGCTTGCGGTCGGCGGGGCCGAAGGCGGCAAGGAAGTGGGAGTCGATATCGAGTTCACCGACGGTTTTGCCGTGGACGAAGATAGGGACGACGATTTCGGATTTGGTTTCGAGAGAGCAGGCAAGATAGCGGGGATCGCTGGCGACGTCGTTAATGACGATGGTCATGCCGCTACTGGCAGCGGCGCCGCAAATCCCCTGGTTGAGTGGGATGCGCGTGTGGGGCGTCATGGTGCCCTTGAAAGGTCCGAGGACGAGGATGTCGTGATCGGCTTCCCTTTCGAGCATGTAGAAACCAACCCAATTGTATTTAGTGAGCCGGCCGTGAAGGAGCGTGACGATGTCTTTCATCAAGGCTTCGCCGGAAGCGGCTGTGACGGCCAGACCGTTTAGTTCGAGGATGAGGTCGGAAGATTTCGGATGAGTGGTGGTCATGAGAGTTCAGTTGAACACAAGCGGGGCGAGGCGTAAATCTGGATTGGCTGGAGAGGCGGCGGAGAAGTAAATCGAAGCGCCGGGTTGCGCGCGGCAGAGGCATGGGGTGGGGATGACGCGTTGCCGAGATTGAGTCCAGCGGTACTGGCCCCCTGCAAAGGCTGGAGAAACCCAGGAAAAAACCTCAGGCCTGAAAGCCTGAGCTACAGTAGTGGCGGGGCGATTGGCGCGATCGGCCGTCGGATTGTTTACGCGGCTGGGCGGCGCGAGTGCACATTTTGCAGCGAAGCTGGTCGCGCAGGCAAATTGACAGAGCGATAAACGGCTTCTAAACTATTGGAGTTGCGTGCCGGGGTAGCTCACTGGTAGAGCGCCGCCCTGAAAAGGCGGGCGTAGCCAGTTCGATTCTGGCCCCCGGCACCACCGGAATGCGCCAAGTCTTCTACGCCAAAGAAATCCACTTTCCCGTGAGCAAGATACTGTCGTTTCCCGGCCTCGTTTGAAGCTTCCAGCGTTAACTGAGCAACCTTCTCCGCAATGGCTTCGTGGGCCTTCTCAACATTCTCGGGGTGCGCCAGCAGTTCTCGAATCTTCGTTAGCCGTGACATGGCAAACGGATCTAGGGCGGCTCTGGATATTGAATTGAGCAAGTCTCTGGCGTAAAAGGGAGCAATTGACCTTCCCGGAAGTCTCACTTCCCGACGGGGTCGGCGTGTGCTTCCTCTCAGGCCATCGGCGCCTCTCCGAAGAGCGATCCCTGTCCCTGAACGCAACACCCGCTGAGGCGAATCCCAGGTCCCGGTTCCATAAGGCTAACAGATCAAAATAAGGCAATTCTGAAGAGAGGAATTATGAGGCGCATCGGCATTGGGATGTTGGCCAACGCGTCGCCCAGAGGAAGATCATGAGAAAACTAATATTGTTTTCCCTGTTTGCTTTGTTGCTCGTATCGCCCGGTTGTAACAGCACGAAACCCATTCTTATAACAGTCACCTCGCCGACCGGCGCACAAGCGCTGGACATCGGACAAACCTTCAACATTTCCGTCACGGTCAGCCAGGACAAGACGGACAAGGGCGTAACGTTTAAGCTTAGCGGTGTCGGCTCATTGACCAATGTGACCGCGACGGGCGCGACGTACGCCGCCGGGATCGTCAGTGGCACTGCCACGGTGACTATCACCTCAGTGGCCGATCCTACCAAGATGACCACGATAAACATCGTCGTGACCGCTGCTCCCGGTATCATCACTAGTCTTCTCGCCGCGGCCACCGAAGGCGCGACCTACAACGTGTCCCTCTCCGGGAACGAGACCGGTGGCGCCGGAACGCTGACTTATACGGTGTTGTCTCTGGCAGCTTGCCCGCGGGCTTGAGCTTGAGCGGTTCAGGCACGATCAGTGGCACTGCCACGGGGCCGAACGGTCCTGTGGCTTTCACGATTAAGGTGACAGACTCGAGCACCGTCAGTCCGCAATTCAGCTCCGCCTCCTTCACCATCACCGTCAATCTGCCCACCCCGCCTGCCTTCACCACGGCTTCCCCGCTGCCTCCGGGAACGGAATTTGTGAGCTACAGCCAGACGCTTGCGGCCAGCGGCTATGGGCCGTTCACGTATGCGGTCGCTGCCGGCAGCAACTTGCCCGCCGGATTGAGTCTCTCCACCGCCGGCGTCATCACGGGCCAGCCGACAGGCCCAGCCGGAACCGACCCGTTCAGCCTCACGGTGACGGACAACAGTAAGCCGGCGCAATCGACCACACAGGCCTTCAGCATGGTCGTGAGCGAGCCCACGGCTCCAACCGTCACCACGACTTCTCCATTGCCCAACGGCACCACCGGCGTTCTGTACAATCTGACCCTGGGCGTGACCGGAGGGCATGCGCCGTTCACGTGGGCCCAGGTCCCCGGTTCGGGTACTTTGCCCCCGCCCCTGACGTTAATTCCCGGCAATGGGCAGATCTCGTTTACACCAACCACGACGGGGGTTTACACCTTCAAGGTGCAGGTGACCGATTCCAGCAATCCGGCGCAGACCGCCCCCAGCGCGCTACTAAGCCTCACCATCACGGCCGGCCCGCTTGCCGTCACTCCGCAAACTTTGCCGACCGGAGCGGTCGGCGAGGCCTATCCCGCGACAACTATTGGCGCGACCGGCGGAGTCCCGCCCTACACCTTTAGCGTCATTTCGGCGGCAGGCACTTTCCCGCCGGGATTGACACTCAACAGCAATGGTTCGATCACCAATTCGCCCTCGCCCACAACCGCAAGTACCTACAACTTCACCGCACAGGTGAAAGACTCGACCAATGCGACGGCCCCGGGCAACTTCAGCATCGTCATCAATCCCGCGCTCACCATCAGCACACCTTCGACGCTTCCTCCCGGCACGCAAGGCGCCTCCTACTCGTATAACCTGGCGGCCAGCGGTGGCCTTGGTTCTTATACCTGGAGCCTCGCTTCGGGATCCAATCCGCTTCCCACGGGATTGGCGCTTAGCCCTACCGGCCAGATCGCGGGCACACCCACGGCTACTGGGACCTTCCCCTTCACCGTGCAGGTGAAAGACTCCATCGGCGGCACGGCGCAAGCGAACCTCAGCATTACCGTCAACGCGGTAACCTGCGGCTCGGGCAGCGAATCGCTCTTGGATGCAGGCTATGCCTTCGTGCTCAAAGGTTTCGATTGCTCCGGCAACCCCGCAATCGTTGGGGGAGTGCTCACCTTCAACGGCACGGACGGCGACGGCTTGATCACGGCTGGCACAATGGACGTGAACCTGAACGCGGGCGTGCAGACGCTTCTCAACGTTACCTCTGGAACTTACAGCGTTGGATCGGACCATCGCGGCTGCATGGCCATCACCTCCTCGCTCGGCACGCAGAACTACCGCTTCTCGGTCGGCAACATCACTTCCGGCGTGGCCGCTACGGCGCACGTGATTGACTTCGACACCACGGGCCCGTTCGTGACGGGCACGATGCGCAAGCAAACTGGCGGACCCTTCTCCACCTCTCTGGTCACCGGCAGCTACGCTTTCGGCGGCTCGTCCATTCAAAATGCTGTCGTGTGCAATAACAGTATATGTGGAGGCAAATTCGGGTATGTTGGCATACTCGACTTCAACGGCGGCGGCGGGATCACCAGCGGATCCGAGGATATCAACCAGAACGGGGTCTTGGACGGTGACACTTCTCTGACAAGTTGGCCGGCCACGAGCCCGATCACCTTCAACAGTGCCACCTCATCTTATACTATCGCAACGAACGGCCGAGGAACTCTGACCATCGGTATCGTCGGCGTGCCAACTCCGTCCCATAGCGTGCTCTATGCTGTGTCTCTTAGCGACGCACTTTTCATGTCCAGCGACCCACAAACCGCCAACAATGTCTCTGCAGGTGAAGCTATACAGCAGACTGGCGCGCCGTTCTCGGCCAACCCGCTGTCCGGCACCTACATCGGGTACGACTCCGGGCTCGGGAGTTCAAGCACGGGAAGGACCGACATGTACCTTCTCGGTCCCATGACCTCAGGCACCGCCACCATTGCCGGTACCCAATTTAGGAACGACGGCGGGACTTTCAGCTCGCAGAGTCTTGCTGGAGCGTCGTATAGCGTGGCCTCGACGGGACGAATGCTCGTCTTAGGCACCGGAACCCATGCTCCGGTACTATACCTGGTGAGCTCTACCGAAGCATTTTACCTGAACGGAAACGGGGGCGTCGATTCGGGCGTCTTCCAGTTGCAGTCCGGCAGCCCGTTCACCGACTCTTCCGCAAGCGGGACGTATGCATATGGCGTGATTGATCCCGAATATGCAAACACCGGCGTCAACTCTGGTGTGGCTACCTTCGCGACTCCCAACCTCAACGTTATCGAAGATGACAACAGCAACGGATCCCAGACTGTAGGCGGGACCCAGGCCTTCACCTACTCCGTCGATGCTACCGGCTTGGGCGAGATCCCATCGAGTGGATCGAGCTGCACGGTTTCAGCATCTTCCACGACCTGCCAGACGCTCTTCTACATTATTTCCCCGACCAAGGCGGTCGTCATGGACGCCACATCCAATAACCCGAAAATCACCCTTGCGGACAAGTAGCAAAAGGAGGATTTGTCCGGCGGTAACAAACTCTGACAACCTCGAAAACAAAAAAGGGCCAGTGGACAATCCAGACTGTTACGAAACGAGGATCGAAAAAGAAATCAGAGCGATGCTTCGAGTTCCGAAGCATCGCTTTTTGTTTTTGGAGAAGTATTCAGTAGTGGTTTAGCAGCCGCTTTCAACGCAGCCGCATGTGGCTTGAGGTGGTCGTAGATCCAGCCTGTGAACATGGGGGCTTCCATCGCCGCGGTCCACGGCTGCGGCATTATTTTGATCCAACGGTCCAGCTCAAGGCGTGTGGCGGGAATCGATCCTTCGGAGTGGATCTGGCCACTGCCGTCCTTCACGCAGTAGCTGAGGATCCGCTTGTGAACATCCAGTCCGATGTAATACATAGGTTGCATGGGGGAGCCTCCTTGGTGTCTCTGAATCAGCTCGTCGGCTGAGTTCAGCTTTTGTACACCAAATGCTCCTCCCTCGACCTATACATTCAAACTTACCAGGCAAGTAGGATTCCGCAACCAACCCGATGCCACTATGGCGCACTATTTCAACGTCTTGGCTTTGCCAATAACTGAAACCGAGGCACTCGAGAATCCGTCGAATTTTTAGGTACCCTTACGACGGAGGATTCATGATCAAAACCGTCCTGGTGTTGCTTTTGCTGGCCTCACCCCTGATGGCTCAGGATGATGCTTCGCGGGCTTGGATGGAGGCTGGATGTGGTCCGAAGAACATCAATTTTGATGTCACAACGGATAAGAAACAGCATCCGACCACGCAGCCCACAACAGGGAAAGCGCTTGTCTCTGTGTTTGCCAACACCATTGCAGATAACGCGCATAGGGCGATAGGCGGTTGGGTCACCAGGTTTGGCATTGACGGGGGCGTCTAGGTGGGGGCCACCAGACCCGAAAGGTCGCGCGGATTTGTGAGTTTTGCCCTCGCCATCTTCGCTCTTTGCGAAGCGGGATCACTGCGCGGCACCGCGTCGCATTCGCAAGAGCACAGGGAAGGCGAAAAACGTGCCAGGAGTCAAAATCTAGTCTGGGCTCCCTCAGACGTTGATGCACCCCTCCCATCTCTTTCTCAGAATCCAGCCTGTGATCTTTCCAAAGTACTCATGCAGGCTGGCGCGAGCGCCTCGGAACTCGCCACGAATTTAGAAAGGTTTACCGCCCTAGAACGCATTGTATACAAAAAGTTCGGTCGCATGGGGGTGCCTAACGAAGTCAATGACGGTACGTTTGACTACGTATTTGCGTTTGAAGAGCACCATGGGGGAAGTGTGAGCCAGGAGTATCGAAGCCCGAGGAAGGGGAGTTATGCGTTTCGGGGTAGCGGGCAGGACACCGGTGAGGTTGCATTGGCTCTGATCTTCCATCCGGACATGCAAACCGACTATCAAATGAGTTGCGAGGGCTTGGACAAACGCAACGGCCAACTCGCCTGGGTCATCCACTTTCAGCAGCGCAGCGACAAACCGGGCCGTACATTGCGCTTTCCTGCCCCGAATGGCTCGTACTGGGCCATGCTGAAGGGGCGGGCCTGGATTTCCGCGGAGGACTTCCATGTCATTCATTTGGAAACCAATCTCATGGCCGATATTCCGGCAATCAAGCTGCAAAGCAGCGCAATCTCGATCGACTATGCGCTTGTCTACAACCAGTCTCAGAAAGTGGGCCTTTGGCTACCAGAAAGAATCGAAGCCTATTGGGAATTCGCAGACCGCCGCGTGATTCTCCTTCACACCTACACCGATTTCAAATTGTTCGTAGTTGAAACAGAAGAGAAGATCCAGAAGCCGAGAGAGCCTTGACCAACTCGGTCGTTTGGCAACCCCCAATGTCTGGGTACCACACGGTCAAGGACAGATGCCGCGGTTCACAGACAGCAGTATGGACCGCAGTTGGCCGTCCGCGGGCCGGGTCGCGAGGTGCGTGCCCCGCTCGAGAGAGACTAGAACGCGAATCGTACTGAGAACTGCAATGCGCGTGGAAGGCCGTTTGGGCTGATTTCCTGCAGCGTTCCGAAATTGCCAGGACCCGAATTGGGCACCAGAAAGCAGGTTTGGTTCAGTGAGATGCCATCGCCGCACGGGTACTGCCCTTGCGAGGTTCCGATCGGGTTGTATTGCAGCGGGTTGATGCCATCGCCGTTCTGCGCGTAGTAATTAGCATGATTGAATAAATTGAACGCTTGCACTTCAAATCGCAGTTCCTTGCCTTCCTTGATCCGAAAACTGCGGGCCAACGCAACGTCGATCCTCTCCACCCACGGGCCGTAGAAAGAGTTCAGGCCAACCCCCGGCGCGGGGCCACCACCATTGATGCCCGCCGCCGTGTTTGCGGTATCTCCCAAAAATGCGGTGTCGTTCAGGTTGTCATTGGCCCCGTTGCAATTGCTGAACGACAGGGTGGAACTGGTGCACGCGGGACTCAATAAACTTGCATAGGGACGGCCGGAAGAAAATTCCATGACACTGCTCAGCTTCCAGCCCGAGAGTAACGCGCGCCCGGTGCCCGAACTGGTCAGCCTCTCCAGCCCGGGCGAGTAGACCCCCGCAAAGCTGATGCGATGCCTCTGGTCAAGCAGCGAAGGGCCATGGGTATTGCTGAAGTCGAACTGATTGTTGAAGTCCATGCCATCGCGCATGAGGCTCTTGGCAAAGGTGTACGAGAATTGCAATAAAAGGCCTTGTGACATGCGGCGCTGCAACTGCACGAACAAAGAATTATATTGGTTTTGCGCGGGACTAATCAGCTCGTTAATCTGGCCCAGATTGGGGTTGATGCGGCCTTCGGTCAGCAGGCCACTATCCATGTTCGGCAGAGTAATCATACGTCCAGTGCAGGGCAGGACTGTTGTGCCGGGAGGACAGATCACATAGGTGGTTGTGCCTTGCAACGGATTCAGGTTCAAGTCATAGGCGCTGCCGGAAAATAAATGCACCCCGTGATTCCACATGGTGCCAATACTAAGCGTTGTGTCCCGGAAGATCTCCCGCTCGATCTGCAAACTTCCCTGTAAGACATAGGGCACGCGCAATTGCGGAGAAACCAGGGAAATGTCCGGAGACGCTTGGAACAGGGGGGAGTTACCTGGGAGGATGTTTGGAAACGTTGGTTCCGACTGTCCCGGCGGACCCGCGGTGTAACTGGCGTTTACTGAAGACTGCTGTGACGCCAGCCCGTTCGAGACCACGGCGTTGCGGTAGTTCAGGCCGTTCATGTTGCTATAGAAGTCCCCGAATCCTCCACGCACCACAGTTTTGGAGAAGGGCTGCCAGGCAAATCCGAAGCGCGGCGCCAGCCGCAGAAACTGGTTCGGATATTGTCCGGTGAGGGGGAATGCCGGATTTTCCGCCGGCTGCGGATAAACCTGGAAATCCTCTCGCAAGCCCATTTCCAGCGTCAACTGCGGTAAAGCCCGGAACGTGTCCTGCACGTAGAATCCGTAGTAAGGCACGGCAAAAGAGAAAGTCGGATTTCCCGAAGACTGACTGAAAGTAGAGTATTCACCGAGCGCAAAAGCCTGGAGATTCGGAAATTCATAGCTGCCCAGGAACGACCCGAACTGGACGGCGGCGTTGGGGTCGGCGCCGCCATCATTGTTGTCCGCATCCCATGCGCGGCTCCAATCGAATCCGAATTGCAACGTATGCCTGCCAATCACATAGTCAACCCGGTCGGCCAGAGACCACTGTCTTTCAAAAACCCTTCCCACGGAGAAAGGAGCGTTGCCTAGAATGAAAGGGGCAGGACTATCCAGTATTATCGTGGGCGTGTTTGGAGCCAGGCCGGTGGGCGTGGAGATCTGGTTGTCGTCCGAACTGCCGGCGTGGAATTCGTTCAGCAGTCTAGAAGAGAACGCGTGCGTCCATCCCAAGCTGACCTGGAAGGTATGCACGTAAGCGTTAGCCAGGGTTTGCGTCCCATAGTTACCCACTGTAGGGTCGGTGATGACGCCTCCGGGCGAGTTGAAGCGGTTCACATTGAAGCTGAGGAACAGGCTGTCCCGGGAACTGGCCTGGAAGTCCAGCCGGGACATGATTGCGACGTCGTTGCGCTTTCTTGGTTGCACCCCAAGATTGGAATTCAGCGCGTTCACAGTGTTCGACACTTGCTGCAGGTACTGTGGATTGGCCGGATCCGGCGCGCTGTCGGCGCCGGGCACCGGCAAGGGCCCGTTCGGCGGAGGCAGCGCAGTCCCGGCCGGAATTCCAAAATTAGCACTCAAAAAATCAGCCTGATTCGCCGGCGTCGTAGCCAATGCCGTGTTGATGACGGGAATCGGATTGTTGCGCAGTTGCTGTTCATAATCCACGAAGAACCATAAACGGTTTCGCAGGATCGGACCACCCAGCCCGGCGCCGAATTGCTGTAAGGCATCTTGCGGCTGAGGGTAGCCACTGGCTTTGGAAATGGCGTCGTTGGCTTCAAACGCGGAGTTGCGGTTGTAATAGAACGCATTGCCGTGGAACGCATTGCTCCCAGACCGGGTCACCGTATTGATGAAGCCTGCACCGCCCCCATAGTCTGCGGAGTACGGGCTGACCGCGACTTGAAACTCCTGGATGGCGTTCTCCCCATATAAGTACGGGATGCGGTACCGGCCCAGAATGTCGGCGAAGTAGTTGCTGGTGGCGTTGGTGCCGTCCACGGTGAAGGAATTCGAGCCATTGCCATTGGCGTATCCG
>Ga0209039_10002160_pt1 | contig 17106 bp, 14 predicted proteins | sample BogFormECP12_OM1_FD_188238 | JGI IMG/M metagenome (GOLD analysis project Ga0209039, IMG submission 188238) | Bog forest soil microbial communities from Calvert Island, British Columbia, Canada - ECP12_OM1 (SPAdes) (version 2) | ecosystem: Environmental > Aquatic > Freshwater > Wetlands > Bog ... | reverse complement strand
GCGCACCATTCACCTGAGGCCATCCGGCGCAAGAAGGTCGTATTCTTGCCATCATCGCGCTGTTCCTCGTTACCGTCGAAGAGGTCTTCCGCCCCCGCTCCGGCGCTGAGAATGCGCGTGCGCACGAGGAACTGAGATGCCGTCGTTTCGCTGGTCGGCGATCAATGGCGGCGGCGACGTCGTTCGCGGCGTCATGGAGGCGCCCGATCGAGCGGCCGTCGTCGACCAGCTGCAGCGTCAGGGCCAGATCGTGCTGCGGGCCGACCCGGCCAATGGCAGCCGAGGCTTGGCCGAGCTATTACAAATCGAGTTTGGCGGCGCCCGCGCCCTCGACATGGAGGAGGCGCTCATCTTCGAAACCGGCCGCTTCGACGCCACCGGCGTCGACATCGATGAGCCCGCGCCGTTTCACTCGAGATTGGGGCCGCACGCGCGCCAAGGTTGGGGATCGCCTTCCGGCACCAGCCCGCTCGAATTGTACCGCTCCTGAGGGGATTTGCAAAACAGGTATGCTACTTCTCTTCAGCCTTGATTCTCTGTTGCTCCGCGCGGATAGCCCGGACAATGGAGGTCATCAGGTCGTCGAGTGTGCGGCCCGGCGCAAGGGTGCAGCCACTGAAGGTGTCGGTATCGATCTGCTGTCTGGCGCAGGTCAACAGCAGACCATGCGCATCGGCCACCGTGAAGTTCAATGCGATGTTGGAGGGAGCAATTTTGGGAGGCGCGGTGTTGCCTTTGTCAGCCGGAGCAGCCTTGAGGAGCGGCGTTGAGCCTGTGGAGGCGGCCATCTGCCTGGCAGAGAAGGCAAGGATGACGGCGAGGGCCAGAAGCGTTGCAGCTCTTTTCATAATCACCTTTCTGCTTGCTTGCGCCGGGATTCCGGCGGCAGTTGAGGGTTCGGCTGAAGGAGCAACATGCTCACCGGGCGTTGGCCTGGGGCCCAGGACCGCCCTTGACTTCGCCCGGATAAGTGGCTACCGAGTGAGCAATATTGCACACAACAGTGACATATAAATCGGCAATATGCAATTGAAAAAGAAAGAGATATTGCTATTGTCAGGGTGTGGGATTGACGGAAATAAAGTTTAGGGAAATTGCATCATATAAACTTGACAGCAACCCACTCAATCTGGCATCCTAAGAGAGTCGGAAATTCTATCCAAACAGGCAGGTAAACCATGGCAAAGATTATCGGTATCGATCTCGGAACCACGAATTCGTGCGTCGCGGTGCTGGAGGGCGGCGAGCCCAAGGTCATCCCCAACGAGGAGGGTGCGCGGACGACTCCGTCGGTGGTCGGCTTCTCGAAGAACGGCGAGCGGCTGGTGGGGCAGGTGGCCAAGCGGCAGGCGATTACCAACCCGGAGAACACGATTTATTCGATCAAGCGCTTCATGGGCCGGCGCTACAACGAGGTGACGGACGAGATGAAGATGGTGCCCTTCAAGGTGGTGCAGCAGGGCGACCACGTGGGCGTGATGGCGCATGGCAAGGAGTACACGCCGCCGGAGATTTCGGCGATGATTCTGCAGAAGCTGAGGGCCTCAGCCGAAGCCTACCTGGGCGAGACGGTGAAGGAGGCGGTGATCACCGTGCCGGCGTACTTCAACGACGCGCAGCGCCAGGCGACCAAGGATGCGGGCAAGATTGCCGGGCTGGACGTGAAGCGCATTGTGAACGAGCCGACGGCGGCGGCGCTGGCCTACGGGCTGGACAAAAAGAAGGACGAGACGATTGCGGTGTACGACTTTGGCGGCGGCACCTTTGACATTTCGATTCTGGAAGTGGGCGAGGGCGTCATCGAGGTCAAGAGCACCAACGGCGACACGCATCTGGGCGGCGACAACCTCGACCAGCGTGTTGTGGACTGGCTCATCGCCGAATTCAAGCAGGAGCAGGGGCTGGACCTGAGCTCCAAGGGCAACGAGATGGCTCTGCAGCGGCTGCGCGACGCCGCGGAGAAGGCCAAGATCGAGCTGTCGACGACGATTGAGACGGAGATCAATCTGCCGTTTGTGACGGCGGACGCGAGCGGGCCGAAGCACCTGGTGCGCAAGCTGACACGCGCCAAGCTGGAGCAGTTGGTGGAGGATTTGATCGAGCACTCTGTGGAGCCGTGCAAGAAGGCGATTGCCGACGCGGGCATCTCCATCAAGGATATCGACGAGGTGGTGCTGGTGGGCGGTCAGACGCGCATGCCCAAGATTCAGGAGCTGGTGAAGAAGCTCTTTGGGCGCGAGCCGCATCGCGGGGTGAATCCCGACGAGGTAGTGGCGGTGGGCGCGGCGGTGCAGGCGGGCGTGCTCGCGGGCGAGGTGAAGGACCTGCTGCTGCTGGACGTGACGCCGTTGACGCTGGCCATTGAGACGCTGGGCGGCGTTGCTACGCCGATGATTCCGCGCAACACCACGATTCCGACGAAGAAGACGGAGACGTTTTCGACGGCGGCTGATTCGCAGACCGAAGTCGAGGTGCACGTGTTGCAGGGCGAGCGGCCACTGGCGGCGCAGAACCGCACCTTGGGCAAGTTCAAGCTGGGCGGGATTCCGCCGGCGCCGCGCGGCATTCCGCAGATCGAGGTGACCTTCGACATCGACGCCAACGGAATTCTGAACGTGACGGCGAAGGACATGGCCACCGGCAAGGACACGCGCATCATGATCACCTCGAGCTCGGGTTTGAGCAAGGAAGAGGTAGAGAAGATGGCCAAGGAGGCCGATGCTCACGCCAGCGAGGACAAGGAGAAGCGCGAGGAGATTGACGCGCGCAACTCGCTCGACAGTATGGCCTACAACATCGAGAAGATGCTCAAGGAGTCCAACGAAAAGATTCAGGCCGCCGACAAGACCGAGGTGGAAGCGGCGCTGGCTGACTCCAAGAAGCTGCTGGAAGGCACGCCGTCGGCAGCCGAACTAAAAGCCCAGCACGAGAAGCTGACCCGCGCGAGCCACAAGCTGGCGGAGGCGATGTACAAGGCGTCTTCGGAGCAGGCGACGGGTGGAGCGGCTCCCGGCGGTCCCGGCGACACAGTGGTCGAACCCCCGCCCGGCGGGAAGAAAGACGAAGGCGTGATCGACGCGGAGTATGTGGACGTGGACGAGAAGAAATAAGCGAAGTTAGCGTTGTTAGCGGAGTTAGCGTTGTTAGCGGAGTTAGCCCCGCTTCGCGGGTGTTAGCACGCGCTGCGCGCATTTAGCGAGTTAGCGGGGTGGGCGACGATCGTCGCCCACCTCAACTTATTCATCTATTCTTAAAGTCCCTAGTCGCTATTTTTCCAGTGTAAAGACAACATTAGATGGTGGTTTTTACTTCCAGAGGATATTCACCATCTCGTTCGTGTTAGTATAGAAAACCTGAGAGCTGGCGGATACTTCCCCGCTTAGCCGGAATGTCTCATGAACCTATACATCATGCGCCATGCCAATGCCGGACTGACGCGCGATAATCCGCTTCTTGACGACAAGCGCTCGCTTGTGAAAGAGGGCAAGGAGCAGTGCATCCTGATGGCGCGCACCCTGAACGCGCTCAAGGTGCAGGTGGACGTGATCGTCTCAAGCCCGCTGAAGCGCGCGCGGCAAACCGCGCAACTGGTGGGCACGGAGATGGGCTACGATGCGCGTGTGGAAGTCTCGCCGGCGCTGGGACCCGACGCCAGCTACGCCGAGTTTCAGAGGATGCTCACACGCTATTCCGCATACGAGAGCGTGCTGGTGGTGGGACACAACCCCAACCTCTTCCAATTTCTGGGCCGGCTGATTACCGGCAACGGCGGCGCGGCGATTCGCATGAGAAAAGGCTCTGTAGCGCGCCTCAAGATGGACCGCCATCCGGCGCTGCTGCAATGGCTCATCGATCCGCGCTCGGCGCGCGCCATCTACGCCAGCGTGCAGAAGAGCTCGCGCCCGAAGACCTCCAAGAAGTAATCCGCCTCCTTGCGCAGCGACCACAGCTCCAGCTCCGCGCCCGTGCTTCCCGGCCGCAGCTCCAGATGGACCCGCCTGGGATAGACCTTGACAGTGAATCTCAATGCGTCTGAAGCGCGGTCCTGATTGAGCGCGACGGCCAGGCGCAGCATGACCACGGCCTTCTGCACGCGCTGGTGCTCGACAGCGGGAATGTTGCGCAGCGCACGGTCACCGGGCTGCGGGCGGCTCTTGCCCAGGTAGCGCGCAATGGCCGAGACCAGCGTGCGCTGCAGCGGCGTGTAGCCATAGATCTCCGAACTCGAAATGACGTACTGCGTGTGCCGGTGGTGGCCCTGGTAGTTGATGAACTTGCCGGTATTGCGCAGCATGGCGGCGGCCGCCAGCCAGGTTTCATACTCCGGCGGCAACTGGTGCAGCGCGTGCAAAGCGCGATAGAGCTGCAGGGCGTGGGCGCGCACCGGCTCGGCATGGCGCAGGTCGACCCCGTAGCGCCGCGCCGTGGCCAGCACGCTCTCCCAGCGCTGCTGCTCGAACTCGCGGTGAGCGGTGGCGCGGGCATCCTGCTCGGCCAGCATCTGGGCGAGAATTCCGTCGCGCAGACCCAGAGGCGAATAGCGGAAGCCTTCCAGCCCAAAGCTCTCCAGCAACTCGGCAAAGACCAACGCGCCGGCTACGATAATCTCCGCGCGGCGCGGCCCAATGCCCTGGACGGCGACGCGCTCGTCCAGCGTCATGGGAATCAGTTCGTCGGCCAGCTTGCGCACCTCGCGCGTGGGGACCAGCCCGGCTGTTGTCACGGTGACAGGAGCCTGGCTCACCGCAAGGGCCTGGATAGCCTTGTCGATTTTCTTGCCTGCGGATTTCCTTTTGGATTTGCCCGGCGGCTTGTTCAATTTGTTCTGTTTGTTCAGTTTGTCAAGTTTAACGGCCATGGCGCTTTCGCCATTTTCCGCAGCTGTAGCAATGGCATCGCTGAGCGCCGCCGCCGTGCCCGAGGTGCCGATCACCTCCGTGATCCTCTGCGGCCGAATTCTGTCCTGCGCTTTGCGCAGCTCGCGGGCTATCAACTGCTTCATGCGCGCCAGACCGTCGGCCGGCGCCGGGTCGGATGGTAAAAACTCCGCGGTCAGCCGCACCGCGCCCAGCGGCACGCTCACCGTCTCCTGAATGCGCTTGCGCTCGGAGAGCGTGATCTCGCAGCTTCCGCCGCCCAGGTCCACCAGCAGCACGCGGCTCGCGGTGGCAGGCTCGAATTCAAGCTCGGCCTGTCCTTCGCCGCTCCCCAACACGCCCAGATGAATCAGCCGAGCTTCTTCGAGGCCAGAGATGATCTCAATGTCCCAGCCGGTTTTGTCCTTCACCATCGCCTGGAAGACGGAGCCGTTGCGCGCATCACGCATCGCCGAGGTGGCCACCACGCGAATCCGGTCAACCCCGCGCGACTGCACCGCCCGCTGAAAGCGCCTCAGCGCCTGTAACGTATCCGCCATGGCCTGCGGCGAGATCAGCCCGCACTCAAAGACGCCGGCCCCCAGGCGCGTCACCTCGCGGTCCTCGTGCAAGGTCTTCAAATGGTGCGCCGCAACCCTGGCAATCTTCAGCCTGCAGGAGTTGGAACCGATATCGATGGCGGCAAAGGTCAACATAAGGGGCGCTGCTCCTGAAAATTGGCTCTGCGGTCAAGATACACGACCGGGGCGGGGGGAGGTGGTGATGAAGGTGGAAGAGGCTGTGGAACAATGCAGTCCGGCGGAATAAATTGCCGGATTCCCTTGGAACTTTTTAACCTGTCACTGCATTACCGGTTATGAAGAGCTTAGAATGGAACCTCATTCAAGACGCATTAACGGCTTTTGTTCTAAACTCAGAAGCGGCGGAGACGGGCTCCATGGACGATACGCCTAACAATCCCGGCGCGGAAACCGACGAGCAGTTGATGGTCGAGTTTTCTCGCGGCTCAACGGACGCATTCAGCGCGCTCTTCATGCGTTACCAGCAGCCGCTCTTTGGGTTCTTTTACCGCCGGGTTGCCAATCCGGCCCAGGCTGAAGAGCTGACGCAAGAGACATTTTTAGCGGTCCTTCGCGCATCGTCGCGTTACCGGCAGAGCGCTCTGTTTCGCACCTGGCTTTATGCCATCGGCTTCAGGATACTCCGCGCGCATCGCCGCAAAGCCGCGTTTCGGGGCACGTTCCTGGGCGCGCCGCATGCAGATTACGAGCCGGCCACGCAATCCACCATTGAGGTGGAGGTGCTGATGCGCGACGCGGTAGGGAAATTGGAGCGGCTGGATCGCGAAGTTCTCATGCTGCGCGAATTTGAACAGTTGAGCTACGCTGAAATCGCCGCGCTGCTCAACCTGCCGCTCAACACCGTTCGCTCGCGCCTGTTTCGCGCGCGCATGGCTCTGCATGGCCTGCTCGCTGCCCCGGCTCGGCAATCCTCCGCCCAGAACCTCGCACAATCCGAGGAACGCATATGACCACAACTTCACATCCCGTTGCCCCTGAAGACGTCATGGCCTTTTTCGACGGCGAACTCTCCGCCGCCGGCGCCCAGGCCGTCTCCGCACACCTCTCTCTCTGCGCCGAATGCTCCCGTCTCGCCGAGCAGCTCCGCGGCGCCTCCCGGTCGATTAGCCGCTGGATCGCACCAGCCGTTCCAAAGAAGTTGGAGGACACCATGAAGAACCTGACAGCCAAGACTCTCCCGGGCCCTAAGGCGGACAAAGAAAATTCATCGACTCGCATCAGCTTTTGGAACTGGAGGCTGTGGGCGATTGCCGGTGCAGGCGGCGTGGCAACAATCCTGATATTGCTGGCTGTCGGATTGACGATTTCGTATTACGCTTCCAGGCCCGCTCACGAGGCGAAGATGGACCAGTCGAATGCTTACGACCAGTCCGGCATGTATAAGAGCAAGTCCAGGGCCATGAATGCCCTGGAAGCACCGCCTCCGCCTTCTGCCGCGAGTGGGCTGGCTGGCGGAGACGGAGAGAGCAGCGATCACGCCGCGCCCTCCGTCGCACCAGCACCAATGATCGCGCGCACCGTCTCTCTTTCCATCGTCGTGAAAGACTTCGCCGCCGCGCGCGCGTCTCTCGACAACATTCTCGCGCGGCATCACGGCTATGCCGCGCAACTCACGGTCAGCACTCCGGAGAACGCGGCACGCAGTTTTCAGGCGTCTCTGCGGGTTCCCGCGCCCGAACTTTCTTCGGCGCTGGGCGACTTCAAAGCGCTGGGCCGCGTGGAAAACGAATCGCAATCCGGTGAAGAGGTCACCCAGCAGCACACCGATCTGGCGCAGCGCCTGAAGACCGCACGCGATACCGAGGAGCGCTTCCGCTCCATTCTTCAGCAGCGCACCGGAAAGCTTGAGGAGGTTCTCCAGGTCGAGGAGCAGATCGCCCGCGTGCGTGGCGAGATTGAAGGCATGGAAGCCGAGCTGAAGACCCTGGAACACCGCGTCGACTTCGCCACCGTCGATCTTCAACTCACCGAGGAGTACAGCGCGCGGTTAAGTTCGCCGTCCGCCTCCGTCTCCAACCGCATGCATAATGCGTTCATAGCCGGCCTGAGTAACGCCGCTGCTACGCTGCTCGGAATCGTGCTGTTTCTTGAGGAGTACGGCCCTGTTCTCCTCATCTGGCTTGTGATTCTCGGAGTCCCGGCCGTTCTCATTTGGCGCCGTTACCGGAGGATACGTTCCAAAGTCTAGGGGAGAGCGCATCCTGTCGCGGTTCAGGCTTTAGCGAAAGGTTAGGCGGAATAGGCTACAGATGTTGCCGAGCTTGCTCTTCTAATGTTTCTGGCGAAGCGCATCTTCAAGGAGTTTCTCGGCCTTTTGCAAGTCATCGGTATCAATTGCAGAATGGCGGATAATATTGCATTTTTGATTTCCAGTTAATGCACGCGTATTAAATGCAATATCTTCATCAGGCTCTTTTCCGCAACTAGCTTTCTTTAGATAGTCCAATGCATTACGACCAATTTTATCTTTCAACGATGCATCCGCACCCGCCAGCAATGCGCGTTGAATCTCAGAAGCGCAATAATCGACCCACGACTCTCTGCATTTACCGGCAAGAATCATAAGCGCAGTCTGTCCATCTTGATTCTGAGCATTGGTTCTTGCTCCGGCCTTCACCAAATCATCGTCCCATTCCGGATTCAGAGCTGCGGTCATCAATGCCGTTTCTCCACGGTGTGAGCTCAGATTGGGATCTGCGCCAGATTGCAAAAGTAACTGCTCTATCTCCGAAGATTCTCGGCCAACTGTATACATTAGCGCGCTCCAACCGCTAGCATCAACCGCATTCACATTGCTTCCCGCGTCAATCAACTTCTTCACTTGATAAATTCTTCCTGCACTTGCAGCGTCCATTAATGGCGTTTGGCCAGGTTTTGGTAAGAAGTCCGTTTTAACTGCAAAGATTGTTTCTTTTGTAGGGTCGCCATATAGCCAGCGGTGCGTACCGGCAGTTCGATCAACCTCACGCTCAAGTTCCTGTAAAGCATCCGGCGATGAGAAGTTATCTCCTGCAATGGTTCGAGTTTTTCCCCCTATCTTAACTGTAATCTTTTCTCCAGATAAATCTTGCCAGCCGCTGTCGTAATTGCCGCAGTAGGACCAGAATTCTTTTGTTTGGAATTTCTCCAGCAATGCGTGAGCATCTGCCGCTTCTATATGTCCGGTTTGTCTGCATTGGTGCTTACATTCTTCCGTGTGTTGCCAAACAACACTACCGTCAAAATCTACTCTGACTGAATAGTTACCTCTGTCTACCTCAACAAAATCGCCTTTCAGAATTTCAGATGGTACATCCGTTTCAGCGCCCACAGGGCATTTTGTGAGTTGATCTCCGCCGGCAATAGAGGTTATCTCAAAATAGTGAAATGAAATTGCGTGTACGGTTGGTTTGATAGTATCCCCCGGATCGTTCATTCCGTGAATCAACCTATATTCTAATATTGTTTTGTATATTGTTTTTGGATCGCGTGCTGCATTTCCTATTTCAAATTTCCAACTCTTGATAAATATTTCGGCGGCCTCTCTCCATAACTCCGGATATTCACCACTCATGGATAGCGAGATGGCTTCTCCTTGATCGTTGATCTGATACTGGACTGTCACCTGTCCTTGAGAATCGTTCCTACGTTCTTTGGGAGGATAAACCGGTATACCATAAGACTTGAGGACAGGCTCTCTTGCATCCTGCGCGGTTGCGCAAATCGAGAGTAAAGAAATGAAAATACAAAAGATAATGCGGCGCATGGACATATTCTATGCCTATTTATTGTATATTCAATCGGATTTTACTGGAATCCGCGCCGCGTCGTGGCTCTCGAACCAGCCAATCACGCGGCGCACGTATTCCTCCGGCTCGGCGGCGGCCGCGCCGGTGTGCTTTGCCAGTGCGGGCTCCCACAAAACAAGCGCCGGTTTCCGTGAAGAACAGCGAGCCACGATCATCTCCGAGTGCCGCGGAGGAAGATTATTATCTTTGAGGCCATGAATCAGCAGCACGGGAACATGGCTTGCTGCCACTGCGTTCTCCGGCGAGACCTGTTCCATGTCCAGCCCATACTTCCATCGCGTATAGAGAAACCCGGTTTCGACCGCCGGACGCAGCAGCGTACGCCCCAGCCACGCCCCGGCACCCAACCTCTCCGCCAGCCGGTCATAGGACGCTTCCCTGAGGCTTGCGAACGGCGACTCGACAACCACCGCGCAGAAGCCGGGCGCAGCGGGGAGAGATTCGAGCAACAGCGCCGCGCCCATCGAGTTCCCCAAGCCATCGATGCAGCGCGGAGCCTCGGCCTGCTCGATCCAGTCGTACCAGCGGCGAATGTCGTCCGCTTCCTTGATTCCGTAGGTGGCCAGCTCTCCGCCGCTCGCGCCATGCCTCCGCGCATCGGGCAACAGGACCGCATAACCGTGGCGCAGCAACAGCTCCGCGTCGCCCAACATGCCCATCCGGTTGTCTGCCACGCCATGCAGCAGAATCACGGCATCGCCATTGCCCTGTAATGGCCGGATGCTCCATCCGCGCAAGATGGCCCCATCGCTGGCTGTGACGGCAACCTCCGTCAGCACCGCATGGCTGCGCGCGGCGACAGCCTGGGCCTGCGCTTCCGCCTTGGGCGTCAATGTGCGCCGCCAGGGATGCATCGCCCACTCCGAGGCGACAACGCCGATGGCAATACAGAGAACAAGCCAAGCCCCAACAAGGACCGCGCTCCAGCGCAAAAATCGACGCACAAGCCTCATGATTATAGGAGTACGCGGAATGCCGGAGTTGCGTTCCAAGCGCACTGTGCGGAGCACACAATCTCAGCACAGCTAATCCGGCGCTGATCCCGGCTGCTTACGGCACGGTAACGTTGATGTTTGTGGTCGCTAGCTGACTAAGAATCACGGGACCGGAAGCTGTCCAGGCAGCCGAAATGGTGTACTGATAGGTTCCCGGAGTCATCACGTTGCCCTCGATACATCCGCTGATTCCCGCCAACCCCACCAGCGTGACCGTCGCAAAGACAATCATGGCCAGCCAGCGCCGTGCCCGGCGCCGGAAGCTGAATCCCAGCATCAACGCTCCGGCCAACGCAAGGGCGGTTGCGGGCAGATGACCTGAATGGTGCGGCGTAAGGCGCAGCTCCGCAAGTCCGGGAGGAGGAACCTGGCCAAATGGAACGAAGAGGATATTTCCGCTGAAGGTCGTCTCGCCGGCCGGCACAGGAATCCCCGGGGCTCCCACAACCCCGCAGAATTGGGGTATTTTGGCCACGGTTACCGGCCCGGAGTAAGCGCAACCGATGGTCACTGTTCCGGCGCCGGGAATCCCCGAAACCGTGAATTGGCTGGTGCCATAGCCGCTGCTTGGCATGGTGACGTTGGTAGCGGTGATGGCATATGGCGTGACAGCCAGAGCACGCACGCCGGAAAGCCAGCAAACGATAGCGAATAGCGATCCAAAGAGGATTAGCTTACGATGACATTGCATGACAGAATCCTTTCGGTGGGGAAGGATTTTACCCCCCTGGCGGATAGACGTAAATCATTGCATTTAGTATAAGCCTCATAGAAGATTCTCTTCTCAACCACTGCCGCGCCGTCAGCCCGCCGGCACTAAAGATCGCCTGCCCGCGCACCTTCCTTCCACGCTGGAGTATCCTTTATGTGGACGGAATTCCAGCCATGACAAGCCAGAGCAACACCCTCACTCGCCCGCAATTTGCGCTCTCTACTCGGAATGTATGGATACTTTTTGCGGTGATCTTTGCCGCGGTGTACTTTGCCTCCCTGTTTACGCCGCCGCTGATGGATGACGTGGATTCCACCCACGCTCAGGCGGCGCAATACTTTGCCGAGCACAGCGACTGGCTCACGGCCAAGATCAACGGCATCCGCTACATTGAGAAGCCGCCGCTGCCCTACTGGACGGTGGCCGTTCTCTTCCATGTCTTTGGCCAGAACGTTTTTTCCGCGCACCTGCCCAATACGCTGGCCATGCTGGGCCTGACCTGGATAGCCTGGCTGTGGGTGCGACGAGGATGGGGCGAGCGCGCCGGCCTCTATGCCGGCCTGGGGGTGCTCACCTCCGTTGGCTCGTTTCTCTTTACCCGCTTTATCATTCCCGAGGCGCAATTGAGCCTCTTTCTGCTGCTTGCGCTCTACTGCCTGCTCACCGGCTTCGAGCCGGGACGCGGGTCGCGTTTTTACTGGATGTGGGCGCTTCCCTCCGTGGCCCTGATGACCAAGGGGCTGATTGCTCCCACCTTCTTTTTCGGCGCGGCCATCCCCTACCTGCTGATCACCGGCCTGTGGCGGCGCTGGCGAGAGATGAAGCCGGTCGTCGGCCCGCTGATTTTTCTGGCCATCTCCGCGCCATGGCACATTCTCTGTGGGCTGGTCAATCCCGACCACGGCAACGCCGTCGGCAACCACCCCACCTTCGGCAACGTCCACGGCTTCTTTTACTTCTACTTCATCAACGAGCACTACCTGCGCTTCTTCGGCCTGCGCTATCCGCACGACTACAACAAGCTGCCCGGCCTGGCCTATTGGCTGCTGCACCTGGTTTGGATCTTTCCCTGGAGCCTGTTTATACCGGCCGCTGTGGCAGTGGCATGGAAGACCCGCGGCCACTGGATGCAGTACCTGCGCAGCGGCAACGGCAAGGCGGCGAAGTCTCAAGCTGAAGCAGACGGCCTGGTCTTCAATCTTAGGTTCCGCGCGCGCTCCATCTGGCTGCTGAGCCTGTTTTCAGCATGGACGCTGCTCTTCTTCTCCATCTCCACCAACCAGGAGTACTACACCTTCCCTGTCTGGCCGCCGCTGGTGATGCTGATCGCCGTCGTGGTGGCCGGCATTGAGGAGAACCGCGCCCCGGTTGGCGGCAAGCTCCCGCTCTCCACTGCCTGGCTCACCGGCGCGCAAGGAGTTTTTGCTGTCATCGGACTGCTCTCCGCTGTCGTCCTCGGCTGGGGATTATGGGAATCGCGCCATCTGCCTTATGTGGACGACGTCGGCACGCTGCTGGCGCATCGCGCCGTGGGCGACTACACGCTCTCCATGTCCCACCTTTTCGACCTGACCTTCGCCGCGTTTGCCGCACTGCGCCTGCCGGCCATCATTGCCGCCATCACTCTGCTCATCGGGCCGGCACTGGGCTGGCTGCTGCGCTTGAAGGGCAAACACCTGGCCGCCACCATCAGCGTCGCTCTCACCATGTCCGTCTTCCTCATCGCCGCGCACATCGCCTTTGCGCGCTTCGATCCCATGCTCGGCTCCAAGCGGATGGCCGACACCATCCTCGCCAAGGCCTCGCCCGCCGACACCATCATCATCTACGGCGAGCAGTCGGAAGGCTCGTCGGTCATCTTTTACACGCATCACATGTTCAATAAACCGGCGAGGTTTGTGTATCCGCGCTGCGGCCAGCACGGAGAAGGCACGCCGCTGCTTTGGGGCTCCTGCTATCCGGACGCGCCCGACATCTTTCTGAGTGAAGAAAAGCTGTCCAGCATCTGGGGCACGGGCGAGCGCAAGTGGCTCTTTGCTCAGTATCCGAACCAGCTTAAAGCCGAGCGCCTGCTGGCCGACAGGCTCATCTGGGTGCAGACCGTCGCCGACAAGGAGCTGTGGACGGACAGGCCGCTGCCGTAGATTTTTTACCGCCAGAGGGAAAGTTGTTCCCAGTTCTTTGGAAATCCACACTGCGCGACATTCACTCCCCCACTGCGGGGAAAGGATGCCACCAACATTTTCAAACGATCCTTCCAATCGTTCATGGGATAAATAACTTTCTGTAAGTGCTGGAGTATAGCTGCCGAAGCATACACGCGGGTCTGTGCATGTTTCGAGACGACGAGATGATCCAATGCAGGAATTTCTGCCAAGCGCGGAAGAATTGGAGTCACGGGTGCGAGCGACCGGTTCCACAAACGGCTATGATGAGCGCAAATATTGCGAACGACATTGAGGTTTCGTGTCCAGCTTGGAAGAATATTCGGCCTGATTAGACCAAATTGCGCGGAAATCTTCGCTTTATCGATTGTTTTCATGCCGTCCATTAGCACCGACATCATTCCAAAATCCCAAAGCTCGATGGCCATCCAAATGGGAGGATCGCCCCGGTATTGAGTTTTGAAGTGTTTCACAAACTCTTCGTTTGAATCGTGAAATCTCTCTCTTTGTTTCCGAAGCCATTTTGTGTGCCGCGATTCCATAGCTGGCGGCGAAGATGAAAACTTTGCACCAAATTGATTTGGGTCATGATGGGCAAGCGGATTTCTCATTCCTAAAAGTAGTGCAATTTCAACACGTAATCCAATTTCAATAACTTCAATCGCGTCGAGAAAAAAGTGCGCGCAGGCTTTTATCAAATAAGTACAGATCTACAACTTGCTGAAACGTCGTGCCAGCTTGGAACTCTTCCAATATTACGACTTCAGAAATTCCAGTCGTCTGATTTGCTTTAACATAGCTCTTGCGAAAGGGGTAGGCATACCCCGAGAAGCGGTAATAGCCAATTCTTTTTAACCACTCTGCGGCAGAAGGCAGATCATTGATGACCATATGTCTCTTGAGGAGAAGCTGAACCTGGTCTGGGATTGGCAGATAGGGCTTGACGTACGGGATGAGTGGTGTCGATCCAGTGCCCATATAAAGGAAGACCGACCCGTACGCTTTCGCGCAGAGGAGTCGGCCATATTGAATATAGTATGTCACTTGGGCTTGGTTGTGTCAATAAAAACCTTACCTATTGACGATCTACCCCGCCGCCCGCATCCTGCCTCCCGGCAGCAATTCATAGACCTGTCCGCGCCAGAGAACCCGGCTGCTCAGATAGCTGGCCGCCCAGAACCCAAATCCCATCAGGTCGCGCACGGGGTAAAGCACCAGCAACCCAAACCAACTGCTGTCGCGCACCACCAGCCTGCCCACGGCAATCGCCAGCGCCAGCCGCGTGGCCACGCTCCAGCCCAGAAGCGCCAGCCCCCAGACTGGCTGCCCCAGCGCCGCCGCCGCGCCCCAGGCCAGCATACCAAAGGGAATGCTGAAGGTGAGCGCCGTTCCAAAATGTCCCTTGGGCCGCGAAAAACGCGTGGAGCGCATCCAGCGCGCCTGGTGCTTCATCGACGCCACAAAGCCGGGGTTGATGACCATGTGGTCGATGGCATGGTGGCTGAGCACAACCTTTTCGCCCAGCTTGTAGGTTTCGTTGCCGTAGATGAAGTCGTCGGCACAGTAGCCGGCGGCAATGCCAAAGCTGCCGATCCGCCTGATTACGCTGCGACGAAAGGCCATGGTCGGTCCCAGCACGAACCTCATCCCCTCCATGACCCGCGCCGCCAGAACCCCGGAGGTCATCTCCACGCTCATGCCAACGGCCTCTAGCCGCGCCCATAATCCGCCATTGACCGCCACGCCGCGATAGGGGCAGCACATGGCGCCCACCCGCTCGTCCGCGAACGACAGCGCCACGGCGCGCAGATAATCAGGGCCGACGCGCACATCACTGTCGCTGATGACCAGAATCTCGTGCGCCGCCACGGCCTCCATTTTTTCGAGCGAGGCCACCTTGTCATTGATGTAATCCGGGTGGCCCCCGGTCACCAGAAACCGCGCCGGAATCCGCGGATAGCGCCTCGCCACGCGCCGCGCCGTCTCCAGCCCGGCGTCGTCCTCGCGGCGCGCGCAGAAAAGAATCTCGTACTGCGGATAATCCTGCTCAAAAAACGTTGCCAGGTGCGCCTCAAGCCCCGGCTCGTCGCCATGCACGGGCTTCAGCAGGGAGAGCGGAGGCGTGAACCGCTCCTCAAGCTGCCTGAGCGCCTGCCGCCTCTCGCGCAGATAGCCGGGCACCGCCGCCAGCACCATGCCGGTAAAGACCGTTGACGAAATCAGGCCGATTACAGCCAATCCGAGGAGAACGTACAACATACAGGTAACAGCATACTCGGCTTTGGCGCGTTGAGGGGAGAGATTGCGCACACTTAAATCAGCAGAGGCCAACAATGTAGAGTATCTGCGGTCTACGCGGCTGCTCCGGGCCATCAAACGGTTCGTCAGAGAACGCTTTGCTTTGTCGGCGGTGCCAGTAAATATTGATGTGTTGTACCATTGACTAGACTTCTAAATACCCTGTCCAAAGCGCAGGAAGAGCGGATGGCCCACTGAACGGGGCATTGAGACAGAACCACATAACCATGACCATTGGACTCATCCTTTTGAATGTACTGGGCGCGCTTGCTGTCTTTGGAGTGATCACCTCCACTGTCTACAGCCTGATGGTCGCCGTGGGCGTAATCTGCTTTCGCCGCTGCTCCGCGGATGCTGCCAGAACATCTGCCTTCCTGCCTCCGGTCAGCGTCCTCAAGCCCGTGCACGGCGACGAGCCGGACCTGGAAGAGAACCTCGCCAGCTTTTTTCAACAGGATTATCCCGACTTCGAGATTCTCTTTTGCGCACGCCACGCGGACGACGCCGGCCTGGCCGCGGCTCGACGCGCCGCCGCGCGCTTCCCGCAGGTCAACGCACGCATTCTCACCTGCGGCGAGCCGCCCTGGCCCAACGCCCGCACCTACTCGCTGGAGATCATGCGCCGCGAGGCGCGCCATCCCATTCTCGTCACCTCCGACAGCGATGTGCGCGTCGGACCCGATTACCTTCGCTCGGTGGTTGCGCCGCTCAGGGACTCAAAGGCCGGCATGGTCACCTGCCTCTACCGCGGCGTTACTCGCCAGGGATTCTGGGCGCAACTGGAGGCCATGGGCATGAGCGTGGAGATGACCTCCGGCGTTTTGGTTGCCGAGATGCTGGAAGGAATGCGCTTCGCGCTTGGCCCATCCATGGTGATGCGCCAGAGCACCGTGGAAAAAATCGGAGGCTTCGAGCGGGCCGCCCAGTACTACGCCGACGACTTTGTGCTGGGCAAGTGGACCGCCGCCGCCGGAGAGACCGTGGTCCTCTCCACCTATATTGTTGAGCACCACGTCCTGAACGCCACGTTCAAAAAGTGCGTTGCGCATCAGCAGGACTGGGCCACCAGTACGCGCTTCTCCCGGCCCCTGGGCCACCTGGGCGAAATCCTCACCTACGCCGTGCCCTATGGCCTGCTGGCTCTGGCCGCATTCGGCGCCGCCGGCCACCTCGCGCTCGGAGCCGCATTGCTGGCCATCACGCTGCTCGACCGCGTCCTGCTCTGCCTGCTGGTTGCCGGTTGCGTGGTCCGCGACCGCGCCGCCCTCCGCAAGGCGTGGCTCTACCCCTTGCGCGATTTCATGGGCTTCTGTTTCTGGGTGAGAAGTTACACAGGCACGCGCCGCCTGCGCTATCGCGGCGACCCCTACGAGCTGCTTCCGGAAGGAAGGCTGCGCAAGCTGGCGGAATAGCTGACGGATTTGCACCATTGTCAGATTTGTAGTGAGCTGGGACTTCACATTTTGCAAAAACCGGTAAGCTACGGCTCACCACTTCTCGATCTCCAATCTCCCCCGTTCAGGATGCTCTAAACTCAAATCTGGAACCCTTGACGATGAAGCTGTTTGGCGGCAGGAACGACGCTCCGGAAACCCCCTCGACCGCGCCTAACTCCGGCCTTTTCACCCGCATGAAGCAGGCCGTCGCGCTCACCCGCGAGTCGCTTTCAGCGCGCATTGAGACGGTGGTC
>Ga0209039_10002159_pt1 | contig 17113 bp, 16 predicted proteins | sample BogFormECP12_OM1_FD_188238 | JGI IMG/M metagenome (GOLD analysis project Ga0209039, IMG submission 188238) | Bog forest soil microbial communities from Calvert Island, British Columbia, Canada - ECP12_OM1 (SPAdes) (version 2) | ecosystem: Environmental > Aquatic > Freshwater > Wetlands > Bog ... | reverse complement strand
ACGATTCCTTCCAGCAGGTCGCCGAGGGTGATTTCCTTCAGTTCGGCGACGGCCTTGAGCACCTTCAACAAGCGCTTTTCCATACGGACGCCGGTCTGGACGCGCTCGACTACGACAGGTTCGCGATTTTGCTGCACTTGCGGCACGGGCTCCTCCTTGGTACATGCGTACCAAAGTACCACGGTAATCCAGCCCTGTCAACCCCCTCCTGGAGACTTCTTCGCGGCTTCGTGGGCGGCAGGGTTCGCGCGCCCCCGCCTGGCCTGTTATGGTCAGGAAGGAAACCTGAATGAATCCCCCATAGGAACCCGCGGGCATGTGGAAGCGTTGGCGAATCCGGATACTGCTGTTTCTGGCCGTTCTCGGCCCCGGATTCATTACCGCCAATGTTGACAACGACTCCGGCGGCATCCTCACCTACTCGCAGGCCGGCGCGCAGTACGGCTACACCCTGCTGTGGACCATCATTCCCATCACCATTGCGCTGATCGTGGTGCAGGAGATGTGCGCCCGGATGGGCGTGGTCACCGGCAAGGGCTTGAGCGACCTGATCCGCGAGGAGTTCGGCCTGCGCCTCACCTTTGTGCTGATGGTGCTGCTGGTGGTGGTCAACTACACCAACGTGGTCACCGAGTTTATCGGCATCGCCGGCTCCATGCACCTCTTCCACGTCACCAAGTTCATCTCCGTGCCGCTGTGCGCGGCGGTGGTCTGGTACATGGTGGTGCGCGGCAGCTACAAGAGCACGGAAAAGATCTTCATCGTCGCTTCGCTGGTCTATATCTGCTACATCTTTGCCGGGGTGCTGTCGCAGCCCAGTTGGCACGCTGCGATTCTGGCCACCGTCAAGTTGCCCGCCCGCTCGGTCTGGAGCGACAAGGCCTACATGTACATGGCCATCGGCGTGGTCGGCACCACCATCGCCCCCTGGATGCAGTTCTATCTTCAGTCCTCCGTCGTGGAGAAGGGCATTCGCGTGAAGGACTACGCCGCCTCGCGGCTGGACGTTATCGTGGGCAGCCTCTTCACCGACATCGTGGCCTGGTTCATCATCGTGGCCTGCGCGGCCACGCTCTTCGTGCATGGCATGGGCGCCATCCAAACAGCCGCGGACGCGGCCGAGGCGATGCGCCCCCTGGCTGGCGACTACGCCTTCATTCTCTTCGCCTTCGGGCTCTTCAACGCCTCGATCTTTGCCGCGTCGATTCTGCCCATCTCGACCGCTTACACGGTCTGCGAGGGCCTGGGCGTCGAGTCGGGCGTGGATAAGAGCTTCAAGGAAGCGCCATTCTTTTATTGGCTCTACACGCTGCTCATCGCGGGCGGCGCGCTGACCGTGCTGCTGCTGCCCGACGCGCAACTGATCAACTTCGCCATCCTCTCCCAGGTGCTGAACGGCGTTCTGCTGCCGGTGGTCATCATTCTCATGCTCATGCTCATCAACCGCCAGGACCTGATGGGCGAGCACATGAACTCCCGGATGTGGAACGTGATTGCCTGGGTAACCAGCATCATCGTGATCGGCATGACGCTGGTGATGCTGTGGGGGATGATTCCCGGGCACTGACCACCTGCGGTGGGGCCAACTGCCTTCGGCTCGGAGTGCGAACGGATTCATCCCAGGCCTCAAAGTCGAAACCTGGGGTACCCGCCTGGTGTAGAATTTGTGCGTAATCTCTGGGGCGGCCTCTGGTGGCAAAGGCAACTTGGTTCTCGATTGGGGTCAATATCGGAAAGAGCTTAGCCCGCGTCTTGTTCATTCCGAGAGCGTTGGCAAGAGGGCTAGCTCACGCAACTGGCGCGCTCAACCGCAACCGAAGGCTCACGTTGACCGACAAGGTTTATCTCGCGTTCATCGGCGCGGTTCTTCTTATTTTCATCGTTGTTTTCTTTCGATGGGTCCTTAGTGCTCCCAACCCCCGAATGTCTTCAGCGGAACGTCTAGCACGGGCGAAGGACGCGTGCGGAAGTGGCAGCCAATGCCTCAACCCGTCCGAGGCTGCTTATCAACTCTCGAAAATTCCAGAGTCTGCTCAAGAGTATGGCGAAGCCGCAAAACTGTGGGTGGCAATTAGTCCACAGTTGGCCGGAAACACCGTGACAGCAAGCCAAACGAAAACGTACGACGGATCAGAACGGGCTGCGGATCAAGCGCAGAGGAACTTCCAAGGGCTAGTCCATGACAGTTTCTCATGTGCCGAATCTACCGAGAACCAGCCAATTGTGTCTTTCGACGGCGGAAATTCCTGGTGGAAAGACGACGGACGCTGTGCGGATCGATTGCAAAAGCATAGAGATGAAGAAGCCCAAGCCTCAAGCTATTGGTCTACTACTGTTCGCGTAGATACAGATATGGACTCATTCTGGCTTCCGGATGAAGAGCGTAACTGTCGAACCTTCCCAGACGATAAAGGAACAGTTGCAACCGTCTTATGCGATGCGACTGCACACGCGAACCATAATATCCCGGTTAAATTCTGGGGTGGTGTTCATCGGAATACTGTCTCCGACTGGAGGTGCCGTCGAGAGGGGGACACTTTTGTTTGCCGCGCGACAGACTAGCCGGGTTCCGAATGCCCCAGATTTGTTCTGCCCAAGACGTGGGCCAACCGCCTACCTGTCGATTTTCAGCGCGAGTCTTCTCTGGCCTACAAAAGACCGGGCCTGTCCCTCTGCGTCACAAGTCCACCAAGCGTCCATATCGCCTCGAAAAATGTCTTGCGGAAGTCGGCGTTTTGCGGTTCCGTTCTCCCAGACTGTTACGCATGGAGTCAAGTCCTGACTGATATTTATACGTCCCTCGTACAAATCTGCTTTACGTTCAGCTTCAGTTCTACCGTCACCCGTCTTGAGGTACAGGACTGCTTCTTTAGGGAACGTGTTGTATTCGACGAGTGAGACCAGCGCTGCGATTCGAGTGTTACAGAAACAATTCGGTCGGACCATCTTGCCTTGCCCAACCATAAACTTTGACTCGATCAGAGAAGCATCAGCAGACCCTGACTCAGGATCAAATGGGACCGTGAACCCAAGATTCCCGTACATTGCTCCGAGCATAACGTGTGGAGATAGCAGATCGACGAAACTACCAGGTGCGGCCACCAGCACCAAGGCACATAGCGCATCTGGCAAATCCTTGAACTTCTTGCTTCCCGCATCGATATGTGTACGTACGGGAGGATATGGATCGAATTGAAAAAATGAACCAGCCGGAAGAGGGTTGTGTATGTCCTTGACCTCGAACAAAATCTGGCCCTGTGTTGGATGTTCCACGACATAGTCGATCAGTCTGCTTGTGCCTGACAGAGGGGGTTCATACTCAAACTTGATACAGTGGGCGTTGAGGTATTTTTCAAAGAGCAATTCCCCGCCCGTTTTCACGGTCACGATTATCCCTCCTCACTACAATTATGCTCCCCTCCTTGTGCAGGGCGCCCCAGCTCCGGATTCTCGGACCTGGGAAGAATCATAGCTGATCTTCACGCCACGGCCAATCGTTTGAGCTGAATCCGCCCAGCGGGAATCCGCGCAAGATCGTAATGAGCCTGCTGCGTAATCCAGCTTTCCGCTGCCGCCAAAGACCTGGGAGAGCCGTATGGCCATCTCCGGCGAGATGCCGCGCCTGCCGTTGACCAGCTCGGAGAGAGTGGTGCGCGGGCGGGGACGCCCGCGCGACAGCTGGTCTGGAGACCGGCGCTACAAATCCGGAGGCCAGCGGTTCCTGAGAGCTGACTGTGATGTGACCGGTCTGTACCGGTTTTTGCGCAAGAAAACGGCCTTTTCGAGCCCTGTCAGAACGCCAACCTACAGCAGCTTGCCGGCGGCCAGATCGCGTATCAGTTCCCGGTCGGCGGCCAGGAAGTCGTAGCTGGGCAGGTCTTCGAGCTTGACCCAGCGCATCTGCTGGAAGATGCGGTTATCGAGTTCCGCGGCGAACTCGTGGACGGCAAAGAACTGCAGGTCGACGGCGCCGCCATGACGGTAGTTGTGGCGGATGCGGGTGACGCGGGGGCCGATGACGGCGCGAATGCCGAGTTCCTCCTCCAGTTCGCGGGCCAGCGCCTGCTCGGGGCTCTCGCCGGCCTCGATCTTGCCTCCGGGAAACTCCCATAGCAAGGCCATCGGCTGCCCCGGACGGCGTTGACAGATGAGGACTTCGCCGCCGCGCACGATCAGGGCCGCCGCCACGAAGCGTAGGGCGGGACCGGCAGGGCGAGCATTGGAATTCGGCTGGGCTTCTTCCACCCCTTTAGTGTAAACGCACTAAAAGGGATGCAGAACTGGAATGGGTTCGCGTGCTCCGTTGCGATGAAAAAGCATTCGGAAGCGCGCCTCAAGGAGTTATCCCTCAGGCCTTGCTTTGTTCTCCGGCGACCGCCGCTTCGACGCCCTCGGCGGCCTGGGGCCGGAAGTAGCCCCAGCCGTTCTTTGCCGCCGCCGCAAGCAGGGCAGGAGACGGGTTGACCGGGAAGGGGTGGCGCGCAATCTCAAGCAAGGCCAGGTCGTGGATGGAGTTGCCGAAGGCCGCATCGGGAGGCGCGAGCCCCACCCGGGCGAGCGTGGCGGCTTTGCCCTCGTCGGTGGGCACATCCACAATTTCGCTGGAGATGAGGCCGTCGTCGACGCGGACCTCTGCGGCCAGCACGCGCTCCTCTGGAATTTGAAAATCGCGCACGCCTTCGACGACCACCCACTTGTTGGTGGAACTGACGGCCCAAAGCTCGACGCCTGCCTGGCGCAGAGTGGCCAACAGCGAGGCCATTTCAGGAAATACGCGGGGGCGCACAAACTCCCCAACATACTGGGCGGCGGCGGCGCGCAACTCCTGCTCGCGGAGGCCGGCGTAAATCTGCACCATCTCGCCGCAGATCTCCAGTTCGCTCACCTGGCCGGACAGGTAGGCACGGTAACGGGTATCGATCCAGTCGCTGGTGGAGCGCGAGACCAGGCCCTGTTCGAGAGACCAGGCCATGAAGCCATAGCCGGCGTCGCCGCCCCACAGCGTTCCATCACAATCGAAGACCGCAACTTTTGGACTGCTATCGAGAACCAGCCGTTCGAACTCCCGGGCGGTCCACTTGGGGATTTCTATCTGCGCAGGTGTCAAGCGCACCTCAATCCTGATCGAGAATTCTTCCAACTCTATTCTCTCTCAAACGGGGCCGCTTTGCACGTGAAGGTTTGAAGAAGACCCAATGGAGCAATCCAGCGGATAGGTTCCCGGCGCGGGGTAATGAAGTAGATACCTTGATGAACGAGGTACGGTTGCCTGTTCGCGGCCGGTGGAGATGGGTTCAAGCGCCGATAATCGGGAGTGTGGATATAGGGCGCAATCTTCCGCTCCTGAAGGACTACCAGGCGTATCTGCGCGTGGAGAAGGGGCTGCGCCCGCTCACCTGCGAGGCCTATGACAGCGACTTGAAGACGTTTGCCGAGTTCATCGAGGGCCGTCACGGCATACTGTTGACGGCGGCGCAGCAGGATGTGGCGGCCTTTCTTGAGCATCTGCGCGGCCACGGCATCGACTCGCGCTCGGCGGCGCGCAAGCTGAGCTGCCTGCGGGGCTTCTACAAATGGCTGCTGCTGGACCGCCGCATTCACCACGATCCTACCGTGAATATCGAATCGCCCAAGGCGTGGAAGGTGCTGCCCAAGTCGCTGGCCGAGCCGGAGGTGGTGGAGATGCTGGAGCGAGCCGGCATAGCCGCATCGCATCCGCAGGCGCGGGGCAGGGCACTGCGCGACCGCGCGATTCTGGAGCTTCTCTACGCGGGCGGGCTGCGCGTCTCCGAGGTTACGGCGCTCTCCACGGGCGACCTGGCGCTGGACGCGGGACGCGTGCAGGTGCGCGGCAAGGGCGACAAGGAACGCATCGTGCCGCTGGGGCGCACCGCAGTTCTTGCTTTGGAGGAGTATCTACGGGAAGGCAGGCCGCATCTGGCGCGCATAAGCTCAGCGCGCAAGGCCAATGCGGCGCGACAGGATGCTACCCGCCTGTTTCTTTCCTTGCGCGGCATGCCGCTAACCCGCCAATGGGTCTGGCACGTGGTGAAGATGGCGAACGGCGCGGCCAGCCCGCACCGGCTGCGCCACAGTTGCGCCACACACATGGTGGAGCACGGCGCGGACCTGCGCAGCGTGCAGCTGATTCTGGGCCACGCCGACATTTCCACCACTCAGGTCTACACGCACCTGGCGCTGGGCCGGCTGAAGGCCGTGCATCGCCTGCACCACCCGCGGGCGGCGAGGCGTGGCGCGGAGGTTGAGGCGTTCTCAGAGCCACTTGGAGATGCGCATCGAGATTCCCATCGGGGGCTATGCCTTGTTCCGCGCGTTCATCCGAAAGAGGAGACGACATGAGCGCATCGGCCGCCCCCGCGATTGCCCGGCCGCTGGATTTGCTCGTGGCCGACTATCTGCGCGTGCTGGCCAATGAGCGCGGCGCCTCAGCGCACACCTTGCGCGCTTACCAACGCGAATTAAACGGCTTTGCAGGCTTTGTTGCCGAGCGCTGGGGCAACGACCAGGGCGTGGAGCGCATTGAGCACACGCACATCCGCGCCTATCTGGGCACGCTGTATGACCGCGGGCTCTCCAAGGCCTCGGCGGCGCGGACGCTGGCGGCGATTCGCAGCTGGTTCAAATGGCTGGCGCGCACCGGCCACGTGGAGCAGAATGCGGCCTCGCTGGTGGCCACGCCGCGGCTGCCGAAACACTTGCCACGCGTGCCCTCCATCGAGCAGATGAACCGGGTTGTGGACTCGGTGGGCGAAGATGCCGCGAGCTGGCCAGCGCGTGACAAGGCCATCCTAGAGATGCTGTATGGATGCGGGATCCGCAACGCCGAGTTGACGGGGCTGAACCTGGACGACATTCACTGGGCCAATGAGGCGATCCTGGTGCGCGGCAAGGGACAGAAGCAACGTTACGTGCCGTTGGGCGACGCGACAGCACAGGCGCTAAGGGCCTATCTGGCGGAGCGGTCGGCTCGGTTGGCCGCAGCCGGCAACGGGAAGGGAGCCGCGACGCCGGCGTTGTTTGTCAATCTTCAGTTGCGCGGCCTGAGCAAGCCAGGCGGCCAGGCACGGCTGACGACGCGCAGCGTGGGCCGCATCGTCAAGCGCATCGCCATTCTGCGCGGCCTCTCCGCCGAGGTGCATCCGCACACGCTGCGCCACGCTTTCGGCACGCATTTGCTGGAGGAGGGCGCCGACCTGCGGGCTATCCAGGAACTGCTGGGCCACGAACGGCTCTCGACGACGCAGCGTTATACGCAGCTCACCACGGCGCAGTTGACGCAGGTCTACGACAGGACGCATCCGCGGGCGCGGTAAGGGCGCCGGAGCAAGAGCCAGCGGTTTTTCCCCTAGTATTTGTTCCTGCTGCTCATAACTTCTGCAGCCTTCCGCGTCTTGGAGTGCGGTGGGCGATCCTCTGCAGCGTACCCAAGTGTGATGACAAGACCGATGCGGGTGGCGCGCGGAATGTTCAGGATTTTCTTGATTTGCGATTCGTCAAACCAGCCCAACATGCACGTTCCCAAGCCAAGTTCCGTTGCTTGCAGGCAGAAATGCGCGGCGGCAATGCCGATATCAATCAAATAAAACGGACGGTCCTTCAGCCAACCAGCGACTTGTGTGAGGATCGAATGTTTTTCGACGGCCAGGACAGCGATCACCGGCGCTTCCGCCGCAAATTTATTGAAAGGAAAGGTTTTGCTGAATGTCGCCATGGCGACTTGATTTTTTATCACCGGATCATCGACGAGGATGAGTTTCCAGGGCTGCGCATTGCTAGCCGATGGCGCCATGCGCACGGCTTCAATGAGCGCCAGCAGCTTTTCCGGTTCCACCATCTTCTGCTGATATTTCCTGACGCTCCGGCGTGCCTGCATCAATTCGTCAAATCTCATCTCTTAACCACCCTAAAAGCTGATCTTGCGATTCGGGAACCAAGTGAGTTGGATGGTGGTTGTGGTGACGGTCTGCAGGCCGGGAAGGTAGATGGGAGCCTTCCAGCGCTCGTAGGCAAAGGAGCCGTTCACCTCGAAGTCCTTGCCGATGCGCTTGACCACCTGGAAGTTGATGTCGTTCAGCGTGGTGCCGCCGGGGGCCAGGCAAGGGGTCGAGAGGGGGCATCCGGGGCTCCCGGCAGGGATGGTCTGGGTGGTTGAGCCGGGGATGAAGTATTTGGTTGCTTTTTGATTGCGCACGCCCACCTGGATCCATTCGTTGCCGCTCAGATGGTAAGTAATCCAGGCCTGGCCGCCCTTGTCTTCGCGTCCGATCCAGTCGCCGAAGAGTTGGCCCTTGTTGGTGTAGCCCTGCCGTTGGATGGTTTCGTAGTACATGAAATGGCCGTAGAGGCTTGGGTAGCTGCCCCTGAATGGGTTATCTGAGTGGGAGGGGTCGGTGGAGGCGGCTTCGGCGCGGATGTCCAGCTTGGGCATGCCGGGCACATGGGAGAGATAGAGGCCGGGCCGGTAGGCGGCGCGGTGGGGAGCGTCGATGGGGGAGACATCGTCGTGGACCTCGGAGTCCGTGTAGAGCGTGAGCCATTTGCGGACGAAGGGCAGCCGGTAGGAGAAGTCAAAGGCGCCAAAGCGCGCGCCCGGGTCGTTGCGGCCGAACTTGTTGACACTACCGACGCCAGCGGTGACGCTGAAGAAGCTCCTCAGGAAGCTATTAATGGTGATGGGCGCGTGGCCCTCGCCGCCCCAGATCGCGGTGCGCTCGAAGCCGAATTCGAGGTTTTCCGTGGGCCGGAAGCTGATCTTCTCGACGTACACCCAGGGGTCGCCGGGGTTGATCACGTTGGCCAGATTCGGATTGGAGCCGCCGGGATTGGCCGGATTGGGCATATAGGTGTGGCCTCTGAGCCCTCCGACCAGAAAATCGTGGCGGAAGGGTCCGGTGAGCCGGGAAAGCAGCGGAACGTACAGCGGCTCGATGCGGTTGATGCGGAAGGAATAGATGTTTTCAGCGTTGTTGGAGTAGGCAAAGGCGCCGCCCTGGCCGGGGCCGAGCCATACATCCTGCTTGCCCAGGGATATCTCATGGTTGAGATAGTGGGCGGAGACGAAGGCCTCGAGCACCCGCCCGTCGGTGGCGGTGGCGATCGGTCCCATGGGAATGGTGTCCTGGTGATATGGGATGCCGGCGGGGTTGAGGAAGGTCGTGTCGTCTACCGTGCTGAGCGCCTGGGCCAGTGCCTGGGAGTAGCCGGCAGCCGAGGGCGCCGCCTCAAACTCGCCGCGCACATAGAGCACGAACCGGCCGGCGGCGGCATAACCGCTGGCGCCGGTGTAGTTGTTGAATCCGTTTTCGTAAGGACGGCCGTAGTCGTTGATGATGGTCGAGCCGAGATGGTAGCTGTCGCGCAGGGGCGTGCCGCTGATGCCGCGGACCACGGTGTAAGTCGACTCGATGCGGGAGTTGCCCCGGTGCGTCAGGCAGGGGCCCTGGATGTCGTCGCGCAGTTCGTGCATCAGCGCGTCGTAGATCGCCTGCGCCTCTTCGGTGGCCGGCCCGGCATCCGCATCCTCGATGCGGGCGCCGGCCTGCTCCAGCATGTGACTCACGCTCAAGCGGGTCCACGGGCGCATGCCGAGGAAGACATCGTCCACATAGCCCAGCGAGTAGAGCCGCAGCACCGCAGGATAGACCCAGCTATCGACCGGGATATAAGGCGAACCGAGCACGGAAGGTTCGCAGACGGGCACGGGATGGCCGGCGTCGCGGCCCGCCTGCCCGGCGTCCGGAGGCGCGCCGGGCTGCTGGGCGGGGAGTGGATTGGCGGTCACCACGAGAAGTCCCGCCAACAACGTTGCGCATGGGATAACAGGAGACACGACTAAACGTCTGCTCACGTTCATTCCCTCACTTTATCAGCAGAGTGCCCGCAAATTCTTAAGCTGTTTCGGCTGAAGGGACAACTTGTCCGCCGATTCTATGGCGGCGTTCAGCTCTTTACTAAACTCACCGGCGATCTGCTTTTTGAACTCCTCGCTGAATAAACCTTTGCGGATGAGGTACTTCTCCATTCTCAGGATGGGGTCGCCGGCCTTCCAGCACTCGACTTCGACAGGGTCGTGAAACCTGCCGGAGCCGATCTCGGAGTAGCCGTCCGAGCGGCCGGTCTGACACTCGATCAGAGTGGGTCCGTTGCCCTTGCGGGCATGGGCGATAGCTTCGGAGGCTACGCGATAGACGGCCACTACGTCGTTGCCGTCCACGGTGATAGCGGGGAAGGCGTAGGCATCTGTTTTCAAGGGGATACTCAGAATCCAGGACACAAAGATCATGGGCAGGCCATGGAGGCCGGCAAAGCACAATGCTTCCTGCCAGGGGCCGAGGGAGGCGGGTTCGCTTGCGGAGATGACTACGGCTATCCTGTTGTTTTTATTTAGCTTATTGGCCATGGCTGCATCGGTGGCGAGGTTGAGCCGGGCGGCGGTACCGGACGAAGGGGCGATGGGGTGGAAGAGGCCACCTAACAGCGTTTCGAGCGGCAAGCCATTGATAAAGAACGGGATGAGGTCGCCGTGCGAGGGGACGATGGTGTCTTCGGGGAACAGGTCGATGGACACGCCCACTGCTACGGCCTCCCGGCCGGCGGCAGAGTCGTAGTTGGCTGTGAAGTCGTTATTATTGAATAGGATACGGGTTCTATCCTCTATCATGCGGCACTTGAGCATGGTGGAGTAAAGCTGGAGCAGCTTTTCGCTGGAGATGAGCGAGAAACCGTTTTTGGCGGGCTGCGGCGGGACCGCATAGGGTTGTTCGTTGCTCTTGGCGGTCATCGGCTGGGGTAACTCCCCGGTTACTGGGATTGTAAACGGATCAAGAAAATGGCGGCCCAGGAGGCGCCGTTCGATGGTTAAAGGTTTGTCTGGATGGTTGCGAAAATGCGAATGATTCACCACCGAGAGTTGCCCGATCAAGTGAAAGTCGATCTGGATGGCGAATCACAAGGAATCAGGAGTCTGAGCCTCAGTTGGCGCGAACAGTCCGTTGCATGTACTGAAGGTCTGGAGGAGTTCGAATTCTTAACCAAAGGCTCAGGAGCCAAGAGACGTACGCAGCGATTCACAATGCGGCGCGCCGGGCGCTTACCAGGGCGCGAATGAACTCCGGCGTGGAACCGCAACAACCGCCTAGAAATGAGGCGCCGGCCTCGCGCAGGGCTACGAAGTGCGAAGCGAAGAACTGCGCTGAGGCGCCATAGCGAATGGCTGATCCCTCTATTGTGGGCAAGCCTGCATTCGGCTTGATCCAAATGGGGAGATCGGAGGCCGCGCGCAGCCGTTGACAGATGGACACAGCTTTCTCCACTCCTACGCCGCAGTTTGCGCCGACCGCATCTGCCCCAGCTTCAGCCATTGCCACAGCCACGGCTTCGGGCGTCGCGCCCATCATGGTGCGGTCTTTGTTCTTGCCGGAGTCGAATGCGAAGGAAACGATGACCGGCAATCCCGTACGCCGGGCCGCTTCCACCGCCAGACGCGCCTCCTCGATGTCGCTCATCGTTTCCACAAGCAATGCGTCCGCGCCCGCTGCCGCTAGCGATCGAGACTGCGCAGCAAAGGCCGCGGAAGCCTGCTCGCTGCTCATCTCGCCCGATACCAGCATCTTGCCCGTCGGGCCGATGGAGGCAAAGACCAGCGCCTGCCGCGCAGCCCGGCGGGAGAGGGCAACACCGGCGCGATTGATGGCGTCAAGCTCTGCCTCCGGGACGCCATTCATTGCGACTGCGTTGGCTCGAAAAGTATTGGTGAGGATGACCTGGCTGCCTGCTTCCGCATAGGCGCGCGCCACCTCCTCTACTTGCTCAGGATGGGTGAGATTCCAGGTGTCCGGGTTCGTTCCGGGGGGCAGGCCCCGCGCCTGCAACTCCGTTCCCCAGGCACCGTCCGTAATGAGCAGACCGCCGGACAACCAGTCGCGCAGGCGGTTCATGCGAGCACCCGCTTGAGCGGCATGGGCCCTATTGCACTCCAGTCATCCTTGAGCGGTGTTGCCTTCAGCTTGTGCGGATCGGGCATTCCAGACTCCGTTGAATCATAGGCCACATCGCACCAAGGATACACGTTTCAGATTCCCGATGACGACGCACGTTGCAAATCCGGCGGCGCCAAACGGACGAGAGACACTTCTGGAACTGGCCTATGTTGTCCTATGATCTGCATCACATTAAAGGTGAACGGAGGTGTGATACTTTGTTTGCGTCACGAACAAATGGCTACCATGCATGACCTATCGACCTTACGCAAGGCAGTGACTGAGGGAGACGTCCCTGCCTCGGTCGCCGCGGCTCAAAAGGCTCTGGATGATGGCGTTCAACCGCTCGACCTGATCAGCGAGGGCATCGGCCCCGCGATGGCCGAAGTGGGCAAGCTGTTCGAAGAGGGCGAATACTTTGTGCCCGAGCTCCTGATGGCGGCGCGCGCCACAAAGGAAATCTTCAAGATACTTCGTCCATTGCTGGCGCAGACCGGCGCCAAGCCCATGGCCCACGTGGTGTTGGGGACGGTTCAAGGCGATCTGCACGACATCGGCAAGAATCTTGTCGCCGCCATGCTGGAGGGCGGCGGCTTCGAGGTCACCGATCTCGGCGTCGATGTACCCCCGGAGGAATTTGTGGCCGCCGTGAAGAAGAAACCGGTGCAGATCGTCGGTCTCTCCGCGCTGCTGACGACGACAATGCCCGCGATGAAGACCACCATCGAGGCCTTTCGCGCCGCAGGAATCCGGGAGCAAGTCAAGATCATGGTGGGCGGGGCGCCGGTCACAAGGACCTATGCCGAATCAATTGGCGCGGATGGGTACGGCGAAACCGCCGCGGCGTCGGTTTATTTGGCGCGCCGTTTAACGGGAACTTAGAATCGAAAGCCGCCGCGAGGGAAAGGCACGCCATGAACGATCAGCAATGGAACACGCTCGTCCCGGTTGTTCGCGGAGAGACGCTCCGTCCTCTGCCGACAGCCTTCATCATCGACAGTCCGTGGTTGCCAAATTGGGCGGGGCACACGATTCTGGATTACTTCACCGACGAGCGCATCTTTCTGGACGACAATCTCAAGGCTATTGCCACGTTTCCGGAGACGATTTTTCTGCCGGGTTTCTGGTCGGAATACGGAATGTGCACGGAACCTTCCGCCTTCGGCTCGGTCTCCATGTGGGGCGAGGACGAGTTTCCCTTCGCCAAGAAGGTGCTGCACTCGCCGTCCGAGGTCGAGCGCCTGGAAAAGCCCAATCCGCGCAAACACGGCTTGCTTCCCTTTGTGATCAAGCGGCTTCAGCACTTACAGCCGGAGATAGAAAAGGCCGGCCACAAAATCCGCTTCGCGGTGGCCCGCGGCCCGCTCAATATCGCCTCGTTCCTGATGGGCACGCCGGAGTTCCTGGAAGCGATCAAGACGGAACCGGAGTTGATGCATCGCCTGCTCGCGATGGTCACGGATTTCCTGGTGGACTGGATTGCGGTTCAGCGCGAGGCATTCCCGACGATTGACGGCATTTTCCTGCTCGACGATATTGTTGGATTCGTGAGCCGCCGCGATTTCGAGATCTTCGGCCTGCCTTATTTGCAACGCGCATTCAGCGCGGACGTGAGCGTGAAGTTCTTCCACAACGATGCGCCGTGCAAGGCCAGCGCGCCTTTGCTCGCGGACGCGGGAATCAATCTGCTCAATTTCGGCATTCAACACACACTGGCGGAGATGAAGACCTGGACGAACAACCGGATTACGCTGATGGGAAACATTCCTCCACGCGACGTGCTCGCCGAGGGAACGCCGGCGGACGTAAGGCGCTCGGTGACGGAGATGCTGAACGCTCTCCAAGACCGGTCGCGATTGATCGTTTCGTGCGGGGGAGGAATGCCTCCTCATGCGCCGACGGAGAATATAAGAGCGTTGATCTCGACGGTGGAAGAGCTGACGCGATAGGGCATTTTCACAGTCGCTGTAATGCAAGCATTGTTTAACCGCAATAACAAAGACGCGGCGAGGGTGGGGCACCCGCAGGCGAGGAGAACCGGTGGCTGAAGAGAGCAGTTCGACGGTCGCGCAGCACGCTGACGGCCTCATTCCGGCGGCGCTTGCGACCGAAATCTTCCAGGATTTGCCTATCGCTCCTACGGACCTGCTTGAAATCCACCGGTATCTTGGCTATCCGCGGGAGACGGCTCCCGCGCCCCGCATAGCGGAGCGCATTGCCCAGATCGTGGCGGAGGCGCGGACGTGTCTCCGGCCAAGGGGGACGTACGCCGTGTACGCGGTATCCAACCGGACGGCACATGCGCTGAAACTGGATGGAATCACAATCTCCGGCAATATCGGCGAATTCCTTGAGCAGGCTGATCGCGCGGCTGTGTTTGCCGTGACCGTGGGCAAGGAGATTTCGCATCTCGCCGAGTCCGCCGCGAAGAACGGCGACGCGTTCTCGGCGTGGGTCATGGACGCGGCCGGTTCCTGGGCGGTGGAGGGCGCGGCTGACGCGCTGATGCTGCATCTCCGGCGTCATCTCCAGGACGGACAAGAGTTGACCCTGCGTTACAGTCCCGGCTACTGCGGCATGGATATTGGGCAGCAACGCAAGCTGTTTCAGCTCGTGCAGGCTGACGCCGTGGGAGTGACACTCATGCCGTCCCTGCTCATGCATCCGTTGAAATCGATCACGGGGCTGGTTGGCCTGGCGCCGAAGGAAGCTGTCAGCCTTTATCGTTCGCCGTGCGACCTCTGTCAGCAGGCCGGGTGCCACATGCGGCGATGAAAGGCCGCGCCCAGGGAGCGGTTTCACAGCATCTCGCACACAGGTCTTGTTCGTGGAGCCAATTCGCGCAAAGCACCGCTCGCAAATCTAACCCGAACGAATGGACGAATCGAATGACACTGAAATCTTATGCGAGTCTGTCGATATCCAATAGCGACGACCTCGTATTCGGCACGGCCCCGTTTCCCGTGACATTGGCAAATGGGCTGGCGATCGGCGGCGGCGCAGTCTATCCCGAACTGAATTTCACACTCCCCTCGATGGAGATCACCGCCTCTACGATGCCTGAAGTCCTGCGCCAGTACTCCGAGATGATCGACGGCGCTTGCCGCCGAGCCGCCGACCTCCATGCGCCGGGGCTGGTCGTCGAATTCGAACTGCTCCCGCCGCTTACGATCGAGCCCGAATGGGGCGCGGACGTGACCAAAATCCTGCGCGAGAGGCTCAATCGCCTGCAATCGGAAGATCAGGTGAAGGTGGGGCTGCGGGTGACTCCGAACGACATCCGGGAGTTTGAGCGGCCCCCGCTGATGCGCAGCGGCGGTTATGTCGACAAAATGTTCCGAAGTTTCGACCTTTGCGCCCGCGCCGGCGCCGATTTTCTCGCCATTGAATCCACCGGCGGCAAAGAACTCCACGATGAAGCGCTGGTGAACGGCGATTTGGAGCTGTCTGTTTTCTCGCTCGGCATCCTGGGCAGCCGGGACATGGCCTGGCTGTGGGATCGCATCGTGGAGATTTGCCGCGAGACTGGCTGTATTCCATCCGGGGATTCGGCGTGCGGTTTCGGCAATACGGCGATGGTGCTTGCGGATCAGCGGCAGATTCCAAAGGTGTGGGCGGCTGTGGTGCGCGTGATGTCCGTTGCGCGCAGTCTGGTGGCTCACGAACGCGGCGCAGTGGGGCCAGGCAAGGACTGTGCGTACGAAGCCGTTTACCTGAAGGCCATCACCGGATATCCGATTGCTTTGGAAGGAGCCGAAGCCGCGTGCGCGCATCTTTCCGCCATCGGAAACATCGCGAAGGCCGCGGCGGACCTGTGGAGCAACGAGTCGGTGCAGAATGTGAAGCTGTTGAGCGCCATGGCGCCCACGGTTTCGCTCGAACAACTGGTGTATGCGGTGCGACTGATGAACGCCTCCTCCAGCGAAGGACCTCAAGCCGCGCGCCAGCTGAGGGATTGGTTCGTGAAGTCGGATTGCGCTTTCGATCCGCAGGCGTATGTGCTGCGGCCGGACGTGGTCGTTAAACTCGCGGCCAGCATCGTCGGCGAGCCGGCCCCGTACTTGCGCACGCGCAGGGCCGCGCTCGAAACCCTCGCGCTGCTCAGGCGCGCCCACAACCAAGGCGCGTTCTCAATCTCGACGACCGAAGTTCGCTGGCTCGACAGGCTCTCAAGGCAAGCGGATGCTTTGCCGGAGGACGAAAACGAATTCATTGCCTCGATGAGAAAAAAGATCGATCTGAGCAAGGTTCGGCTGGAAGAATATGGCCTTTGAAGCGCCGAAGGTCTCGCGGAGCCGCCCAATCGGCGCGTCGCATCGCGATAGTCGCTCCTAAAAAGCGCGGCAACTCTATTAAAAACAATTGGTTATGGCCTCTGTGGCGGGACCGGTCCCGGAGTGCGTGCAACTCAGGGCCAATATTCGGGGCGCACGGACAAAGTGGCGATTTTTCTCCCGCGTGGCCGGGGAGACTGAATCTGTTGCCCGGCTGGCTGAGCAGTCGGCTGGATGTCGATGGGTTGGATTTGGAGGCGGGATTGTTCGGACCTGTTCGGGGGATCTCTGTGTTGTGCTAAGGTTCAAACCGTGAAAGCTGACGGACAAAGGAAAATCGGCGGGGCGGCGAAGGGGACTCGGCGGCTGTTGCCAGGACTGGCGGTGGAGGATGGGTATACGCGGCATCCGTTCGATTTGGAGTTTGGAGTAAGGACGAGCGGGCTGATTGCCGGGCGGCACCTGAAGAGCGGGCACAGGCATGACCGGCACAACACGGCTTACTACGGGGTTGCGCCTTCGGTGTTTCAGGCGATGGTGGTGCGCTGGCGGCGGAGCCGGCCGGTAGCGCCGATCGACGAGTTTACCTTTGTCGATCTGGGGGCAGGGATGGGGCGGGCGGTGTTGCTGGCCTCGGAGTTGCCGTTCAAGGCGGTGGTGGGGGTGGAACTGCATCCGATGCTGGCGCGGATTGCGCGGAGGAATATGGCGGCGTGGCGGGCGGCGGGACCCTTCGGCAAGCTCAGGACAGGCTCCGCGCTGGCGCCGATGCGGATGGTCTGCGGGGATGCAACGGAGTTCCGGTGGCCGGCGGGGCCGTGCGTGGCGTTCCTGTTCAAT